>Ga0208612_1000057_pt1 | contig 79655 bp, 77 predicted proteins | sample AntDryMetagUQ889_FD_188089 | JGI IMG/M metagenome (GOLD analysis project Ga0208612, IMG submission 188089) | Polar desert microbial communities from Antarctic Dry Valleys - UQ889 (SPAdes) | ecosystem: Environmental > Terrestrial > Soil > Desert | place: Antarctic Dry Valleys | collected 2008-12-31 | reverse complement strand
CCCGCCGGTCGCGGCGCAGCAGCATGTCGCGGGCCTGCTCCTCGCGCTGGAACTTCGCGCGCTCGTCGCACGCCAGCGGGCCTGCGCGCACGAGCGACTCGGGCGGTGGGTCGAGCGCCAGCAGCTGGGGCACGCTGACCAGCCGCACACGCCGGCTGCGCGCGGCGGCGAGGATCTGCGGCAGCGCGCGCACCGAGCGCTCCGTCGTCTCGTGCATGAGGATGATCGCCCCCGGCTCCAGGCCCTCGACGCCAAGCCGCGCGATCTCTTCGCTGGAGGCGTTCGCGGCGTCGCGGGTGTCCGAGTTCCACAGCACCGGGAGCATCCCCAGCGCCGCCACCTTCGCGTCCGTGGCCGGCGTGCGCGCGCCGTAGGGGGGCCGGAACAGGTCGATTCGCGTGCCCGACGCGTCCTCGAGCAGCTTCTGCGTGCGCATGACCTCGGAGTCGAAGCCCGCCGCGTCGAGCTGCGGGACGCTCGCGTGCGTCCAGGTGTGGTCCGCGATCGCGCCCACCTCGAGCTGGCGCTGGACCACCTCGGCCTTGCCCGGCACCTCCTTGCCGACGAGGAAGAACGTGCTCTGCGCGCCGGCCTTGTCGAGCAGGTCCATCACCTGCCCGCTGTACTCGCTGGGGCCGTCGTCGAAGGTGAGCGCGGCGAAGCGACCGCGTCCCCCGGCACAGTAGACGGGCAGCTTCAACCGCCGGTAGCGGTCGACTGCCGCGCGCTGGGCGGCGGGGCCGGGCAGCCCCCGCTTGTCCAGCGGCCCCGCGGAGCCCGACGCGACCAGCTGGGCCCACGGTGCGCGGCCTCCCTCGGTGGCGCCGAGCTGGGCGTCGCCGGAGAGCACCGGGGAGTCGGAGTCGCCGCGCACCAGCGAGACGGCGATACCAAGCACCGCGAGCGCGACGGCCAGCGCGACGGCGCGCCGACGCGCATAGGTTCCGGCGCCGGGACGGTGGGTCGCGGGCGTGGAGCGGCGCTGCGACACGGCGCTAGTGGCGGAAGTGGCGACGCTGCGTGAAGACCATCACGATGCCGGCCCGATCGGCCGCCTCCACCACCTCGTGGTCGCGCACCGAGCCGCCCGGCTGGATCACCGCGGTCACGCCGGCGTCGATCGCCAGCTGGGGGCCGTCCGGGAAGGGGAAGAAGGCGTCGGAGGCCATCGCCGCCCCGTCCAACGTCCCCTCGTGCGCCTTCTCGAGCGCGATCCTGACGGAGTCGACGCGGCTCATCTGCCCGGCGCCGATCCCGACGCTTGCGAGGTCGCGCGACAGGACGATCGCGTTGGAGCGCACGTGCTTGCACACCCTCCAGGCGAAGAGCATCTCGCTCCACTCGGCCTCGGTGGGGCGCCGCTCGGTCACCACCTGCATCTCGTCGCGATCCTCGAAGTCCATGTCGCGATCCTGGACGAGCAGCCCGCCGATCACCCGCTTGGTGTCCTGTTCGGAGACGTCCATCGACCGCCGCTCGTTGTCCTCGAGCACGCGCAGGTTGGGCTTCTCGGAGAGCAGCAGCTCGAGCGCGTCCTCGGCGTAGCCAGGGGCGATGACGAGCTCGGCGAATTGCTCCACGAACGCCTCGGCAAAGGCCATGTCGACAGGGCGGTTCGTGGCGATCACCCCGCCGAAGGCGCTCAGCGGATCGCCCGCGAAGGCGCGCCGGTAGGCGTCGGCGCTGGATTCCCCCACCGCACACCCGCACGGGTTGTTGTGCTTGATGATCGCGCAGGCCGGGACCTGGAACTCGTGGACCAGCAGCCGCGCGGCGTTGATGTCGAGCAAATTGTTGAACGAGAGGTCCTTGCCGCCGTGCTGGCGGACCATCGAGAGCACGTGCATCCGTGCGCCCACCTGCGCGTAGTAGGCGGCGCGCTGGTGCGGGTTCTCCCCGTAGGGAAGGTCGAGGACCTTCTCGAACGCGCGCACGTGCAGGGGCGGGAACGCCTCCTGCTTCTCGGCGAACCAGCGCGCGATCGACGTGTCGTAGCGAGCGGTGTAGGCGAACGCCTCGCCCGCGAGGCTCTCGCGCGTTGGCAGCGACAGCCGCCGGTCGGCCTGGCGCAGCTCCTCGAGCACGGCGTCGTAGCTCTCGGGGGTGACGACGACGGCCGTGAATGGAAAGTTCTTGGCGGCCGCCCTGATCATCGCCGGCCCGCCGACGTCGATCTGCTCCATCACGTCCTCGTCGCTGACGCCGCGCCGCGCCGCCGTGCTCTCGAACGGATACAGGTTCACGCAGACCAGGTCGACGAACTCGACCTCGTTCTCCTCGGCGGCCTGCAGGTGCTCCGGCTGGTCGCGGCGGCAGAGCAGGCCGGCGTGGAGCTTGGGATGCAGCGTCTTGACGCGGCCGTCCATGATCTCGGGGAAGCCCGTGAGGTCGGCGATCGAGCGGATCGGGATGTCCTCGGACTCGAGCTCGGCGGCGGTCCCGCCGGTGGAGACGATCTCGATGCCCAGGTCGGCCAGGCCGCGCGCGAACTCGACGACGCTGCGCTTGTCCGACACGGAGAGCAGCGCGCGCCGGACGACGACGTCCCCGGGCGCCGCGTGGTGAGCGCCGGCGCCATGCTCACCGGCCAGCTCGGTGGCCTCCTCCATGCCGCGAGCATACGCCAGCGGCGCCACGGATCGTGCCCCGCTAGGCGCGGATCCGGATCCGCCGCGGGAGCGCCGGATCGGGCGACAGCGCCCCGCGGGCGAACAGGCGGATCGCCTCGGGCAGCAGCTCGTGCTCGAGCGGGCGCAGGCGCTCGGCGACCTCGGCCGCGTCGCGCGCATCGGGCAGCTCGATCGCGCGCTGGAGGATGATCGGCCCGCTGTCCACCCCCTCGTCGACGTAGTGGACGGTCACGCCGAAGACCTTCACCCCGTGCGCGACCGCCTGGCCTACGGCGTCGACGCCCCGGAACGCGGGAAGCAGGGCGGGGTGGACGTTGATCACGGCGTTCGGGAAGCGGGCCAGGAAGGCGGGAGTCAGCAGCTGCATGTAGCCCGCGAGCACCACCAGACCGACCTCGCGCGCCGCGAGCCACTCGGCCATCGCGGCGTCGCGCTCGGCGCGGTCCGCGTAGGCGGTGGCGGCGAAGACCGCGCGCTCGATGCCCGCCCCGGCAGCCCGCTCGAGCGCGGGCGCGCCTTCGCGGTCCGAGGCGACGGCCACGACCTCGATCCCGTCGCGGCCGTGGACGCGATCGAGCACGGCCTGGAGGTTGGTTCCCTCCCCCGAGGCCAGGACCCCGACGCGCAGGCCGCTCATGCGGCGAGCTTGGGGAAGCGCCCTCCCGTCGAGCGCAGCGAGCCGGCGTGCAGCAGCTCGTCGACGCGGCCGAGCACCTCGTCGCGGGTCAGGTGGGCGAACGTCCCGTAGCGCGGAAGCCCGTCGTAGGAGTGCTCGACGATCACCTTCGAGCGCCCGCCGCGCAGGATCTCCACCGCGCGGGTGCGGCCCACGGCCGGGCGGGCGCCGGTCACTACCTCGAGGATCGCCGAGTCCAGCTCCTCGCCCGGTGCGGCATGCGCCGCCGGGACGGCCCCGCGCGATCGACCCTTCGCCGGTAGTGCAGCCGGGCGCGGCGCCGGCGCGGGCGCCAGCGCCGGATCGCAGACGTCGCAGCAGGCGACGTTCGGCGCCGGCTGCGAACGGTCGCCGAAGTGGCGCAGGATCGCCTCGCGCCGACAGGCGAACTGCTCGACGAAGCCCCACACGGCGCGGTACTGGCGCCAGCGCGCTCGCTGCGCGTCGCCCGCCGACGATCGGCAGGCCGCCAGCGCGCGGGCGTCGAAGCGGGCGAGCAGGCGGCCGCGCGCCCGGTCGATCGCCGCGGGAGCGGGCTGGAGCACGCCGGCCCGGGCCAGGTGGCCGACGAGCGCCGCCACCTGCTCGGGCGCGCAGCCCGCGAGCCCGGCGAGCTCGGGCAGGCCGAGGTCATAGCGATCTCCGTGCGCGTGCAGCTCGATCGCCGCGACGAGGCGGGCGAACAGCGTCTCGTCGACCGCGGCGCGCTCGATGAAGAACACGTGCAGCCCCTTGTCGCGGCGCTCCGCGAAGAGCAGGCAGCGCGCGGGCCGGCCGTCGCGCCCCGCGCGCCCGGCCTCCTGGTAGTAGGCCTCGATCGAGCCCGGGACCGTCGCGTGGCAGACCGTCCGCACGTCCGCCTTATCGACGCCCATGCCGAACGCGTTGGTGGCGACGACGACGCGGACGTCGCCGGCCATGAAGCGCGACTGTGCGAGCGCGCGCGCCTCGCGGCCCAGCCCGGCGTGGTAGGCGATCGCCTCCTCGCCGAGCGCGCCCGTCAGCTCAACGGCGAGGGCTTCGGCCCCCGCGCGCGTGCCCGCGTAGACGATCGCCGGGAGCGCGTCGGGCTGCGCCAGCGCAGCGGCGATCCCGCGGTGCTTCGCGCGCCGCGTGGCGCACGGCACGACGGCGAAGGAGAGGTTGGGCCGGTCGAACCCCGTGGTCACGCGCACCGCGTCGCGCAGCGCGAGCCGGCGGACGATGTCGTCGGCCACCTGCGGCGTCGCCGTCGCCGTCGAGGCCACGAGGGAGCGGGCTCCCAGGTAGCGGGCGGCATCGCCCAGGCGGAAGTAGTCGGGCCGGAAGTCGTGGCCCCACTGCGAGACGCAGTGCGCCTCGTCTACCACGAACAGGCCGATCGAGGCCTCGCGCAGACGCTCCACGAAGCCCGGGGAGGAGAAGCGCTCCGGGGCGACGTAGAGCAGCCGCAGGTCACCCGCGACGGCGCGCTGCACGGTCTCCTGGTTCGCCGCCGCGTCCTGCTGGGCGTTGACGAGCGCAGCGGCCCCCGGCGCGCGCGCGGCGAGCGCGCCCACCTGATCCTGCATCAGCGACACCAGCGGCGAGACGACCACCGCCAGGCCGTCGCCCACCAGCGCAGGGAGCTGGTAGCACAGCGACTTTCCCGAGCCCGTCGGCATCACCACGAGGACGTCGCGGCCGGCCAGCGCCGCCTCGCACGCCTCCCGCTGCCCGGGCCGGAACTCCGGGAAGCCGAAGCGCTCCTGCAGGGCGGCGGCGAGGTCCACCCGATCACCCTAGCCCCGGGTGCGGCGGCAGCAGGCGCCCTGCTGTCACGTTTCGCAGACCCTGCACGATGCCGCGCCAGACGCCGCACGCCGCGCGAGCTTCCGCTGTGTGCCACCACTCACAATCGTGCGTGCGCGGCGGCGGGAGACTCGGCTCTCGTCACCCAACGAGAGGGGAACAGATCCATGACGACCATCGCCTTCGTCCTCGCCGGCGGCAGCACGATCTTCGGCGCCTTCATCGTCGTCTTCGGCCTGTCGGTCACCTACAGCCTGTACACCCGCCGGGGGAGCGGCATCAACCAGCGCCCCTACGGCAACGTCTACACGAACGCCCCCGGCGCCAAGGGGCCGAGCGTCCTCTCGCACGATCAGAGCGCGGCTCAGCGCTACACCCGCGGCACCCGCTAGCCGCCGGAGCGCCGCCTGATCAGGCGCGCACGAGCGGCAGCTCGCGCTCGAGCGCGAACTTGCCGTTGGCCCGCCCGTCGGTCCCCGCCAGCGGATACTCGCCGGTGAAGCAGGCGTCGCAGTGCGTCGCGCGAGTGGAGCGGATCGCCGCGTAGACGCTCTCCAGGGACAGATAGGCCAGCGTGTCGCAGGCCAGCTCCTCGGCGATCTCCTTCACCGAGCGCTCGTGGGCCACCATCTCCTCGCGCGTCGACATGTCGATCCCGTAGTGGCAGGGGTGGCGGATCGGTGGGGCGGTGATCCGCATGTGCACCTCCGCGGCGCCGGCGTCGCGCAGCATCTGAACGATCTGGCGCGTCGTGTTGCCGCGCACGATCGAGTCGTCGACGACCACCAGGCGCTTTCCGGCGACGACCTCGGGCATCGGGTTGAACTTCAGCCGCAGGCCGTGCTTGCGCAGCTCCTGGCCGGGCTGGATGAACGTGCGCGCGACGTAGCGGTTCTTGATCAGGCCGTCGTCCTTGGCGATCCCCGAGGCCTTGGAGTAGCCGGCCGCGCCGGGGTTGCCCGAGTCGGGCACGGCGATCACGACGTCGGCGTCGACCGGCGCCTCGCGGTAGAGGAGCTCGCCCATCTTGCGGCGCGAGACCTGCGTGCGGTTCCCCTCGAGCTTGGAGTCGGGACGCGCAAAGTAGATGTGCTCGAACAGGCAGAAGGCGCGGCGCTCGCCCTCGACGACCTGGCGCGTCTCGATGCCGCGGTCGGTGATCGAGATCATCTCGCCCGGCTCGACCTCGCGCAGCAGCTCGCCGCCGATGATGTCGAAGGCGCATGACTCCGACGCCACGCAGTAGCGCTCGCCAACCCGGCCCAGCGCCAGCGGCCGCACGCCGGCGGGGTCACGGAACGCCACGAGCGCGTCACGGGTCATCACGACCGTCGAGTAGGCGCCCTCCAGGCGCGCCATCACGCCGGCCACGGCGTCCTCGATGCGTTCGGCCTCGTCCGTCGAGAGCAGCGCCGCGATGATCTCCGAGTCAGAGGTCGAGCGGAACCTGACGTCGCGCGCGTGCAGCTCCGCGTGCAGCTCGACCGCGTTGATCAGGTTGCCGTTGTGCGCCAGCGCAAGCTCGCGGTGGTCGGAGCGGTGCACCGGCTGGGAGTTCTCCCACGCGCTGGACCCGGTGGTGGAGTAGCGCACGTGCCCGATCGCCATCTCGCCCTGGAGCGCACGCAGCTTCTGCTCGTCGAAGACCTGGTTGACGAGCCCCAGGTCGCGGATGGTCATGATGTGGCCGCCCTGGACCGAGGCGATCCCCGCGGACTCCTGGCCGCGGTGCTGGAGCGCGTACAGCGCGAAGTAGGCGAGCCGCGCGACGTCGTGCTCGGGTCCGTATACGCCAAAGACACCGCACTCGTCGCGCGGTCCTTCGCGACCGTCGAGGTCTGTTTGGAGAGGCGGGATGGCTCGTGGCGGCCGAAGCCGCAGGTGGCCGGCGGAACTACCCGGACAGCCTAGCAACGGGCCCGGGTGGCTCAGCGCAGCCCGGCGCTGCCTAGTCGAAGCAGCCGGCCAGGCCGCCGGCGTGCGCGCGGCCCAGCTCGTCGAGCGAGAGGTCGATGCGGGCGGGCTCCATCGCGATCTCGAGCCGCTCGCCGCCGACCTCGCCGCAGACGAAGACCTCGATCCGCTCCGCCAGCGCGGCCAGCGCCTCGCGCGGACCGGAGACGACGAAGCCGCCCGGTCCCTCGCCGAAGAGCAGGCCGAGCGGGTCCTCGGCGGCGCCCGTGTCGACCCGCGCGCCGATCGCGCCGGCCAGGCAGCACTCCGCGAGGGCGACGGCGAACCCGCCCTCGGCGACGTCGTGGGCGCTGACGAGGGAGCCGTCGCGCACGGCGTCGCGCACGGCGGCGATCGCGCGCGCCACCTTCTCGGCCTCCCACTCGCCCAGGTGGTCGGGCAGCGGCTCGCCGCGCAGCCGCGCCAGCTCGGACCCGGCCAGGGAGGGCAGGAATGGCTCGCCCGCCAGCGCGATCGCGTCGCCCGCGCGCGCGAACCCGAGGCGTCCGGCGCGGGCGACGTCGGGCAACCGGCCCACCATCCCGACGACCGGCGTCGGGTAGATCGGGCCCTCGGGGCCCTCGTTGTAGAGCGAGACGTTGCCGCCCACCACCGGAACCTCGAGCGCCTCGCAGGCGGCCGCCAGGCCGGTGACCGCGCGCTCGAGCTGCCACGCGATGTGCGGCTTCTCGGGGTTGCCGAAGTTCAGGCAGTTGGTGAGCCCCAGCGGCTCGGCGCCCACGCAGGCGAGGTTCGCCGCGCACTCGAAGACAGCCTCCATCGCGCCGCGCTCGGGGTCGCAGGCCACGCGGCGGCCGTTTCCGTCGATCGAGACGCCCAGCGCCCCGCCGCCGGGCAGCGCCAGCACCGCCGCGTCGGCCTGCCCCGGGCGGCGCAGGGTGCGCGACTGCACCAGGCAGTCGTACTGCTCGAACAGGGGGCGTCGCGAGGCGAGGTTCGGCGACGCGAGGAGCGCCAGGAGCACGGGACCCGGCTCGTCCGTCTCGAGCGTGCGCGCCGGCGCCGGGTAGATCGACGCCTCGGGCGCCGCCGGAGCGAGGTCGTAGAGCGGGCACTCGTCGACCAGCGCCGCGACTGGCATGTCGCCGACCACCTCCTCGCCGCGCAGGACGCGGAAGCGCCCGGATCCCGTCACCTCGCCGATCGCGCCGGCGTTGACCTCCCAGCGCTCGCACACGTCGAGGACGGCATCGAGGCGCCCGGGCTCGACGACGCAGAGCATCCGCTCCTGGGACTCCGACACCATCACCTCGAAGGGCTCCATGTCGGCCTCGCGTAGCGGCACCCGCGAGACGTCCACGTCCACTCCCACGCCGCCCTTGGAGGCCATCTCCGCCGCCGAGGAGGTGAGCCCCGCGGCGCCGAGGTCCTGAAGGGAGACCAGCAGCTCGTGCTCGAGCAGCTCCAGGCAGCACTCGAGCAGCTTCTTCTCCTCGAAGGGATCGCCGATCTGCACGCTGGGGCGCTTGGCCTCGTCGCCCTCGTCGAGCTCGGCCGACGCGAGCACGGAGGCCCCGCCGATCCCGTCGCGCCCTGTCGAGGCGCCCATCAGCACGAGCGGGTTCCCCGGCCCCGCGGCGGCCGAGCGGATCAGGCCATCGCGTGGGGCCAGCCCGAGGCACATCGCGTTGATCAGGCAGTTCTGCTCGTAGGGGCCCTCGAAGTAGACCTCGCCGCCGACCGTCGGCACCCCGATCGAGTTGCCGTAGTGCCCGATGCCGGCGACCGCGCGGTCGAGCAGGTAGCGCGTTCGCGGCGAGGAGGGCTCGCCGAAGCGCAGCGAGTCGAGTATCGCGATCGGCCGCGCGCCGACGGCGAAGACGTCGCGCAGGATCCCGCCGACGCCCGTGGCCGCCCCCTGGAAGGGCTCCACCGCGCTCGGGTGGTTGTGGGACTCCACCTTGAACGCCACCGCCAGCCCGCCGCCGACATCGACCGCGCCGGCGTTCTCGCCCGGCCCCATCACCACGTTCGGGCCCTCGGCGGGCAGGCGCCGCAGCAGCTTGCGCGAGTGCTTGTAGGAGCAGTGCTCGGACCACAGCAGCGAGAACATCGCCAGCTCCACGCCGTTGGGGGCGCGGCCGAGCTTCTCGCAGATCAGCGCGAACTCGTCGTCGGTCAGGCCGAGCTGGCGGTGGGGACTGCGCTCGGCCGCCGCCGCGGCGCTCATGCCGCGACGGGGCCGGCGACGGCCTCGCGCATTGACTCGAACACGCGCAGCCCGTCCCGGGAGCCGGTGAGCGCGTCGACGGCGTGCTCGGGATGGGGCATCAGCCCGAACACGTTGCCCTGGCGATTGACGACTGCGGCGATGTCGCGCTCGGAGCCGTTGGGGTTGTGCCCGGGCGCGTAACGGAGGACGATCTGGCCATGTGCCTCCATCTCGTCGAGCATCACCTCCGGCGCGTGGTAGCGCCCCGTCGTGTGCTTGACCGGGATCGAGAGGAGGTCGCCCTCCCCGCACGCGCGCGTGAAGGGGGTGTGCGCGTTGGTCACCACGCAGTCCACCTGACGGCAGAGGAAGCGCCGGCCGGAGTTGGGCAGCAGCGCGCCGGGCAGCAGGCCGGCCTCGCAGAGGACCTGGAACCCGTTGCAGATGCCCAGCACGAGCCCGCCGCGGCCTGAGAAGGCGGCGACGGACTCCATCACCGGCGCGAAGCGAGCGATCGCGCCGACGCGCAGGTAGTCGCCGTAGGAGAAGCCGCCGGGGATGACCACCGCGTCGACGCCGTGCAGGTCGCGGTCGGCATGCCACAGCAGACGCGCTTCGCCGACGCACCGCGCGGCCGCGAGCGCGTCCACCTCGTCGCAGGAGCCGGGGAAGCGCACGACGCCGATTCTCATGTCACGCCGGGCGGTCGAACGTGGGCGTCCCGTTGGGACCGGGAAGGCCGTCGGCCTCGTAGAGGATCTCGTAGTCCTCGATCAGCGGGTTGGCCAGCAGCTTGTCGCACATCGCCGCCACATCGGACCCGTCGGGCACGTCGAGCTCGATCAGGCGGCCGACGTGGACGTTGCCGACGCCCTCGAAGCCGAGCGCCGGCAGCGCCCGCTCCACAGCCTTGCCCTGGGGATCCAGCAGCCCGGCCTTCGGCCGCACCAGGATCCGCGCCCTCACGCGCGGACCTCCTGTCTCCACGTGGCGAAGGCGCGCTCGGCGATCAGCTCGTAGGCCTGCACGTACTTGGCGCGCGTCTGGTCGACGACGTCGTCGGGGATCTCCGGGGCCGGCGGGCGCTTGTCCCATCCCGTCGAGGCGGCCCAGTCGCGCACGAACTGCTTGTCGAAGGATGGCTGCGGCCGGCCCGGCTCGTAGCCGGCCGCCGGCCAGAAGCGCGAGGAGTCGGGCGTCAGCACCTCGTCGCCCAGCGTCAGCGTCCCGCCGGCGTCGCGGCCGAACTCGAACTTCGTGTCGGCGAGGATGATCCCGCGCGAGCGCGCGTGCTCGGCGGCGTGACGGTAGAGCGCGATCGAGAGCGCGCGCAGCTCATCGAGCAGGCCGCGGTCGCCGACGATCTCCGCCGCCCGGTCGAAGTTCACGTTCTCGTCGTGGTCGCCGATCTCGGCCTTGGTCGCAGGAGTGAAGATCGGCTCGGGGAGCTGCTCGGACTCGCGCAGGCCCCCGGGCAGCTCGATGCCGCACACGGCGCCGTCGCGCTGGTAGTCCTTCCATCCCGACCCCGTGAGGTAGCCGCGGACGACGCACTCCACGGGGACCATCTCCAGGCGACGCACCCGCAGCGCGCGGCCGCGCACCTCCTCGGGAACGCCGTCAGTGGCCGAGAGGAAGTGGTTGGCGACGATGCCGTCGGTGCGCTGGAACCAGAACACCGACAGGGCAGTGAGGACCGCTCCCTTGTCGGGGATCGGGGTCGGGTGAACCGCGTCGTAGGTGGAGATCCGGTCCGAGGCGACCATCAGGAGCTCGTCGCCGAGCTCGTACATCTCGCGGACCTTCCCGGAGGCGATCAGGGGAAGGTCGGCCACTGCGTTCACAGGCCTCGATCCTAGCAACGGCCGCGGCGCGCTCGACTCGTGAATTCAGCCGGGGCGGCGGCGCTAGGAGCGCCGCTGGATCGCGGCCTCCACGTCGTCCAGGCGGCTGCGCGCCCGGCGCACCGCGGCGCCTGCTTGCTCGAGGCCGAGGAGCGCCTCGGAGAGGTCGGGGGGTGCCTGCGGCGAGGCCGGAGCGTCGCGCTCTGGCGACTCGGCTTCGCGCTGCGCCTTCAGCCGCGCGGCCGCCTGCTCGAGCCGCGCCTTGGCGGGACCTTGGGCCGGGTCGGCGTGGGCCATGTGGCGAGTCTCGCGCTGGCTGCGGACGCACCTGCGCCGGGCGCGGCGATGCAGCACCCCGGACGGCCTCAGGCGATCTCGTCGAGGCGCGCGAAGATCGCGCCCGCGTGGCGCGTGTAGTGGGCGTAGTCGAACACCGCGTCGAGGTCGAGCGCCGCCGCGGCCGGCTCGGCCGCGAGCAGGTCGCGCAGCGGGATCTGCTCGTCCCAGGAACGCTGCGCCGTCCCCTGCACGATCCGGTAGGCCTCGTCGCGCTCCATGCCCTGCGCGACCAGCGCGAGCAGTGCCCGCTGGGAGAACAGCGCCCCGCAGGTCAACTCGAGGTTCGCCCGCATCCGGTCCGCGTGGACCGTCATCCCGCGCACGACGCGCAGTGCGAGCTGCTGCATGTAGTCGATCAGGATCGTGGAGTCCGGCAAGATCACGCGCTCGGCGCCGGAGTGCGAGATGTCGCGCTCGTGCCAGAGGGCGACGTTCTCCAGCGCGGTTTGGGCGTTGCCGCGCAGCACGCGCGCCAGCCCGCTGATTCGCTCCGTGACGATCGGGTTGCGCTTGTGCGGCATCGCGCTCGAGCCCTTCTGGCCTTCGCGGAAGGGCTCCTCGGCCTCGCGCACCTCCGTGCGCTGGAGGTGGCGCACCTCAGTCGCCAGCCGCTCCAGCCCCGCCCCCGCGAGCGCGATCGTCCCGAGCAGCTCGGCGTGGCGATCGCGCGCCACGACCTGGGTCGACACGGCCTCGCGCTCCAGGCCGAGGCGCCCCAGCACCCGCGCTTCGAGCTCCGGGCCGTTGCTCGCATAGGTGCCCACGGCGCCCGAGATCGCGCCCACCGCGGCCTGTGCGAACGCCCGCTCCAGGCGCTGCGCGTTGCGGTGCGCCTCGAAGGCAAACCCCGCCAGCTTGATCCCGAACGTCGTCGGCTCGGCGTGGACGCCGTGCGTGCGTCCGGCGCACAGCGTGTCGCGATGCTCGCGCGCGCGATCGGCGAGAGCGCCCACCAGCTCACGCGCGGCGGGAACCACGACGGTGCCGGCATCGCGCAGCTGGAGCGCGAGCGCGGTGTCGAGCACGTCGGACGAGGTGAGGCCGAAGTGGATCCAGCGGCCCGCCCCGCCGGCCGATCCGGCGAGCACGTCGACGAACGCCGCGACGTCGTGGTCGGTGACCCGCTCGCGCTCGCGGACCGCGTCCACCGTGAAGGTCGCGGCACGGATCGCCTCGACCTCCTCCTCCGACGCGCCCTCCATCTCCTCGCAGGCCGCGACCTCGACGCGCCGCCACGCCTCCATCCGCGCCTCGTCGGTCCAGATCCGGCCGAGCTCGGGGCGCGTGTAGCGGTCGATCACGTTGCGATTATCCCGCAGGCATCGGTCCTCGGCCGCAACGGCCCGCGACTAGCTGAGAATGATCCGCGCCGCGAGGATCGCCGCGTTACGCGCCGAGTTGAGCCCGACGCACGCCACCGGCACGCCGGGCGGCATCTGCGCGGAGGCCAGCAGCGCGTCCAGGCCACCGGCCGCCGAGTTCTTCGAGGTCAGCGGTACCCCGATGACCGGCAGCTCGGTGTGCGCGGCGCAGACTCCCGGAAGCGCGGCCGAGAGCCCGGCGCCGGCGATGATCACCTTCAGCCCGCGCATCTGCGCGTTCTTGGCGTACTCGGTCACGACGTCGGGCTCGCGATGGGCCGACATCACGCGGATCTCGTAGTGGATCCCGCGCTCGTCGAGCTCCGCCCCGGCCTTCTCCATCTCGGGCATGTCGCTCTTGGAGCCCATCACGATGCCAACCCGCGGGGCGTCCACCTCCATGCCCTCGAACTCCTCGGCCACCTGCGTCAGCGTCTCGGCCTCGGGCTGCCCGCCCGGCTCGGCGACGGCGCCGGTCTCGGGCGGTCCCTCCGATGGGCGCTCGCTCATGCCACGCGCTCCACGGCGCGCAGCGCGATGTCGCGGCGCAACTGCTTGCCGGGGAAGTCGACCACGTCGGCGGCAGCATACGCGGCGTCCCGGGCGCTGGCCGGATCGGCGCCGAGGGCGGTGAGGTTGAGCACGCGGCCACCCGCTGTGACCACGTCGCGACCCGCCGTCGCAGTCCCCGCGTGCGTGACCTCGACCTCCGGCGCCACGGCGTCGAGGCCCGTGATCACGTCCCCGCTCGAGGACGACTCGGGGTAGCCCGCGCCGGCGAGCACCACGGTGACCGCCCAGCGCTCGTCCCACTCGAGCTCGATCCCGTCGAGGCCGCCGGTGCGATCGGCGCGCTCGAGCGCCTCGAACAGGTCCGAGCGCAGGCGCGGGAGCACGGCCTGGGTCTCGGGGTCGCCGAAGCGCACGTTGAACTCGAGCACCCGCGGCCCGTCGGCCGTGAGCATCAGCCCCGCGTAGAGCACGCCGTGGAACGGGATCCCGCGCGAGCGCATCTCGTCGACCACCGGCTGGTGCACGGAGGCGGCGATCTCCTGCGCGCGCGCCGCATCGATCCCCGGCACCGGCGAGTAGGAGCCCATGCCCCCGGTGTTCGGCCCCTCGTCGCCGTCGAAGATGCGCTTGTAGTCCTGGGCCGGCGCCATCGCGACCGCGCGCTCCCCGTCGCACAGGGCGAGCAGGGACAGCTCCTCGCCCTCGAGGAACTCCTCCACGATCACCGACGTGCGGCCGAAGCGCCGCTGCACCAGCATCGCGTCGAGCGCCGCGCGCGCCTCGCCTTCGTCCGCCGCGATCACGACGCCCTTCCCGGCGGCCAGCCCGTCGGCCTTGAGGACGACGGGGAAGCCGTCCACCGCGCCCATCCCCGTCTCGACGTCGCGCACCACCCGATGCCCGGCCGTCGGGACCCCCGCGGACTCCATCACCTCCTTGGCGAACGCCTTGGAGCCCTCGAGCCGGGCGGCCGCCGCCGACGGCCCGAAGGCGCGCACGCCGGCGTCCGCGAGCGCATCCGTCAGCCCGGCGACCAGCGGCGCCTCCGGTCCGATGACCACGAAGTCGGCGGCCATCTCGTGCGCGGCGGCGACGAGGGCCTGCACGTTGCCGGCGGGGACGTCGAGCGTCCGCGCGTCGCGGGCGATACCGGGGTTCCCTGGCGCGCACAGCAGCTCCGGGCGCTGCGGCGATCGCGCCAGCGCGCGCACGAGCGCGTGCTCACGGCCGCCCGATCCGACGACGAGGACGCGCACTGTCGGCGTTCGACCCGCGCCTCTAGAGGTTGGAGATGAACTCGTCGACCGGGATGGCCGACATGGTCGTGTACCTGGCGGTGCCGCGGGACCCCAGCTCCAGCGAGACACGTGCGATCGTGGCCTCGTCGGGCGCCTCGACGACGTTCACGAAGTCGACGTCGCCCAGCACCGCCCACTGCGCCTTTACCGTGGCGCCCAGCTGCTCGATCTCCCGGTTGACCTCCTTTATGCGCTGCGGGTTGTTCTTGACCGTCTGCACGCCCTCGGGCGTGAGCGTGGCCATCATGATGTAGGTGGACATCGGGGCCTCCCTTGCGGTTGCGGGCTCGTCGCTGTTCTACCCGATACGGCGAGGTGCGCGCCAGCGCGACCCGCCTCGGCGTCAGGCCGCCGCGGCCGCGACCGTCGTGCCCGCCTTCGCGAACACCAGCTCGCCCTCGGCGGCGTCGACGCGGACGGTGTCCCCTTCGGTGAACTCGCCCTCCAGGATCGCCAGCGCGAGCCGGTCCACCAGCCGCTTCTGGATCACGCGCTTGAGCGGGCGCGCGCCGTAGGTCGGGTCGTAGCCGAGGTTTCCGATCAGCTCGCGAGCGGCGGGGGTGAGCTCGACCTCGATCCCGCGCTCGCGCACGCGCGCGACGAGCTGGGCGACCTGCAGGTCGACGATCCTGCCGATCTGCTCGCGCGTGAGCGAGTCGAATTCCACGATGTCGTCGAGGCGGTTGACGAACTCCGGCTTGAAGGCTGCCTCCACGCCGGCCTGCCCGCCGGGGATGTTGGAGGTCATGATCAGCACCACGTTCTTGAGGTCCACGGTGCGGCCCTGGCCGTCGGTCAGGCGCCCGTCGTCCATCACCTGCAGCAGCGTGTTGAAGACGTCGGGGTGGGCCTTCTCGATCTCGTCGAGCAGCACGACCGAGTACGGGCGCCGGCGCACGGCCTCCGTGAGCTGGCCGCCCTCCTCGTAGCCGACGTAGCCCGGCGGGGCGCCGACCAGCCGCGAGACGGCGTGCTTCTCCATGTACTCAGACATGTCGATTCGCACCATCGCCTCCTCCGAGTCGAACATGAACTCGGCCAGCGCGCGGGCCAGCTCCGTCTTGCCGACGCCGGTCGGCCCGAGGAAGAGGAAGTTCCCGATCGGCCGATTGGGATCCTGCAGCCCGGCGCGCGAGCGGCGCAGCGCGTTGGCGACCGCCTCGACGGCCTCGTCCTGGCCGATCACGCGGCGGTGCAGACGCTCCTCCATGTGCACGAGCTTCTCCACCTCTCCCTCGAGGAGGCGCGTGACCGGGATGCCCGTCCACTTAGCCACCACCTCGGCCACGTCCTCCGCATCGACCTCCTCCTTGAGGAAGGTCGCCTGCGGGCGCTCCTGGCCCTCGGCGGCCGCGAGCTGCTTCTCGAGCTCCGGGATCTCCCCGTAGCGCAGCTCGGCGGCGCGCTGAAGGTCGGCGTCGCGCTCGGCGCGCTCCACCTCGCGGTGGGCCTGCTCCAGGCGCTCCTTGACCGCGCGCGCGGCGCCGATCGCGTCCTTCTCGGCCTGCCACTGCGCCTTCATCTCGCTGGAGCGCTCGCGCAGCTCGGCCAGCTCGCGCTCGATCGCCTCGCGGCGCGCGCGCGAGGCCTCGTCCTTCTCCTTCGAGAGCGCCTCGCGCTCGATCTCCAGCTGCATCACGCGCCGCTCGACCTCGTCGATCTCCGTCGGCAGCGAATCGATCTCGATCCGCAGGCGCGAGGCCGACTCGTCGATCAGGTCGATCGCCTTGTCGGGCAGGAAGCGGTCGGCGATGTAGCGGTGCGAGAGGGTCGCGGCGGCGATGATCGCGCCGTCCTGGATCCGCACCCCGTGGTGGACCTCGTAGCGCTCCTTGAGGCCGCGCAGGATCGCGATCGTGTCCTCCACGCTCGGCTCCCCGACGAACACGGGCTGGAAGCGCCGCTCGAGCGCGGGGTCCTTCTCGATGTGCTTGCGGTACTCGTCGAGCGTGGTCGCCCCGACGGCGCGCAGCTCGCCGCGCGCGAGCATCGGCTTGAGCAGGTTGGCCGCGTCGACCGCGCCCTCCGCTCCGCCGGCCCCGACGATCGTGTGCAGCTCGTCCATGAACAGGATCACGGTGCCCTGGGCCTCGGAGATCTCCTTGAGGACGGCCTTGAGCCGGTCCTCGAACTCGCCGCGGTACTTGGAGCCGGCGACCAGCGCGCCGATGTCCAGCGCGATCACGCGGCGGTCGCGCAGCGACTCGGGCACGTCGCCGGAGACGATGCGCTGCGCGAGCCCCTCGACGATCGCCGTCTTGCCGACGCCGGGCTCGCCGATCAGGACGGGGTTGTTCTTGGTGCGGCGCGAGAGCACCTGGATCACGCGCCGGATCTCGTCGTCGCGTCCGATCACCGGGTCGAGCTTGCCCTGCTCGGCGGCCTGGTTGAGATCGGTGCCGAAGCGATCGAGCGCGTTGTACTTGTCCTCGGGGTTCTGGTCGGTCACGCGGTGCGAGCCGCGCACGTCGGCGAGGGCGGCCAGCAGCGCGTCGCGGCTTGCGCCTGCGCTGCGCAGCGCGTCACCCGCCGGCGTCTTGGCCGCCGCGAGGGCGAGCAGGAGGTGCTCGGTGGAGACGTATTCGTCCCCGAGGCCGCCCGCCTCCTTCTCGGCCGCACGCAAAAGCTGCACGAGGTCGTTGGAGGCGCCCGCGGGCTCGGCTGCGTCGCCGCTTACGGTCGGCAGCGCGTCGAGCGCCGCGTTGACCTGCCCACGCAGAACGTCCGCCGCGACGCCGACCTTCTGCAGCACGGGCACGACGATCGCGCCCTCCTGCTCGAGCAGCACCGACAGCAGGTGCTCGGGCGCGAGCTGGGGATGGCGGCGCTCCTCGGCCAGCACCTGAGCCGCCTGGAGAGCCTCCTGAGCCTTGATGGTGAAGCGATCGGGCCGCATAGAAATCTTAGTCGGGTTCTAGCAGATCCGCGCCCGGAAGTCGAGGCCCGGACACGACTGCGCCGCGGTCAGGTGCGGGGCGGGTTCGCGCCGCCCGGGCGGTCCACCCGCAGACGAAAGCGCTGCGCGTCGCCCGTGGGGACGACGTCGCCCCCGCGATAGGGCACGATCTCCGCGCGCCCCTCGCGGCGCACGCGCTCGAGCTCGGCCTCCATCTCCGTGCGCACCTCCTCGGCGCGGCGCTCCAGCGCCTCCATCCGCCGCGCCATCCGCAGCAGCTCCTCCTCGAGCTCGAAGACCCGCTCGACGCCCGCGAGGTTCATCCCCAGCTCTGCCGTCATCGCCTGGATGCGGCGCAGGCGCTCGACGTCCTCGTGCGAGTACAGGCGCGTCCCCTTGGGCGAGCGCTTGGGCTCGATCAGCCCGCGCGCCTCGTACATGCGCAGGGTCTGGGGATGCATCTCGGCGAGCTCGGCGGCGACCGAGATCATGAACACGCCGCGATGGCTGGACACCTCCACGCGCGTGGTCGAGCGGTTGCGCCGCGACGTCATCAGGAGTCGCCTCCCGTCGCGCCGCTGCGGCCGGCGAAGAGGCGCGTGCGGGGATCGCCGTCGATCACCTTCGAGAGCTCGTCGACCGCCGCCTTCTGCTCGCGCGAGAGCGAGGCCGGGACGTCGATCACGAACCTGTAGTGGATGTCGCCGCGGCCCTTGCCGCCGAGCTTCGGCGGCCCCTCGCCGCGCAGCCGCTGGACCGTCCCGTGCTTGGTTCCGCCCGGGACGCGCAGCTTCTTGGCGACGTTGAGCGTCGGGACGTCGATCGTGGCGCCGCGGATCGCCTCGGGGATCGTCAGCGGGACCTCCACCTCGACGTGGTTGCCCTTGCGCTTGAAGATCGGCGAGTCGGTGACGCGGGTGATCACGTAGAGGTCTCCCGCCGGCCCGCCGCGCGGTCCCGGCTCTCCCTTGCCGGCCAGGCGGATCCGGCTGCCGTCGCGCACCCCCGCCGGGATGTTCACGCGGAAGCGCTTCACGGTTCGGGTCGCACCGGATCCTCCGCAGGTGGCGCAGGGTGCCTCGATCACGGTGCCGCTGCCCGAGCAGCGCGAGCACGGCTGCGAGATCGAGAACAGGCCCTGCCCCTCTGCCTCGACTCCGCGGCCCTGGCAGTTGGGGCAGATCTTTGGCGTCGTGCCGGGACGTGCCCCGGTGCCCGAGCACGTCTTGCAGGGCGACGCCATCGGGACGGCCAGTGGGACCTGACCCCCCTCGACGGCCTGCTCGAAGGAGATCCGCACCTCGGTCTCGAGGTCGCGGCCCGCCTGGGGGCGCGGGCGGCCACGCTGCGCGCGCCCGCCGCCGGGCTCGGCTCCACCACCGAACAGGTTCGACAGGATGTCGCCGAACCCGCCCGTGAACGAGCCCGGATCGAAGCCGCCAAACCCCCCGCCCGGCCCGGCCGCGAACGGCCCCGTCCCCCGGTCGTAGTCCTTGCGCTTGCCCGCGTCGCCCAGCACGTCGTAGGCCTCCGAGATCGCCTTGAAGCGCTCCTCGGCGTCCTTGTTGCCGGCGTTGCGGTCGGGGTGGTACTGCCGCGCGAGCTTGCGGTAGGCCTTCTTGATCTCGTCGTGGCTCGCGTTCTTCGCCACGCCGAGCGTCTTGTAGTAGTCGGGTCGGGCAGCCACGGCGACGCCTCCTTACTGCGCCACCACGACCCGCGCGGGACGCAGGACGGCTCCGTCGGCGCGGTAGCCCTGCTCGTAGACCTCCACGACCGTCCCGGGCTCGGCGCCCTCGACGGGCTGCTGGGCCATCGCCTCGTGCTCGTTGGGATCGAAGCGCTCGCCCTCCGGGGAGTAGGGCTCGATGCCCGCGCGCGAGAGAGCGGCGTGCAGGTCGCGCTGGACCAGCCGGATGCCCTCGGCCAGCTCCCCGCCCTCCTCGCCGGCGGCCCCGAGCGCGCGGCCGAGGTTGTCCAGCGCCGGGAGCAGCTCGCGCGCGAGCTTGAACACGCCGCGCGCCTCGGCCGCCGCCAGATCCTTGGCGGCGCGCTTGCGGTAGTTCTCGAAGTCCGCCTGGGTGCGCTGGGCCAGCGACAGGTACTCGTCGCGCTCGCGCGCGCGGGCGGCGAGCTCCTCCAGGTCCTGCTCGACCGCCTCGGCCGCGCTCTCCTGCGGTTCGTCGTCCTGCGGTTCGGGATCCGGCGCCTCGGCGTCCGGCGCCTGCGAGCCCTCGGGCTCGGCCTCGGTCGGCGCGGCCGCCCCGTCGCCCTCCTCGTCCGGAAGGGCGGGCGGGGCGTCCTCGCGATCCTGATCGGTCGGATCCTTGCCGGCCATCGCTAACGCCCCTCGTCCACGACCTCGGCGTCGACGACGTCTTCCTCGGACTCCTCGGCCTGATCGTCCGGCGCGCCGTTGGGCCCGGAGCCATCGCCGGCTGCCGCCTGCTCGGCCTGCGCCTTCTCGTACATGGCCTGCGAGACGGAGTGGAACGCTGTCTGCAGCGCCTCGGTCTTGGCGCGGATGTCCGCCGCGTCCTCGGACTCGAGCGACTCGCGCACGTCCTTGATCGCGGCCTCGATCTGCTCCTTGGAGCTGGAGTCCACCGAATCTCCCAGCTCGGAGAGCTGGCGCTCGGCCTGGTAGGCCGCGTTCTCGCCCTCGTTGCGGGCCTCGGCCAGCTCGCGCTGGCGCCGGTCCTCGTCCGCGTGCGTCTCGGCGTCGGAGACCATGTTCTTGATCTCGTCCTCGGAGAGCCCGGACCCGGCCTTGATCTCGATCTTCTGCTCCTTGCTGGTCCCCAGGTCCTTCGCGGAGACGTGGAGGATGCCGTTGGCGTCGATGTCGAACGCGACCTCGATCTGCGGGATGCCGCGCGGAGCAGGCGGGATGCCCGTGAGCTGGAACTTGCCCAGCGACTTGTTCCCCCCGGCCATCTCGCGTTCGCCCTGGAGCACGTGGATCTCCACGCTGGGCTGGTTGTCCTCGGCGGTCGAGAAGACCTCCGACTTGCGCGTCGGGATCGTCGTGTTGCGCTCGATCAGGCGCGTCATGACGCCGCCCTTCGTCTCGATGCCCAGCGTAAGCGGCGTGACGTCGAGCAGCAGCACGTCCTTGACGTCGCCGGCCAGCACGCCGGCCTGGATGCCGGCGCCGACGGCAACGACCTCGTCGGGGTTGACGCCGCGGTGCGGGTCCTTGCCCGTCAGGTCCTTGACCTTCTCCTGGACGGCGGGCATGCGCGTCATTCCCCCGACCAAGACGATGTGCTCGATCTCCTTGACGCCCTTCTCCTTGGCGTCGTCGAGCGCCTGGCGCACCGGCGCCTCGACCCGCTTGAGCAGCTCGGCGGTCAGTTCGGAGAGCTTGGCCCGGGTCAGGCGCGTGTCGAGGTGCTTGGGCCCGGAGGAGTCGGCGGTCACGAACGGAAGGTTGATCTGGGTCTCCTGCGTGGTGGAGAGCTCGATCTTGGCCTTCTCGGCCGCCTCGTACAGACGCTGCAGGGCCATCTTGTCCTGCGACAGGTCGATGCCCTGGCCGCGCTTGAACTCGGCCACCAGCCAGTCGACGATCGCCTTGTCGAAGTTGTCGCCGCCGAGGTGGTTGTCGCCGGCGGTGGACTTGACCTCGAAGACGCCCTCGCCGATCTCGAGCACGGAGACGTCGAACGTCCCGCCGCCGAGGTCGAAGACGAGGATCGTCTGGTCGGACTCCTTGTCGAGCCCGTAGGCCAGCGAGGCGGCGGTCGGCTCGTTGATGATGCGCTTGACGTCGAGGCCGGCGATCTTGCCGGCGTCCTTGGTCGCCTGGCGCTGGTCGTCGTTGAAGTAAGCCGGCACGGTGATCACCGCCGAGTCGACGGTGTCGCCGAGATAGGCCTCCGCGTCGGCCTTGAGCTTCTGCAGGATCATCGCGCTGATCTCGGGCGGGGAGTACTCCTTGCCCTGCGCCTTGACGCGCGCGTCGCCCCCGGCTCCGGAGATGACCTCGTAGGGGACGATCGACTCCTCCTCCTTGACCTCGGCCTCCTTGCGGCCCATGAAGCGCTTGATCGAGAAGATCGTGTTCGTGGGGTTGGTGACGGCCTGGCGCTTGGCGACCGTGCCGACGAGGCGCTCGCCGCCGTCGGTGAACGCGACGACCGACGGGGTGGTGCGCCCGCCCTCGGCGTTCTCGATCACCGTCGGCTCGCCGCCCTCGAGGACTGCCATGCACGAGTTGGTCGTGCCCAGGTCGATTCCGATGGTCTTGCCCATGCGTAAAAGCCTTTCTCAGCGGGGGATTTCGCGTTGTCAGCCGCTTCACCGGCACGGACCTCCAGCCGGGAGCGGAAAAAATCTCAGTCGCAGTATGACAGATGAGTCGCCAGGGACCCGGCCATCGCACCTATCCCTCCGGCAACGGCCGCGGCAAGCGCAACCTCGGCACCGCCTCCACCCCGGCGATCGCCGCGACGATGATCGCGGCGCCCACCCATCCGGTCGCGGACAGGCGATCTCCGGCGAGCAGGTAGCCGAACAGGCCCGCGAACGCGGGCTCGGATGCGAGGATCAGCGCGGTGCGCGCCGGCGGGGCGTGCTGCTGGGCAAAGGTCTGGACGAAGAACCCGAGCGCGCTGGCCACCAGCGAGGTCACCACCAGCGCGCTCCACACGGTCGCTCCCCGGGGGGCCTCGAGCTCGCCCGCCGCTCCCGCGGCGACGAGGCAGAGCAGACCGCACACGCCGAGCTGCACCGCCACCAGCGCGCCGGTGTCGTGCGCCGCGACGGCCCGGTCGGTCGCGAGGATGTGGGCCGAGAAGGCGATCGCGCACAGCAGGACCAGGCCGTCGCCGGCCAGGCGGAGCTCCGCTCCCGCGCCCGAGAGCAGGAACAGCCCGAGGGCCGAGACGCCGGCGGCGACCCACGCCGCCCGTGGCGCCCGCTGGCGCAGGACGAGAGCGCCGAGCAGCGGGGTGAGCACGACGAAGAGCCCCGTGATGAACCCGGCGTTGCTGGCGGTCGTCTGCTGCAGGCCGAAGGTCTGCAGCAGGTAGCCGGCGGTCAGGAAGACGCCCATCACGACCCCCGCGCGCCAGCCCTCGGCGCCGAGCCGGCGCAGGCCCCGGCTCGTGAACAGCGCGACCAGCAGGGCAGCCGGAATGAAGCGATAGGCCAGGAACGCCGTCACCGGCAGCCGCTCGACGGCGTCCTGCACCATCACGAAGGTCAGGCCCCAGACCGCGGCGATGCCGACCAGCGCCGCCTGGGCGCCGAGGGCGCGGCGCGACTCCTGCGCGCCGGCGCTCATGCGCGGCGCGACGGGCACATGCGGCGCAGCACGCAGGCGCGGCAGTCCGGCAGGCGCGCGTGGCAGGTGCGGCGGCCGTGGCGCAGCAGGTTGACGTGCAGCTCGAGCTCGTCGCCGGGCGGGGTCAGGGCCACCATGCCGTCGTGGAGCTCCTCGAACGGGGCACCAGTGCGCAGCAGGGCCAGGCGGGACGCGACGCGGGCCACGTGGGTGTCGACGGGGACGTCGCGGCGCCCGTAGGCGAACAGCAGGACGCAGGCCGCGGTCTTGCGGCCCACGCCCGGCAGCGCGACGAGGTAGTCCCGGCAATCGGCGACGGGTGCGTGGCGGAGCCACGAGAGGTCGAGCTCCTCGGGGAGCGCCCGCAGGATCGCCTGGATCCGCGCGGACTTGACCTTGGAGATCCCGCCGGGCCGGATCGCCGCCTCGACCTCCGCGACGGGGGCATCGCGAACTCGGGCCCAGGAGCCGAAGCGCTCGCGCAGGCGCGCCCAGGCGACGTCCCGGTTGCGGTCGTTGGTGCTCTGCGAGAGGACGGTGAGGATCAGCTCGTCGACCGGCCGCCCGTGCGGCGGGACGCCGGGGATTCCGTAGACGCCCCGCAGGCGGTCGCGAACGGCACGGACGCGGCGCGCCCGCGGCGCGCGCCAACCCGCCTGCGCGGTGGACCCGTCAGCCTGGCTCACTCCACCGCACCCCAGCGCTCGGTCGCGCGCGACGACTCGGCCACGGCGTCGGGCAGCGCGGCCGCGGCGGCCGGCGGATAGAAACCCGCAAGCGCCAGCCGGCCGACGAGCACGCCCATCAGGGCGTCGCCCGCTCCGACGGTGCTGACGACGGACGCGGGCCGGCCCGGGACGTCCAGCGCGACGTCGCCGCGCAGCAGGGCGCCGTCGGCTCCGAGCGTCACGACGGCCAGCCGCGCCCCGGTCTTGAGCAGCGCGCGCGCGGCACGCTCGGCGTCGCGCTCGCCGGTCAGAAGCTCCGCCTCCACGCGGTTGCAGCGCACCAGCAGCGCGTCCGGCACGCACGCGTTGGCCGCCGCGACAGCCGCGGCCACCGAGCGCCAGCGGCCGAGGCGCAGGTTGGGGTCGAACAGCACGGGGCGTCCGGCGTGGAGCGCGCGTTCCCGCGCGCGCATCGTGACCTCGGCCTCCTCCTCGCCGGCCAGCGTGTTGGAGGAGAAGACCAGGGCGTCGCACTGGGCCACCGCCTCGTCCAGGTCTGGAACCAGCGCGTTCATGGTGGCGGCAATCGAGTCGCCGTAGACCTGGAAGGCCGGCTCGCCCTCGAGGTCGGTTGTCACGAAGGCCACGGGGGTCACGCAGCCCGCTACGAGCTTGAACCAGTCGGTGCGCACGCCCGCGGCGTCCAGCCGCGCCCTCAGCCAGTGCCCCCAGTCGTCGTCGCCCGCGCCGCCCGCGAGGGCCACGTCCGCGCCGAGGCGCGCGGCGTTGACGGCGACGTTGGCCACCGCGCCCCCGAAGTGGGGACGGAACGCATCCGCGTCCTCGAGGCCGCGCACACGGCGCTCGCAGATCAGGTCCACGAGGGCTTCGCCCAGGCACAGGGTCGGCACCGGGCGGACGTTAGCGGGGGCTGCCCCGCCGCTATCCTCGCGCGCTCCCTTGGACGCGGCCGCCCGCCCAGTGCAGGAGCACACCGGGGAGATCGCGGACATCCCGGTCTTCTGGCGCTCCGCGCCCACGGACGGGACGCCGATCCTGTGGCTCCACGGCGTCCCGACCTCGTCGGATCTGTGGCTGCCGTTCCTCGAGCGCATCGGCGGGGTCGCGCCGGACCTCCCCGGATTCGGGCGATCGGCCAAGCGGGGCGACTGGGACTACTCGATCCGCGGCTACCGCGCCTACCTGGACGCCTTTCTCGACCACCTCGCGATCGACCGCTACCGGCTCGTCGTGCACGACTGGGGCGCGGTCGGACTCGCGCTCGCCCAGGCCGCACCGGAGCGCGTGGAGCGGCTCGTGATCTTCAACTCCGTACCGCTCCTGCCCGGCTACCGGTGGCACTGGGTCGCGCGCATCTGGCGCCGCCGCGGCCTGGGCGAGCTGGCGATGGGCGCGACCACCCGATGGGGCTTTCACCGCGCGCTGCGCGACGTGCGGGGCACCGGCGCGCCGTTCCCGCCCGATCTCGCGCAGGCGGCATGGGAGCACTTCGACCAGGGGACGCAGCGGGCGATCCTGCGCCTCTACCGCAGCGCCGACCCCGAGGTCCTGGCTGACGCGGGTCGAGAACTGTCGCGGATCACCGCCCCGGCACTGGTCGTCTGGGGCGAAAGGGATGCTTATGTCTACCCAAAGTTCGCGAACGCGTATGCTTCGGCGTTCCGGAACGCTGAGGTTCGGCTGGTTCCGGACGCCGGTCACTGGCCGTGGCTCGACCGGCCGGAGCTCGTGGAGGCGGTTGGCCGCTTCCTCTCCTCCGGCCGATAGGGCGGCGGCTCGACACGTGGGCAGGGGATGTTCGCGTGGCCGGCGTTTCGTCCAGGGACTCAACAACCCTTCGGGAGGCCCACTCCATGACGCCCCACGTCCGACGACGAGACGCGCTTGCGCCGCGACGCCTGGCACTCGGCCTGGTGCTGGCCCTCGCGTGCGCCGGCACCCTGCTGGTCCATGCCCCGAACGCCCGCGCGACGAGCGGCGTGACGCTGGACGGCTACGAGCGCTCGGCGATGGTTCGCATCAACTCGCTGCGGCGCTCGCGCGGCCTTCCTCTGGTCTCCTCCCACGTGCGCCTTCTCGCGGCGGCCGACTACCACTCGCGCGAGATGGCCGCCTACCGCTACATCGGTCACGCCTCGGCCACCGGGTGGGCGTGGAGCGCGCGCGTGCGGACGTTCCTGCGGGCCCGCCGTGTCGGCGAGGTCGTCGGCGTCCTCTACCGCACCTACGGGATCGAGTCGCGTCGCGTGCTCGCCGCGTGGATGAGGTCGCCGTCGCACCGGCGCGTGCTGCTGACGCCGGCCTGGCGGCGGATCGGAGTTGCCCGGCGCGTGCGCCTCGGCCGGACTCGGCTGGCCTTCTACACGGTCGACTTCTCGACCTACCGCTAGCGTCCCGCCCCGCGTGGGCGCTGCGGTAACAGGGCAGGCGGGCCGGGGTAGCCTGCGGGCGATGCGGCGAGCCTCCGCCGAGCCCTGGCTGATCGCGGCCGCAATCGCGGCCGCCTACCTGCTCGTCCAGCCCCCCAGCGCGGACCTGGCTGCGCAGATCTACCGCACCGAGCTCTTCCAGCGCGAGGGCTTCACGCTGTGGAACGCGCAGTGGTTCAGTGGCCACCACACGCCGGGCTACTCCGTTCTCTTCCCGCCGCTGGCGGCGCTGCTGGGCCCGCGCGTCGTCGGTGCGCTGGCGGCAGTGGTGGCCGCGGTCCTGTTCGAGCGCCTCACACGTGAGCGCTTTGGCTCGCGTGCGCGCATCGGAGCCGTCTGGTTCGGTGCCGCCACCGCCACCAACCTGTTCAGCGGGCGGCTGACCTTCGCGCTCGGGGTGACCGTCGGGCTGGCCGCACTGCTCGCGCTCCAGCACCGCCGCACGTGGCTCGCCGCCGGGCTGGCGGCGCTGTGCCCGCTGGCCAGTCCCGTCGCGGGCCTCTTCCTCGCCCTCGCCGGCCTGGCCTACGCCACCGCCGAGCGGCGCCGCAGCGGGCTCGCCGTCGGGGGCGCGGCGTTCGGGATGTCGGTGGTCATGTCCGTCGCCTTCCCCGAAGGCGGCACGGAGCCCTTCGTCATCTCGGCCTTCTGGCCGATCCTGGCCTTCGCCGCGGCGGTGCTCGTCTTCGTCCCTGCGGAGGAGCGGACACTGCGATACGGGGCCGTCCTCTACGCCGCGGCGTGCGTGGCCGCGTTCGCTCTGGACACCCCGATGGGCGGCAATGCCGCCCGCCTCGGCACGATGTTCGGCGGCCCGCTGCTGGCCTGCGTGCTGTGGAGACGCCGGCCGCTCGCACTCGCGCTCGCGGTCGTGCCACTGCTCTATTGGCAGTGGTCTGCCCCGTTGCGCGACGTGGCGATCGCCAGCGGCGATCCGGCGGTCGAGGCCTCCTACTATGCGCCGCTGCGCGCCTTCCTGATGCGGCAGCCCGGGCCGGCCGGCACGGTCGAGATCCCGCTCACGCGCAACCACTGGGAGAACGTCCACGTGGCGCGAGACTTCCCACTGGCGCGCGGGTGGGAGCGTCAGCTCGACGTCAAGTACAACCGCCTCTTCTACGAGCCGACCCTCGACCCCGAGCGCTACCGGGCCTGGCTGTACCGCGCCGGCGTGGAGTACGTCGCGCTCCCCGACGCGCGCCTCGACTACTCGGCGATCCCCGAGGCGCGCCTGATCCGCCGCGGGACCCCGTACCTGCGTCCGGTTTGGCGCAGCGAGCACTGGCGCGTCTACCGCGTCGCCGGGGGCTCGCCCGTCAGCGGTCCGGCGAAGCTGGTGGCCCGCGGCAACGACTCCTTCACGCTCGTGGCGCGACGGGCCGGCCCGGTCCTCGTGCACATGCGCTACACGCCCTACTGGGCGATCGCGAGCGGCGAGGGATGCATCGAGGAGGCGCCGGGAGGTTTCACCCGCCTGCGCCTGCGCCGGGCGGGAACGGTCCGGGTGGTGACCAGCTTCGCCCCGAAGCGCATGCTCGGCCGCGGCTCCGGCTGTGACCCAGGTCGCCGCTGACCCCCTGCGAGGACGCCTGCAAGGCGCGCACGGCGGCCGTTAGGATGGGCGGTTCGCGCCCCATGCCCGCTCGTCTGCACGCGCTCAAAGCCCGGTTCCTCCCGCACGGCGTCCTCGACGTCGTGCGCCAGATCGCCCTGTTCGCGGCGGCCTACTGGGGCTACCGCTTCGTCCGCGGAGCCGTGGACGGCAAGGCCGCGGAGTCCTTCGAGAACGCGCGCGAGCTGATCTACCTGGAGCGCGCCACGAACTCGTTCATCGAACCCACGATCCAGGCCTGGACGGCGGGCAAGGAGTGGCTGATGGACTTCGCCAGCTGGATGTACATGAACTCGCACTTCTCGGTCACGCTGGCCGCGCTCGTCTTCCTCTACCTCTTTCACAACTCGAGCTTCTACTTCATCCGCAACATGTTCATGGTGGCGATGGGACTGGCGCTGGTCGGCTACCTGATCTACCCGACCGCGCCACCGCGCTTCCTGCCGGAGTGGGGCTTCAGGGACTCCGTCGCGGCGTTCAGCGGCATCCCGCAGGACAGCGTCACCGTCAACGCGCTGCTCAACCCGTTCGCCGCCGTTCCGTCCATGCACGTCGCCTTCGCGCTGATGCTCGGATGGCCACTGGCCCGCCTGGTGCGTCACCGCCCGGTCAAGCTCCTGTGGTTCCTCTATCCCTTCGTCGTGACCTTCGTCGTCGTGGCCACGGCGAACCACTTCTGGCTGGACGCGTTCCTCGGGGCCCTGGTGGCCGGCGTCTCGGCGCTGGCGGCCGACTGGATGGCCCGCGCGCGCCCGGCGGCATGGAGCTTCGGCGTGGTGCGCGGCGGGCCGAGCCGAGCCGAGGCGGCAGCTTGATGGCCGACCTTCCCGAGGCGCCGGAGCGCGCGGCGCCCGGCTCCGGGCGCTCTGCCCGCACATCGAGGCGCGGCGGTGAGCCCGGCGAGCTGTCCGCGCTGATGCGCAACCGGCTGATCGAGTCGCGGTTGACGCCCAACACGATCTCGATGACCGGCCTCGTCCTCAACCTGGCCGCCGCCGCGCTGGTCTGGCAGCGGCTGTTCTTCCTCGCGGGCGTGGCCTTCATCGTCGGTTCCATCATGGACACGCTGGACGGTCGCTACTCGCGCATGTCGGGGAAGGGCACGCCCTTCGGCGCCTTTCTCGACTCGACGCTCGACCGCGTCGAGGAGGGCATCGTGCTCACCGCCGTGGGCGCGTACTTCGCCGAGCGGGGCAACGAGCTCGCCGTGGCGGCAGTGGTCGCCGCCGTCCTCTTCTCGCTGATGGTCTCCTACACGCGCGCGCGGGCCGAGGCGCTGGGTGTCGAGTGCAAGGTCGGGCTGGCCACGCGGGCCGTCCGCGTGGTGATCCTCTCGATCGGGCTCGTGTTCGCCAAGGGCGCCTCGCTGGGAGACTTCGAGCTGCTCGCCCCCGCGGTGTACGTGCTCGCAGTCCTCACCGTCTTCACGACCTTCCAGCGCATCTTCCACGTCCGCCGAGCGCTGACCGCGCCCGCCGCCCCCCTGTAACCGGCTCATAACCGCGGGGTGTGTCTCCCCGCCCCGCCATAGGAGGAATTCCCAACTTGAGCAAGACCAACGGCAACTCTCAAAACGGGCAGGCCGCAGCCAACGGCGCCGCCCGCCACCAGAAGGACAAGGTCCGCGTCGCGATCATCGGCGTCGGCAACTGCGCCTCGTCCTTCGTCCAGGGCGTCCAGTTCTACCGCAACGCCGACGCCGCCGAGCAGGTCCCGGGCCTGATGCACGTGGACCTCGGCGGCTACCACGTCTCGGACATCGAGTTTTCCGCCGCCTTCGACATCGACGCCGACAAGGTCGGCAAGGACCTCTCCGAGGCGATCTGGGCGGGGCAGAACAACACGCTGAAGTTCTCCGATGTGCCCAAGCTCGACATCCCGGTCCACCGGGGGATGACGCACGATGGTCTGGGCAAGTACCTCTCCCAGCGCATCGAGAAGGCGCCCGGCAAGACCGACGACATCGTCGGGATCCTCAAGGACAGCCGCACCGACGTGGTCGTCTCCTATCTGCCTGTCGGCTCCGAGCTCGCCACCAAGTGGTACGTGGAACAGGTGCTCGAGGCCGGCTGCGCGTTCGTCAACTGCATCCCGGTCTTCATCGCGCGCGAGGACTACTGGAACGAGCGCTTCGAGAAGGCCAACCTCCCGATCGTGGGCGACGACATCAAGTCCCAGGTGGGGGCGACGATCGTCCACCGCACCCTGGCGCGCCTGTTCGGCGAGCGCGGCGTGAAGATGATGCGCACGTCCCAGCTCAACGTGGGCGGCAACATGGACTTCTTCAACATGCTCGAGCGCGAGCGCCTGGAGTCCAAGAAGATCTCCAAGACCAACGCGGTCACGTCGATCATGGACCACGAGCTGCCGGCCGACGACGTCTACATCGGCCCGTCGGACTACGTGCCGTGGCTGACCGATCGCAAGTGGGCGCACATCCGCGTCGAGGGCCAGGCCTTCGGCGACGTCCCGCTCAACCTGGAGATGAAGCTCGAGGTGTGGGACTCCCCCAACTCGGCCGGGATCGTGATCGACGCCGTGCGCTGCTGCAAGCTGGCGCTCAACCACGGCGTGGGCGGTCAGCTCGACGGGCCCTCCTCCTACCTGATGAAGTCGCCGCACAACCAGCGCCCCGACGAGCAGGCGCGACAGGCCACGGAGGAGTTCATCGCGAAGTACGGAGCGAAGGCTCCGGCGCCCGCGAAGACTCCGGTCACGTAGTCGCCGGTCGCCGGTAACCCAGCCGCCAGGGCGCCGGTCGTCAGCCCTGGCGCCGGGCTACTGGCGACTATCCTGCGCTCGTGCCCGAGCGCTTCTCGATCGCCCAGGTGACGCCGTACACGTGGGAGGGCGGCCACGAGGTGAACGGGTTCGTCGAGCGGGTCTCGGACGAGCTGGCGCGGCGCGGGCATCGCGTGCTGGTGATCGCTCCGTCGGACTCACCGCACCTGGTGCGGGCCTCGCGCAAGGCGATCCGCGCGGCCAAGGAGGATCCGGCCGGCCTGCTGCCCGCACCGGGCGAGGCGCCGCGCCTCCTGGGCGTCGGCGAGGTGCTGCCCGTGGGCTCGGCGAGGCGCGGCGCACGCTCGCTCCCCGTCGACGTGGCGCGCACGATCGAGGATGCGCTGACCGCCACGCCGCTGGACTTCGTGCACGTCCACGAGCCGTTCGCCCCCAGCGCGTCGAGCGCCGCGCTTCGCCACTCGCGCTCGCTCAACGTGGGCTCCTTCCACATGCCGACGGAGCGTGTCCTCTCGACCCAGCTCGCGCGCCGGGTCGTCGAGCTCTTCCTCGGGCGCCTGGACGCCCGCACCGCGTCCTTCGAGGCCACCGCCGACCTGATGGGGCAGTTCTTCCCCGCGTCCTACCGCGTGGTACGCCCGGGTTCGGACACGATGACCGGCGAGCCCGCCGACGCGCCCGGCGTGCGGATCGCCTTTGCCCATCGCGAGGAGCGCCCCGCGCTGCGGCTCTTCCTTCGCGCCCTGCGGCGCCTGCCGATGGAGCCGGAGTGGACTGCCGCCCTGTGGTCGCGCCTGGAGTCCGGCGGCGCGTCGGCGCTGCGCCGCGACGTGCGCGAGCGGATCGAGGTGACCGGCCCGGCGCAGGCATCGGCTGCCGACGTGCTGGTCGGCGCGGACCTGGCGGTCTTCGCATCGACCGGGGTGGCGGCGGCACCCGGAACGCTGCTGCGGGCGATCGCAGCGGGGGCGGTGCCCGTCGCGGCGCGGCTACCGGTCTACGAGGAGGTGCTCGGCGAGGGCGAGCTGGGTCTGCTCTTCGAGCCGGGCGACGTCGAGACGCTCGCCGCACAGCTCGGCCGGCTCGTCTCCGACGCCGACCTGCGCCGGAGACTGCGCGAGCGCGCCGCACCGCTGCGCGAGACCTTCGGCTGGGACCGCGTCACCGACGAGATCGAGGCCATCTACGCCGAGGTGGCAGCACGACGCCACGACGGCGCCGGAGACCCGCGCCTGCGAAAGCGGCTTGCCGCGGCGGACCTGATCGACGTCGACCTGCACATGCACACCGACCATTCCCACGACTGCGCCACGCCGGTCGAGGTGCTGCTGCGCACCGCGCGCGACAGGGGCCTGGGCGCGATCGCGGTCACCGACCACAACGAGATCTCCGGCGCCCACGAGGCGCGCGCCCAGGCCGACGGCGTGAAGGTGATCGTGGCCGAGGAGATCAAGACCGCCCACCAGGGCGAGGTGATCGGGCTGTTCATCGAGGAGAAGATCCCGCGCGGCCTCTCGCTGGAGGAGACGATCGCCGAGATCAAGCGCCAGAACGGCCTGGTGTACGTCCCCCACCCGTTCGACCGCCTGCACGCCGTCCCCGACTACGAGCACCTGCTCGAGGTGGTGGACATGGTCGATGCGATCGAGGTGTTCAACCCGCGCGTGGCCTTCAAGCCCTTCAACGAGGAGGCGGCGCGCTTTGCCGCCAAGTACCGGATCGTCGCGGGAGCCGGGTCGGACTCGCACGTCGCCCAGGGGCTGGGCTCGGTCCGGATCCGGATGCGCGACTTCGACGGCCCCCAGGAGTTTTTGGAGTCGCTGCGCGACGCGGACATCATCCGCAAGCCCACCTCGCTGCTCTACGTGCAGGCGCTGAAGTTCCTCGAGACCAAGGCGACCCCGGCCCCGGCGCGGCGCGCCCGGCGCGAGCGCCGGGTGCGGCGAGCGGGGCGCAAGTCCTGATGCACCGGCAGGGAGAGGCGGCCGGGCAGGCGAACCCTCCGGGAGTGCCGGCGACCGACGACGAGATCCGCGAGAAGTACCTCGAGCGCGCGATCCGCGAGCTCAACGCGCTCATGCGCGAGCTGCAGTCGTGCCCGCACTGCCCGCGCGGCAACCTGATGCCGATCCTCGGCTCGGGTCACCCCCAGGCCGACATCTTCCTGGTCAAGTACTCGGCTCGCCCGGCGGAGGTCGAGGAGGGGGTCGCCTTCTACGGCCGCTCCGGAGGCGCGCTGATGAAGTCGCTCAAGCGGCTGGGGATCGACCCGCTGGCCGTGTACGGGACCCTGTGCGTGAAGTGCCCGGTGGCGGACCCGTCGCTCGCCGATCCGGCGTGCGTGAACCGGCTCCTCGAGGAGCTCGCGATCGTCCAGCCGCGGATCGTCGTGGTGATGGGCGGGGAGGCGCTGCGAATCGTCAACGACCTCGACGTCCCCCTCGGCCGCCGCCTCGAGCCGAGCCTCGCGGAGGTGCAGGCGCTGACACCGTCGATCGACGCGCTGTTCGTGCCCGACATCGACGAGGCGCTCGACGACGAGGCCTCCAAGCGCGCGTTCTGGGCTGCCTTCAAGGTGCTCGGCGAGTGGTACGCGGACCTGCCGCCCTACTAGCGCTGACCTTCGGGGGGGCGCTCGCGTTCCTGCTGCTCGCCCCCGTGGCGCCCGACGTCGGCGGCACGGGAGACCTCAACACGATCCTCTCCGACGCGCCGGCCATGGTGCTCCTTGGCGCGTGCGTCCTCGCCCTGCTGCCCGCGCGCGACGAGCTTCCCGCGCTGGCGTTGACGGGTCTCGGCGCCGGGCTGCTCGCCGCGGCCTTCACCGAGACCGACGCGATCGCCGCGGGCGACGTCGCCAAGGCGCTCTTCGCCGGATCGCTGGGACTGGTGCTGGCCAGGCTGCTCGCGGAGCCGGCAGTGGTCGTCGCGGTGCCGATCTTCGTCGCCGGGATCGACATCGCCAGCGTCGCGGGGGGCCCGACGGAGCTGCTGGCGCGCGACTCCTCGCGGCCAGGGGAGTTCCTCTCGCTCTACCTGCCGGCGCTCGGCGGCGGGCGCGCCGGCGTGATCGGCGTCGCCGACCTGGTCTTCCTCGGGTTCTTCGCCTCGAGCGCCTGGCGCTTCGGTCTGCGCCGGCGCGCGACCGCGGCCGGGCTGCTCATGGCGCTACCGGCCGCGCTGGTCGTCCAGGTGCTCGCCGACACGACGGTTCCCGCGCTGCCGCCGCTGGCGCTTGGCCTGCTGGTGCCCAACCTCGACCTCCTCGGGGGCCTGATCCGCCGGGGCGACCGCGGGTAGCATCCGCGTATGGACCTCGAGGAGCGCACCCTGGAGACGGCCGGCGAGCGCTGCGAGGAGTGCGGCGCTCGTCTCACGCCGGCGGAGATCAAGACGGCGCTGGAGGCCGGCGGGCCCTCGCTGTGCACCGTGCACGCGAGCGAGGTTGTCCCCGTCGCCGAGGAGGACACCGACGGCGACGACGACGCCTGAGGGCGGCGTCGCGCGGCCGCTTCAGCCCGGCAGCAGGACGATCTTGCCGAGCTTGCCGCCGGCGGCGAAGCGATCGTAGGCGTCGCCGACCGCGTCGAGATCGAAGGTGTCGGAGACCGGGACGCGCAGGTCGCCGGCGTCGAAGCCCGGCAGGACCTGCGCCTCCATCGCACGCGCGGCGGCGGCCTTCTCCTCGAGCGGCCGGGCGCGCAGCGTCGAGCCGTGGATGCGGGCGCGCTTGCCCATCAGGGCGAGCAGGTTGAGCTCGGCCTTGGCGCCCGCGCCCACCCCGATCACCGCGATCCGGCCACCCGTGGCCAGCGCCGCGAGGTTGTCGGTGAGGTTGGGCGCTCCCACCAGCTCCAGGATCACGTCGAACGACCCGTGCTCGGCGAAGCTCTCCGGCTCGATCGCCTCCGCGCCGAGCGCCGCGACGTCGTCGCGCAGCTCCTCGCGGCGGACGGTCGCGGTGACCCGCGCCCCCGCGGCACGGGCGAGCTGTACGGCGGCCGTGCCGACGCCCCCGGCGCCGCCGTGGACGAGCAGGCGCTCGCCCATCTTGAGGTGCGCCTGCGTGAACAGCGCGTCGTGGGCGGTCGTGAAGACCTCGGGCAGGCCGCCGGCGGCCGGCCAGTCCAGCGCCTCGGGCACGGGCAGCGCCGCGCGCTCGTGGACGACCGCCAGCTCGGCCTGGCCGCCACCCGCCACCACGGCCATCACGCCGGCGCCTTCATCGAAGCGCTCCGCCCCCGGCCCGCGCGCGATCACCTCGCCGGCCAGCTCGAGGCCGGGGATGTCGGGGGGCGCGCCCGGCGGGGCCGGATAGAGCCCCTTTCGCTGGAGCATGTCGGCGCCGTTGAGCCCGGCGGCGCGCACGCGGACCAGGACCTCGCCGGCGCCCGGCTGCGGATCGGGGTGCTCCTCGACGAGGACCTCGCCGTCGCGAACTGTCGCGGCGCGCATGTCGCGCGATTCTAGGCCGGGGGAACCGGCGGGGCCTCCCCGGAGCGCTCCAGCAGCGCCACGCACTCGATGTGCGGCGTCTGGGGGAACATGTCCACGGGGCGCACGCGGCGCAGGGAGTATCCGGCCTCGACGAGCTGCGCGGCATTGGGCGCCAGGGTCGTCGGATTGCAGGAGACGTAGACGATCCTCCGCGGACCCGCCTCGATGATCCGGCGCACGACCTTCTTGGAGAGCCCCGAGCGGGGCGGATCGACGATGCAGACATCCGGGCGCCCGGCGCGCTCCACCAGCTCGCGCATGGCCAGGCGCACGTCGCCGGCGAAGAAGGACGTGTTGTCGATCTCGTTGAGCTGCGCGTTGGCGATCGCGTCGGCGATCGCCTCCTCGACGATGTCGAGTCCCCATACCTCGGCGGCCCTCGGCGCCAGCGTCATGCCCACCGTCCCGATCCCGCAGAAGAGGTCGAACACGCGCTCCCACCCGCGCAGGGCGGCGTACTCGCCGGCGATCCCGTAGAGCCGTTCGGCCATCTCCGTGTTCGTCTGGAAGAAGGCCTCGGGCGAAATCCGCAGGCGCAGGCCGCACAACTCCTCGTCCAGGCGGTCCTCGCCGGCCAGCAGGGTCGTGTCGCCACCCGCCGTCGTCTCACCCAGGCTCTCCGTGGAGCTCCACAGCAGGCCGTGCGCGTCGACAGCCTCGGCCAGCGAGGGCGGGACCTCGCCGGGAGACGCGACGACGCGAACCTGGAGCTGGCCGGTGCGGCGCCCCTCGCGTACCACCAGGTTGCGCAGCCGGCCGGCCTGGGAGCGGCGATCGTAGGCGTCGAGCCCCGCGTCGCGGCACCAGGCAAGCACCTGCTCGCGCGCCCGGTTGCCCGGCTCGGATGCGAGCAGGCAGTCGTCGAGGGCGACGATCCGGTCGAACCGGCCGGGGGCGTGGAAGCCGCACACGAGCGTGCCGTCGTCGGCGTGGCCGAAGGAGTACTCGAGCTTGTTGCGGTAGCGCCAGGTGGCCTCGGCGGGGACGATCGGCTCGAGGCTGTATCCCTCGAGATGGCCGATCCGCCGCAGCGCCTCTTCGACCTGCGCCTGCTTGACCTCCAGCTGGCGCTCGTAGCGCAGCTCCTGCCACGGCGCGCCGGGATGATGCGCACGGGGTGGCACGCGATCGGGGCCGGGCTCGAGCAGCTCCACCGTGCGCGCCTCGGCGTAGGCGCGCTTGGGCCGCGTGACGGTGGCGCGCACCCGATCGCCGGGGAACGCGCCGGCGACGAAGACGACGTAGCCGTCCATGCGTGCCACGCCCGACCCGCCGAAGGCCAGCGAGTCGACCTGCAGCTCGAGCTCGGCGCCGCGATCCGGGCGCGTGCGGGTCGGGGCGGTCATCGCCGCCCTAGGATGCCACCCGCGCTGCGCGGGCTAACCGAGCGCCTTCTCGATGGAGTTGAGGACGGACTTGCGGTTGGCGTTGCGCCGCTCGTAGTCGCGCACCTTGCGCAGCTCGGCCGGCGTCAGGTCCGTGATCCTGTCGCTCACCTGGGCCGCGGTGAGGTCGTCGTAGTTCATCACCGGGAAATTCCCGCCGATGCCGGTTACGCGCCGCGCGCGATCGACCTCGCGCAGCACGCGATCGGCCGGCCTGTTGCGGGCCGCGCGGCGCCCGGCGCCGGTGAGCTGGTCGCGGCCGCGCCCGAGCAGCTGCTCGAGGTCTGACAGCAGGCTCTCGGTCTGCTTGCGGCCCCGGGCCACCAGCTCGGCGACGAGATCGTTGGCGTCGTCGCGGGTCATCCGCCCGCGCGACACCGCATCGTCCATCGCCTCCTGCATCCGCTCGCGCGAGAGCACGACCCCGCGCGTGAGCGCGACCAGGGCCTGCTCGACGTTCTGGCGCAGCTCCTCCGCCGCGGCGGCGCTGCCCGCCGGAACGGCCGGCGCGGGCGAGCGGCGGGCGCTCCTCCGGCTGCGAGCGGAGGCCGAACGGCGCGTGGACGTGGACTTGCGCGCCGAGCCGCTCTTGCGCGCGGAGGTGGACTTGCGCGCGGAGGTCGACTTGCGCGCGGAGCTTCCGCGGTTTGCGGCGCTGGTCCGCCGCGCGGAGCTCGTCTTGCGCCCCGTGGAGCCGCTCTTGCGCGCGCCACTCGCACGCTTGGTGCCGCCGCCCGAGCCCCGGCCGGAGCTGCGGCTCGCCGACGACTTCCGGGCGCCCGAGCCGCCGGCGCGGCGGGACTGTCTCTTTGGCTGCGGCATCTGCCTCCTCCTCGATCGACCGCGGCGAGGCTATCGCACCACACCAATACCGGTCCCCGTTTTGGTGCCCGTGCCTGAAGCGCGGCCTCGAGGTGGAAAACGCATGCGTTTTCCCGGAGACTCTGGAGCCTGTTGGACGGCAGGAGAGAGTGAGAGCGACGTGCGCAGGCTCCTGATCACGACGGGCTGCGCGCTGGCGGGCGCCGGCGCGACCGCCAGCGTGGCTCACGCCGCCTTCCCGTGGCCCACTCCGGGCAACCCGAACGACTACGCGAGCTTCAAGGCCGGCCCGGGCCAGACGCCCAACGACCTCTCGGGATCCAACGTGTGGAAGTTCGCGGCCACCCCCGAGCCGGGGAACCCCTACAACAGCAGCCCATACGAGCTGGGCGGCGTCCGCGGCGCGCACCTCGTCGACGCCGATCCCGCCGCCTCGACCGCGTGGCAGACCACCACGGGACGACCCGACGTGACGATCGCGGTGCTCGACTCGGGCATCAAGTGGAACGACTCCTCCGCGATGCGCGACCTGCGGCTGAAGACCCGCCTGGACAAGGGCGAGGTGCCGAAGCCCAACAAGGGCCGCGGCGCAAGCCCGCTCGAGCCCGCCGACTGCGCGGACTACGACACGGCCGCCTACGACGCCAACGGCGACGGCGTCTTCAACGTGCGCGACTACGCCTGCGACACGCGCGTCGAGCGCGACCCGGCGCAGCGTGGAGGAGTCGGGGCGGGCCCCGCCGGAATGCTCGACCCTCAGGACGTCCTGATCGCCTTCACCGACGGCGACGACGACGACGGCAACGGCTTCGCCGACGACATCGTCGGGTGGGACTTCCTCGACAACGACAACGACCCCTACGACGACGTGCAGTACGGCCACGGGACGGGCGAGGCCGAGGGGTCCGCGGCGGAGGTCGACAACACGGGCGGCGACGCCGACACCGGCTCGTGCCCCAACTGCATGGTGACCCACATGCGCGTGGGCGACTCGTTCATCGCGGACGCCTCGCGCTTCGCCCAGGCCACGATCTACGCGACCGACAACGACGCGCTCGTCGTGCAGGAGGCGCTCGGGACGCTCAACAACACGCGCCTGGCGCGGGACGCGATCGACTACGCGTGGGACCACGGCGTCACGACGATCGCCTCGGCCGCGGACGAGGCGGCCCAGCATCACAACTACGTCTCGAGCCTGCCGCGGGTGATCGTGGTCAACTCGATCCGCCAGTACGACGACTTCACGCCGGTCCCCCGGTCCTACCTGCAGTTCAACGGCTGCACGAACTTCTCCTCGAAGGTGACGCTCTCGATCCCGAGCACGAGCTGCTCGTCGGACGCCACCGGCGTGGCCTCCGGGCTGGCCGGCCTCGTCTACAGCGCGGCGCTCAACGCGCGCTCGCGCGACGACCTCGCGCCCCACCCCACGTGCCGGCGCACCAACGGCGCGCCCTGCGCGATCACCCCGAGCGAGGTGCAGCAGATCATGGCCTCCGGGTCGATCGGCGGCCAGCTGCAGTCCGACGACGTCAACTTCGCCTCGGCCGTGGAGCCGACCTGCGGCAGCCCGGGGGTCCCGCCGCCCGGCTGCACCGACCCCAACCTCGCGCTGCAGACCCAGGTCAACGGCAACCGTCCCGTCGTCTCGCCGCTGGCCACGAGCCGCTCGTATCCGGCGCGCAAGGGCCACGATCAGTTCTACGGCTACGGGCGCGTGAACATCGACCGCGCGGTCAAGGCCGCCGACGCCGGGCGCGTCTCTCCGGAGGTCGAGATCACCTCGCCGCAGTGGTTCGCCCAGGTCGACCCCGGCCAGGCGCGGGCGACGATCCGCGGGCACGTCTTCAACCGCGGCAGGCGATTCTCGTGCCAGGTCCTCGTCGCGCCGGGTTCGTACCCCAACAACGAGCTCGCGCCGACCGGCGACTTCAAGCCGGTCGCCTCGCCAGGAGTCTGCGACGGCGGCGTCCACACGGCGGCGATCGAGGGCATGCTGGCCGCGGTGAAGGTCTCCGCGCTCAAGAAGCAGTTCCCGCCCGACGCCGGCGACTTCCGCAGCCGCGAGACCGGGCAGGGCGCCGGCCAGACCTCCAACGGCCGCCCCAACTCCGAGCCCTACGGCTTCGTGATCAAGGTGGTCGCGAAGACGGAAGGGGCAACCGTCGAGAGGACCGGGCAGGACCAGCGCAACCTCTACCTGCACCGCGACCAGGACATGCTCGCGGGCTTCCCGAAGCGGCTGCCCAGTGACGGCGAGTCCTCACCGGTGTTCGCCGACCTCAACGGCGACAACCGCAACGAGCTGATCTTCGCGACGGCGGACGGGATCGTGCACGCGATGCGGCCGAACGGGACCGAGCTGGGCGGATGGCCGGTGAAGGGCAACCCGCTTCCGCTGCACACCGGCGGGCGCGCGTTCGAGAGTGGCGAGGTCAAGCCCCAGAGCGGCGCCTTCCTCGCCTCGGTGGCGGTCGACGACCTCAACCGCGACGGCGCCCTGGAGGTGGTCGGCGCCGACTTCGAGGGCAACCTCTACGCGTGGTCGCACAGGGGGGAGCGTCTGTTCCGGCGTCGCACCGTCGCTGCCTACTCGGGCAAGCCGCTGACGCCGTTCCGCCCCGTGCGCCAGGGCAAGCGCAACCGCACCCAGCGGGGGTTCCTCGGCTCACCGGTGCTGGCCGACCTCGACCGCAACGACGGTGGCCGGCTCGAGATCGTCGCCGCGGCGATGGACCGCCACGTGTACGCCTTCAACGACGACGGCTCCACCGTCCCGGGCTACCCCGTGCTCGTGGTCGACCGCGACAAGGTCGAGTCGATCGACCCGGTCACCCACCGTGTCGACTTCAACGCCAACGCTGGGGACCCGCTGATGCAGGGCGCGATCATCGATACGCCGGCGCTCGCCGACATCGACGGCGACGACTCGCCGGAGATCGTGGTCGGGACCAACGAGGAGTACAAGGTCGACACCGGCAACGAGGGCGACCTCAACGTCGGCAACTTCAACGCAAGCTCCCTCGCGATCCTGTCTCAGGCCGGGGTGGAGGGTCTCGGCGACAGCAACGGCCGCCTGTTCGCGATCGAGGCGGGCGGGGAGCCCGGCGGGCCGGCGCCGGACTCGGATCCGTTCCTGCCCGGCTGGCCGGTCAAGATCGCGCGGCTGAAGTCGGAGCTGCTCCCGATCGTGGGCGAGGGGATCACCGGAGCGCCGGTCGTCGGGCCCGAGACGATGACGTGCCCCAACGGCGGTGCCGGTGCGAAGGTCGGGGTGATCCCCGACGGCGGCATCGGCTACATCCTCAACGACGACGGCACCTCGTGCCAGCCCCAGCAGGACGGCAAGAACACAGGACTGCAGACCGACGGCGGCGCCGGGACCGACCGCCCCGCGTTCCCGGCCGTGGGCCATCCCGCGTTCGGCAACTTCGCCGGCGGGGTGTCCTTCCTCGCACCCGCCACGGGCGTGCTGCGCGCGCTGGACCTCGCCGTCTCCGAGTATCAGGCCGGAGGCCAGGACTTCCTCGCGGCCTGGGACCCGGTGACGGGGCAGTTCCGGACGGGCTTCCCCGCGCGAGTAAACGACCTCCAGTTCCTCACCGGGCCGTCGGTGGCCGACATCGACGCCACGGCGCCGGGCGAGGAGATGCTGGGCGGGACCGCGTACCTCGACCTCCAGGCGTTCACGTCGGGAGGCGCGCCCGCCAGCGCGAAGTGGCCCAAGCTCACCTCCGACTGGATGGTGGCCAATCCGCTCACCGGCTCATTTGGGACCCGCGACACCGACGCGGCGGCCAAGAAGGTGATCGTCGCGATGACCCGGTCGGGCTTCGTGTTCGCCTACCGCACGGACGCCGCGGCCTGCGCCCCGGCCTCGTGGCCGCGCTTCCACCACGACAACGCCAACTCGGGCTACTACGACCGCGACGCGGTCTCGCCGGGCAAGCCCAGCCGCGTGCGCCGGATCGGCTCCACGCTCTCCTTCGTGGCCCCGGGCGACGACCTACTGTGCGGCACCGCCGACCACTACGAGGTCGTGCAGGCCAACCGCAGGATCACCGCGGCGGACTTCGCCTCGCCGTCCAAGCAGCTGGCCGGCGAGCCCTCGCCCGGCGCGCCGGGCACGACGGAGAGCTTCCAGCTGCCCGCGGGCACCAAGCGCTTCGTCGCGGTCCGCGCGGTCGACGAGCAGGGCAACCGCGGGCGCTTCGTCCAGGTGACGCCGAAGGGCTTCTCGCTGATCGGGCCGCCCAAGCGGGCGCGCCGGGGCTAGTACGCCCCGACCAGCAGCTCGAGCAGCGCCTTCTGCGCGTGACGGCGGTTCTCCGCCTGGTCCCAGATCCGCTGCCGCGGCCCGTAGAGGACCTCCGCGGTGATCTCCTCGCCGGGGTGGGCGGGCAGGCAGTGCAGCGCGATCGCGCCGGGCGCGGCGCGGTCGAGCAACGCGTCGTCGAGGCGGTAGGGGGCGAGCGCGCGCCGGCGCTGCGCGGCCGTGGCCTCGTCGCCCATCGACACCCACACGTCCGCGTAGACGGCGTGGGCGCCGGCGACGGCCTCGGCCGGGTCCTCGACCAGCTCGGCGTCCCCCGCGTCGTCGAGGCGGTAGCCCTCCGGTGAGGCGATCGCCACCGTGACGCCCGCGCGCGCGCCCATGATCGCCAGCGAGCGCGCCACGTTGTTGCCGTCGCCCACGTAGGCCAGCTTGAGGCCGTCGAGGCGGCCGAACGCCTCGCGCATCGTCAGCAGGTCGGCCAGCGCCTGGCACGGGTGGTGCTCGGCCGTGAGCAGGTTGATCACCGGGACGTCGGCGTGCGAGGCGAGCTCCTCGACCACGGCGTGGGAACCGGTGCGCACGCCGATCGCGTGCACCTGACGCGAGAGCACGAGCGCGGTGTCGCGCACGGACTCGCCGCGCGCGAGCTGGAGCTCGTCGCCGCGCAGCACGACCGGGTGGCCGCCCAGCTCGACCACCCCGGCCTCGAAGGAGACGCGCGTGCGCGTCGACGGCCGCTCGAACACCAGCGCGACGTGGCGGCCCTCCAGCGGTCGCGCCTCGAGCGGCCTCGCCTTGAGCTCCAGCGCACGGTCGAGCAACGCGTGCAGCTGCGCCGCCTCGAGCTCCGATCCGGTGAGAAAGTGGCGCGGCAAGCGGTGAGTGTACGCCGGTCGCGGTCCGATCCTGCAAGCCTGCGCTCCGTGCCCGCGACCCTGCGCGTCGTCACGTGGAACCTCTACCACGGACGCTCCGAGCACCCGGCCGACCGCTCGCTGCTGCGCGAGTTCAGCGCGGCGCTCGGCGGCTGGGAATGGGATGTCGCGCTGCTCCAGGAGGTTCCGCCGTGGTGGCCGCCGGAGCTGGCGCGGGCGGCCGGCGCCGCCCACCGCACGTGCCTGACCTCGCGCAACTCGCTGCTGGCCGTGCGGCGCGCCATCGCGGAGCGATGGCCGGACGCGATCCGCTCGAACGGCGGCGGCGCCAACGCGATCCTGGCGCGCCACGCGATCAACGTCCACGCCACACGGCGGCTGCGCCTGCGTCCCGAGCGCCGCTACCTGCACGCCGTGCGCCTGCGCGACGCCGGCCTGTGGGTGGCAAACGCGCACACGTCCGTGCGCAGCGCCGACCCCGAGGCGGGCGACGTCGAGCTGGCGCGCCGGGTGGCGCTGCGCTGGGCGGGCGATCGGCCGCTGGTCCTCGGCGGCGACCTCAACCATCGCGACCTCCGGCTCGACGGCCTCGCCCACGCTGCCGGCCGCGGCCTGACCAAGGGCATCGACTACGTGTGGGCGCGGGGGCTGACGCCGGTCGGCGAGCCCGAGGTGCTCGATGCTGGTGCGCTCTCGGACCACCGCCCGATCGCCGCCGTGCTCGCGCACGGCGCCTGAGCCGCCGGAGCTCCGTAGACAGATCGCATCCGCCGGCGGGCGTGCGTGCGTCTGTAGGCTAGGCGCATCCCTATGACCGGAGGTCGAGACGCGTCATGAAGAGGCTCCTGACGATCCTTGCGTCGCTCGCGCTGGCCGGCGGCGTGCTCGCCGGCTGCGGAGGTGACGACGAGGAGGGCAACGCGCCCGAGACGACGACCACGCCGCCCGCTCAGACCACCGGGACGTCGGGCTCCGCGCAGGCAGGCGGCGGCGAGGTGACGGTCTCGATGAAGGACATCAAGTACATCCCGGAGACCGTCAACGCCACGGTCGGGCAGACGATCAAGTGGACGAACGACGATCCCGTCGCCCATACGGTTACGGCGCGCAGCGGGGCGGATTTCGACTCGGGCACCGTGGACGCGGGCGGCGAGTACAAGTACAAGGTCGCCAAGGCCGGCACGATCGCCTACGTCTGCACGATCCACCCCAACCAGAAGGGGCAGATCGTCGCGAAGTAGCCGGGGGACGCCGGAGCGCCCGGCGCCGCCTACTCGTCGCCGCCCGCGCGCAGCCCGAAGCCCTGGAGCATGAGCAGCGCCTTCTCGCGCAGCGTGCCGTGCGCGGGCAGCACGCCCAGCTGCACGCCGGCGGCGTAGAGGTCGAAGAAGGCGCGCACCCGCCGCAGCCGCAGGTCGGCGCCCGCGGCCGGCTCGCCGTCCAGCTCGCAGAAGAAGACGCACTGGACGACGAGCCGCCGGCCCGTGGCCGGAATCGCGCCCAGCGGCGCGGTCTGGGTGCCCGACAGGAGCGCGGGAATGACCGCGAACTTGCCGCTCGCCACCACCGAACCGCTCGCCTCCAAGCGCGCGGCCGGCAAGCCCTCCCACAGCCGCTCGGCGTGGGCGGCCAGCTCGGATGGCCCTCGCAGTGGGGCCGCCGTGACCGGGTCCTCGTAGTGCAGGCTCCCCACGCTCAGGGCGGAGAACGCGTCGGGATCGCGACCGGACCAGGCCGCCAGCCAGGCCGCGGTCAGCTCGTCGACGGTCAACCGTCGAAGTCCGCCAGCCCCGCGGCCGGCGTCGAGGCCTCGGCATGGCGCCGGCGCGGGATCCTGCCGGCCCGGCCGGCCAGCCGGCCCGCGTCGACAGCCGCTGCGATCGCGCGCGCCATCGCAACCGGCTCTCGCGCGCGCGAGATCGCCGAGGCGCACAGGACCGCGTCGCACCCAAGCTCCATCGCCAGCGCCGCGTCCGACGCGGTGCCGACCCCAGCGTCGAGGATCAGCGGGACCGTGATCCGCTCGCGCATGATCGAGAGGTTGTAGGGATTGCGGATGCCCATCCCGCTGCCGATCGGCGAGCCCAGCGGCATCACCGCGGCGCAGCCCAGGTCCTCCAGGCGCCGGGCCAGGATCGGGTCGTCGTTGGTGTAGGGCAGCACGACGAAGCCCTCCGCGATCAGGGTCTCGGCCGCCTCGAGCAGGGCGGGCGCGTCGGGCAGCAGCGTGCGATCGTCACCGATCACCTCGAGCTTCACCCAGTCGGTGCCGAAGGCCTCGCGCGCCAGGCGCGCGGTCATGACCGCGTCGCGCGCGGTGAAGCAGCCCGCCGTGTTCGGGAGAAGCTCGACCCCGGCGGCGTCGAGCACGTCGACCAGCGAGCCGCGCTGGGCCGGGTCGACCCGCCGCAAGGCGACCGTCACGAGCTCCGTGCCACTGGCCGCAATCGCCTCGGCCAGCGTCTCCAGCCGCGAGAAGCCGCCGGTGCCCAGGAGCAGCCGCGAGTGCAGCGTGCGGCCAGCGATCTCCAGCGGATCGTCGACCACGGTGACCGGGCGCGTCGCCACGTCAGCCGCCCTGGATCGCCGACACGACCTCGACCCGCTCGCCGGGAGCCAGCTCGCGGCGCTCCCAGTCGCGCCGGGGCACGACCTCCGCGCCGACGGCGACGGCGACCCCACGTGCGCCGGGAACCTCCAGCGTTTCCAGGAGCGTGGCGATCGTCCCGCCCGCGGGCATCTCCCGGCGTGCACCGTTCACGTGGACGATCATGCCGCAACCCCCACGGCGAAGCGCGCGGGCGAGAACGGGGCGGCGAACGCCGGCAGCGGCTCCTCCAGCAGCGCGGAGACGACGAGATCGGCGGTGACGGGCGCCAGCAGCACGCCATGGCGGTGGTGGCCGGTGGCCCAGTGCAGCCCCACCGGTCCGATCCCCGGGCCCAGCGCCGGGGCGTTGTCGGGCATCCCGGGCCGCAGGCCCGCGAGCGACTCCTCCACCTCGAGCTCGGCGATGCCGGGCACGACGGCAGTCGCCTCGCGCAGCAGCTCGTGAATGGCGCCGGCGGTCACCGACGTGTCCCAGCCGCGCTCCTCGACCGTGGCGCCGAGCACGTAGCGGCCGTCGCCGCGCGCGACGATGTAGGCGTCCTCCGTGCGCACCACGCGGTCGAGGAGGCCCGGGCCGGCAGGGTCGCGCAGACGCAGCAGCTGCCCCTTCACGGGCCGCACGGGCATCCGCTCGTCCTCGGCGAGTCCTGCGAGGGAGGCCGACCAGCATCCGGCGGAAACGACCAGGCGCTCGGCGGCGACGCGCCTGCCCCCGGCCAGCGCGATCCCGGTCACCCGGCCGCGATCGCGCAGCAGCTCGCGCGCGGCGACGCCGGCGATCAGCCGCCCGCCGGCGCGCTCGATCGCCATGGCCAGCGTGGCCGCGAGCGCGCGCGGGTCAACTGCGTGATCGTCGGGCACCTCGAGGGCAGCGCGCAGCGCCGGCGCCAGCGCAGGCTCGAGCCTCCGCGCCTCGCTGGGCCGCAGCCGCCGGGCCGGCAGGTCGAGCGCCTCGCGGTACGCCGCCTCGCGCTCGAGCGCCTCGGCCTGGTCGCCGTCGCGCGCGAGCAGCAGCGTGCCGCAGGCGCGGTAGCCCGGGTCGCGACCGGACGCCTCGCGCAGCTCCTCGATCCAGGCCGGATAGCGCCGCGCCGACTCGCGGTTGAGCCGCAGGAGATCCTCCTCGCCGAAGGCGGCCTCCGAGACCGGGGCGAGCATCCCGGCCGCCACGTGAGTGCTGCCGGCGCCCGGCCGCTCGCGCTCGACCACGGTGACCTGGAGCCCGCGCGAGAGTGCGCGCCAGGCCACCGAAAGGCCAATGATCCCGCCGCCGAGGACGACGAGATCGGAGTGGAGCGTTGACGATCGAGACACGACACCTCCCTGCGCCGGCATGACCCGGATCAGGTTCAGACGGTCGGCGGCCGGCTGCCGCCCTCTCAGCCCCGGAGGGCTCCCGTGCAACCAATCCTAGAGCACGCCCGGCGGCGCCCTCCTGCGACACTCCCGAACCATGGAGGAAGCTGTCGGCGACCGCGCCGCACGACTGCAGCGGGCGCGCCTGTACCTCGTCTGCGGGCCCCGGCCCGCGGAGTTCCTGCGCGCGGTGCTGGCCGCCGGCGTCGACATGGTGCAGCTGCGCGACAAGCACGCAGCGGACGCCGACCTGCTCAGCGCCGCGCAGACCTTCCGGCGCTGCTGCGACGAGACGGGCGCGCTGTTCATCCTCAACGACCGCCCTGACCTCGCCGTCGCGTGCGGCGCCGACGGAGTCCACGTCGGACAGGACGACGTCTCGCTCGCCGAGGCGCGCGCGGCGAGCGGGCAGAGCCGGCTGATCGGCCTGTCGACCCACTCCGCGGCGCAGATCGACGCGGCCGGGGAGGCCGACTACATCGCGGTGGGGCCGGTGCACGCCACGCCGACCAAGCCGGGGCGCCCCGCCACCGGGCTCGGGCCGATCGAGCACGCCGCCGTTCACGCACCGATGCCCTGGTTCGCGATCGGCGGCATCGACCCCGGCAACGTCGACGCGGTCCTGGCCGCCGGGGCGCGCCGCATCGTCGTGGTGCGCGCGATCGAGCGCGCCCCCGACCCCGCCGCGGCGGCGGGCGCGCTGGCCGCCGCACTCGCCCGATACCCGCTGGAGGTCCCAGTTGGGCAGGCGTAGCCGCAAGCGACGCGGCGACTCCGGGACGCCGGCGGCCGAGCCCGCGCCGGCCGCGCAGAAGAACGCGCCCGCTCGCCCGCCGGGCTACGCGCGCAGTGAGGCGCGCAACGAGGAGATCCGCGCCCAGCTTCGCCCGCTCGCCGCGGGCGAGCGCCCGCGCGCGCTGGTCATCGCGACGTGGGTCGCGGCGCTGATGGCCGTGGCCAACCTCCTCGCGGCGTTTCTCGTCGACTTCGGCGGCGAGGGCGCCGGGACCAAAGCCTTCGCGGCGATCCAGTCGCTCGTGCTCTTGGCGGCCGCGTGGGGGATGTGGCGCGCGCGCTACTGGGCGGTGCTCGGCTTCCAGGCGATCCTCGGGCTGCAGATCCTGGTGCTTTCGCTGGCGCTGCTGCGCGTGGAGGGAGTGCTGGTCGGGCTCGCGGTGGTCGTGATCATCGGCGGGCTGGGGGCGATGTTCTGGAGCCTCGTGCGGATCATGGCCCGCCTGCAGCTGCCCCAGCGGCCGGCGCGATGACAGTCGCCGGTGAGAGGTGGAGCTTCTCGCACCTCGACCGGGTGCGCTACGCCGACGTCGACACGATGCGCCACCTCAACAACGTCGCCTTCGTGCGCTTCTTCGAGTCGGCCCGGATCGCGTTCATGCAGCACGTCTTCCCCGAGCACGACCCGACGGACCCCGCCGACTTCCCCGCCGTCCTGGCCGAGGTGCACATCGCCTACCGCGCCCCTGCGTACTTCGACGAGCAGATCCGGACCGACGTGCGCCCGCGCAACGTGCGCCGCTCCTCCTTCGAGACGGAGTTCCGCATGCGCGCCGAGGGCGACGGCCGCCACCTCGCGGACGGCCACGGCGTCTACGTCGGCTACGACTACGTCGCGGAGTCCGCGAGGCCGCTGTCGGACGAGATGCGCGCGCGGCTCGAGCCCCTGCTGACCGTCTGACGGCGTTCTATAGGCTGCCGGGCCGATGCCCGACTCCTCCTATGACTGCGTCGTGATCGGGTCCGGCCCGGGCGGCTACGTGGCCGCGATCCGCGCCGCCCAGCTGGGAATGAAGACTGCCGTCGTCGAGAAGGACCGGACCGGCGGGCGCTGCCTCAACTACGCCTGCATCCCCGCCAAGGCAGTGCTGCGCGTCGCCGACGTACTGACCGAGATCGACGAGGCCGACGACTTCGGCATCACGGTGGCCGACCGCTCGGTCGACTTCGGGGCCGTCGGCGCGCGGCGCGACAAGGTCGTCTCGACGCTGACGGGCGGCGTCGCGGGGCTGTTCAAGAAGAACGAGATCGAGCTGATCGAGGGCCACGGCTCGCTGACCTCGGACGCCAACGTGAAGGTCGGCGGTGACTTCGACGGCAAGGAGATCGAGGCCGGCACCGTCGTCCTGGCCACCGGCTCGGTGGCCAACCCGATCCCCGGTACGCAGTTCGGCGGGCGCGTCATCGACACCGCCGGCGCGTGGCTGCTGGGGGAGCTCCCGCAGCGGCTGGCCGTCGTCGGCGCCGGAGCCTCCGGAGCGGAGATCGCCTCCGCATACGCCCGCCTGGGAACCGACGTGCTCCTGTTCGAGGCGCTCGATCGCGTCCTGCCCCTGGAGGACGCCGACATCTCCAAGCTGGCGGGCCGCGGACTCGCCAAGCAGAACATGCAGGTCCTGACCGGCACGCGGATCGAGAACGTGGAGGCCGGCAAGAAGAGCGTTAAGTTCTCGTACGGAGGCGAGACGGTGGAGGCCGACCACCTGGTGATCGCCGCGGGCCGCGCGCCCGACGTCGAGGGACTCGGGCTCGACGAGGCCGGCGTGAAGCTCGACGACGCCGGGATGGTGGCCGTCGACGGCGCGATGCGCACCTCGCGCGAGAGCGTCTATGCGATCGGCGACGTGGTCCACGGCCCGGCACTCGCCCACAAGGCGTCGGACGAGGGGGTCATCGCGGTGGAGGACGCCGCCGGTCGCCCGACGCACCCGCTCGTGCACGTCGACATCCCCCGCGCGACCTTCTGCACGCCCAACGTCGCGTCCTTCGGGCTGACCGAGGCCCAGGCGCGCGAGCAGGGCCACGAGGTCACGGTCGGCAAGCTCCAGTACGGCGCGGTCGGCGCCGGGACGGTCTACGGGGACCGCTCCGGGATGGTCAAGATCGTGGGCGAGACCAGGTACGGGGAGCTGCTGGGCGGCCACATCGTCGGTGCGAAGGCCACGGAGCTGATCCAGGAGCTCGTAAACGTGCGCGCGCTGGAGGGCGGCTTCGCCGAGGTCGCCCGGATCGTGCACGGCCACCCCACGCTGTCGGAGGCCGTGATGGAGGCCGCACGCGCCGCCGACGGCTGGCTGATCCACGGGTAGGCGGGCGCGCGGATGTCGGGCGACGGCGTCCTGTCGATCGAGCGCCACGCTCCGGGCGCGCAGCCGGTTTTCTTCTACGACCTCGGCTCGCCGGAGGCCTACCTGGCCGCCGAGCGGGTCAACCAGGCGCTGGGCGCGGTACCGGAATGGGAGCCCGTCCTGCTTGCGGATCTGCCGGGCGCCGTGGCGCTCGACGCCTTCCGCTGCGCGCAGGAGCGCGACGTCCACATGCTCGATCTGGAGCGGCGCGCGGCCGGGCAGGGCCTGCAGCGGCTGCGCTGGCCGCCGGCGTGGCCATTCGACTCCTCCCTGGCGATGCTGGTCGCGACCTACTCGAAGGGGATCGGACGCGCCGTCGCCTTCTCGCTGGCCGCGTTCCGCCAGGCCTTCGCCGCCGGCCGCGACCTGGCAACGCCCGACGGCGTGGTGATTGCGGCGGCGGCCTGCGAGATGCACCCGCGCGCCGTCCTGCAGGCGGCCGAGCTGAAGTCCGTGAGCGAGGCGCTCGAGCGCGCCAACGGTCGCGCCGCGGCCGCGGGCGTGACGACGGTCCCCGCGATCCTGACCGGCAAGACGCTCCATCAGGGACCCGGGGCCGTCGACGGCGCGGCGGCCGCGCTGCGTGCGGGGGCGGGAGCCCCATGAGGGCCAATCGCGCCTACGAGATGATCCACACGAAGGGGGGAGCGGCGCCGGCGCTCCTGGCGGATCCCGCCCGCGTCGACCATCTGGAGGTCGTGGAGATCGACTCGGGCGAGGTCGTCCTCTACTGGGACCTCACGCCCGACGCCGCCCGCCGGGTGGGGCGCGCGCTGCGCCACGACCTCTCCCAGATGCAGGCCGCGGAGTTCATCGCGGCGTGGAGCGAGGTGGAGGTCGAGGGCTAGCCGCGCCGGCGAGCGAAATGCCTTCGAAGACGCGCCGAGGGCCTTCGCTATCGTGGCCTGAAGGCATGGCCGACCGGACCGCTCAGGCGCCGCAGGAGAAGGGGGGCGGCAAGCACGAGCTCCCCGAGCCCGACGCCGCCCGCGAGTGGCTGCGGACGATGATGGTGATCCGGCGCTTCGAGGAGCGCGCCGGCGAGATGTACGCGAAGGCCAAGGTCGGCGGCTTCCTGCACCTCGCGATCGGGGAGGAGGCGACGATCGTCGGCGCCGTGCGCGCGATGCGTGACGACGACTACCTGATCTCGACGTACCGCTCGCACGGCCACGCGCTCGTGCGCGGGACCCCGCCGGGCGCCGTGATGGCGGAGCTGTTCGGCCGCGAGGGCGGCTGCTGCCGCGGCCGCGGCGGCTCCATGCACATGTTCGACCTCGAGCGGCGGTTCATGGGCGGCTACGGGATCGTCGGCGGCAACCTGCCGCTGGCCGCCGGGATCGGGATGGCCTGCGACTACAGGGGGACCGATGACGTCACGCTGTGCGTGTTCGGCGACGGCGCGACCAACCAGGGCACGTTCGGCGAGACGATGAACCTGGCCGCGCTGTGGCGGCTGCCGGTCGTGTTCATGGTCACCAACAACCAGTTCGGCATGGGCACGGCGCTCGAGCGCCACTCGGCGGTGACCGATCTCGAGCGCAAGGGCGAGGGCTTCGGCGTGCCGGGGATGTCCTGCGACGGGATGGACGTGGTCGACACCTGCGCGGTGATCGGCGACGCGCTGCGGACGGCGCGCGAGGACCGGCGACCGGTGCTGGTGGAGGCGATGACCTATCGCTTCCGCGGCCACTCGATGGCCGACCCCGAGGAGTACCGGACCAAGGAGCAGGTGGAGGAGTGGCGCCGGCGCGATCCGATCAAGGGGTTCGCCGAGCGCCTGGCGCAGGAGGGGATCGTCGACGAGGACGAGGCCGCGCGGCTCGACGAGGAGGCGGTCGCCGAGGTCGACCGCGCGGTCGAGTTCGCCGACTCCTCCCCCTTCCCCACGCCGGAGTCGCTCTACGACGACGTCTACGTGCTCGGCGACCAAGTCAGCGGCTGGTACGCGATCGACTCGCGCTCGCCGGGCGTGCACAAGGGCGAGGACGAGCGCGAGATGGCGGGCGACGACGACTCGGGCCGAGACGTCGCCGCCGGCGGGCCCGGGGGCCAGGAGCGCTACCTCGAGGTCGCCGCGCAGGCGGGGCGCGCCGACGGCGAGGACGCCAAGCCGGCCGATGCCGCGCAGGACGCCGGCGACGACGGGGGCGGCGACGATGGCGGGGACGAACGCGAGGACGCGGGCTGATGGCGGTCGTGCGCTACCGGGAGGCGCTCAACCAGGCGCTGCGCGAGGAGATGCAGCGCGACGAGGCGGTGATGCTGATGGGGGAGGACATCGGGGTCTTCAACGGCGCCTTCAAGGTGACGGCGGGGCTCCTCGACGAGTTCGGCGAGAAGCGGGTGCGCGACACGCCGATCTCCGAGAACACGATCGTCGGGATGGGGGTCGGCGCGGCGATGGTCGGGCTGCGGCCGGTGGTCGAGCTGATGACGATCAACTTCTCGCTGCTGGCGATGGACCAGATCATCAACCACGCCGCGCACATCCACTACATGTTCGGCGGCCAGGTCAGGGTCCCGCTGGTCGTGCGCATGCCCCAGGGAGCCGGTCATCAGCTCGGCCCGACGCACTCGCACTCGCTCGAGGCGATGTACCTCCAGGTCCCCGGGCTGCTGGTCGCCGTCCCGTCCACGGCCGGCGACGCCAAGGGGCTGCTCAAGGCGGCGATCCGCGACGACAACCCCGTCGTGTTCATCGAGCACGAGTACCTCTACGGGCAACGCAGCGAGGTCCCCGAGGACGAGGATCACGTGATGCGCTTCGGCCAGGCCGCGGTGCGGCGGGAGGGCGGCGACGTGACGATCGTCGGCATCTCGCGCATGGCGCTGACGGCGGAGAAGGCAGCCCAGGTCCTGGCCGACGAGCACGAGGTGGAGGCGGAGGTGATCGATCCGCGCACGCTGCGCCCGCTCGACCTCGACACGATCCTCGCGTCGGTGGCCCGGACGAACCGCTGCGTGATCGTCGAGGAGGGCTGGCCGCACGGCGGCGTGGGAGCGAACCTGGCGGCGCTGATCCAGGAGCAGGCCTTCGACGACCTCGACGCGCCGGTCGGCCGGGTCACCGGGGCCGACCTGCCGATGCCCTACTCCAAGCCGCTCGAGCAGATCGCCTTCCCGCACGAGCCGCAGGTCGTCGACGCGGTGCTCGCGACCTTCCGGGACCTCTGACGGCGGTCGTGGCTCGCGCCACTAGGTAGGGTCGCGCCGTGTCCGACGTCGTCATGCCGCGCCTGTCCGACTCGATGGAGGAGGGCACGATCCTGAAGTGGCTCAAGCAGGACGGCGACACGGTCTCGCGCGGCGACGAGCTCGTCGAAATCGAGACCGACAAGGCCAACATGACCTACGAGGCCGACCAGGACGGCGTCCTTGAGATCGTGGCCGAGGAGGGGCGGACGCTGTCGATCGGCGAGGTGATCGCGCGGATCGGGGAGGGCGCCGGGAACGGCGGGCCGCGCGCGGCCGCGCAGGAGTCAGACGAGGACGAGGCGCCACGGGCCGAGGAGGCGGCCGGCGAAGACGAACCCGATGCGCGGACCGATGCGCCGGACGAGAAGGGTGCGGAGGCCGAGGCGCCGGCCGAGGACGCCGGAGAGCAGGACGCGAAGAGCGAGAACGAAGACCAGCCGGCTTCCGCGCCGCCCGACACCACCGGCAACGGCCGTCCTGCCGAGGCCGAGGACACGGGCGCGACGGCTTCGGCCGCGCCGGCCGCCGAGGACGACGGCGGCGAACGGGTCAAGGCCTCTCCCGTTGCGCGACGCGTCGCGCAGAGCCGCGGGGTGGACCTGCGGGGGCTTCACGGCACCGGCCCGGGCGGGCGGATCGTCAAGGCCGACGTCGAGGCGGCAGCCGGAGGCGGCGAGGGGGCGGGCGACGAGGCCACGGCCACCGCTCCACCAACCGCCGCGCGGACCGAGGCGGCACCCGCCGAAGCGGGCACCGCCAAGGGCGACGTGCAGCGGCTGGAGCTCTCCAAGACCCAGCAGGTGATCGCGCGGCGGATGGCCGAGTCGCGCGCGACCGTGCCGGACTTCACGCTGCAGGCCGAGATCGACATGGAGGCGGCCGTGGAGGCGCGCGAGCAGCTCAAGGCGCTCGCCGGCGAGGTTCCCGCGCCGTCCTACAACGACATGGTCGTCAAGGCGTGCGCGCTGGCGCTGCGGGAGTTCCCGCGGGTCAACGGCGCCTACCGTGACGGCAGCTTCGAGCTGTACTCGCGCGTGAACATCGGTGTCGCCGTGGCCGCCCGGGAGGCGCTGGTCGTGCCCACGATCTTCGACGCCGACCGCAAGACCCTCGGCGAGATCGCGCGCGACTCCCGCGCGCTGGCGGAGAAGGTTCGCGACGCGAGCATCTCCCCGCCGGAGCTCTCCGGCGGGACCTTCACGATCTCCAACCTCGGGATGTACGGCATCACGAACTTCAGCGCCGTGATCAACCCGCCCCAGGCGGCGATCCTGGCCGTCGGCGCGCTGGAGCCGCGGGCGGTCGTCCGCGACGGAGAGGTGGTCGCCCGGCACGTGATGGCGGTCACGCTGGCCTGCGACCACCGCATCCTCTACGGCGCCGACGCCGCCGAATTCCTCGCCCGCGTGCGGGCGCTGCTCGAGACGCCCGCGGCGCTGGCGCTGTAGCCGGTCAGGGCTGGTAGCCGCCGCGGCCCCCGAACGAGCCGTTGGGCTCCCGATTGGGGTCCACGCGCACGCCCGGCGGGCGCTGATCCGTGTTGACGAACAGGCACAGCCGGCGCTTGGGGTCCTCGCCGGGGACGCAGGTGCGATAGAGCTCCGCCTCGAGCTGGAGCGTGTCGGCGCGCGCGAGGTTGGCGCGGTACTGGGGCGCCGCCTGCGCGCGCACGTAGCTGTGGACGGCGAGCGCCTGGGCGCGGAAGTCGCGTTCCTCGTCGAGCACGGCGGGCCGGTGCGCCAGGCCCGCGGCGAGAACGACGATGGTCACCCCGGCCATCAGCGCCGTGCCCGCGTAGTCGTGCGCCACCACGCGCGGCAGGTCGCCGCGCCGGCGGCGCAGCAGCGTCCCGGCCATCGGCGCGAGCACGGCGGCGACCACGAGGTTGAAGAAGAACCCCAGCAGCAGCGCGGGCACGACACCCGTACCGTCCCCGGCGAACGGACGCCAGTGGATGATCGCCCCGTCGAGCGCCGTCAGGACCGCGAACGCCGGCCACATCCACGCGCCGCGCAGCCGCCAGCGCAGGCGCGAGCGCCACATGGGCTCCATCGCCCAGAGGGTAGAGAGCGCCGGGAGTATCGTGACCTTGGTGAGCGGCGAGCTCGTCACGTGTGACCTCGCGGTCGTCCCCTACCGCGAGGCGATGGACCTCCAGGAGCGCCTGCGGGCGCGCCGCCAGGCCGGCGAGCTGCCCGATGTCCTCCTGCTGCTCGAGCACCCGCCCGTCTACACGCGCGGGAGGCGGTCGGACGCCGCGGAGCTGCCGATGGGCGAGGACTGGTACCGCGCGCAGGGCATCGACGTCGTCCAGACCGATCGCGGCGGAAAGCTCACCTACCACGGCCCGGGGCAGCTCGTCGGCTACCCGATCATGGCGATCTCCGACGTGGTGGCCTACCTGCGCACGATGGAGAGCGCGATCGTCGCTGCGCTGGGAGACATGGGAATCGCCGCGGGTCCCCGCGAGGGGCTCACCGGTGTGTGGGCGAACGAGCGCAAGATTGGCTCGATCGGCGTGCACGTCTCGCGCGGGGTGACCACCCACGGGTTCGCGATCAACGTGGAGAACGACCTGCAACCGTTCGAATGGGTGGTGCCCTGCGGCCTGGAGGGCGTGCGCATGACCTCCGTCGGGCGCGAGCTGCGCGCCGCCCGTCCCGGCCAGCTCGCGCCGTTTCGCCGCGCGATCGCGGCGCGCTTCGCCGAGGCGTTCGGCCGCTCGGCCCGCAGCGTCGCGCTCGAGGACCTCCACGAGGCGCCGGTAGCCTTGGGCGCATGAGCTCCGACCGCTCCCACCAGACGCGCTCGCGCGCCAATCCCGGCGGGATGGACGTGTTGGAGGTGCTCGGAACCGATGTCCGGCCCTTCCGCGAGCGCAAGCCGCCGTGGCTGAAGGTCCCGGCGCCCGGGCGGCCGCGCTACCGCGAGCTCAAGCGCCGCATCGACGCCGAGAACCTGCACACCGTCTGCCAGGAGGCCGCCTGCCCGAACGTCGGGGAATGCTGGGAGCGCGGCACCGCCACCTTCATGATCCTCGGCGACACGTGCACCCGGCGCTGCGGCTTCTGCAACGTGAAGACCGGCAAGCCGACCTGGAACGACCCGCTCGAGCCCGCGCGCGTCGCCCGCTCGGTGGCGCGCATGGGCCTGCGCCACGCGGTGATCACCAGCGTCGACCGCGACGACCTGCCCGACTACGGGGCCTCCGCGTTCGTGGGCGTGATCCGCCAGATCCGCCGCCAGGCGCCCGGGTGCCAGGTGGAGGTCCTCACCCCCGACTTCCGCGGCGCCGAGATGCCGCTGGCCAAGGTGATCGCCGAGCGCCCCGACGTGTTCAACCACAACGTCGAGGTCGTCCCGCGCCTGTATCCGGTCGCGCGCCGCGGCTCGCAGTTCCTGCGCTCCTGCCGGGTGCTGCGCAACGCGAAGGAGATGGGCGGCGATGGCGTGGTGACGAAGTCCGGGCTGATGGTCGGGCTGAGCGAGACCCACGAGGAGGTCGTGGAGGCCTTCGGCATCCTGCGCGAGCACGGCGTCCAGGTGCTCACCGTCGGGCAATACCTGCGGCCGACGGATCGCCACCTGCCAGTCGTCCGCTACTGGCACCCCGAAGAGTTCGCCGCGCTCGAGACCGCCGCCTACGCGCTGGGCTTCGAGCACATCGCCGCCGGCCCGCTGGTGCGCTCGTCCTATCACGCCGACGAGCACGTGCCCCAGGAGCGCGCCGGGGCCGGCCCCCTGGCCGCCGCCGGCGCCTAGGCTCCCGCGCCCCGCGGCGGGGGCATCTGGCAAGCTCCCGCGCCCGACCCGCCCGCGCCCGTGTTCCCGCTCAAGGACAACATCCCCACCGACCGCTTTCCCGTGGTCACCGTCGCGCTGATCGTCGCCAACTTGCTGATGTACTTCCTCTTCCAGCGCGGCGGCTTCGAGGCCGCCGACACGCAGAACATCGTCGACTTCGGCGCGATCCCGTACGAGCTCACCCATCCCGGCGAGACGTGTGACCTCGCCGCGGGCGGGCAGGACCTGGACTGTGGGTCCGGGAGCGCCTCCGACCAGCCGCCGACCTACCTGACCCTGCTGACGAGCATGTTCATGCACGGCGGGCTGCTGCACCTCGGCGGCAACATGCTCTTCCTGTGGATCTTCGGCAACAACGTTGAGGACTCGATGGGCCGCGTGAAGTTCCTCGCGTTCTACCTTCTCGGAGGGGTGGCCGCGGTCGCAGGACAGGTGCTGGTAGGTCCCGCCGTCGCCATCCCAACGGTCGGCGCCTCGGGCGCAGTCGCCGCCGTCCTGGGCGGCTACATCCTGCTCTACCCGCGCGCGCGCGTGGTCACCTTCGTCTTCATCATCCTGTTCTTTACGATCCTGCAGCTCCCCGCGTGGCTGATGCTGGGGCTGTGGTTCCTCCAGCAGATCCTCTTCGGGCTCTATGACCTGAACGGATCCGTCGGCGAGGGAGGCGGCGTCGCCTACTTCGCCCACATCGGCGGCTTCGTGTTCGGACTGCTGCTGATCAAGCTCTTCGCCGAGCGGCGCAAGGACCCCGAGCCGCGCCTCCCGGTCTACTGATGGACACGCGGCGGATCGTCCTCGGGGTGGTGCTGGTGTTCACACTGGCCCTGGCCGGCCTGACCTTGGACGTGCTGCTCTCGGAGGGCATGGACATCCTGGTCGCGTTCTCGCTGCTCGTGCTGGCGCTGTTCGGCTTCGGCATCGTGGGCGCGCTACTGCACCCTCCCGACGAGTAGGCTGGCTCCCGCCGGAGTTGGCCAGCCAGCCAGGAGGAGCGCCGTGGACCTCAACGACAGTCCGGAGCAGGCCGATTACCGCACCAAGGTGCGCGAATGGCTGGAGCGCAGCCGCGCCGAGGCTCCCGTCCTGCGCGGCCCCGAGCGCATCCGGGACGAGGACGAGGCGGTGCGCGCCCATCGCGGCTGGCAGCGCCGGCTGGCCGAGGCGGGGTACGTCGGCGTCGCGTGGCCGAAGGAGTACGGAGGCCAGGGGCTCGGTCCGCTCGAGCAGGTGATCGTCAACCAGGAGATCAACCGTGCCGGGCTGCCGGGGATCATCGACGCGATCGGCGTGGGCATGCTCGGGCCGACGGTCATCGCCCACGGGAGCGAGGACCAGAAGCAGCGGTACCTCGCACCGATGCTGCACGCCGACGAGGTCTGGTGCCAGCTCTTCTCCGAGCCCGCCGCGGGCTCTGACCTGGCCGGCATCCAGTCGCGCGCCAAGCGCGAGGATGACGGGTCGTGGCGGCTCTCGGGGCAGAAGGTGTGGACCACCAACGCACAGATCTCCGCGTTCGGGCTGCTGCTCGCGCGCACCGATCCCGACGTGCCCAAGCACAAGGGGCTGACGATGTTCATCGTGCCGATGGACGCGGAGGGCGTGACGATCCGCGGGCTGCGGCAGATCACCGGCGAGGCGGAGTTCAACGAGGTCTTCTTCGACGACGTCGAGCTCGCCGAGGAGATGGTCGTCGGCAACATCGACGACGGCTGGAGGACCGCGCTGACCACGCTGATGTTCGAGCGCTTGACGATCGGCGGCGGAAGCGAGGGGATGGGCTACCGGGCGGACCGCTTCGCCGAGGCCCTAGCCGCCGACGAGGCGGCCGCCACCGACCCGGAGGTGCGCCAGCGCCTGGGTGCGCTCGCCACCGACCTGATCGCGCTGCGCTTCTCGGGCTACCGGATGCTGACGGCGCTCGAGCGCGGTCAGATCCCCGGACCGGAGGCGGCGCTGGGGAAGGTCACCGCGGTACGTGCCGCGATCGAGGCCGGCGACCTGATCGCCGACGTGCTCGGACCTGACGCGCTCGGGGACAACGAGTGGTCCTACCTGATCTCGTTCCTCCCCGGCCTCAAGTCGGCCGGGGGGACCGAGGAGATCCTGCGCAACACGGTCGGCGAGCGCGTCCTCGGGCTGCCGCCCGAGCCGCGGCTGGACAAGGGCATCCCGTTCTCCGAGCTGCGCGCCAAGGAGCGCGAGGCCGCGGGAGCCGCGAAGTGAACTTCGAGCTCTCCGACGAGCAGCGGGCGCTGCAGGAGGCCGCCCGCGGAGCGCTCTCGCGCCACCAGACCGTCGCGGCGGCGCGCGAAGCGCTGGACGGCGGCGAGCGCCTCGACCTGTGGGACACCGCGCGCGAGGCGGGCTGGCCGGGGCTGCTGATCGATGAGGACCGTGGCGGCGCAGGGCTCGGCGGGCTCGACGCGATGCTGGTGGCCGCCGAGTGCGGGCGCGTGCTCGCGTCGGTCGCGCTGCTCGGCCACGTCCCCGCGACGTCGGTGCTGAACGCCGCCGGCGGGCACGACGACCTCCTCGGCCGCCTCGCGGAGGGCGACGTGCGCGCGGCGTTCGTGCCGGCCCGGCCGCCCGGCGACCTCGATCCCGACTGGACTGTCGACGCCGTCCAGGGCCACAAGCGCGCGACCGCGCCACTGGCGGAAGTCGACGGCGACCGCGCCACGCTCACCGGGACTGTCGCCTGGGTCCCCGACGCGCCCGGCGCAGACGTCCTGCTGGTCGTGGGGGTGGACTCGGGCGGGCGTCCGATCGTCGTCCTGGTGAAGGATGGCGCCCAGGTGGAGGCGGTCAGCCGCTACGACGGGACGCGGCTGCTCGGGCACGTCACGCTCGACAATGCCGGGGGAGCGGTGATCGACGTCGACGAGGACGACCTGCGCGCCGCCTGGTACCTCGCCCAGGGCCTGATCGCCGCGGAGTCGCTGGGCGCCGTCGAGGCCGCGCTCGAGATGTCGATCGCCTACGCCAAGGAGCGCTTCACGTTCGGCCGCGCGATCGGCTCCTACCAGGCGGTCAAGCACGCGCTGGTAGAGGTGCTTCGGCTGATGGAGAACACGCGCTCGCTGATCTACTACGCCGGGTGGGCGTTCCAGGACGCGCCGGCGGAGTTCCCGCTGGCCGCCAGCGCCGCGCGCGTCGCGGGCGGCAAGGCGTTCGACTTCGCCTCGCGCGAGCTGATCTCCGTCCATGGCGGGATCGGGGCGACCTGGGAGCACGACGCGCCGCTGTACTTCCGCCGCGCCCAGCTCTCGCGCCGCCTGCTGGGCGGCGAGGGCTCCTCGGCCGACCGCGTCGCGGAGTCGCTCCTGGCGCAGGCGCGGGCGGCATAGTCGCAGACGCGGGCCGGGCCGGTTGACAGACCGCTGGCCGGCGGGTACAACGGTTTGAATGGGGCGAGGAAGGAACTCGCGGCGCGCCTGGGCGGGATCGCTGCCCGCGCTGGCGCTGGCGCTGCTGGCCTGCGCCGCGCCCGCGTCGGCCACGCTGAGCGGCTTTGAGGTCGTGGGGGACGGATCCGGGCGTAGCTTCGAGCGGACCCGGGCCCTTTCCGTCCCCTGCTCGGGAACGCGCTACACGCTCGGCGGCGGGGTGCGCACCCGGCCCGCCGCTCCGCCGCTCGCCCTGTCGAGCGCCGGCATGAAGGGCTTCGGTTACCCCTTCCGCGTCGCGGCGTTCGAGGCCGACCCGTTTCGGGAAAGGTGGATCCTGCGCGGCCAGGCGTTCTGCGCGCGCTGGGGGGCCGGGCCTCCGCCGCTCGGGGAAGCCGCCAAGTACGTGAAGGCCGTGACGGTCCTGCGCGCGGCGACGCCCGTCACCGGCCCGGGGGACGCGGCGAACATCTTCCTGCCCTGTCCCACGCCCTCCACGACGATCGGGGGGGCGCCGCGGTCACCGTCGCGGGTGGGGGCGACAACCCCGGTGTCGTCCTCACGGAGATGCGCCACTTGAAGGGCTCCTTCGTGGCGGCCGCGCGCGAGGTCAACCCGGTGACTGTCGATTGGACGCTGCACATCGCGGCGGTCTGCGCGAACGTCTCCACGGAGACGAACACCGCCGACTACGTGGGCGACATCCTGTCGAGCACGAGCGACCCCGGCACCACCGACTCATCGGCGGTAAAGTCCAGCACCCTCAACTGCGACCAGAACACCCGGGCGATCGGCGGCGGTGCGCGCGTGCGGGACGTGAACGGCAACGTCCCCGGGCCGGTGGGGGTGGCGATCACCGAGTCGCGTCCGGGCTCCACCGGCGAGGCGCCCACGCAGTGGACGGCGGAGGCGCGCGAGATCACCCCGACGGACAAGTTCTGGGCGCTGGACACGACGGTGGTCTGCGTCGACACCGGCGCCGGCCCCCCGCAGTAGAGCCCGCCTAGCGCCGCAGCGTGCGCGCGCCGATGCGCGCGGCGATCGGCAGCAGCGCGGTGCGCGGGATGAAGCGCCCGCCGAACGCGGCCGCCCGCGGGCCGAGGCCCGGGAAGACCGAGCGCTTGCCGCTCACCATCGCCTCGATCCCGGCGCGCGCGACGTCAGCGGCCGACTGCGACATGAACCCGGGGAGCGAGGACTCCAGGTCCCCGACCCCCGCCACCTCGCCGAACTCGGTCTCCACCGGGCCGGGGCACAAAGATGTGATCGACACGCCCGTTCCCGACAGCTCGGCACTGACGGCCTCGGAGAACGAATGCACGAAGGCCTTGGTCGCCGCATAGGTGGCGTTGTTGGGTAGCGGTTGGAACGCCGCCACGGAGGCGACGTTGAGGATCGCGCCGCTACCGCGACGCAGCATGCCGGGCAGGAAGGCCCCGGTCAGCTCGTGCAGGGCGAGCACGTTCAGGCGCACCATCGCGGTCTCGCCGGCGAGGTCGGCCTCGTGGAACGGCCCGAACGAGCCGTAGCCCGCGTTGTTGCACACCGCGACCACGTCGCGCTGGCCCGATTGCAGCGCGGCGACGAGTCGCGCGCGGGCCGCGTCGTCGGCGAGGTCGCAGGCGTGCACGTCGGCGACGACCCCCGTCGACAGGCGGATCCGCTCGGCCAGCTCGCGCAGGCGCTCCTCCCGGCGGGCGACCAGGGTTACGTTGTGCCCGCGCTCGGCGAGCTGAAGTGCCAGCTCCGTGCCGATGCCGGCCGAGGCGCCGGTGATCAGGACTGTCGCTTCGGGATCCGGCTGGGGCAGGCTCATCTTGGCTCCGTTTCGGTCTGGCGGGCTGAGCGGCTCGGAATCGGCGCCGCGCCGGGTGCGGCGAGGCTACATAAGAGCGCCGGGGCACCGGCGCGCCGGGGGCCCTGTGGTAGCGTCGCGCCTCGCCGAATCCCCTGCAAAGCGGGGGAGCGGGGGAACCAGGTCACCGGGGCGAGTCGACGCCTGATGGCGTCGTAGCGCGGGAGCGCAAGCCCGTCAGCTAACCCCGCAGGCTTCAAAGCATGCTGCCTTCCGAGACACGCTTGCGCACGCGCGCGGGCCGGCGCGATCGCCGGGGCCGGCGTCCTGCCCGGTGGGCGCTGCTCGGCGCGGCCGCGCTCGCGGCGCTGCCCGCCGCGGCGCCCGCAGCCTCCACGCAGGAGCAGCTCGATCGTGCGCGCGCGAGAGAGCGCGCGCTCTCCTCCGACGTCGCCGCCTTCTCCGGCCTGATGAGCCGGCTCGACGGCGACATCGGCGTCCTCCAGCAGCGCCAGCGCGCGCTGGCGGTCGACCTCGCCGCCCAGCAGACCCAGCTCGACAGCACCCGGCGCGAGCTGCGCCGCGACCGCGCCCGGCTGGCCGCGCTGCGCCGCCGCCTCGCCCACTCACGCCGCGTGCTGTCGCTGCGGCTGATCGAGCTCTACAAGTCCGGGCGCCCCGACCTCGTGAGCGTCGTGCTCACCTCGCGCGGCTTCATCGACCTGCTCGAACGCGGCGAGTTCATGCGACGGATCGGCGAGCAGGACCAGCGTGTCATCCGCGGGGTGCGCGCCGACCGCAACGCGACAGCGATCGCCGCGGCCCGGCTGGCCCGGCTCGAGGACCGCCAGCGGGGCCTCGCGGCGACGATCGCCGCCGAGCGCGACAACGTCGCCGGGACGCAGGCGGCGCTCGCGCGCAAGCGCGCCGGCTACGCCGAGGCGGTCGCGGCGCGTCAATCGAGCCTGCGCTCCACGCGCGCCAACCGCAGCCGGCTGGAAGGCCAGATGCAACGCCGGCTGGCCGCGCTTCAGACTGCTTATTCGGATGCTGGCGCCCTGAAGCCGAGCTCCGGCTGGGCGATCCCCTGGAGCATCGTCAACTGCGAGTCCGGCGGGCGCAACTGGAGCCCCAACGGCGCCGGCGCCTCGGGCTACTACCAGATCATTCCCTCGACCTGGAAGGGCTTCGGCGGCCGCGGCCCGGCCGCACACCTCGCGCCGAAGTCCGAGCAGGACCGCGTCGCGGCGCAGATCTACCGCGGCGGCGCCGGAGCCTCCAACTGGGTCTGCGCCGGGCGCTGAGCCGCGGAGCGCGAGCCGGGGCTGCTCGAACGAGGCATCCGGCCGAGGGAACGCAAGGCCGCCACGGCGCTCGACGAGCGCCTGCGCTTCCTCGAAACCGGACGTGAAGCGGCAGTACGCGCCGGTCGTTACCAGGCGGCCTTCGAGAAGCGCGGCCGGACCATCCCCACGGCCGACGCCCTCGTCGCCGGCACCGCCCGCGCGCACGGCGCCACCCTGCTGACCGACAATGTGCGCGACTTCCCGATGACGGACCTCAAGGTCGAAGCCCCGCCAGGCGGCTGAGTGGTCCCAGCCACACACAAGCCGAACCACGCGGCGATTATTCGAGCGGACGAGTCTTCCTGGCTGGGTCCGCGCTGAGAAGCCGCGCGGGCCTTGGCGGGCGGGGCGCTGGTCCCGCGACTCTCCGGTGCGTTGACCTGACCTGCTACCTTTCTGTACATGTCAAGGACGGTCGGAGTCGCTGAGCTGCGCCAGAACCTCAGCCGCTACCTGCGAGAGGTGGAGCGCGGCGAGCGGCTGCTCGTCACCGACCGCAACCGGCCGGTCGCCGAGCTCGGCCCGCCGGCAACCAGCGGAGCGGATCTGGATCGGCTGATCGCTGAGGGGCGCGTCTCCCGCCCAGTCCGCCGTGGGCTGCCCGAGCCGCTGAAGCTGGACGGCGATCCGTACGCGCTCAGCCGGGCGCTCGACGAGATCCGCGGCGACCACTGAGTGCCGCTCTTCTACGCCGATGCTTCGGCGCTCGTGAAGCTGGTGCGCGACGAGCCCGGGAGCGGGGCATTGCGGGCCTTCCTGGCCGAGGCCGACCTGGTCTCGTGCGAGCTGGTACTGACCGAGGTGCCTCGCGCGATCAGGCGCGCGGCGGCACGCGATCCGCGCCTTCCGCTCGACGTCCTAGCCGAGCGGGCGGTGGAACTGCTTGACGCGCTGGCGCTGCTCCCACTCGACCGCGGGCTGCTCGCAGCCGCCGGCGCACTCGCAGAGCCGGCCCTGCGAGCACTGGATGCGATCCACGTCGCAGCGGCAGTGGACCTCTCCCCGCTCGACGCGTTCGTCAGCTATGACGAACGGCAGGCGGCCGCTGCTCGACTGGCCGGGTTGCGGACCGTGCAGCCGACCGGTTGAGCCGCGGTCTTGCGCACAAGGAACGACGAGCCGGTGGCGGCCACTGTGGCGATCCGCTCGGGGTTCGACCACCGTGCAAACCGGACGTGTGGAAGTCGCGCTTCGCGGGAGCTCGTGATTCAGGTGGAGCCAGCCGGGATCGAACCGGCGACCTCGTGCTTGCAAAGCACGCGCTCTCCCAACTGAGCTATGGCCCCAGGACCTCGAGTGTAGACGCGGCGCCAGCTCGCGCACCGGGGTGCACCGGCCCAAGCCGGCGCACCCGTGAGCGGATCGGCTTACTTGCTCTGCGGCAACACGTGCAGCGTCGCGCACACCGCGGTCGAGCGCAGCTGCCAGTCGGCGGACGTGCCGTCGGTCTCCACCGCGTGCGCCTTCCATGCCGTCGACGTGGGGTCGTCGCCCCCCGGCTGAGAGCGCTTCAGCGTCACGTCGGCCGGACCCGGGAACCCAGGTCCCTTCGACGGGAACTCGACGTCGGCTCCCCCGCCGATCACCTTCTTGCCATCCGGGCAGCGGGCGCTCTGCCGCTTTGAGCCCTCCGAGTTGAAGACCGAAAGCGACTGGACGTACTCCACGTCGTCGGCGAACTTCGTGTTGGCGCCGCCCGCCGTCGAGAGGTCGGCGCAGATCACCTTCGCCTCGACCTGCCAATCCGCGTCGGTCGGGTCGACCTCGTGCCCGGCGACGTTCCAGCCGTCCGGCTGGCCGAAGCCGAAAAAGGGAGTCGACAAGCTGAAGCCGAGGTCGGTCACACCATCGGCGTCGATGTCGCCCCCGCCCCCGATCACGCTCATGCCCTCTGGGCACCTTGCGCCCACGCCCTTCTTCCTCTCCGAGTTCACTGCGGACTGGGCATGGACGATGCGCACCGACTTGACGTACCCCTCCTCGTTTCCATCCGGCGCGGGAGCGTCGAGGTCGGCGCAGAACGTCGTGCTTGACACCCTCCAGTCGCTGTCCACCGGGTCGGTCTCGCTGCCCACGACAACGGAGCCCGCCCCGCCGTTCTGCGGATTGGCGTTCATCGACTGGAGCCCGAGGTCGTTGATGAGCGAAACGCTCGCGCCGACGCTCAGGACATTGGAGGACCCGAACTGTCCGCGGATCCCGTTCTGGGCGCATGGTTGAAAGAGGGGCTGGGTCGACGAGCTTCCAATCGCCGACGCGCCGGAGCTGGCGACATCGTTCACGTATGCGCTTGCCGATGCAGCCAGGGCGAGCGTCAGGGCAAGACTCAGAGAAACGGAGCGACAGATTGGGGTGCGTATATGTGTAGGGAGCATGGCGCGACCCTACACGGCGGGGCCGTCGCGGCGGCGCGCGCACTACGTGGAGCCGGCCGCTTCAGAGCGCGCTCGCGCGGGTAGAGAATCGCCGCACCCGTCCCGCCGCGTCCCGAGGAGAGCCATGGCCGAAGACGGCAGCGCCACCGCCACGACCGATACCGAGGCCGATGCCCGGGAGGGCGAGAGCACCGATCGCTCCCAGCGGCCGTCAAATCGCGACGACGAGGCGCAGCGCGCCTCGCGCGCCGAGGTCTCCAACTACGAGATCGTCTCGCACTACTTCGATCTCGCCGCCGACCGGCTCGACGTCCCCGACGACATCCGCGCCGTCCTGCGCTCCTCATACCGCGAGGTCCAGGTCCAGATCCCGGTCAAGCTCTCAGACGGCCAGGTGCACGTGTACTCCGGCTTCCGGGTGCAGCACAACGGCGCCCGCGGGCCCTACAAGGGCGGCGTGCGCTATCACCCGGAGGTCGACCTCGACGAGGTCCGGGCGCTGGCCTCGCTGATGACCTGGAAGACCGCGATCGCCGGGATCCCGTTCGGGGGCGCCAAGGGCGGGATCAACTGCCCGGCCAACGAGCTCGAGCCCGCCGAGGTGCAGAAGATCACGCGCTCGTTCATGGACAAGATCGAGAAGGTTCTAGGGCCGACGCGCGACATCCCGGCGCCGGACGTGAACACCAACGCGCAGGTGATGGCGTGGATGATGGACGAGTACGGCAAGCTGCACGGCCACACGCCGGCGATCGTCACCGGCAAGCCGATCGCGCTCGAGGGCTCATACGGGCGCGAGGCGGCCACCGGCCGCGGGTGCGTCTACCTCTACCGCGAGGCGGCCGGGGCGCTGGGCCTGAGTCCGTCGGAGACCCGCTTCACCGTCCAGGGCTTCGGCAACGTCGGCTCGTGGGCGGCGCGCATCATGCAGCAGCTCGGCGCGAAGCTGGTCGGGGCATCCGACGCGTGGGGAGCGATTCGCAACGACAGCGGGATCGACGCGGAGGCGCTGGCCGAGCATGCCAAGGGAGGCGGCCGGCTGCCGGACTTCGACGGCGCGGAGGAGATCGCACCCGACGACCTGCTCGAGATCGAGTGCGAGGTGTTCATCCCCGCCGCGCTGGGCGGGATGATCCACGCCGACAACGCCGACCGGCTCAACTGCCGGATGGTGATCGAGGGGGCGAACAGCCCGACCACGCCGAAGGCAGACGAGATCCTCCGCGACAAGGGGATCTTTGTGATCCCCGACGTGATGGCCAACGCGGGCGGGGTCGTGGTCTCCTACTTCGAGTGGGTCCAGAACCTCCAGCACTTCCGCTGGGACGAGCGCGAGGTCAACGACAAGCTGGGGACGATCATGCGCCGCGCCTACCGCGAGGTGGTCGCGCGCGCGCGCGAGGAGGGCGACATCCCCCTGCGCGAGGCCGCCTTCGTGCTCGGCATCGAGCGCGTGCTCGAGGCGGCGCGGATTCGCGGCTACGTCTGATCCGGAGCGGAAAACGCGGGAGCGCCCACGAGGGGCGCTCCCACGGCGTCCTTGCCCTCCGAGGCAAGCCTTATGGCGCGCGGGCCACCGCGAACGGTGACCGGCCCAAGCATGATCGACTCCCCCGCGCCGCCCCTGGATGCGATCGCGCGGGGGCTAGAACAGGCGTCTAGGAGCCGGGGACCGCGAGCGTCGCGTCCATGACCACGACGGCGTCGCCGGCCACGCGCACGCGCGCTCCGTCGAGGCGGCACTCCAACCGGCTGGGACGACCCATCTCCACACCCTGCTCGATGACGACGTCGCGGCGGCCGGTGCGCTCGGCGAGGTAGGCGCACAGGGGGCCGGCGGCCGAACCCGTCGCCGGGTCCTCGCCCATCTCGGCGCTGTGGGTGAAGGCTCGCGCGCGGGCACGCCCCGCACGCGGATCGCAGCAGACGAGGTAGAGCACGATCGCCTCGTGCTCGTCGAGCAGCGCCTCGATGCCCGCCCAGTCCGGGCGAGCGCGTGCGAGCGCCGCGCTGTCCGCGACCGGGGCCAGCACCTGCGGGATGCCGGTCGACACCACCTGCACCGGGAGCTCCGGGTCGGCATCCTCCTCGCCCAGTCCGGCGAGCGCGAGCACCGCGCGCGGCTCGAGCTCCGGGCCGAACCGCGCGGGCTCCTGGAGCATCGAGGCGCGGGCGCAGTCGCCGTCGACCCGGACGTCGATCGGCTGCATTCCCGCCGGCGTCTGCTGGACGTAGGACACCTCGGCCTCGCCGCGGCGGCGGGCCACTGCGACAGCGGTTCCCAGCGAGGGATGACCGGCGAAGGCCAGCTCCTGGCGAGGATCGAAGATGCGGTTGCGGTAGTCCGCCCCCTGGGCGGTCGCGCGCTGCACGAAGGTGGTCTCCGACAGGTGCGTCTCGCGCGCGAACGCGAGCATCGTCGCGTCGTCGAGCTCGTCGGCGTCGTGCACGACGGCGAGCGGGTTGCCCTGCAGCGGCTCGCGCGTGAAGACGTCGAGCCAGGTGACGGCGAGGCGCGTCACGCGCGCAGCGCCTCGCGGCCCCTCAGCCGTCAAAGTCGAAGTCCCGCGGGGGCTTCTGCTCGAACCAGAGCCGATCGTGCTCGGGGGTCTCCTGCAGGAAGTCCGGGGTCTCCTCCAGCACGTCCTCCTCGCCCGGCGCCGGAGCGTCGGCGGCAGGCGGTGGTGCTTGCGGCGGCTCGGGCGGAGGCGCCGGTTCCTGCGGCGCTGCTGCGGGCTCGGGCGGCGGTGCTGCTGCGGGCTCCTGGCCCGCGGGCGCTGCGGGCTCCTGCGGCGGGGGCGCCTGACGCGGCTCCACCGGCGGCGGCGGGGCAGGTGACGCCGGCGCGATCGGGCGCGTCTCGATGGGGCCTGGCGCAACGCCCGCCTCGGGCGCGCCCGCGCGATCCTCCTCGGCGAATATCTCGTCCGCCGCGAACACGGCCGTCGCGTCCTCGGGCGGTGGTACGGCGGGGGCGGGTGGAACCGGCGCGGCCTCGGGCACGGCGGCGGGCGATGCAGCTTCGCCCGCGGGCGCAGGTACCGGCCCCGCGGCCTCGGCGGGCGCAGGCTCTCGCAGCGCGGGCCCGAGCGCCTCCCGCTCGATCTGCGCGACCTGCGCCGGATCCTCGCCGTGCTGTCGCTTGAGCTCCAGGTGCTCGCGGATCGCGTCGTCCAGCAGTCCCATCGCGGAAAGCCTACTTGGCGCGAGCGCCACCCGTGGGGGCCGGCTCGGCGCGTTCGCTGCGGTTCTTGCCGGTGTGCTTGGCGCGGTAGAGCGCCGCGTCGGCGCCGGCGATGAGGGTGCCCTTGCCGTCCGCGGTCTCGGGGATCGCCGCCACTCCGAACGATGCCGTCACGCGCAGGGTCCCCTGCCCGTCGAGCCGCGGTATCTCCAGCGCCTCGATCGCCGTGCGCACGCGCTCGGCCAGGTTGTAGGCGCCCTCGAGGTCGGTCATGGGCAGCGCCACGGCGAGCTCCTCGCCGCCGTAGCGGGCCGGCTCGTCGATCTCGCGCGAGCTCTCGCGCAGGACGCGACCGACCTCGCGCAGGACGACGTCGCCCTGCTGGTGGCCGTAGGTGTCGTTGACGCGCTTGAAGTTGTCGAGGTCGACCATCACCAGCCCGAGGCTCTGCTCGAAGCGCACCGCACGACCGACCTCGGCGGAGATCACCTCCTGGAAGCGGCGGTGGTTGAAGAGGCCGGTGAGCTCATCGGTCACCGCCTGGCGCTGGACGAGCTCGTGGAGGTCCACGTTCTCGATCGAGACGGCCGCGCGCCCGGCGAGGTAGTTGAAGAGCTCGTGCTCGGAGCGGTTGAACGGCTCGCCGCGACGGGCGACGGAGACGAGGCCGAGCGGCCGTCCGCCTCCCTCTCCGAGCGGGAAGGCCATCGCGTGCTGGTCGCCGTCCGCGGTCTCCGCGGGCTCGCCGGACTCAAGCGACAGCGCCTCGACCGTCCGGATCGCCTCGGCGACCGCGCCGAGGCGGCCGGCGTCCGCGCGCTGTTCGAGCGCGCCCGAACGGTGGTCACGCGTGGTCGCGCGCCCGCCGTCGGCGCGAACCCCGTCGACCGCGGTCTGCACGACGATGCCCAGGAGCGCGTCGCGGTCGAGGTTGGAGGCGAACGTCTCCCCGACCCTCCGGATCGTCTCCTCCAGGCGGGAGCGCTCCTGATCGAGCTCCTCCACCCGCGCCTCGAGCTGGCGCGACATCTTGTTGAACTCCTCGCCCAGCGCGGCGAACTCGTCATGCCCGTCCGTCGGCACGCCGCGCGAGAAGTCGCCGCCTGCGAGCCGGCGGGCGGCGTCGAGGAAGCGGCCGATCTGGGCCTGCAGCGAGCGCGAGATCAGCAGGGCGAAGCCGAAGGCGATCGCGAGGAAGAACAGCAGGCCGCCCGCCGCCAGGGTGCGACCTCCCGACACGGCCGACGAGGTGGCGTCGAGGTCCGAGAGCACCGAGACCCGGACGGGCTCTCGGCCAAAGCCGGGGGTCGGGAACGTGGCCACGCGGTAGGACCGGCCGCCGAGGTCGACGGTTCCCACGCGCGGGAGCGCGCGCACACCGGCGGGTGTCAGGGTCGAGCTCAGGCGGCGATTGCCTTCGCGGACGACGACGTGCAGCGAAGTCAGCCGGCGCACCTGCCACGCGTACTGGGTGGCGGTGACCACCCCGGCCTGGACGCGGCCCACGGGGCGGCGCGAGGAGGAGAGCAGGACGGTCCCCGCCGAGGCGGTGGTCGCGCGATTCCCGACGTCCACGAAGGGCCGGCCGCGCCGCTCGACCAACAGCCGCTTCCCGCCCAGGGTCCCCAGCAGCTCGGATGCCCGGCCGCGGGCGAGAATGCGGTCACTCGACCTCAGGGCCTGGCTGAGGACCGGGTCGCCGGCCGCGCGGCGGGCCACCCGCGCCGCCCGAGCCGCCTCGCGGCGGTAGACGGCCACGGCCGCGGTCTGCCCCTGCGCGATCCGCGCGTCCGCCTTGCCCGTCTCGTTGTCGGCGATCAGCCGCAGCACGACCACGGCGGCCGACACCATCGGCACGATCACGATCAGGATGAAGAACAGCGTGAGGCGGTTGCGAAAGCTCATGCGCCCAACTCGATCTCAGCGTACTCGCCGCGTGGCCACGGGGCGCAAGGACGCGGCCAGCCCCGGCTACACTGGTCACCGGCCGCGCGGTGCCACGCCGCCTCCGGCCATCCCGGGGCTATAGCTCAGTTGGGAGAGCGCCTGGATCGCACCCAGGAGGTCGGGGGTTCGAGTCCCCCTAGCTCCATCCGCGGAACGCCGGTCTTCACCGAGAGATGGCTGTTGACGCAGGGCGCACGGAAGATCGCGGCGATGGCCGAGAGCAGCCTCCCGCTCGCGTTCTGTCGGTGGCGCGACGGCAATCCTTCCTAAACACGATGCGGCACGCGCTCAGCCACTTGGTGACCTATCCGCCTCATATGGCGACCGCAGAGTCGCTCCCGGACTGTCTCGCCGCTAAACGGCCGCGACCGCCCCCGGGTGCCCGAAGAAGCAGTAGGCGGCCCACGTATCCGGCGCGTCCTCCTGATAGCCGCGACCGCGCAGCTCAGCCATGATCTCGGCCAGTGGCCGGCCGGGCGTCGCCTGTAGCGCGTCGTAGAAGGCCAGGGCAAGGTCGTGAGCGACGTCGTCCTCGACGCTCCACAGCGGCGCCACCACGGCCCGCGCCCCCAGCTCCAAGAAAGCAGTGGCGAAGCCCTCTGAGCCGACCAAGGCGGGTTGGCGCCGGGCGGCCTCGCAGGCGTTCAGGAAGACCAGGGGGCTGGCGCTCGCCACCGCGTCCGCCAGCCCGCGCATGGCCCGCAGCTCGTACTCGAGAATCCAGTTCATGTCCTCGGTCTGGATCGCCTGCCGTCCATCACGCAGCTCTCCGTGGCAGACGAAGTGGGCCAGCGCCGTGGCGCGGCTTGCGAAACAGTCGTCCAGCCGGTCTGAGTTTCCGGGCTCGATCCGCGTGCCATGGAAGCGCGCGCACACGTAACTCGCTTCAGCCTCCGCCTTCGGCAACGCCCGCTCGCCGGGATAGGCGGGCGCGAAGACATGCGCATCGGTGAGCGGCACGCGCGCACGCGGTGTTAGCGATTCGCGGCTCACCCAGCGCCCCACGGCGAACTCGACTCCGAGCGGGGGCCGCTCGTCCGCTCGCTGGTCGCGGGTCGGGATCATCAGCTCCCAGGGCATGGCCCAGTCGTCGGTAGCAATCAGGATGCTGCGCGGCGGATTGCCGCGGTCGATCAGCTCCCAGAAGACCGCCTTGAAGTTCTCCGGCGCCGCGTCCCACAACTTCAGGCCGGCGCCGCGCAGCCGAACCAGGCGCTGGCGCGCTGCGATGCCGGAGTCCGTGAAATCCGCCATGTAGCCGGTCACCAGTTCCGGCACCCGGCTCGGCAGCCGCCAGTCCGCCGGCGTCGTGCCGCTGCCCAGCACGCGGCTCGAGACCCGGCACGCGAAGTGCTGCTCGTCGCCGGCGGTGGCCTTGATTTCGACCACCAGGTCCGGCGGCTCCGCCTCCCAGTTCGCCAGGAGCTGGCTGGCTGGCGGCGCGTCCCCCGGCGCGCGCGCGCGCGGCGGGTCATCGGAATCATCTGGCGGAGGGGAATCTGCATCGTCAGGCGCAGGCGCGCGGTCGGCACCAATCTCCGGCCGCCGCTGGACCTGGCCGCTCGGACGCCCGTCGAAGCTGAAGACGGCGGTCAGCAGCGCCGGCCCCGGTGGCGGATCATCCACGACCCGCAGCTCGAAGCGCGCGGTCGTGGAGCGCGGCTGTCCGCGCGTGATGCGCAGGCAGCTGGTCAGTCTCGCGGCCTCGAAGTGCAGCGAGCGCGCGAGCCACACCGCAAGCTCCATCTCCTCGACCGCCGCCGGCAGCTCCACCGAGATGGGCTCACTCTGCTCACCCTCGCGCGCCGGCGCCTCGTCGCACCAAACCTCCACGCCGAACTCGCTCCCCGGTGTCAGCGGCTCCTGCACGGAGAGGTCCATGTGCGGGGTACGCCGCAGCACCCCCGTTTCGATCGGTGCCAACACCCGCGGCTCTCGCTCCCCATCGGGCGGCCGGGGCGGGCCGAGATCCGCCTCTTGCGAGGGGAGGCGGCCGCTGCCGCCGCCAGTGGGCTCACGGTCGGCCGGGCGCCGCAGCCGGCGCTCAGCCTCCGCCAATAGGCGGTAGCGCCACATTGGCAGGACCCGGGGAAACCGTGGTTCCACAAAGCGGTGCGTCAGCCAGACCGCGCGCCGCACCGGATCGACAGCCGGCCGTTCGGGCCGCCGCACGTCCGGGGCCAAAAACTGGAGCGGGACCCCGGCGCGGACCGCGCGCGCCAAATCAAGCTCGCTGAACTCGCGCTCGCGCAGCCAGCGAAGCAGCTGCGCGGCTTCCTGCTCCGTCAGCGCGTAGGCCCGGCGGCCAGCGCCGCGACTGCCGACCACGAACACGTGGATTGGCGCGACGCGAGCGCGCCCGGCCGGCGCAGCCGCCAGCTGCTCAAGCAGCGCAGCCCAACCGGGCGCCTCGTGCCAATACACCTGGCGTGCCTCCAGCCGGACCAGCTCGGCGCGATCCGGCATGGCTAGCCGGCGGCTCCCGGCGCCGCAGCGGCGCCTCCGGGACGCCGGCTGCGCGGACGCCTGAGCTGGGCTGCGCCGCTGGTCGTTGGCGAATTCAGCTGCGCCACCCGCGCCATCCTAGCCCCGTCACCCGCGGCGCCCCGTCTCAGGTTGAGCCATCGGATACGACTAGGACGCAGTCCGTGTCACGCTGTTGGTGGCGCCCTACCGTGCCGGTGACAGATAACTGACGAAATGGCGGACGAGACCCCCACCGTCGAGGCGAGCCCCGACAGCCCGCTGCCGGGCCTGATTGTCGAACGCGCCCTGAGCGGCGTGTTTGCGCTGGAGCGACAGCTCGAACGACTGCGGCGGCGCTACCGGGACCGCCACGACCTCCTTGGAATCCAGCTTGCGATTCGCGGCCTCGACATTACGACCCAAGCCATGAAGCGCTACCTGATCGAGAGCGCCCGCGGTCTCGAGCCGCCGTACGAGCCGGACCCGGACTATCGCCCGGACCCGTTCAAAGTCACCGACGAGGACGAGGCGGAGGAGACCTACTTCACGGTGCCGCTCGATGCGCGGGTGACGACCGAGATCATGCGCGAGTTCGAGGCCCAGTTTCGCTATTGGGCGGAATGGCTCGCCAGCCCGCAGGGGCGCGCCTTCGACTCGCTGGCTGGTCCTTTCGCGCGCCTGGCGAAGACCATCCCGGCAGACAAGAATCTGGAGCTGATCTTCTATCCCAGCCCGGCGCGCCAGTACGGAATCGTGCCGGACGTGACGCGGGTCATCGCCCGCATTGCCAGCACGCTCGACCTAGACCTCGATCCGGTCTTCGACGAGATGCCAACCCTCTCGGTGATCGAGTATCCCCTGTTGCACGAGGCGGACACCTTCCAGCACGCATGTATCGCGCATGAGGTGGCCCACATCGCCTTCGACGAGCGCAGCCACGGGGACCACGCGTGGCTGGACGCCGCCCTGGAGCATCTAGGCGAGGAGGCCGACATAAACCAACTGGCCTTCGGCGGCTGGTTCAAGGAACTGGCCTGCGACCTGCTCGCCGTACGCATGCTCGGGCCGGCCTACGGCCTCGCCTTCAACGGGTGGGTCGTCGCGCAAAACACCTGGTTCCACGACGAGGCCTCTGGTGGCTACGACTCGCATCCCGACGCGCCGTGGCGCCTGGCGCGGCTGCAGGCCGAGGTGGATCGCTTCCTGGAGCCGGTTGGGGATCAGGGAAAGCACCGGGAGACCTGGGCAGCGGTACGCGAGGTGGTCGGGCGCTGGAAGCGGCTGATCCCGCAGCGCCCGCGGCCCGAGGTCGAAGAGCTCGCGATCATCGAGACGGCACTCGAGAACGTGGCCGCGCGCGCCAGCGAGATCCTTGGGCACGCGGAGTACACGCCTGCGCGTTTCGCCGCGGACATCGGTCCGGTCTGGGCCAAACTCAAGGACCGGATGGCGCCGGCGGAGGCAATCTACGAGCGCAGCGAGGCGACCCGCCCGCCGGACGCCGAGGGTGCGCGGGCCTGGAGCGAGCCCATCGACTGGCGCTCTATCCTGAACGGCGGCTACCTGCACTACCTGCACAAGAATCCGGCCGGCAAGCCAGCTCAGCTGCTTAGCGAGGCCGAGGAGCGCCACAAGACCAGGCTGCGCGCGGCCGCCCACATCCAGGGCTCCATCGAGCTTTCGGAGCTGCACCGAACAATGCACGAGCTGCGCTCGCAGCTGGCGGGCATCGACCACATCGACTGAGGTGCTGTCCGACATCGCCATCCGCCGACGACTCGCCGACCCGAAGGGCGGGCTGGCAATCACGCCAATCCTCGATCCGGAACGTCAGATCGACCAGGCAAGCGTCGATCTGCGACTGGGGCCGGATCTGATCGTGACCCGCCGCGCCACCGGGCTGGGGCTGTTCGACCCGGCGCGCGTCGATGAGATCGCCGCCCACACGCGCGACTATCAGGACTACCTGCGCCGCCCTCTCGGGAGCGCCTTCTACCTGCACCCTGGCGAGTTCGCCATTGCGCGCACGCTTGAGTACATCACGCTGCCCGATGACCTGGCCGGACAGGCCGTGGGCCGCTCTTCCTGGGGGCGGCTCGGCTTGATCATCGCCACGGCCACCCTCGTGCAGCCGGGTTTCGCCGGCACCATCACGCTCGAGCTGTCGAACGTCGGGACGGTGCCGATGGTGCTGTATGTGGGGGTACGGATCGCCCAGCTGACCCTCTACGAGATGCACGACGGCTCGACTGCCGCAGCCGGCGCGGCGTGACCGAGCCGCGTCGCCGCGGAGGCATGGGGCTCCGCGAGTGGGAACGGCGCGACCGCGCGGCGGGGCGCTACGAAGGACAGTTCCGCCCGGAGTTCTCCCGGCTCCACTACGACCCCGACCTGCTCTGGCTCACCCCGCTGCCCATCCGCTACATCGTCGGCGTGATCGGCTTCCGCGCTGCGGGCAAGAGCGAAGCGCTCCACTACTTGGCGGAGAAGCGCGGCTTCGAGGTCCACAGTCTCTCGCGCGTCGTGCGCGTCGCCGCCGAGCGGCAAGGCTTCGTCTCACCGCCGCGGGCGGTGCTGCAGAGCATCGGGGATGAGCTGCGAGCCGCGCACCGGCCGCCACCCACCAAACGGCCCGGAGGCACCGGACGGGGCGACGGCGCCTACCTGGCCCGGCTGACGCTGCGCGAACTGCACCAGCGACACCACAGCCATCACGCGTCAAGCGGCGGCGGCGTCAAGATCGCGCTGACAGGGTTCAAGCATCCGGACGAGCTGGCGCTCTTCCGCCGGCTGCAGAACTTTCGCACGCTGATCGTTCAGGCGGAAGACTTGGTGCGCGCGGACCGCGCGGTCGAGAAGGGGATGCTCGCCCGCGAGCTGGATGAGCTGGGACTGGAGTTGCCCGCGAAGCCCAGCCTCAACCGGCGCGAGAAAGGTGGCAGCGCGGCCTGGGGGGACTACGAGGAACAGTTGGCGCAGCTGTTCGACGAACACCTCGACCGACGTGACCGGGACGGCCACAAGTGGAGCCCGTGGGCCGGCCGCTACCCACAGGCGGTTGATCTGCTGATGACGGAGGCGGAAGCAGAATGCGCCGCCGAGGACAGCACTTCCGAGCACGAGGTCGGCCTGGCTGCGCAACCGGCCAGGACGATCTATACGGCCGACAACAACCAGGACTTCAGCGACGACTCCTGGGCTTCCGAGACCAGCTTGTACAGCCAGCTGGAGCGGCTGGTGGAGCGGCTGGACCGCGAGTTCCGCGTCGGCTAGACCCGCAGCACGTGACGGCGCGCGTCCGACTCTGCGCGCCGACGGTCGTTCGCGTGGGCCAACCGGTAGAGGAACGGCTTGAGGATGCTGTTGAGAAAGGCGGCCTGCGTGTCGGTCAGCGGCTTCCCGGCGGCCAGTCGCTCGTGCAGCGCGCGCACCCCCTCCACCAGCTCCTTCACCTTCTGCGGATCCTCAGTACCGAGCAGGCGCAGCACCAGCCGCCCGGTGGCAAGGTCCTGCCCGAGCGTGGGCAGCCGGCTGGCGTGGCCGGGTCCGGCCGTCATCAATGCGCGCCGCGTCTCGGCCAGCGCCTTCAGGTTCATCGCGGTGCCGCGGCGCGCCGAGTCAAGGAACTCGGCCAGCTGCTGAAGCCGGTGTAGCTCCTGCCGCCCGAAGCTGGCCAGCGGACGCGCCGCGCCGTTCCCGTTCGGCCCGCCGAGCGCCCGGAGCGTCAGCGACGCCAGCCCGGTAGGCAACGACGGCAGCTCACCCCGGGGAGCGCGGCTGGCGGGCTCGCGGGGCGAGGGCGACGCGGTCTTGGCGGGGACACTCCGCTTGGTCGTCGCTCGCTGGCTCTTCGACGTGCTCATCTAAACCTCCGAACCCCGCGCGCCGCTGCGGGTAGCGATTCCGTGGGGGCTATGAACGCGGGGGGATCTGGCACCGGAGCGAGCGAAGTTCTACCGCTTTGGGCGATGTCGCACCTCTCGGTTATACGGGCGGCGGTGGCGGGGCTGGAGATTTCGGTCATCGGGGTGGCCTTGGCGCTCCGGGGCGGCGAGGGCGAAGTGGTGCCTCCAAGGATGGCGACCGGTGTGGTGATTCAGCGCAGGCTCTATGGCCATAGTGTCTAGGGTGGACAGGACGGAAGCACGTATTCACGCTTTCCGACGGCTAGCAACGAAACCTTGGGGGATGCGCGGTGTGCAATCGCTTGGATATGGCCATAGACTTTCACGTACGATGGCCATGGAGTCGCTCACTCCGGAGTACTTCCTGCAACGGCCCCGCAACTCGCGCCACTACAACCGGTTGGATATCGCGCTGGCGCTGGCCGAACGGCCGCGCACCCGTCGCGAGCTGGCCGACGCCATCGGCCGCGAGTTCGGCAGCTGGGGCGAGGTCTTCCAGCGGATGCACTACGACGAGGTGGTGGAGGAGGTCCCCGGGGACAGCGGCGAGAGCACCAGCTATCGGCTGGCTGAGGGCGCGGTCGAGCACCTGGAACAGGTCGTGGCGGGCGAGGATCTGGTCGGGCGCTTGGGTGGCGGTATCACACTGCTGGAGGTGAGCGGACCCGATCCGCGCACGGTGCGGCTGGCCTTGTCGGGCCGCGGGCTTGGGGCGGTGATCGCCTGGGCGGTCGCGCTGGGCGAGGACGGCCGCCGCTGGCTGTTGGCGCTGGCTCATCGTGCGCCCGCCGGGACGGCGGAGCGGCTGTTGGCGGCGCTTCCGGCCGCCGGGCTCGAGGCGCGCCTGCTCAGCGTCGGTGAAGTGCTCAACGGCGACGAGTTTCGCCGCCGCGGCCGTGCGGTGTTGGAGGCGCATGCCGACCTGGAGCGCGCGATGGCGGAGCGGCAGCGCCGCGGCTGAGCCGCCGCATCACGCATCGCCCTGCTCGGCCGGATCCCAGATTGCCAGCAGCGCCACCGCCGCGGCGGCCGCGCCTGAGGCCAGCGCCGCCGAGAAGATCGCGAAGTGGTCCCGGAAGCCGGCAAGGGTTGGCTTGTCGTCGTATGTGGCGTGCTTAACCGTCAGGTAGGCGAACGCCAACACCAGGATCACGCAGACCGCAGTCAGCGCCCCCAGCACGCTCAGCTTGAAGGTCCGCGCGGCCGGTCCGCTCAGGCTGAGTTTCTGATCGGTGACGGCCTCGAAAGCGACCGGCTGCCCGGACTCGGACTCGGCCGCCTCGGCGCCACGCCGAACCGAGACCCGGCACTCGTCCTTGGCGAGCGCCTCCTCGGTGGCGTCCTTCACCGTGCCGAGCTTGGCCTCCAACTCTCCGACCTCGCCGGGTTGGTCGATGGCCCCAAACCGCAACTGCGCCGCCTCCAGCGCCGCCGCGGGGAGCTCGCGGCACTCGGGCTTCAAGAGCTGTTGGATGCGTTGCCGCTCGAACTCGATCTCGCGCGCTGCCGCCTGCAGCTTGACAAGGCCGCGCCGGAAATGCTCGGCGGGGGTCGCCTCCAAGACTTTGTCGTCCCCATCCAAGAAGTCGTCCAGCGAGAGGTCGCTCCTGCGCGCCTCGTGCTCGGCCGCATTGCGGTAGTCGTGCCCCGGCGGCAAGCTGGACTGCTCAAGCGCCTCGTGCAGCCCGCGGCGGGCCGCGGCTACCTGTTGCGGCCCGTTACGAACCAGGCCGTGCGCAGTGGCCAGGATGACCGCGTCGCCGGCACCGTCCCCTTGCCGCCGACGGATCCACTCGCGCAGTCCCGCGATGTGCCGCGCGCCCGCTCGATCGTTCTCGTCAATCAAATCTTCCAACTGCAACGACTTCACCCGGTTCCGCAACGCGGCGGGCACGTAGAGCCCGAGCAGGCCGGTCAGCCCGCCGACCACCAACGCGAACAGCGGCCAGCCGATGAAGTTATTACGGCGCTTCACCGTGAGCGCCAGCGTCGCCTTCTCACCCGCCACTTTGCCGCTCAGCTCGTGCCCGGCCGGGATCTTCGACAGCTCCAGGCACCAATCGGTATCGGGCTTGGCGAAGGCGCTGCGGCTGCCCTCACCTTGGCAGCGGCTCGCCTCCACCGGCTTCGCCTGGCCGCGATGGAGCCCGGAGCTGTCGCGCAGCTCAGTCGCCTGCTTCGGGCTCGGTCCTGGAGCCTTGAGCGCCACCAGCGCCGGGCGCGGCCACCCCTCGTCACCCACCAGCTCCACGGTCAGCGAACCCTCCGCGGGCGGCGGCGGTTCCTCCGCCGGGCTGACAATGACCGGCAGCGCCACCAGCGCCACCAAGGCGGCCGGGACACCTGCCCGTCGCAACGCTCCATCGCGAGGCACGCACGCAACCTAACCGGGTCACCGCGGCCTGTCGAGTTGGCGGGGTCCGGGCGCGCCGCCTACAGCGCTTCTTACGGCAGGGGGCGCAACACCGAAACGGCTACTCGCTCGCGTGCGCCCGCATAACACCGGCCAGGTTGAGCGCTGCGGATGCTGCTCGAGCTGGCGTCGGCGGTCTCATCCCGGCGTTCTTCATCGCGATCAAGGCCGCGCTGCGCTACGTACTAACCGGGCACCAGCGCGCTAGCCCGATGCCCAAATCCCCGAGCACATCGCCGACGCCGACTACCGGTCACTATCGCTCGCCGCGCCGAGGATCTCCGCGGCACCAGCTTTCCGCGTAACCGTGCGGCGCCGGAGGTTGCGCGCGTCGCGACGCTTCCCCGCATCGCACACAGGAGGTCGCCGGTTCGAGTCCGGCTAGTCGGGAAGGCCCTGCACGCCGGGGCCTTCCTCGTCGCAGCGGTTGGCTCTCGATACCTTCTCGGTGGGTTCGCCTCAGGACACTAATCCGTGTCAGTGCTACGGGTGCCCGATCCGACGGACGCCATCGCGGGAATGCCGGAGCGCCAGCCGCTACCTGCCGGTGCGGTCGCGGTGCTTGCACCCCGGCCAGCAGCAGGGCCGGCGCTGGCCATCCTCCAGCTCCTCCTGGGTCCGGCGAATGCGACGTTCTCGGGTCGTCTCCTGCTTGGCATC
>Ga0208612_1000056_pt1 | contig 80735 bp, 78 predicted proteins | sample AntDryMetagUQ889_FD_188089 | JGI IMG/M metagenome (GOLD analysis project Ga0208612, IMG submission 188089) | Polar desert microbial communities from Antarctic Dry Valleys - UQ889 (SPAdes) | ecosystem: Environmental > Terrestrial > Soil > Desert | place: Antarctic Dry Valleys | collected 2008-12-31 | reverse complement strand
GCATAACTCGTAATGAAGGGGTCCGCGGTTCGAATCCGCGCGTCGGCTTTCCGCCCATTTGCAGGGTCAAAGCGCTTGTCGCGGCGCCGGCCGCGGCAATCAGGTGGCCGAGGTCTGGCTGCTCGAGAAGGACAGTGCCCGATGACCGACGACGTGGCGGCGACGACGCCATGGCAGAACCCGGTGCGCGCCCGGCTGGCACGCGGTGAGTTCGTGGTCGGCGTGGCGATCACCGCAACCAGCCTCGACCTCGCGGCGGTCGCGGCCCGGGCCGGCTTCGACTTCCTGTGGATCGAGATGGAGCACAGCCCGCTGACGCTCGAGACGTTGCGTCACCTGGTGCTGACCTCTCGGGGCTTGCCCGCGGTGCCGTTCGCGCGCATCACGCTGGAGCTGGCGAGCGGGACGGCCGCCGGAGGGGCGACGATCGAGTTCGTCCTGCCCGGTCTAGAGCCACCGCCGGGAATCCGCAAGCGGCTCCAGGTCAACGGCGTGCCGCGCCGAACGGCGTCACTGGCGGAGACGGCACGTGCCGTCCTGTTCCGCCCGGAGGAGATGTTACTGCTGGTGGGATCGCCGTCGGATCGCCGTCGATTCCTCGATGCAATCCTGGCCCAGCGCGACCGGAGCGCGGCTCGCGACCTGGTGGAGGTGGCGCGCATCCTGGCCCAGCGCAACGCACTTCTGCGCGCCATTCGGGCCGAGGAGGCGTCGCTCGACGCCCTCGCGTTCTGGGACGAGCAGTTGGCGTTGGTCGGCTCGCGCATCATGCGCGCCCGTCTCGAGGTGCTTCGCGAGCTCGGCGGGCGCATCGGTACGCTGCACGACGCGGTCGCCGAGCCGGGTGAGCGCGGTGCATCGGTCCATCTCGCGTATGTGGATGGCCTCAAGGAAGCCTGGCCAGAGAGGGCGGATCCGACTGTCCGGATGCCGGGTGTCGAGGAGCTCGCCGCGGCATACCGGGTGCGGATTGCCGGCGTTCGGCAACGCGAGGCATGGAACGGGGTCAGCCTGGTCGGACCACAGCGTGACGATCTGCATGCCGAGCTGGGAGATCGCGACGTGGCGACCCACGCCAGCCGCGGCCAGCAGCGCACGATCATCCTGGCCATGAAGCTGGCCGAGACCGACCTGCTCGGGGCCGATGGGCCGCGCCCGATCGTCCTGCTCGACGACGTCTTCAGCGAGCTCGATCCCGATCGTGCCGATCGCCTCTCGGACCTGCTCGCGGACCGAGGCCAGGTGATCGTCACGACCGCCGACCCCGCCACGCTGGATGGGGCCCGGAGGCGAGGGGCGGCGATCTGGCGCATCACTGACGGACGATTGGAGCGGGATCCGTGAGCGGACGCGAAGAGGCCGGAGCGGCTGTGCAGCGCGCCCTGGTGGAGTGCATGGGCCCGGGCGCCGCCGAGCAACTGGCGCTGGCGCAGGTGCGCCTCGCGTGGGCGGAAGTCGTCACCGAGGCGCGTCTCCAGCTTGGGCCGCTGTCGAGCCGCGTCATGCGCATCACCGGCAGCACGGCGCATGTGGAAGCCTCGGACCCGATCCTGGCGCAGGAACTCAACCTGCGCCGCGAGGCGCTTGTTTGGACGCTCAACGCACGGATGAAGGGTCGTCCGGGGGCGACCATCGTCGTTCGAGAATTGGCCGTATCGGTGGGTCGAGGCGGGACCGAGCGCTCCCTATAATCGGTCGTACTTCCGACCCGCCATGCAGAGAACCCGGGCAGCCATGAGCAACCGCGTCGCGACGAGAATCGGACTGCCGCCCACCGAGGACCGGCCAGCCGGCGCATTCGACGTGGTCAGATTCCACGAACCGTCGGTTGGGGCACGAGCACGGACCAAGGGCAGCCTCTTCCTGCTTGCCCAGCTGACGGGAGGGAATCCGGGGCTGGCACGGGCCACGCGTGATGCCCTCGATGCGCTCGAGCACGACTACTACTACGACCTGTCGGCTGGGGTGCTCGTTTCCCTGTCGAAAGCGTTGCGCAGCGCAAATCGCCGCCTCTACCACCAGCGCCGCCGCCTGGCCATCCCGCGTCGCTGCGGAGTGAGCATCGTGGCCGTCGTCGTTCGAGGGCGGGAGGCGCACGTCGCCAAGCTCGGTCCGGCAAGCGCGGTCATCGTGCGCGCTGGGAAGATGTACGAGGTTCCTCCCCCGCCGGCCGTGCCCGAGGAGGATCCGCGCATTCGGCGTCGGCGCGTCGCCGCCACGCTGGGCGAGGCGCTCGAGGTCGAGCCGTACGCCTGGCAGGGCCCGCTGGCGGTGGAGGATCGCATTGCGCTGGTCAGCCGTAATCTCGCGCACGCGGTGGGCGTCGAGGAGCTGAAACGCGCGCTGGCCACGATGCGGCCGGGCCAGGCGGTCGAGCACATCCAGCAGGTCTTTACGATTCGAGGAGGGTCCGGATCCGACGGGCTGTTGGCCATCGAGATCATCGAGGTCACCGCCACCGCCACGACCCACCAGCTCGATCCGGTTCGGCCGGCGGAGCCATTTGCCGGACTGCCGGATCAGAGCCCGGTCCCCCTGGCCGATGCGATCGGCCGCGGACTGCATCGGGCGGGCGACGCGGCCGAGGGCGCCAAGGGGGCTTTCGGACGGGCCATCCTCACCGTCCTGTCGTGGGTTCTGGCCTTTGTTCCGCGACGTCGGCCCGAGTACCCGAAAACCATTCCACGAACTGCTGAGCGCGAGCAGGGACGGCGGCGACGCGCCGGCCTGGTGGGCATGGCTGCCGTCGCGGCGCTGATGGCGGTCGGGGTCACGGTCGCAGCATCGCCATCGGTACGCCCGACCGAGGCGATCCCGCGCGCAACGATCGCCCGCGAGGCCATCACCGAGGCCACGGCGCTGCTCCGCAGCGTGGACGAGCGCGTGGATGGAGCCGACCTCGTTGATCGTGATCCCGAACGGGCGACCGAGTTGCTGGCCGATGCACATGCCGCCACCGAGCGCGCCGTCGCCGCCGGCGTGGCCGAGCCCCAGCTGGCCGGGCTCCAGCAGCGAATCGACGAGGGGCTGGACGCGTTGTACCGCGTGACGCGCGTTGACGCCCCGGACGTCGTGGCGGACCTTGCCGCGACCTACGAGGACGTCGAGGCGGCCGACATGGTCGCCGCCAGTGATGGATCACTGTGGATCATCGAAACCGGTAGAGGGCGTCTCCTGCGCGTCGATCCGGATGACGGCAGCTCCGTCATCATCTACCGCGCCGGCCAGGCCCTGGAGTCCGGCGAAATTCCCGGAGATCCGTGGCTGATCGCCACGGCCGCCACCGACGTAGTGGTCATCGACCGGCAGCGGACTGCGTGGCGCGTGGACCTCATCGAGCGCATCCCGCGCCCCATGGTGCTCAACGGCATCGAGGAACTCAGTGCCGACACGACGTTGATCGGCGCGCTTCAGCACCGGCCTCCGCTCGAGATCTTCAACCTGTACCTGGTCGACGCCGATACGGGCGAGATCGACCGCTGGAGCCCCCCGGCCATCATCCCCGTCGACTACCCCGATCCCTCGCAGCCCTTCCTGACCGATGCACCCGATCTCGATCCGCGTAACGCGCGCGACCTGCGGGTTGACGTCAACGCCTGGCTGCTGCATGCCGACACCGTGACGCGCGTGGACTTCGGCTCGCCGCGGGACCAGGCGGATTACTCGCTCGACAACCCGCCCGACGGTGCCGTGCGACCCGATCTTGACTACCGCCTGCTGGACGGCGCCACAGTCGGCGATCGAGAGCTGCTGTACGTGTACGACGGCGCACACCAACGACTCATCGCGTTCCAGCGCGCCGATGGCGCCTTCGTGCGCCAGTGGATGGCGCCTCCCGATGGCGATGCCGCCGGCGCCCTCGACGACGTCCGCGCGCTTTCGGTCACATCGGTGGCGGATGGCCCACCGGTCGCCTACCTGCTGACCGAGGGCGGGGTCCTTCGGCTCGTGCTCGACTAGCCTTCGCTAGAATCGGTCCATGGCGGAAGACGGGTTCGGTCGGGTCAGGCTCATCGAGATGGTGGTCGAGAGCGTGCGCGTGCACATGTTGTCGAGCCAGCACGTGGTGATCCTCAAGGAGGCGGAGCGGGAACGATACCTGCCCATCTGGATCGGCCCATCCGAGGCCAACGCCATCGCCATGCGGCTTCAGGCCCTCAGCGCCGAGCGGCCGCTGACGCACGACCTGCTGGTGAGCACGATTGGCGCGCTCGGCTCGAGCGTGAGCCGAGTCGTCGTCACCCATGTCACCGACGGCACGTACCACGCGACGCTCTACGTCGAGACCGCGTCTGGCGACGAGACCGAGATCGACTCGCGCACCTCCGACGCGATTGCCGTCGCGGTTCGCACGGGCTCCCCCGTCTACGTTGACGAACGGGTGCTCGACGAGGCTGGGGTCGAACCCGATTCATCCGAGGAGGGATCGCCGGAGGAGGAGGAGCGCCTCGCCGTCTTCCGCGAGTTCGTCAACTCGCTCGACGTGGATCTTCCCGGGTACGGCACTGGCGGTGGGAAGGGCCCACCTCCCGAAGAGTCGTAGGCAACGGGCTCAGGCCAGAGATCGCCGAATATCGACGAGGCAGCGTACCGAGGACGTGGGAGCGGCGGGTCCAGAGCGCCCAGCGCAGCTTGCCGATGTCGCGGAAGGTGCGCATGATCTTGCGGAAGCTGGCGCCCGTGTTCGTCCCGGCTGCGCGCGGAAAGTGGTTGACCCCGACCTGCGCCATGGGGGTGCCGCGCGCGCGTAGCTTGATGAGCAGCTCGGCCGACAGGAACGGCGAGTCGGCGTCGAGGGGCAGGCCGTCGAAGACTTCGCGCCGGAACAGCTTCATGGCACAGTCGATGTCGCGGACTCGTAGCCCGAAAGCCGCCGAGACGATGGCGTTGTAGCTCTTGGCGATGAAGATTCGATGCGGCGGATCGCGGCGCTTGATGCGAAAGCCGATGACCGCGTCGACGGGTCGTGCCGCGTCGCCGAGGCGCTTGACCAAGCGCGACATCTCGCGCAGGTCGAACTGGAGGTCGCCATCGCTGAAGCCGATGAGTTCTCCGCGGGCATGCGTGAATCCGGAGCGCAGCGCGCCGCCGTAGCCCTGGTTGGCCTGGTGATGGACGCGCACTCGCGGATCGGCCGCCGCCAGGTCGTCGGCGATGGCCGGCGTTTGGTCGGTTGAGCCGTCGTTGACGATCAGGACTTCGATCGAGCCGCCCACCATCGGGCCGATCTCGTCAAGCGCCCGTTGAACCGTCTCGGCCGCGTTCTCCTCCTCGTTGTAAGCGGGGAAGAAGAAGGTCAGCCGCGGGCGCGCCGTGGCGGTATCGGTCATGAAGTCATCCCTCGGTGAACAGCGATTGGGGGAGCCATCGTACGGCACCGGAGCTGCGCGTATACTCACCGCCACCTTGGCGTGCGATACGAAACGGCGCGCTCCACGGGGGAGCCGCGCTTGACGACCCGCGACCCCGTCGGCCGAGGGGGCGTGGGAATTGCGGACGTGTTCGGGCGGCTAGACGCCGGCACGATCCTCACCATCATCCTCATCGGCGGCCTCGCCCTGCGCGCCTTCATCGCCGGCATCTACCTGCCGATGAGCGGATTCTCCATCGATATCGGGGCCTTCAGCAGCTGGGGCCAGCGCCTGGCCAGCATGGGACCGGGCGACTTCTACCAGGAGGGCTACTTCAGCGACTATCCGCCCGGGTACCTCTACGTACTGTGGCTCCTCGGCATCTTCGGCGCCATGCTTGCCCCGCTGGTCGGGCAGGACGCGACCGCCGGGCTGGTGAAGATCCCGGCGATCCTGTCCGACGTTGGTATTGCCGCCATGCTTTTCCTCATCGCTCGCCGATGGGGTCACGAGCTCATCTCGCGCGTCCACTTCGCCCGCGTCAGCCCGGAGACGCTCGGCCTCGCGGCAGCCACGATCTACCTGTTCAACCCCGGAACGGTCTTCGATTCGGCGGTGTGGGGCCAGGTTGACGCAGTCGGCACCCTCGTCCTGCTGGCGACCATCTACGCGCTGGGTCGTGGCTGGACCGAGGTCGCGGGTGTTGGCGCCGTGCTGGCGATGCTGGTGAAGTTCCAGTTCGCCTTCGTCATCCCGATCGTGATCATCGTCGGTCTCAAGCGACACCTGGCTGGTCGATCATCGGATCCGGTCCATCACGGCCGGCGTGAGCCACTGCGCGTCCTCACCTCGCTTGCGGCCGGCGTCGTGTCGCTCACGCTGCTCCAGCTTCCGTTCGGGATGGTCGTCTACGCCCCGGCCGTATCAGGCGGCGCGCCGTGCTTCGGGATCCTTCCACCTGCCGATCCATCGGGCAGCCTGATCGGCAAGTTCTGCGAGGCTGCGAGTACCTACACCGGCCTGTCGGTAAATGCGTTCAACCTGTGGCGCAATCCGTGGAGCGGTCTGGGCGACACGCTCCATTGGGGCAACGACACGACGGTCGGGCTTGCGGCGGCCGGGATCAGCCTGAGCTGGCAGCAGGTCGGCTCGCTCCTCTTTGCGGCCGTGGCCGTCCTCGCGTTGTGGCAGGTGGCGCGACGCGACGACCTGCGCGGCATCCTCGTTGCCTCGCTGCTGTTGGCCATCGCCTTCTTCGTGCTGCCGACCCGAGTCCACGAGCGCTACCTGTTCCCGGCGCTCGCGCTCGCGGCGCCACTGCTGCTCTCGGGTCGAGCCTGGCCGTGGATCTACGGGGGCCTGTCGCTGAGCTTCTTCGCGAACATCTACTGGGTCTATACCGAGGACTGGTCATTCGCCGGCGGTGTCACCAACCCTGGCATGAATGGGGAGCCGATGCTGCAGGACCCTCTCCTCACGGCGACGCTGCTCACGGATTGGGGTACCTGGGCGCTGTCGGCAATGATCGTGGTCGTGCTCGGGGTGGTGGGCTGGCGCTCGCTTCGCCTGGGCATGACGCACCCGACGCATGACCAGCAGGCGGCGTATGTCGCTCCCGTGTCACCGCCGCGGGTGCCGGCTCAACCGCGGCCGGGGCGTGAACCGCGGTTTGGGTGGCTGGCGCCCAACCCGGCCGATGCGTACCTCCGCGAGCCCGGACGGCACCTTGACCGCCGGGACGCACTCATCCTGCTCGGGATCGTCGCCTTCGCCCTTGTCTTCCGCCTCTGGCGGGTCGACGTGCCGCGCGCGCACCATTTTGACGAGGTCTACCACGCCCGCTCCGCCGCCGAATGGTTGAGCGCCTGGCAGAACGACTGGGACCGCGACGTGTACGAGTGGACGCATCCGATGCTGGCGAAATACCTCATCGCTGCCGGAATCGTCGTCGCGGATCCGAACAAGGTCGCTGGCGGCGCAGTGCTTGACGCGCCGTCGGCGTCGCTGGCGGTGGCTCCGCGGCGCGCGGATGCCGGCTGGGATCAGTCCGTGGCCTTCACGACCAGCGGGACCACCACCATCGTTGCCGCCGATGCCGAGAACGGGGACCCGATCGCGCGGTGGGACGCGGGCGGCCCCATCGCCGCGCTTGCCTACGATCCGGAGGCGCCCCGGCTCCTGGTGGGTCGCGCCGACACCGGCTCCGTGGAGAGTTACGACCTCGCCGGCCTGCTCGCGTCTCCCGATGGGCGGGCGCCACCGGCCGGACCGGTGATCGAGACGGATCTTGGGGCCGTCAGCCAGGTGTTCGTGCCGCAGTCGGACTCCGATCCGCTGCTGCTGCGCGGCCCGGACGCCATCGCGGTCATTGAGCGCGAGACCGACGCGGTGAGTGCGTCCGCCGAAGGAGCCTACGGCGGCATCGGCCTGGTCCAGGGCACCGACGACGAGCCCGACTCGGTCGTCGTCACCGATACATCCGGCTCGATCGTTCGCTTTCTGGATGCGACGACATTGGACGGTGATGCCGAGGTGGCGGTCGACGTGGCGCTCATCGGTCCTCTGCTCGTGCGTGGCTCCGAAGACGACCAGCAGGTCTTCGCGCTGACCGGCGCGCTTCCGGCGACCGATGAGCACTCCGAGACCAACGGCGGCATCGCGGCGCTCGACGCCGATGAGGAGAGCCTGATCGGACTGGTGCCGTTGCCAGGGGCGGGCAGCCAGATCGGTCATCAGCGCGTCGCCGGACTCGTGTACGTGGCAGGTGTGGCGGCCGACGGGCAGCCCGAGGCCTGGGTCCTCGAGCCGCATGTCGAGTCGCGGCGAGACGGCACCATTGGGCTGGCCGCATTCGACACGACGCTTCTGTCCGGCACCCCGCTGGCGCTCGACTTCGATATCGCCAGCACGTCCCAGGGCGACGACCAGGGGCGCCTGCTGATCAGCACGGCGACCGCGGAGGGGGGCGGCGAGCTCGTGCGGGTGGATGCCGGCAGCACCGCCTTCGCGTGGCGACTGTCCGGCGTGATTTTCGGGGTCATCCTGGTGGCCCTCGTCTACCTGTTGGCCGCCACCATGTTCAGCCGGCAGCGGATCGCCGTGCTGGCTGCCGCATTCGTCGCCCTCGACCCGATGAGCTACGTCATGAGCCGGATCAGCATGAACGACGTCTTCGTGACGGTCTTCATCGTGGCCGCCTACACCCTGTTCTGGCAGATCTGGTCGGGACGATGGCAGCGCAGTGCGTGGTGGGTGTTGCCCCTGGTCGGGGTCCTCATCGGCCTGGCGGCGGCAACGAAGTGGGTCGGCTTCTACGCCTTGGCCGGGCTGCTGGTGCTCGTCCTGGCGCGCTCCCATCTTGGGCGGCTCGTGCTCGTGGGCCTGGTTGCCATGGCGGCGATCATCGGCGGGATCGGCGCACCGTGGCCGTTCCTGCTCATCATGCTGGGCATCGGAGCGCTGGCGCTGTTGATCACCTGGGCGCGTCCCATCCGGCTCGATCTGAGCGAGGCGCTGACCGCCATTCCGGCTTCGGTGGCGGTTTTCACTGGCGTCGGCCTTGCGTTCGTCCTGGCCTTCGACAGCGTTGAGGGGCGGACGCCGGGGAGCGCAGTCGAGTATCTGTTCGGATTGCTGACGCGCGGCGCGGAGGCGGGCTGGCCCGCGTTCCTCATGCTCGGCGTGGCGGGGTTGTTGGTTGCCATGCGCGCCGCGCGCTCACTGCTGGACCCCGTCTCGGACGCGCGCTGGTATCTGCCTGGCGAGCTCGGCGGCTTCACCTGGTCGTGGGTCGGCGCGTGCCTGATCGTCATTCCCCTCACCGTGTATGCGCTGACGTACATCCCGTATCTCCAGCTCGGACACGGGTGGGCGGTGGGGGGCGGGCCTGGCTACGGCTGGTCGCTCGATGAGCTCCACGCGCAGATGTACTCCTACCACTACAACCTCACGGCCGGCCACGACAGCGCCTCCCCGTGGTGGAGCTGGCCGCTCGCGCTCAAGCCCACCTGGTTCTTCAACGGCTCGTATGACGCGGATCAGATCGCCGTCATCTACAACGGCGGCAACCCGATCCTGCTGTGGGCCGGCATCCCGGCCATCGTGGTGGCCGCGTTCCTGGCCTGGAAACGCCGATCAATGGCTCTGGTCCTGATCGTTGCCGCCTTCGCCTTCCAGATCGTGCCGTGGACTCGCATCGAGCGAGCTTCGTTCGCCTACCACTACATGACGGCGGTCGTGTTCGCCATGTTGGCAATTGCGTACCTCGTCGATGAGCTCCTGCGCCGTCCTGCATGGCGTGAGCTGGCGATCGGATACCTGGCGCTGGCCGCGGTGGTCGGGCTCATCATCTTCCCCCTGGGGGCCGCATTGCCGATGCCGGACTGGTACATCAACGCAGCGCGCGCTCTGCCGCCCTGGAACTTCGCCTTCCAGTTCCCCGATCCACCGAGCGGGGATCGCGGCGAGCTGATCAGCGTCAACGCCGCGAAGGCCGTCTTCGGCGTGCTCGTGGCCGGTGCCGTGATGGTCTTCTCGGTTGCCGGCCGTTCGTGGTGGGAGCGCCAGCGCCTCTAATCCAACGTGCCGCCACCGTCAGCGGTCGCCGCGATTCATCGAGCGTACCAGGATCAGGCCGCCGATGGCCACGATGACGAGCGGCCAGGCGAGGTTCCAATCGATGGCGGGAAGGGCTGGCCGGACCAGAAACCACAGGCCGAGCAGGACCAGGCCGCGATGCGCAACCCATCGGCGTCGCTCGAGATGTCGGGCTCGTCGCCGGCATGCCGTGCCTCGAGGCTCCACGCGCGGCCGGCCGCGGTGCTGATTTCCATCTCGCCGCAGTTGAAATCCAGCTCGACGCGCGCGCCGTCGACCAGGCTGCCGTCGGCCGTGGTGGTCGAGTCGTCCGGCTCGTCACCGCAGCCGATGCTCAGCCCCTCCGGAACGCCCGCGACCAGCGTCCCGCCCAGCCCGCCGACGACGAGCCCCGCGAGGAGCGTCGTGACCAGCGCGAGCGGTGTCCGCGCCGCGATGATCGAAATGCCGATCACGATCAGGACCACGGGCCACAGGCGCCATGCCTCGCGCGTGGCATGGGGCGGCACCGTGCGGACTGGACGGCGAGTGCCACGGCGCCCGCGGTGATAAGGGCCACGCCCCAGAAGACGAGTCCACGGTTGATCTGCACGGCTCGGGTGCTCCTGCTCAGGTGGGCCACACGATAGAACACCCGACGTGCGGAGCGCAGGCAGGGCCGTCGTATCGCAACCCGAGACAAACGACGTAGATTGCTTGACACGTCCCGAATGGCGGTCGTAGACTCCGCCGGCACCACCGACCGCGGCCGACGCTGCCCGGGGTGTTCGGGGGCAGGATCAGTGAAGCAGGGAGCGATCTGACGGCAATGAATCTCCTCAAGTGCGCCATCAATGCACCGCGGCTCGCGCCCATCGGCGTCGAGTTCGACGGGAGATCTGTGTCCTCGCTCGAGGTGGAGCACCGGCGGTAAGCCCGCCGACGCAACCAGCCACGAGCCGTGGGCCGGATCAGGTCCACGGTTTTTTGTTGCCCTTCCGAGGGCAGACCAGGAGCCGCGGACCGAATGAGAACGGTCGCGGCTCTCTTTGATGTCCGGCCACGAAGCAGCAACCACACACGGGACACGAAACGATGGTCGAGGTCATGTACGAACCGAAGATTGCACCGATGCCGGTCACGTCAGCGGAGCCGGCGCGCCGCGTCGGCCCGCCGCCTTCGGGCGAGCAGCCGGCGCTGCTCATCGAGCACGCCACAAAGCGATTCGTAGTCGGCCGCAGGAAGAAGTCGGTCATCGCGGTGAATGACGTGAGCATGTCGATTCGTCGCGGCGAGATTACGGGATCCTGGGCGCGAACGGATCGGGCAAGAGCACGCTCATCCGGCTGGTCAGCACGCTGCTGACGCTCGAGGCCGGGCGAGTCGCGGTCCTCGGCCACGACATCGAGCGAGAGGAGATGGCCGTGAAACGGCTCATCAACCGCGTGAGCGTGGACGCCGCCTTCTTCAAGAAGCTGTCACCGCACGAGAACCTGGCCTATGCGGCCCGGCTCTACGGCCTCGACGCGAAGGAGGCACGGGCGGAGGCGATCCGCATCCTCGCGCGCTTGGGGATCGGCGAGAAGCGCCTGAGCCGGCCGGTCGAGCAGATGAGCCGGGGCATGCAGCAGAAGGTCGCGATCGCGCGGGCGCTGCTCACGAGCCCGACGGTCCTCCTGCTGGACGAGCCGACGACGGGGCTCGACCCGCGCTCGAAGCTCGACGTGCAGGCCTTCGTCGAGGAGGTGCGCAATACGCATGACGCGACGATCGTGCTGACCACGCACGACCTGACAGAGGCCGATCGGCTGTGCGATCGCATCGCGTTGATCAATGACGGACGGTTGGTGGCGGAGGGGACGCCGGATGAGCTGAAGTCGATGGTCGCGCGCAACTACGGGGCGGAGCCGACGCTGGAGAGCGTGTTCATGACGTTCACCGGCAAGAGCCTCGACGAGGACATCGGCGACAACGACAACGAAGACGACGAGTAGCGAACGAGAAGCCGGGCCGGTCCATCGGTCCATTCAGAACTGAGAAAGAGATCGAACGATGTCAATGGCAACGCGCGAGCTGCGGGCGAGCTTCGCCTTCGTCGAGCGCAACTTCAACCTGACACGGCGCTACTGGGGCTGGGAGGTCGCATGGCTCGTGTACTCGCTGGCGGCCGCGTTGGCGGTGGCCTTCATCGGCGTGGCCCAGGATGACCCCGGCCTGCTCCAGGTCCTGGTGATCGGCACCATCTTCTGGAACTTCCTGTCGATCGTCTTCGGCTTCATCGGCGAGACGGTGACCTGGGAGCGCTGGGAGGGGACCCTGGAGTACACATTCATGGCGCCGGTGCGGCGCTATACCCAGCTGGTGGGGTCGACCGTGTTTGCGGTGACGTACGCGTTGATCCAGATGGTGATCATCCTTGTGGTCATGATGCTGTTCTTCAACCTGGAGTTCAGCGGGGGCAACTTCGTGACGGCCGGCACGTTCCTCCTGCTCGGCTCATTGAGCTTCGTCGGCGTCGGCATGATGGCCGCCATCCTGCCACTGTTGTACGTCGAGCGCGGGGACCAGATGGTGTTTTTCATCCAGTCGGTGATCCTGCTGTTCAGTGGCGTCTATTACAGCACCGACGTCCTGCCCGAATGGATGCAGTTCATCTCGCAGTTCAGCCCCGGCACGTACGTCCTCGAGGGCATCCGGGGTGGCCTCATCGACGGCACGCCGGTCACCGAACTGCTCCATAACGTATGGCCGCTGGTGCTCATGGGCGTGGTGCTCATTCCGCTGGGCGTGTATGTCTTCGGGATCGCCGAGCGCTACGCCAAGCGCACCGGCAAGCTCAAGAGGGTGGGCTGAGCAATGTCCTTGCCGGAGCACATTCACGTCAGCTCAGCGACCGGGCGGCACTTCCTGGAGCACGTTCGGGGTTTGGGACCCGACCACGTCCTCGATGACGAAAGACATCACTTCCACGGAGACCTGTCATGAAGACCGATGTGGCCGCTCCCGAGGCCGGAAATCTCGACCTCGTCATCCGGCCGTATGCCGGCGAGGCCGATCACGCCGAGATCGCACGGATTCAGAACGCGGACTGGACTGCCGACGGCGTCCCCGCAAGGATGAGCGTGCCCGAGATCGATGCGTGGCTGCGCCATCCGTCCGAGCAGTTCGATCCGACTCGTGATCTGCGTCTGGTCGAGATCGACGGTGCACCGGTGGCGGTGACCTGGTGCGACTGGGTCGACGCGACCGACGGCGTTCGCGACTACCGAAGCCGTGGGTACGTCGTGCCTGCGCATCGGCGCCGGGGGATCGGCGGAGCGCTGTTGGCTGACAACATCCGGCGCATGCGCGAGCTGGCGGCCACGCATGAGACCGATCGGCCCAGGGTGCTCGGGCTCGGCACGAGCGAGCGCAGCGTCGCCGGCCCGTTGCTCGCCGAGCGGCATGGCTTTGCCCCGGTGCGCTGGTTCTTTCACATGGAGCGACCGATCACCGGCGACCTGCCCGTCATCGGTGAGCTGTCCGCTGGGCTCGAGATCCGCCCGGTTGGGCCCGATGACGGCTGGACCATCTGGGAGGCGGATCACGAAGCGTTCGCCGACCACTGGGGCGGGCACGATACCTCGGAGGCGAGCTTCCGACGCTGGGTCGAATCCCCCGAATTCGATCCGTCCCTGTTCATCGTCGCGTTCGAAGGCGACGACATTGCCGGCGCGGTGCTCAACGCGATCTACCCGGAGGAGAACGCAGAGCTGGGGATTCGGCGCGCATGGCTCGACAGTGTGTTCACGCGCCGCGCATGGCGCCGGCGGGGGCTGGCCCGCGCCCTCATCGCACGCTCCCTTCACCTGCTGCGTGAGCGCGGCATGGAGACGGCCGCACTGGGCGTGGACGCCGACAACCCATCGGGCGCGCTGGGCCTGTACGAGTCGGCCGGTTTCGCGGTGACCGAGCGATCCACCGCATGGCGCAAGCCGATGGAGGTCGGCTGATGAACGCGCTCGCTGGCCTGACGATCCGCCCGTACGCCGGCGAGAAGGACCTGGGCGAGATCGTCAGGCTCCTGAATGCCCAATACGCCGCCGATGGGATCCAGGAACGTCGCTCCGTTGAAGGTGAGGCGGCATGGTACGCACGACGCTCCGAGCACTTCGACGCGGCGCGCGACGTCGTGCTGGCCGAGCTCGACGGCTTGGCCGTCGGCGTCGCCGGACAGGAGTGGGTCGATACTCGCGACGGTCAGTTCCGCGAGTACCGGCTGTGGGGTGCTGTCGACCCGGAACGCCACCGCCGCGGGATCGGCACGGCGCTGCTCGCCGACAACGAGCGCCGCGCTCGCGGATTGGCTGCGGCACAGCGTCCCGAGCGGCCCGTCGCCGTTGCGTCGTTCGCTGCCGATGGACGCCCGGCAGCTCGTCTCCTGAATGTGGCCGGCTACACGGCGACGCGCTGGTTCTTCGACATGGTGCGACCGACCCTCGAGGACCTTGGCGAGCCGGAAGGGCTGCCGGCCGGTCTTGAGCTGCGGCCGGTGACGTCGGACCAGCACCTCACGATCTGGCGCGCGAATCGCGAGGCTTTCGTGACCACTGGGGTGGCTCGGACGAGTCGGAAGAGCAGATGCACCGCATCCTCGATGAGCCGGACACCGACACGGACCTGTGGCTCATCGCCTGGGATGGCAAAGAGGTGGCGGGCGGCGTGTGGAACGCGATCTATGCGGTGGAGAACGAGGAGCTCGGCTTGCGACGCGGGTGGCTCGACAGCGTGTTCACTCGACGCGCGTGGCGACGCCGGGGCCTCGCGCGCGCTCTGATCCGTCAGTCTCTGGTGATCCTCCGCGATCGTGGCATGACCAGCGCGGCGCTTGGGGTCGATGGCGACAATCCGACGGGCGCCCTCGGCCTGTACGAGGCCGCCGGGTTCGAGATCCACGAACGCTATACCGCCTTTCGCAAGCCGATGGAGGATGACCGATGACGCAGGTTCAGCTTCCCGGGCCGCCATTGGCGGGATTGGGCTATCGGCTTTACCGCGGCAAGGATGACCACCCGTCGATGCTGCGCGTGTATACCGCCGCGCACGAGGCGGACGGGATCGAGGAGGTCGAAACGATCGAGCAGTTCGACCTCAACTACGCGACATTGGTCAATTGCGATCCCGCCCGTGACATCCTGCTGGCCGAGGTCGGTGGCACGCTGGTCGCCTACTCCCGTGTCTTCTGGTCCGAGCTCGTTGACGGCGGGCGCTCGTACGAGTGCTTCGGCTTCGTGCATCCGGATTGGCGTCGGAAGGGGATCGGCGCGGCCATGCAGCGCCACAACGAGGCGCGGCTGCGCGAGATCGCCGCCGATCATGGCGAGGTGGCGCCGAAATGGCTCTCCTCCGAGGGGATCGACGCCGATCCGGGCAACACGGCGCTCCTGACCGGTGCCGGCTACGCGCCAGTCCGATACTTCTACGAAATGGTCGCGCCGGTACTGGATGGGGTCGAGGGGCCGCCCATGCCCGACGGCATCGAGCTGCGATCGGTCATGCGAGAGCACTATCGCGCGATCTGGGAGGCCGAGGCGGAGGCGTTCCGCGACCATTGGGGCGAGGCCGAATGGACGGAGCCGGACTGGGAACGCTTCATCGGCGATCCTGACAACGCCGACCCGAGCCTGTGGCGCATCGGGTGGTCAGGCAACCAGGTCGCCGGCGCCGTGGTGACAACGGTCCCGACGGAGGAGAACGAGAAGCACGGACGCTCTCGCGTCTACGTTTCCGAGGTCTCCGTCCGCCGCCCGTGGCGCCGTCGGGGGCTGGCCCGCGCTCTGCTGGCCGGCTCGTTGGTTGCCGCGCGTGAGGCGGGCTTCACCTCTGCCTCGCTGGGGGTCGACACCGACAGCCCGACCGGCGCGACCGCATTGTACGAGTCCCTGGGCTTCATTCCGGACAAGGCGTTCACTGCGTACCGCAAGCCACTCGCCTGACGGCTCGCCGGCCCCAACGGTGTCAGCCCCGTTCGGCGGCGACCCGTTCCCGCGTTTCGTAGTAGAAGTCGACGATCCGATCGGTGACACGGTCCCAGCTGAACTCGGGGGCACGGGCGCGACCCGCGTCGCCCATCTCGTGGCGCAGATCCGGGTCGCGCGCCAGAGCGTAGAGCGCCGCGGCCAGGGCTCGCGGATTGCGCGGCTCGACCAGCAGGCCCTGAACGTTGCGCTCGACGACACGCTTGAAGCCGTGAATGTCGCTCGCGATGATGGGCACGCCGGCGGCCATCGCTTCCAGCAGGACGATGCCGAAGGACTCCTGGCCGGTATTCGGCGCGCAGTAGATATCAGCCGACGCGAAGTAGCGGACCTTCTGCTCATCGCTGACGCGCCCCAGGAATTCGACGTCCCGGATGCCGCGCAGGCCGACGTAGCGGCGATACTCGCGCATCTTTGGTCCCGCTCCCACGACCAGCAGCCGCGCGTCCACCTTCCGCTTGCGCAATCGGTGATACGCCTTGAGCAGGTGGATGAAACCCTTTCGTTCCTCGAGCCGTCCGACGAACAGGATATTGAGGGTCTTCCCGTCGCGTAGCTCCTCGTACGGATCGGCATCGGTGAATCGGTCGAGGTCAACGCCGTTCGGAATGATTCGGTACTCGCCGGGGAAGTAGGTGCTGATGAAATGCCGCGCGGCACCGGAGACGGCGATCCGTCCGTGGAGCAGCCCCGGCAGCCTGCCGGCGAATCGCCTGCCGACCCAGTAGGACGGAGAGAAGCCGCCGAAGGCGTGGAAGGTGGCGATGTTCACGGTGTCCGACGCATCCAGCACCGTCGGTGACAGGAACGGCACGAATGGCTCGTGGAAGTGGAGGATGTCGAACCCATGAGCCTGGAGCACTTCGCGCGCCTGGTGCTTGAAGCGAAGGCCGAGCGTCACGCGCCCGACGCTGCCATTCGCCGGCGCCGCCCAGCCGGTTCCGAGGCGGATGATGTGCCCTTCGCTCTCCCGCTGCCGGCCGTACTTGGAAGTGATGATCCACACGTCGTGGCCCATGCGGCTCATCGCCTCGTAGGTGAATCGCACGTGTTCGTTGACGCCACCCGGATGCGGGTAGCCATACGGGCTGACGATCCCGATCTTCAGCGGGCGCCGGTCGGCCCGAACCGTTGCGGCCGGAAGGCTCGCGGAAGCTGAATCTGGCACGCGCCCGAGTATGAAGGATCGACGGATCAGCGCCAGTCGTCGGACCCTGGCGTGACCGTGTGCCACAGGTGACGGAGCTTGGCGTGCAGCTGTCGGCGGTAGACGTCGACGTTGTGCGCCGTCGACCAATACTCGCCCTCGGCCGTCACGTCGGCGGCAAGGACGGACGCTTGATAATCGACTGCGGTGTGTCCCGCGAAGGTGGTGAATCCGCTGCCGATGCCTTCGGTGACATGGGCATCCGAGTTGCCGACGCCGGGGAGGTGAAGCTCCGCTTCGTTGAGCGCGATCCGGGCACCCTGCCGTGTTCGCCCGGCATGGCTTGGATTGAACAACTCAAGGGCGTCGAACCGTACGCCGTCGCGCGCGTCATCGTGCACCTGTCGCAGGCTGCGGCCGCTGACACTGAGCGGGATCGGCGCCAGCGGATGGGCGGCGATGGCGATGCCACCCTGGGCGTGAATGGCGCGCAGGGTCTCGTCCAGCGGCCTCAAGGGTCGGATGCGCTCGGTGATGAACAATGCCAGCACGTGTCCGCGTCGGGTGGTGATCTCCTCGCCCACCACGAGGTCGAAGCCGTAGTCGCCCGCCGCGTGGTGTTGCACCGCGACGAGCGCGCCATCGATGCGTTCGTGATCGGTTATGGCGATGACATCGAGCGTGGTGTGCCGTTCGACATGATCGAGGATCTGCACGACCGATGCGGTGCCATCGGAGTAGAGCGAGTGGATGTGCATGTCCGCGCTCCCGCGATCGCCACCGGCGCGCGGCCCTGCTCCGCGCCGCCCGACACTGACCGCGGTCATCAGCGCGGCGCCGTGTCGCGTCCGAGATCGGGCCAGAATGGCTGAAAGGCTCCCCACCATTGTTCCGGCGCATTCGCGATATCGCTTTCGATGTGGCGCGCGATCGAGGTGGTCAGCGCGGCGATGTCCTCGCGTCGCCTGCCGCTGGCGGGCAGATCAATAAGTTCGGCGTCGACTCGGAACCGATCCGGGCCGGTGCGCAGGCAACGTCCGACGACAAGCGCCGCACCGTGCGCGATGGCAAGGGCGGCCGGACCGGTGGGAACGGTTGTTGGATGGCCGAAGAACATCACTGGCTGTCCATCCCCGGCGAGGTCACGATCCCCGATGATCGCGACGAGACCGCCCACGCGCAGGCGCGCGACGACGGGCCGCAGCGCCCGCTCGAGCGGCACGAGCTCGTGGCTACCGCCGCCCCGGCGCGCCGCCAGGAACTCGAACAGCTCGGGCGGATCGATTCTCTCGATCGGTGCCAGCGGACTCAGGCCATGCCGGGCAAGCAGAATGCCGAACGGCTCGAAGTTGCCGAGGTGCGAGCTGACCATGATCGCCGGCCCGGAGCGAAAGGCGGCGAAAAGGGCGGGCCAGCCCGGGACGTCCACGATCGTTTCGGCCTGGGCGACCGGGTACCGAGGCGTCCGCAGCATCTCCAGGTAGTAGCGCGCGTGGTTTCGAAACGCGGAGCGCACGAGTGTCGCGAAGGCCGCACCGTTGGCTGGCCGGCCGGTGGCCTCGCATACCCGTGCCAGGTTGACCGCTACGAGCCTCCGTCGTCCGGGCGCAAAGCGGTACCACGCATCGCCGCCAAGGTCGGCGAGACCATAGGCGAGTCGCGACGGAAGGATGGCTGCGACCCGGTCGGCAATGGTCAGCGCCAGGCGGAGGAGCATCAGGCTCTCGTCCTGGTCCAGTCGTCGCCTCGTCGCGCAGCGGCCAGGGCCTCGCTGGCGTACACGCGGTCGGCATCGGTCTGCGGCCAGACCGGACGGAACATGTACCACTGCCCGGGGTCCTCGATGATCACGGAGCTCAGCGAGTCGGCGAGCGCCTGGGTTGCGCGATACACCTCGGCCGGCTTGGTGCTGGCGCACACGATCAGCGGCAGACCTCGAACGCTGAAGCGGTCATCGGCATTGCGGCGGAATGCGACCGGCAACATCGGCGCACCGCTCTTGGCTGACAGCGTGGCCGGACCGATGGGAAACGTGGTTGCCTCGCCGAAGAACTCGACCGGCACGTCGCCGCGGCGGTACCCACCGTCGCAGAACAGCACGAGGTTCTCGCCAGCGCGCAGTGCTCGGAAGAGGCCGCGCAGGTTGCGCCAGCCGATGAGGAAGACATGCTGGCTGGCGCGTGCCGCCGCCAAGTGGTCGTACAGCCGTCCATAGGTCGTGTCGTCGGCCACGACGTGGATCGATTCCCCGTGCGCCTTCATAGCCGGACCGATGATGTCCATGCCGCCAATATGCACGGTGCAATGCAGCACGCCGCGCCCTCCGGCGCGGGCATCGGTCAGGATCTCCAGGTTGGCGATGGCAACGAGATCGCGCGCCTGGTGCGGCGTGATACCGGCCAGCCGCATCATGTCGGCCAGGTATCGGGCGTAGTTCTGGAAGGACCTTCGCGATGCGCGCTTCACGCGCGGATCATTTGGATCCAGCTGCATCGGTCGCGCGAGGTTGGCGTGGATCACTGCCTGCTTCGATCCCGCCAGGTCGTAGGCGACATTGCCAACGGCCGCTGCGGCCGGCATGACCAGGCGCCGCGGGAGGCTGTTGATGATCCGCTCGGCCAGCCGGTATGCCCAATAGGTCACGACCTCGAGCTTGCGCTCGTCGGTACGAGTCACGCCACTTCGGCGGCTGCGGCCCTGGCCTCGCCCGACTTGTTGGGCTTCGAGAGCTTCCTCGCCTTTCGCGGGGCGACCTTCTCGGTGCCGTTGAGCACCTCGTTGTCGTCACCGCGGATGAAATCCTCGACCCGGTTATGAGCGATGTCGTCGTGGATCTGCATCGGCGGTGACTTCATGAAGTACGCGCTCGGCGCGACGAGCGTGCCAGCCAGGCCACGATCCAGGCCGAGCTTGGCGCAGCGGATGGCATCGGTGATGACGCCGGCGCTGTTGGGTGAGTCCCAGACTTCGAGCTTGAGCTCCAGGTTGAGCGGGACGTCGCCGAAGGTGGTGCCCTCCATGCGGATGTGACACCACTTGCGGTCCTTGAGCCACGGCACGTAGTCCGACGGCCCGACATGGACGTTGTCGTCGCCGATCTCGTAATCGATCATGCTGGTCACCGCATTGGTCTTGCTGATCTTCTTCGACTCCAGGCGCTCACGCTCGAGCATGTTGAGGAAGTCGGTGTTGCCGCCGAAGTTCAGCTGGTAGGTGCGGTCGATCCGCACGCCGCGGTCCATGAACAGGCGCGTCAGCACGCGGTGCGTGATCGTGGCGCCCACCTGGCTCTTGATGTCGTCGCCGATGACTGGGAAGCCCGGCCTCGGCAAAGCGGCGCTGCCAGTACGGCTCGCGGCCGATGAAGACCGGGATGGCGTTGACGAACGCGACGCCCGCCTGGATCGCCTGCTCGGCATACCACTTGGTGGCCTGCTCGGATCCGACCGGCAGATAGCTGACCATGACGTCGACCTCGCGCTCCCGCAGGATGTTCACGATGTCGGCCGTCGGTCCGGGCGCCTTGTGGATGATCTCGCTCAGGTATTTGCCGAGGCCATCGTGCGTCATGCCGCGCTCGACCGGGACGTTGAGCTTCGGGACCCCGGCGAAGGTGAAGGTGTTGTTCGGCACGGCGAAGATCGCCTCCGACAGGTCCTTGCCGACCTTGTTCCTATCGACGTCGAAGGCAGCGACGAAGTCGATGTCGCGCACGTGATATCCGCCGAGATTGACGTGCATGAGGCCGGGGATGAAATCGGTTTCGGCCGCATCGGCGTAGTGATATCGGCCCTGCACCAGGCTGCTGGCGCAGTTGCCGACGCCGACGATGGCGACGCGCACGTTGCCGTTGCTTGTTCGTTTGCCGTTGCTGGCGGCCTTGCCGTTACTGGATGCCACGTTGATCAGATCTCCTGCTGGTCGATGGTGGCTGCCTGGCTGAGGCGCCGGACGTGCCAGATGCGCTGGATGACGGTCACCACGGTCAACGCGGCGAGGACAATGAGGGCGCCGATGAGGCCGATGGTGAACCCGAGCCCGGCCAGCGCCACGCCGGCGATGACGATCACCAGACGTTCGGTGCGTGGTGCCAGACCAATGCTGGCGGTGAGGCCGATGGCCTCCGCACGGGCGTGCGCGTAGCTGACGATGAAGGACCCGGCCAGCGCGACCATGAGCGCCAGCATGGGCCAGGTCGGCTCGGCGATGGTGGTCAGGATCCAGACACCGATCCCGGTGTACAGGATCGCCTCGCTGGCGCGGTCGAGTGTCGAGTCGAGGAAGCTGCCGAACGCGGTGCCGCCTCCCTGCGCGCGCGCCAAAGCGCCGTCGACAGCATCGAGTAGCGATCCCGCGGTCAGGATTCCGGCGCCAACCAGCAACCACCCGTTCGCGACGAAGACCGATGCGATGAGCGTGATGATCAGCCCGAAAACGGTGATGGTGTTCGGCGTCAGGTGCAGCGCCATGGCGAGCCGGACGATCGGTGCCAGGATGGCCCGACCGCCCTCCTTGACCCACTTGGGAAGGACCGAATCCCCCCGTCGCAGGTCCGGCGCATGCTCGCGGCTAGCCGACATCGATCATCCTCTCGCCGGCATCCGCCGGATCGACCGCACCGGCCACGCCCGCCGTCCCGCCGACAAGGCGAGCCTCCGCGTCGTGAAGCTCCTCGAATGCGGCGGTTCGCAGACGGCAGATCGTCTCGCGGCCCTGCCGTCGCGGATCGACGATGCCAGCCAGGCGCAGGATGCGCAGGTGCCAACTGATGAGCGGCTGCGAGAGTCCGACGCGAGCGGAGAGCACGTTGACCGGCATGGGACCGATCTCGGCCAGCAGGCCGACGATGCGAAGCCGCGTCTCGTCACCCAGGGCCCGGTACAGGACGCGCAGTCGTCGCAGGTCCTGTTCCGCGGGGGTCTCCGGAGCCGAGTTGATCATTGAGCACTTCTTTATCAAATGTGAATTTATATGAATGAATCCTTATGGTATGCGCGTGGCACAGGCCACGTCAAGGCCGCGTGCTAGGATCGGCGCGCGGTCCGGCCGAGGACCGTCAGCAGGAGGTTCACGTTCCTGGCCAGCTCGACGCCCGACGCTCTGTGGAACTCACCAGCGCTCCGCGCCCTGCGCCCGACCGCGGTGCGGTGCGTCGATGTGACGCGCGGTCCGCACCTGTCTCGCTGCTCGATTGCCGTATCGGTCGGCACGCGCCTGCTCGTCGTGTCGGAACCGCACGACAGTGCGTCGTCACTGCTGCGCGTCCTGGCCGGCCTCTCAAGCCCGCACCGCGGGAGCATCGAGATCGCTGGACTGTCGGAAGGCTGGGAGCGCCGCGTGGCCTACCTCGGCCCGGAGCCGGGAATCCATGCCTGGATGACACCACGCGAGGTGCTCGACCTGGCTGCCGGCCTGCTCGGTCGGCGCGGCGCGGAGGCCCGGCGGGGCGCTGATCTCGCCCTCGACTGGGCTCACGTGCGTCCCGAGGAGGCTGACCGCCCGATGTCACGCGGCGGCGCGTCCGTGTTGCAGCGCGTCGCGCTCGCGGCGGCGCTGATCGGCGATCCGGAGGTGCTCCTGCTTGACGAGCCGCTTCGGGCACTCGACGAGACCGAGCGGACACGGCTGCTCACGATTCCCGGGCCCCGACGCACCGTCCTGATCGCAAGCCGATACCCCGCCAGCGACGCGGCGCTCGCTTCGCACGTCGCCTTGCTCCGCAATGGCCGGGTGGCGATGCTCGCCTCGACAGCAGAGCTGAGGGACGCCGATCTCCCGCTCTCCATCAGCGGGATCGGCGAGCTGGCTGATCGACGCGCGTCCGAGTCGTCGCGTCACGCAGGCCCCGTCGCCGCGGCGTTGTGAGCCAGATGGCCATGGTGACGCGGCTTGCCGTTCGCGAGCTGTGGATCTCGTTCCGGCTCCTCGCGGTCCTCGTCTCGTTCGTTGGTGTCGGCGCGACCGTCGCCCTGCTGCCCGCTCCGCTGCCGACGATGATGCCGCGGCTCGCCGCCGGCCTGGGCCTCGCGACGGTGTTGGTGGCGGCCATCACCGCGTGGTCGATTGCCGAGGAGCGCCGAAGCGGGCGCGCCGGCTGGTTGGTGGCTCGCTCCGTCAGCCGCGGGACCGTGTTGGGCGGGTGGTTCGGCGCCATGGCCGGTCCTGCCGTCATCGGCCTCGCGTGCGCCGGCGCACTCGGCTGGCTGGCGGCATCGAGTGTCTCGCTGCGTCTCGCGCCGGTGGCGTACGTTGCTCCGCTCACCGCCGTCGTCGCGACCGCGCTTGGCGCCGTGGCGATGGGCCTCCTGGCCGGCATGCTCCTGCCGGCCCTGGCGGGCGTGTCGGTGGTCGTGAGCGTAGGGCTTGCACTTGGCCTGGCGGCCTGGGCCGCGCCAGAGGCGATGGCGCTGCTGCCCGGCGGGGCATTCGTCGCGCTCGGATCGCTGACAGAGGCCGTCCAGGGTGCGGGTGGTGCCTGGCGCGCAAGCGGGATCGCGCTGCTTGCGGCCGGGGCGCTGCTAGGCCTTGCCCGCCTGGCCGTTGGCCGGGCCGAGTTGTGAGCAGCCTGCCACCGTCCTCGGTCGCGATGCATCCGGCCGCCGCCTGGGCAGCGCTCATCTTCGCCAGCCTCGGCGTCCTGCTCGGCGGCGCGGAGCTCATGGTGGTGGCCATTGCGCTGCCATCGATCGTTGCCGATTTCGGCGGTTGGGCCGATCTCGCGCGGGTCAGCTGGATCATCAACGCGTACCTGCTGGCCTACGTCGTGGCCATGCCGCTCGCGGGTCGCGGCGCGGACCTGTGGGGGGCGCGGCGCCTGTACGTGGTCGCGCTGCTCCTCTTCATCATCGGCAGCGCGGGCGCCGGCCTTTCGCGCTTCGCCGGACCCGAGGATGGCCTCGCCTGGCTCATCGGCTGGCGCGTGGTGCAGGGCTTGGGCGGCGGCGCGCTCGTCCCGCTGTCGATGGCGCTGGCCAGCCACCTGTTCACCGGCAGGCGGCGCGCCGCCGCACTGGGCCTCGAGGGCGCGGCGACGTACGTCGGCATGGCCATCGGTCCTGCCTATGGCGCCTGGGTTCTCCTGAACTTCAGCCTGCCCATCCCAGGGCTCGACGTGGCCGGCTGGCAGTGGATCTTCCTCCTCAACGTGCCGATCGGCATCGTCACCCTGCTGCTCATCTACGTCGTTGCCGGCGGCGTGGAGACGCCGCGCGTGCGGGCCGGGATCGATCTCGGCGGCGCGCTGCTGCTGACCGTTGCCCTCGTGGCCGGCATCGGTGCGATCACCATCTCCGGCGCAACCGGCTGGACCGATCCGCTCGTCCTCGCAGGGCTCGCGACGGGGTCCCTCGCGCTGGTTGCCTTCGTCTGGTTCGAGTTACGCTCGCCGGCGCCGCTGGTCGATCTGCGGCTGTTTCGCGACCGTGCCTTCAGTGCCGCCAACGCGGTGAGCCTTTTAACCGGCTACACGCTCGCCACCGCCATCATCGGCGGGCCGGTCTTCGTGAACCGCGTCCTGTTCGAGGGCGATGCGGCAGCATCGGGCGCGCTGACGGGATTGACGCTGGCGATTGCGGGTGGCGCGCTGGTCGGTGGGCTGTTGACCGGCTTCATCGGCGAGCGAATTGTGAGCCTGGTCGGTGTGGCGATCAGCGCCGCGGGCCTCGGGCTGGCCCTGGGATGGGGCGTCGGCACAGATCTCGATCGCCTGGTGCGCGATCAGGCGATCTTTGGCGCCGGCTTTGGGCTCACGGTCTCACCGCGTGCCACCGCGGCGGTCGAGGCAGCGGGTGCCGGCGCCTACGGCGTGGCGAGTGCCACGCTCCAGATTTCGCGAACCATTGGCATGAGCGTGGGGCTGGCACTCCTGACATCGATCGGGCAGAGCCGAATCGATGAGCTGTCCTCGTTGATCACCGATTCTGCCCGTCGCAATCGGCTTGTCGTCGAGCTGGGGCGACCGGAGCTCGTGGACGTTGATCCTAATGCGTCGCTGGTGCTGGTCGGGGTGCTGGAAGCATGGTCACAGGGGGAGTCGGGCGGGGTGCTGCGATTGGTGTTCACGATCGCGCTCGGCGTCGGATTGCTCGCCCTCGTGCCGGCCTGGTTCGTTCGGGGTCGGAAGGGAATCTGACAGTCGATCGGGGACTGTCAGCCAGCAGGCTCGGCGACGATGACGAGCTCGCCCCAGTTGCGATTGAAGCCCTGGGACGTCTGAAGCGTGACGCGCTCGTAGTCGGTCGGCGTGGTCCAGAAGGCACCCTCCGCGCAGTCGTCGTGGATCTGGAGCGCCAGGGGCGGATTCGGCGGGTCAAGCGCCGGATTCGGCTCCGTCGGACACGGCACGTTCGGGCGGACCTCGGTGATGACGTAGGTCAGCACCGACTCATCGGACATGCGGATGTTCATCTCGGCCCCGATCTGGACGTTCCACAGCGGCTTGAACAGTGTGTTGAGCGCGTGCGCGAAGATGTACGAGTTCGTGTTCCGTCCCGGCTGGCTGGAGGCGCGCAGGATGTACGCCGCATCGGTGGGAGGGAAGCTGTCGGTCGCGGCGTCGAGCGACTGGCGGACGAGCACGTTGACCCCGACCGACGGAATCTCCATCTGGTTGGCAATGACCGAGGACGGCAGCGGCGTTGACGTCGGCTCGGGGCTTGGCTCCGCGGATGCGCTGGGTGCATCGGTCTGGCTCGCCGGTGGCGTGCGCGTCGCCTCGGGTGTCGCAGTCGCGGTCGCGCTTGGCCGGGCGATCGGGGGCAGACTGGTAGCCGGTTCGGCATCGGGGTCGAGCGAGCCGACGATAATGAGGACGACCCCCGCCACCGCCAGGATGATCGGGAGCGCCCAAGAGGAGAGACGCTTCACGTGACCGAGTCTAGCCGCACAGCTGATGCGCCGCTGGAGCGCGCCCTGGCGCTGGCCTCAGCCGCACTGGCCGATGCGCCCGCCGGACTGCTCACCGACTTCGACGGCACCCTCTCGCCGATCGTTGCCGACCCGGCGCTGGCCCGGCTCACCGATGGCGCATCCGGCGCGCTCGCGGCCCTGGTCTCGCGCCTCGCCGTGGTGGCCATCGTCACCGGCCGCGCACCGCTCGACGCTCGACGCATGACCGGCGTTCCGGGCATGCTCGTCGCGGGCAACCACGGTACCGAGCTGCTCGAGCCTGATGCAGATGCGCCGATTCTGTCGCCGGCCGCGTCATCGGTCAGGGCAGCGCTCGACGAGGTGTTGGCGCGCCTGCCCCAGGTGGCCGGGGTGATCATCGAGCACAAGGGTCTATCGGCAGCCATTCACTATCGAAATGCCGCCGGCGCGGGCGCGGTGCGCGATCGGCTGGTGGAAGCCCTCGGTCCGCTGGGGGATGGCCTTGAGCTGCGTCATGGCCGGATGAGCCTTGAGCTGCGACCGGTGGGATTGGGCGACAAGGGTGCCGCGACGCGCGCCATCATCAAACGCTTCGGCCTGCGCGGGGTGGTGGTCATGGGCGACGACGTCACGGATCTCGACATGTTCGCCGCGGTCGCCGAGATGCGTGCCGCCGGTCAGATTCGCGGCGCGATCATCGGTGTCGGAGGAGGCGACGCCGAGGTGCCGCCCGAAGTCGCGGCTGCTGCCGACGTGGTGCTCGCTTCGCCCGCCGACATTGCGCGACTGCTCAAGGCCCTGGCCGGCATCGGGTGAGCTGTGTATCGGTCAGATTTCATGCGACCCGGATGTTGCGTGTGGTTTGGGTCCAGGTCGGCGTCGATCAGCTCGGCCGGTTGTGCCTATTGCTCGCGTGGACGGCATGTGTCCCCAAGGCGACCCGCGTAGAGTCATACGCCGCGCTGCCGGGCACTAGCCGTCGAATGGGGGGCCAGATCATGCTCGGCCACGCTCAGAACCGGCAGCCCGCGGCACGCTTTCGCGTCTAATGCCCACTACGACGGCATATGACCCGCCGGGAATCCGGTTGGCACCATCCGCTTCGACGTGTCTCACCATCTCCAGGAAGGACAGCTACGTGGGCGTCGCGCGTTCCTGGACTTGTGGCGATCCGCGTCGCGGAACCATGCCCAGTAGAGCGTCGTGGCGATGGAGTACAGCGTGATGACGGTGATGAAGTTCACCGTGTAGCCCGCCTCGAAGCCAAGGGTCGCCTGGAGCAGCGCGTACCAGGCGCCGCCGATGACCCAGCCGCCCTGCCACAGGACGCTCATGCCCGCCGCCAGCGTGGCTCGCTCCGAGGGGCTGACGTGCTCCATCGCGAATGCCGAGAAGATCGGGTTGCCGGCGTTCATCAGCGAGTTGCGCACCGCCATTGCACCGATGACCGTCCACAGCACGGGCGAGAATCCGAGCACCACCAGGAACGGGATGCTGGCGCCCTGCACGATGACGACCGACGCGATCTGACCGAAGCGCCGGGCCAAGCGCGGCTGGGCGAGCATGGCCGCAACGGTACCGAGGCTGGTGAATGCGAAGAGCGCGTTGAGCGACGTGAGATCCAGGTCGAACTTTCGTTGCACGAAGACGTTGAGGAATGGGATCACCTGGCCGGCTCCGACGGCGATCAGGAAGCCAGGGAAGAGGAGGCGCACGAAGCGGCCCCGGTTGCGAACGCCCTTCCGCGTCCTCGGCTTTGCCGCGAGCGGTGATTCGACCGCCCTCCGCGAGGGCCGATCGTCGGAGAGCAGGGCCACCGTGCCAAGCGCCGCCACCAGCAGGAGCGTCATGATCACCAGGATCAGGCGGTAGGTGTCCGGTCCACCCGGATCGAATCCGAGGAGTCCGCCGATCCTCGCGGCCACGATGCCGCCGAGAATCGCGGCGACGATGTTCGTCACGGTCTGGACTGCGGCCTGAAGCGCGAACAGTTCGTTGCGGTGCTCGGGATCGCTGTGCTCCGCCAGGAATGGGGCCTGGACGACCATGAATGCCTGTTGGCCGATGGCCCACATTGCCGCGAAACTGATGATCAACGGCAGTGCCTCGCTGAGCAGCAGACCGACGAGTGCCAGAATCGAGACGCTCATCCCGGCCGCGATGACGGTGCGGCGTCCGAAGCGATCGGACGCAGCACTGGCCGGGAAGGCCGTCAGCGCGCCGCCCACCGACGCGACGGTCGCGACGAGGCCGATCGTTGCCGGCTCGAACCCGCGCGAGGCAAGGTACAGGTTGAAGTCGATCCAGTACAGGCTGAGCGCCGCGCCGGCCACGAGCGTGGTGACGAGAAACAGCCGTGCGTCGCGGTGGAAGCGGTTGAAGTGACCCAGCCGGCTGCAGGCGAGCACGCCCTACCGCCCGTCGGTGAGGTCGGCCAGGTCCTCGAGCTGGCGGCGGAGCCACCAGGTGATGTCCTCGCGCTCGACGCCGCGGCGAAGCTTGGCCAGGCGGCGCTTCCGCTCCTCGACAGGCATCTCGAGAGCAGCCGCGAGGGCATCGGCGGTGCCGATCACATCGGCCGGTGCGACGGCCAGCACGCCATCGGCCATCTGATCGAACGCACCGGCCGTCTCGGACAGGACGAGCACCGCGTCGCGTTCCGAGACGACGACCGCCTCCTTGGCAACCAGGTTCATGCCATCGACCAGCGGGTTGACGAGCACGACATCGGCCATCGACAGGCCGGCCAGGGCCTGCGCGTAATCGTTCTCGTAGAACAGCTGCACCGGCCGCCAGCCCGCCCGACCGAAGCGGGCATTGATGCGATCGACCGCGTTCTGCACCTGCCTGCCGTAATGGCCGTACTCCTTCAGCCCGGTGCGTGAGGGCACCAGGAACGCCAGGAAGCTGATCTGGCCGCGCAGGCGCGCGTGGCGCTGGAGCAGTGTCTCGTAGGCGAGAAAGCCGCGCAGGATGTTCTTCGAGGGCTCGAGCCGGTCCACGCGTACGATGACCCGCTCGCGCGTGCCGCCGAGCAGTTGGTCGGCGCGCCGCCGCGACGCCCGTGACGACGCGACCCGGCGTGTCGCCTCCACGTCGATGCTGATCGGGTAGCTGCGCACGTGAATCGTGCGCCGCGCGTACCGCACCGTCCCCGACTCGTAGTCGACGCGGGCCTTCGGCACGAAGGACTCGACCATGCGCAGGAAGTTGTGAGCGTAGCGCGCGGTCTGGAAGCCGACGACGTCGTTCGCCAGGAGCCCGGTGGCGATGCCCTCCCGAATCCGTGGCGTGATGGTGAGCCAGATCGACGAAGGCGGCCATGGAATGTGGGTGAAGTGGCTGATGATCGCCTTCGGGCGGGCCCGACGGATCGGCTCGGCAGCCAGGTACAGGTGGTAGTCGTGCAGCATGATGCGTGGGGTTCGGTCGCCGCGCGTTTGCTCTAGGACCGCGGTCGCGAAGGCGTCGTTGAGGGCGACGTACCCGCGATCCCAGGCGCGCATGACGGCCGCATCGATCACCGGCCGCTCCGGCAGGTTCCACATCTGATGCTGGAGGAACCACAGGAGCGGATTGGCAATGACGTTGTAGGCCTGCTCGTAGACGGAGCGTTCAACGGCCGCGAAACGCAGCCGTACCGCGTCGTCACCGCCGGCCGCTTGGCGCAGCAGCTTCGGATCGGCCGCCGCGCGGCGATCGCCTTCGCCCATGGCCGCCGCGACCCACGTCAATGGCACGTGCCGGCCGACCTGTCCGAGTGCCGTTACCAGGCCACCCGAGCCGCGGCGCGGACGCAGCGATCCATCCGCCGCGCTGGCGAACGTGATCGGCCCACGGTTGGTGGCAATGATCAGCCTGCGATCCCCGAGCAGCGCGGCCGCCGCCGCACCCAGGGCGCTGTCGGTGTCGGCATTCATCGCGTCAGAACAGGCTCGCCGCGGACACCTCGACGAGGGTCAGAATTGCCCCCGGGAAGATTCCAAGGGCCAGCACGCCGGCCACGGACAGGCCCAGTGCCAGCGAGCCGAACCCAGAGCTCTCCAGCGGCGCCGGATCCGGCTCTGGGTCGCGCATGTACATGTACACGATGACGCGCAGGTAGTAGAAGGCGGCAAGCGCGGCGTTGAGCACCACGATCACGGCGAGCCAGGCGAGGCCGGCCTCGACCGCCGCCAGCAGCACGTACAGCTTGGCGAAGAATCCGACGGTCGGTGGAATGCCGGTCAGGCTCAGCATGAGGATGGCCATGGCTGCGGCCCGCATCGGCGCCCGCGAGGCCAGCCCGGCGAACGAGTTGAGGCCGCCGAAGCGGGTCGTGTCGCGCTGGAGCATGCCGACCACCGCGAACGCGGCGATGTTCATGACCGCGTAGCCGAGGACATAGAACAGCACCGATTCAATGCCTTGCGCCGCTACCTCGGGGTCGGAGGTGTTCGCGAAGGCCGCGATCCCGACCATGATGTAGCCGGTATGCGCGATGCTCGAGTAGGCGAGCATGCGCTTCACGTTGAGCTGGGTCATGGCCACCACGTTCCCGAGCGTCATGGTCAGCACGGTCAGAACCACGAAGATGGCCAGCCAGTCGGCGCGGAGTGGCTCGAACGCCTCGGCGAAGACCCGGATCAGCAGCGCGAAGGCGCCCAGCTTGGGGCCGACCGACAGGAAACCGGTGATCGGCGTCGGGGCCCCCTGGTAGGCGTCCGGCGTCCAGTAGTGGAAGGGGACGGCGGCGATCTTGAAGGTGGCGCCGACCGTCAGGAAGCCGATGGCGACCAGCAGCGCCGGGCTCATCTGTCCGGTCAACGCGGCCGCGATCTCGGCCACGTTGGTCGTCCCCGTCAGCCCGTACACCCAGGCGATGCCGAAGAGCAGGATCGCGCTGGCGAAGCTGCCGAGCAGGAAGTACTTCAGCCCGCCCTCGTTGCTGTAGCGATCGGTCTTGTGCAGCCCGGTGAGCAGGTACGAGGGCATCGTCATCAGCTCGAGGCCCAGGAACAGGGTGATGAGGTCGCTGCTGGAGGCCAGCACGCACATGCCGATCAGCGCGGTGACCAGGATCATGTTGAACTCGCCGAGCGGGATGCGGCGCACGGCCAGGTAGCCGGGTGCGAAGAGCGCGCTCAGGATGCCGATGACGATAGTTGCCGCCTTGAGGAAGACCGACAGGTCGTCGACGATGTAGAACCCGGAATAGACCGTCTCGTTGATGTCCCACACCACGACGCACGCGGCGCCGGCCAGGATGAGCCCTCCAACGGTCAGAGGCGTGAGAATCCACTTGTTGGGGCGCGAAAGGAACAGGTCGGTGGCGATGATGACGAGCACCAGCGCGGCGAGGATCAGCTCCGGCAGGAGGGTCACGAGATCGTCGATGTAGTTCATCGGTCGTGCGCTACCTCCATGGCCCGAATGCGGTCAAGCCCGCGCCGTTGACGGCCTCGATGATGCGATCGACCGGTGCCGCAAGCAGCTCGAGGACCGGTCCCGGGTACACGCCGAGCGCCACCACCAGCACGATGAGCGGGCTCAGGGCGATCCACTCGTTGCGGTTGATGTCGCGCAGGGCGGGCCACCACTGGCGCATCCAGTCCGACGGCACGGTGAAGAACACGCGCTGGAACATCCATAGCATGTACACCGCGCTGGCGATCACCACGAGCATGGTGGCCGCCGCGACGTAGCCGTTGTAGGCGAAGGCGCCGAGGATGACGAGAAACTCGCCCACGAAGCCGCTCAAGCCGGGCAGACCGATGCTGGCGAACGTGAACAGCCCGAACATGGCGGCGAAATGCGGGAGGCGGGCGTTGAGGCCGCCCATGTGCGCGATCTGACGATCGTGCGTCTGCTCGTAGATGATGCCGACCAGCAGGAACAGGGCGCCGGTGGTGATGCCGTGGCTGATCATGGTGAAGGCCGCGCCCTGGAGCCCCTGCTGGTTGAAGACGAATGCCCCGAGCATGACGAAGCCCATGTGGCTGACGCTGGAATAGGCGACCAGCTTCTTCATGTCCGGCTGCACCATCGCAACCAGGGCGCCGTACAGGATGGCGATGACGGCGAGACCGATGATGATCGGCGCGAAGCTGACGGCCGCATCGGGCAGGAGTGGGATGGCGAAGCGCAGGAATCCGTAGCCGCCGAGCTTGAGCAGCACGCCGGCGAGGAGGATGGAACCGGCGGTGGGAGCCTCCACGTGCGCATCGGGCAGCCAGGTGTGCAGCGGCCACATCGGCACCTTGATGGCAAAGGCCAGGAAGAAGGCGATGAAGCCGAAGGCCTGGATGGCATCGGTGTACGCGAATTGGCGCAGAACCTCGTAGCTGAACGTGAACGGGTTGCCGGCACCGGCCTGCGCGATGGCCACGGCCAGGATGGCCACCAACATCAGCAACGACCCGACGAGCGTGTAGATGACGAACTTGACCGTGGCGTACACCCGGCGTGGCCCACCCCAGATACCGATGACCAGGTACATCGGGATGAGGCTGATCTCCCAGAACACGTAGAACAGGAACAGGTCGAGCGACACGAACACGCCGAGCATGCCCACCATCAGCAACAGGAGCGTGACGTAATACTCCTTGACGCGCGTTTTGATCGGGTCCCACGAATAGAACATGGCCACCACGCTCAGGAGCGTGGTGAGGAGGACCAGCACGGCTGAGAGGCCATCGACGCCAAGCGTGTAGCGCATGCCGAAGGCTTCGATCCAGGGCAGGTCCTCGCGGAACTGGAATTCGGCGCCGGCCGGGTCGTAGCCCAACAGCGCGAGACTGAATCCGAGGCTGGCGAGCGCGGCCGCCAGCGCGACCCAGCGGACGGCGCGATGGTTGTGGCCCGGGACGAGGAGCAGTGCCAGCGCGCCGATCAGCGGCGAGAAGACGATGAGGGTCAGGATTGGGAGGCCGTCCATCACCGCACCACCGTGGCATATACGAGGATCACCAGCGCCAGGCCGGCAGCGATCCCGAGCCCGTAGTTCTCGACCCGTCCGGTCTGGACCTTGCGCAGCGCCCCGCCGATAGTCGCGGCCAGCCAGCCCGCTCCGTTGACCGCGCCGTCAATCACCTTCGCGTCGAACCACCACAGCGCGTTACTGACGAGCACGCCGCCACGGGACCAGACGAGCTGGTAGATGTCATCGACGTAGTACTTGTTCGCGCTGGCCCGATACATTCCCGGCCCCAGGCCCAGCGGAATGCGCTCAACGAACCGCGCGGCCGACTCGGGGCGCTGCACGTACCAGCGGTAGGCCAGGAACACGCCGGCGGCGGCGACGCTGGCCCCCACCAGGAGCAGCAGGCCACCCAGCCCGAACAGCTCGAAGTGATGAGTTTCGTCACGCTGGTTGTAGCCGTCGAGGATGGAGCCGGGGAGGGCGCCGACGTACGTCACATCATGGAAGATCGGTTCGAGCCAGCCGTGGATGATGCCCTCCTCGGGTGGAATCCCGAGGATGAGCCCCAGCACGACCGTCGGCACCGCCAGGATCACGAGCGGCGCGACTATGGTCGGAGCGCTCTCGTGGATGTGATCCCAGACCGCGGCCGGTCCGCGCCACTCACCCCAGAAGGTCATGAAGATCATGCGGAATGTGTAGAAGGCCGTCATGGCCGCAACGATGGTTCCGACAACGTAGAACACGAGGTAGCCGCGGTTGAAGGCCTCGGCCAGGATCTCGTCCTTGCTGAAGAAGCCGGAGAAAATCGGGATCCCGGCCAGCGCCAGCGAGCCGATGACCATGGTGACGTAGGTCCAGCGCATCTTCGCGCGCAGATTGCCCATGTGGCGCATGTCCTGCTCGCCGCCGGCCCCATGAATGACCGATCCTGAGCCCATGAACAACAGGCCCTTGAAGAATCCGTGCGACACGAGATGGAAGATGGCCGCCGTCCACGCCCCGATGCCAAGGGCGAAGAACATGTACGCCAGTTGGCTGACGGTCGAGTAGGCGAGGACCTTCTTGATGTCGTTCTGGGTCAGTGCGATGGCCGCCGCAAAGACGGCGGTAAAGACGCCGATGATCGCCACCGTCCACATGGCAACTGGCGCCTCGGCGAAGATCGGATTTGCGCGGGCGACGAGGTAGACGCCGGCATTGACCATGGTCGCGGCGTGGATCAGTGCGCTGACCGGCGTGGGACCCTCCATCGCGTCGGGCAGCCAGACGTGCAGCGGGAACTGGGCTGACTTGCCGACGGCGCCCGCGAACAGCAGCAGCGCTATAACCGTGATGGTCGTCACGTCCAGCGTGCCGATCTGGTCGAACACCTCACGGAACGACAGCGTTCCGAGGTTTACCCAGATCATCATGATCCCGAGGCCGAACCCGAAGTCGCCGACGCGGTTGACGATGAAGGCCTTCTTCGCCGCTCCCGCGGCGGAGGGCTTCTTGTACCAGAAGCCGATGAGCGCATAGCTGCACAGGCCGACCGCCTCCCAGCCGACGTACAGCATGAGGAAGTTGTCGCCCAGGATCAGCAGCAGCATGCTGAACATGAACAGGTTGAGATAGGCGAAGAAGCGCCAGAACCCCCGGTCGCCATCCATGTATCCGATGCTGTAGATGTGCACCAGCAACCCGACCGTGCTCACCACCAGGAGCAGCATCGCGGTCAGCTCATCAACCAGGAAGCTGATGTTGATGACGAAGTCGCCCGATGCGATCCACTCGTAGATCGTCACCTCGAAGACCTGGCCGCCGAATATGACCTGGACGAATACGGCCATGCTGATCAGCCACGAAATGCCCACGAATAGGGTCGGGATGATCCAGGACCGATAGCGCGGCCGCTCCCCGCCAGTGGTCACATGCCCGGCCTGTCCCAGGCCGTCGCTGAGGTCGGCCGGAATGACGCCATCGGCGCCCTCGGCGTTGGCGAGGTCATCGGCGTGCCCGGCGTGCGGGCTGGTGGCGCGCTGCTCCTCCTCGGTCGGCACGGGCCGGAACGCGGAGTCATCCACCTCGTGATCGTGGGTATCGGTTCCATGGTGGTCATCGGTATGGCCATGGCCGTGGATAGGCACGTGGTCGAGCCGCGGCCCAACGAGCACGGCAAACAGGAAGCCCGCCAGGGGCAGCGCCGGAATGAGGGCGATCAGCAGCTCCATGTGGTCTCCGCTACTCCTTCAGGTCGGAGTACTGGTCGACCTCGGACGTCTGTCGCGTCCGGATGATGGCGATGACGAGGGCCAGCCCAACCGTTACCTCGGCAGCGGCGACCGCCATGATCATGAGCGCGAACACGGCGCCGGCGTTGTTGGCCGGCGGAAGGTACGCGTTGAAGGCGACGAGGCTGAGGTTCACCGCGTTGAACATGAGCTCGATGCTGATGAGCATCAGGATCGCGTTGCGCCGTGCCATGAATCCGAAGACACCGATGCCGAACAGCAGGGTCGACACGATCAGGTAGCCCTCAATGCCCATCGGTCAGTTCGCTCGCTCGTCTTCTTCCGGACGACGCGCCAGGTAGATGGCGCCGATGATCGCGACCAGGATGAGCAGGCTGATGATCTCGAACGGGAGCGCAAAATCGGTGAATAGGGCGATGGCGATGGCGTCGACGTTGGCGCTCACCGCTTCGGCGGCGAGGCCCCAATCAGTCTGAACGACCGCCCAGCCGACGAGGCCGATGATGGCTAGCGTGACGACGATGGCGATCGGTACCTGCCGGTGGAAGGGCGTGGGCAGATTCGCGTCGCCGGCCTGCGTCAGCATGATCGCGAACAGGATGAGCACGCTGATGGCGCCCAGGTAGATGAGGACCTGGGCGGCGGCGACGATCGGCGCGCCGAGCAGCGCGTACATCCCGGCCAGCGATCCGAAGCAGATCATCATGGCAATGGCCGAATGGATGATGTTGCGCAGCGTGACGACAGCCAATCCGCCGCCGACCACGCCGAAGGCGAGCAGAAAGAAAAGGACGCTGGAAATGTCCAGGGTCGAAGCTCCGATGCGAAGTGTCGAGCGCTCAACGGCCCCGCTTCGGGGGCCGTGCCCGATTCTAGCGCAGGGGCAATGCGCATTGCGCGGCGAGCACGGCTCGTGAGCAGCCCGTTGCACCCGATGCGACTAAAGCTGAAGGAACCGAGGCTCGACAATCTGTTGTGTCATTCGGTGCAACCCACGACGTGTGAGCCCGCCTTCCTTCGACTTTAGTGTCGCCCCGTGCAACCCAAGTCGCCCGCGGTCCTCCAGATCGGTTCGTGCGCGTCTGCCGCGACAATTCGCGACGGTCGGGAAGACCATCAAGGACCGGTAGCCGCATCGGTCTAGCGGGTGGGGCGCTCCCGGTCGGACATCTCGAGGATGTCGAGCATGGGCAGGTCTCGCTGATACTCGGAAAACTCGAACTCGGGGCCGCAGCGCAGGGCGTCGTACGGGCAGGCATCGGCGCAGATCCCGCAGAAGATGCAGCGGGACACGTCGAGCTGGTAGGTCTCGAGGATGCGCGGCCGCGGCATGAGGGCGCCGACCGGGCAGGTTTCCGCGCATCGGCCACAGGAGACGCAGGGCGTTTCGTTCAGAGAGACGAAGTCCGCCGTGGTGACCAAAGAGTCGAAGCCTTTGCCGATGAAGTCGTAGCAGCCGGCGCCGACGATCTCCTTGCAGACCTGGGCGCATCGTCCGCAGTCGATGCATCGGGAGTAGTCGCGCAGGATGAAGGAGTGCGTCTCGTCGCGGCCGTAGCCATGGTTGGCGCCGACGTACGGGTTGTCCTGGATCGAGCGCTCATCGATCGCCATGTTGAGCGTCGTTTCGTACTCGATGGCGGCCTCGCGCAGGTCGCAGTGGCCGATCGCCTCGCAGGTGCATTGGAGGCAGCGTGACGCCTCGGCCATGGCCTGGTCGCCGGTGTAGCCGAACTCGTACTCGTTGAAGGTCCCCTTGCGCTCGTCCGCCTCCTGCTTGCCCATGATGGCGCGGGGCTCCTTCACATCATCGGTGAAGGGCACGATCGTCAGGAAGTTGGGCTGGGGCTCGGTGACGACGCGTCGTACCTGCGGGTCGTCGAGGTCGTGGCCGCGCAGCCAGTAGTCCATGGCGTATGAGGCACGGCGGGCCTCGCCGATGGCCTCGACCACGGTCGCGGCACCGGTTCGAACGTCACCGGAAGCGAAGATCTTCGGCACATTGGTGCGGAAGATGTGCTCTTCCGCGACGAGGTTGCCGCGGCGGTCGACCTCGAGTCCCGTGCGAATCTCCTCGGGCTCCGACTCGATCCACGACAGCTCCGGTCCCTGGCCGATGGCCCCCAGCACGGTATCGCACTCGACGATGAACTCTGTCCCCGGCATCGGCTCCGGCCGACGACGGCCCTGTTCGTCGGGCGCCCCGAGCTTCATGCGCTGAAACTCGACGCCGGTGATGACGCCGGCGTCATCGGTCACCATGCGGGTCGGGGCGGCCTGGAAGATGACGCGCGCACCCTCCTCGATGGCTTCGTGGACCTCGTCGGCAGCGGGCATGTCCTTGAGGTCGCGGCGGTAGACAAGCGTGACCTCGGCCGCACCCTGGCGCACGCTGGTCCGGGTGCAGTCGATGGCGGTGAATCCGCCGCCGATGACGACCACCTTCGCGCCCTTCAGACGGGGAACGGGCACGCCACGGGTCGAGTTGTACAGGTTCTCGAGGGCGTTGATCGTTCCGGTCGCGCCCTCACCGGGGATGCCGAGCTCGTTGCTCTTGTAGCAGCCGATGCCGACGTAGATGGCGTCGTAGTCGTCGATGATGTCGCCGAGGTGGAAGTCTCGCCCCAGGCGCATGTTCGGCTTGAAGGTCGCGCCAAGCTCCCACACATGGTTGAGCTCGCGGTCCATCCACCCCTTCGGCAGGCGGTACTGCGGGATGCCGTAGCGCAGCATGCCGCCCTGTTCCGGGTCGGCCTCGAACACGTCGCACTGATGGCCGCGCAGTTGGAGGTAGTAGGCGGCGGTCATGCCGGCCGGACCGGACCCGATAATTGCCACGCGCCGGCCACTCGGCGGCTCTTTCGGCCAGGGGATCGGCGCGGGTGCATCGACCTCGAGCACGCGGTCGGCGCAGTAGCGATGCGAGTCGCGGATGGCGATGGCGGTGTCGACCTCCTCGCGCCGGCAGTGCGTCTCGCACGGCGCCGGGCAGACGCGGCCCAGGATGGCGGGGAAGGGGAGCGATCGCTTGAGGATGCGCGTCGCCTCCTCCCAGTTGCCGAGCGTGTTCTGCTTCAGGTATCCCGGGATGTCGACCCGCGTCGGGCACTTGAACTGGCACGGCGGCAGGCAGTAGGCGTCGTGGTCGCTGAAGATGAGCTCGAGCACCATGCGCCGGTTCTCGATGACCCGATCGGAGTGGGTGGTAATGACCATGCCCTCTTCGATCTGCGTGCCACAGCTGATGGGCGTGTCATCGCGCCCTTCCACTTCGACGGCGCAGATGCGGCAGGCGCCGTAGGGCGCCAGCTTGGGCTCGTAGCACAGGGTCGGGACGTCGATGCCCAGGACGCGGCAGGCCTGGAGGATGGTCTGACCCTCCTCGACCTGGAGCTGACGGCCGTTGATCGTTACCCCAATCTCTCGGGTACCGGGCACCATCGGCCAGATCGGGGTGTAATCGGCGGTGTCCTTGCCGCTCCCCGAAGTGCCGTTACCGTTGCCGTCCGCGTGGCCGTTCGTCGTTCCGAAGCCCATCGGTCCCTACTCTAGCGGTGGTCGGCGTCGGTCGCCGAGCTGATGCCGGACAGCGGCTCGAGGAGCGGTGGCATCTCGCTCACCCGACAGGCACCGGCCAGGCACACGCCGCGCTCGGCATGTGCTCGGTATTCCTCCGGGAAGCGCTCGAGGGTGGTGAGCATCGGTCCCGGCGCCAGTCGTTCGAGCTTGCAGAGCGCCGTGTCACTCATCTTCGCCGACAGCTCGCGCAGCAGGGAGAAGTCGTTCGGCCGCGGTGTCGCCGCCAGGATGCGATCCAGCGCCTCCACCAGGCGCTTCGTCCCGATGCGGCACGGAATGGCCTTGCCGCACGCCTCGCTGGCGCTGTAGTTGAGGAAGAAGCGTGCCGTGTCCACCATGCAGGTCTCGCTGTCGGTGACGAGCACCGATCCGGATCCGACGATGGCGCCGGCCGCCTCGAGCGACTCGTAGTCGTAGGTCGTGTTGAGCGAGCCGGCATCGAGAGCGCCGCCGCCCGGGCCCCCGATGAAGAGCGCCTTGGTGGTGCCGGTTCCGCCGTCGGCCATGGCCAGCAGGTCGATGAGCGGCGTGCCGAGCGGAACCTCGATCAGGCCGGGCTGCGCCACGCGCCCTATCATCGTTACGAGCTTGGTTCCTCGACTTGCCTCGCTGCCGACCGACGCAAAGGCCTCAGCGGAGTGCGCCAGGATCCACGCGACATGCGCGAGCGTCTCGGCGTTCTGGACGACCGTCGGGGCATCGTGCAGGCCGCGCGCCGCGGGATACGGCGGCCGGATGGCAGGCATGCCGCGGTCACCCGAGAGCGCGTTGAGCAGCGCCGTTTCCTCGCCGGCAACGTAGGCTCCCGAGCCCTCCCATACGTTGAGCGCGATGCTCGTATCGGTCCCGAGCACGAGATAGCCCGCCAGGTGAGCTTCGGTCGCTTGGCGCGCGGCGGTCTGGAGCCGATCGATGGCATCGGTCCAGTCGCGGCGCACGGCGATGATCGCCTCGCTGGCACCGACCGCGTAGGCGGCGATGAGCAGACCCTCGACGATGAGGTGCGGATTGCCCTCGGCCAGCGCCCGGTCACCGAGGTCGGTGGGGTCGGCCGACATGACGTTGGCGATCACGATCTTGCGGTCGCCGGCTGCATCGCGCGCCACCCGCCACTTGGTGGCGGTCGGAAAGCCCGAGCCCCCGCGCCCGCGCAGCCCGGCAGCCTCGATCTCGGCGATCACTTCGGTCGGGGCAAGCTTGGTGACCGCCCGCTCCAGCGCGGCATAGCCGCCATGTTCGCGATAGCTGGCGAGGCTGCTCGGATCGACTCGACCGATCTCGGTCAATAGCCGATGCTCGCCGCCGGGCAGGATTCGAATCTGGGGCGACAGGGCGCCGGCCATCAGCTGGCTGTTCCGTGTGCCGTTGCCGCCGCGCGGCGCTCACTGATCAGATGAAGGGCGCCGTCGGTGTCGAGCGGACCGTAGACCAGCGTGTCGATGCGCAGCGCCGGACTCAAAGATCCGGAGCCGATGTCGCTGCGTGTCTCGAGCGTGAAGCGCCCATCCGCCGTGGACTCGCCGGCGCGAATACCGAGCTCGTCCTCGATGTCCCGCAGCAGCCGATCGCCACCGGTGAATCGGCAGGAGGCGCAGTCGCAGACCGTGATGGTATGACCGGTCGTGGGCAGCAGGCGGAAGCCACCCAGGCCGGCGGCGCCGAAGACCTGTGCCCAGTGGATGGTCATCCGGTCGCTGATCCGGCGCAGCGCGCGCTCCGGCAGGTAGCCATAGCGGTTCTCGACCGCGCGGAAGATCGCGACCAGGGCTTCCGGTCGGCCACCGAAGCTGTCGACCGTCTCGTCGACAAAAGGCGTGTCAATCTCCTCGTCCCAGCGCGCTGCGTTGCGCATCGGCCGTGCGGCGAGGCCGGCGCGACGATACGCGTTCGGATCCTTGCGCTCGTCGTAGATCTCCGGCATCCCATAGCGAATGCGGTTGCCCTGCGAGTCGAAGCCGCTCATGTCGATGGCCTCGACCGGGCAGACCTGGGCGCACTGGAAGCAGACCTCGCACTTGTGCTCCCCGAACGGGTCGTAGATCAGGTCGAGGCGGCCGCGCCATCGATCGGGAATCTCCGGACGCTGCTCCGGGTACTGGCGCGTGACCTTGGGCGCGAAGAAGTTGCGAAAGGTGGTCGCCATGCCCTTGGCGATACCTAATCCCGGAAAGGCCACTATCGAACTCCTTCGCAACGGTCGGATCGGCTCATAGGTCGAACACCACCACCGCGATGGCGGTGACGAACAGGTTGACGAGGGCGAGCGGCAGGAGCACCTTCCAGGCCATGCCCATGAGCTGGTCGACGCGGACGCGCGGAAGGGTGGCACGCAGCCAGACCGCGATGAACACGAAGATGTACGTCTTGAGGAAAAACCAGAAGATGCCGTACAGGGTGCCGGCGAAGCCGCCCAGTTGCGCCGGGAACGGCCACGGCGCCAGCCAGCCACCGAAGAACAGGCTGACCAGGATGCCGCTCATGATGAACAGCGCGACGTACTCGGCGAAGAAGAAGAAGCCGAATCGCATGCCGGAGTACTCCGTGAACGGACCGGCCACGAGCTCGGAGTCGGCCTCGACCATGTCGAACGGTGTGCGGTTCACCTCGGCCAGCGAGCTGATGTAGAAGATCCCCAGGCCGATCGGCTGCCAGATCAGCAGCCATCCGTGCTGGCGCTGCCACTCGATGATCTCGCTGAAGCTCAGTGTCCCGGCCAGGACCACCGCTCCAACGATCGATAGCGTGAGCGGGATCTCGTAGCTCACCATCTGGGCCGCGCTGCGGAGGCCGCCGAGGAGCGAGTACTTGTTGTAGCTGGCCCAGCCCGCGACCAGCAGGCCGACCACCGAGAGTCCCAGGACGGCGAAGAAGTAGACGATGCCGATGTTGAAGTCGGCGGCAATCGCGCCGGGCGCAAACGGGATGACGAGCATGCTCATGGCGGCCGCCATGTACACCATCCACGGCGCGAGCGTGAAGGTGGAGGGATCGGCCTGGTCGGGGATCGTGTCCTCCTTGGCGAGCACCTTGAAGCCATGGATCGTGCTCTGGAACATGCCGCCGGGGCCGACTCTGTTCGGGCCAAGCCGCAGGTTCATGCTGGCGATCACCTTGAGCTCCATCTGGATGATGATGAAGGCGGTCGGAATGGTGAGCACCAGCAGGAGCGTGGTGGCCAACAGGAATCGGCCGACGCCGAGAAGCAGCTCCCAATCCATCGCTAGGAATCCATCTCTGGGTCCACCGGCTACTTGTCCACGCCGCCCATAACCGGGTCGAAGCTCGCCATGACCGCCATGGTATCGGCAACCAGTCGGCCGGGCATGAGCTTCGGGATGGCCTGGAGGCTGATGAAGCTGGGATCGCGCATGCGGAACCGATACGGGGTCGGCCCACCGTCGCTGATCGAGTACACGCTGTACAGCCCGCGCGGCGACTCGATGGCGGCGTAGGCGCGTCCGGGGCGGGGCCGGATGATGCCAGGCACCTGGGCCTGCACCGGTCCGTGAGGCATCTTGTCGATGATCTGGTCGATGAGGTGGATGCTCTGCTTGATCTCCGCGATGCGCTGAAGGTAGCGCGCGTACGAGTCACCCGATTCGTGGGTGATGACATCGAAATCGAGCTCGTTGTAGATGGAGTACGGGTGGGCTTTGCGCACGTCGAACGGCACGCCGCTGGCCCGGAGGTTGGGACCGGTCACGCCGAGGGCGATCGCGTCGCGCCCGGTCAGTGTCCCCATGTTCATGGTGCGCGCGCGGAAGATTTCGTTGTCAGTGATCATCCGCTCGTTCATCTCGATGTTCTTCAACACGTTGCCGCGCCAGGTTCCCAGGCGGCTGAGGAACTCGTCGTTGGTGTCGAAGTTCACGCCACCGACGCGGAAGAAGTTGAACAGCATGCGCTGGCCGCTGATGCTGCTCAGCAGATCCACGATCTCGTCGCGGTTGATGAACGCGTACAGGATGGGCGTGATGCCGCCCATGTCGAGCGCCAGGAAGCCCATCATCAGGCCGTGGCTGAAGATGCGGTTCAGCTCCACCACCAGGGCGCGGATGTACTCGGCCCGCTTCGGCGGCTCGATCCCGTACAGCTTCTCGAACGCGATGGCCGGTGCATGCTCGTTGTGCATGGTGGCCAGGTAGTCCATCGGGTCGACGTAGGTGAGCACGGTCGTGTAGGTCGCGTTCTCGCACAGCTTCTCGATGCCGCGATGGAGGTAGCCGAGCACCGGGTCGACGTCGACCACGATCTCGCCGCGGACCTTGACGACCAGCCGCATGACCCCGTGGGTGGAAGGATGCTGCGGCCCCATGTTCACGAGCATCTCGCCCTCTTCGAGGCTGTACACCTCGCGCTCGCGATCGGTCTGGGGAGGCCGATCCGGGATGCCCACCTGGTCGAAGCCGGCGTACTCGCCGCCGATGGCGCGCGCCGGGACCAGGCCGGCCGCAGCGCGCAGGCGCGCCTCCTCCAGCCGATCCAGCTCGATCGGGTCGGGGATCCGAGTCTCGGGATCGATCTTCGTCATCGCGGGCGGCTCTTGTCGACCAGCGTCTCGCCGCCCTCGCCGCCCTCGCCGCCTTCGGCAGGCGCGTCGTCTCGTTCGGACGACGGCGGGAAGGTGACAGCGGGGGCCTCGTTGAAGCGGGTCAGGTCCCAGGTCTCGGGGCGCTCCAGCGGGTTCACGCCAGCGGCCGGCGAGTCGGCGGCGTCGTCGGGCAGAACGAAGTCGCGCCGCTGCGGGAACGATCGGTAATCGGGCGACATGTAGATGCGGCGCAGGTCACGGTTACCGTCGAAGATGATGCCCATCATGTCGAACATCTCGCGCTCATGAAACATCGCCCCTTCCCACAGGCCGGTGACCGTGGGAACGCGCGGGTTGGCACGATCGACGCGGGCACGGACGCGGAGCCATGCCGGATGCTTCCAGCTGAACAGGTGGTAGACCACCTCGAAGTGTGCGTCGGTCCCGTAGTCGACGGCGGCGGCATCGGCGAGCATGAAGAACTCGAGGTCCGGATCGTCGCGCAGGGTGGTGAGGACCTCGACGTTGCGCGCACCATCGACCGTGAACTCGACGGTGTCCTCGTCGGTCCACAGGTTCCCGAGGTCGGAACCCAGGCGCTCGGTCAGGCTACGGACGAGCGCGCCGGCGGCGACTGGCGTGCTCAGCGTACGTCTCCTTCCCAGCGCGTGCGTTGCGGGCCGCGGTCGACGTAGGTGCGCCACTGTCCGCGACGCTCCTTGACCAGCTCGTGCAACTTCATCATCCCGTGGATCAAGCCCTCGGGCCGCGGCGGGCAGCCCGGGACGTACACGTCGACCGGCATGACGCGGTCGACGCCCTGGACGACGCTGTACGAGCGCTTGAAGCGTCCGCCCGACGTGGTGCATGTGCCCATGGCGACGCACCATTTCGGCTCCGGCATCTGCTCCCACAACCGGACCAGCGGTCCGGCCATCTTCGTCGTCAACGTTCCCGCCACGATCAACACGTCTGCCTGTCGCGGGCTGGCGCGGAAGGGAAACATGCCGAATCGGTCGATGTCGTTCACGCTCGTGGCGGTGCTTATCATCTCGATGGCGCAGCAGCTCAGTCCCGACAACAGCGGCCAGAGCGAGTTGGCCCGGATGAGATCGAGGATGTAATCGGCCTTTGTCGGGATCACCTCGAGCAGGCCGTGGAAGCCGCCCTGCGGGTGTTCCTCCATGTCGAACTGCCGGAGAAGGTCGTCGTCGCCGGCGGAGTCCGGAATGATGATCGGGGCATTGCGGTTGGGCGGTATCGGCGCAGGAAGGTTGGTGGTCGGTCGGTCTATTGCCATCGCAGGTCCCCCTTCTTCCACGCGTACAGCTCGCCGAACATCAGGATCGTCAGGAAGATGCCGATCAGGATGATCCCTTGGAACTCGATGGCCCGAACAGTGATCGCCCATAGGTAGACGAAGATGATCTCGACGTCGAAGGCCACGAACAGCAGGGCGTAGAGGTAGAAGGCCAGCCCGAATCGACTCCAGGTATCGCCGATCGTGTCGATCCCGCACTCATACGGCAGGCCTTTCTGCGGGCGCTTTCGCCGATGCGTGATGAGCCAGCTGAACAGGATCGTGCCGAAGACGAAAATCGTCGCGGCGATGGCGAATCCGATGACGTAGATCAGGCCGGTGTGATCCATCTCCACTCCGGTTGCACGCGCGGTGGTGGCGTCGGGCACGCGGCTCGACAACTCGAATGTTCGGTCAGGCAGCCGCGCCGTTTCGGGCACGAATTGCTGCGCGGTCCAGTCTAGCAGGGGAGCCCGTGAGCGTGGTTACCGGCCGCAACCGGGCCCTACCGGCCGTGCCAGGCAGCCGCCACGATCAGCCGCAGGCCGTCGCTGATGAGTGCGTGGCCGCCGAACAAGAACGGAACCGACGCATCCGCCGCAGCGGCCGTCAGCTCTCGCAGCCACGGGGTGGACACGCGGGCGTGATCTCCGAAGTCGGACGCGAAGCGATCTTCCTCCGGTGGCCAGGCCGATGCATCTGAGGAGCCGGCAGCCGCCGCCATGAGCACCCGCGTGTCGAACACGACGGCGTCGCCGAGGCGCGACAGCTCAGCAACCAACTCGGCCGGTGAGGACCGGGACATCAGAGCAGCCAGGATCGAGCGCGGCGGACCGTCACCCCGCGCCGACCGCATGCCGCGCTCCTCGACAAAGCATCGGACTCGGCAGGCGGTCTCGGTCTCGAGGAAGGCACTCGTGGCTCCCGGGACGCGACCGGCGATCACCAGCTCGCCACCGCGATCGCGCACGACTTCGTCCACTCGCTCGAGGTGCGGCACCTCCAGCGGCCGGTCGCCGGGCAGCCGCGCCATCTCGAGATAGCCGCGCATCGACGAGTCAAGTGGCCGCAGCCCGGGCAGCCGCGTTGCCAACCGAAGGAGCGCGAGATCGAGCGTGGTGTCGACGTCGAAGCGCGCCCACGGAGCCGATCCCAGGTCGCGCCACGCGAAACCCGCTTCGGACAGCCGGCGCGGCGCGGCGTTATCGGTCTCGCACTGCTCAAGGACGGAGAACGCGCGTTCCAGGTCGCCAGCGACCACGAACGCATCGGCACTGAACCGGCTGTTGGCGACCACTTCGCCGGGGATCGGCGACAGGAGGTCGTCAAGCGCGTCGTCCGCAAGCAGCGGCATGGCCCCGCCTCCGGCGTACCCGATCGCGTCGACGGCGCCCGACGACTCGTCAATGGCGCGGCGCGCACCACTGGCGAACCAGCGTCCCCAGTGAAAGTCCTCGGACGCCTCCGACGGCAGCGCAACCACGGCGCAACCCAGGCGACCAAGGCGGCGCGATAGGTCGGCCGCCAGGAGTCGCTGGCCATCGGCGGCGATGGCGGCATGGGACCCGAACGGCCGGCCCTCGGCCGCAGTCGTGACGAGGATGAGCGGAGCGGGCCGCTCAGGCACGAGCGCTGACCGTATCGGCCCCGCGCAGGCCGTGGAGCTGCTCGAGGTGCATCAGGTCATGCAGGCCGATGAACAGCAGCCACTCGCCACAGCGCAGGTGGCCCACCAGCGGATGAACGACGTGACAGCGCTGCATCTCGTGCCCATTGATGCGACTGGCCGCCTCGCGAATGGAGCGGCGTGACTTGTTCAGCAGAAGCAACAGGCGTTCGCGGGTTGCGTCAGGCGGGCCGGGGATGGACGGGATCACGGTCGGAGGCTCGGTACCAACGGGGGTCCCGTCGGCGTCGAGCGCGGCCCACATGGCCAGGAAGCGTCGGGCCGCGGTCGTGTGGGCGAAGGCCTGCGCCACGTTCCAATCCTCCTCGCCGCCGGGCGCGCGCAGCAACCGCTCCGGCAGGTCAGCCAGGATCGCTTCGAGTGCGTCGCCGACGGCTTCCTGTTGAGCCAGGATCCGTGGCGCATCGCCCTCGCTCACCCGGTCGCGCAGCTCGCGACGAAGGCTCTTCAGCCCGGACAGGCTCCAATCGAACGCGCGCCAGCAGGCGACCACGTCGGGCGCGCCAGCCGCCATGGTGGCGACCCAGCTCGACTCGTCGGAACGGATTCCAGTCACGCCGCAATCATCGTGGACGCTAGCGCAGAGATTCGCTCCACCATTTCCGGCAGCTCGGCGCCCAGGCTCACGAAGACCCGGGTGGCACCTCGCTCCTCGAGAGCCCGAAGCTCGGCTACAGGGTCGGCGGGCCACTTGTCCCACTCCCAAGAGAGGAACACCGAGACGGACGGTCGGCTGCCGTCCGACCGCGTCACCGTTCCCGCCTCCTCGATGAGCCCGGGTCCGTCGTAGACATTCAGCTCATCCAGCTCATCGGCGAACTCACGTGCCACGCCGAGCGTTCGCCGAGAGCCGCCGACGCCGACCACCACGCGCGGTGCCTCCGGAGGCCTCGGCGTGCTGATCGCCTCCTCGAGGTGCACCCATCTCCCGTCCATGCGAACCGGGTCTCCCGTCCAGAGCCTGCGCAGCGCGACGATGGATTCTGCCAGGCGGCCGAGACGTTCCTCCGCAGGAGGGAATGGACGCCCCCACGGCGGATAGGACGCCGGCCAGTCGCCCGCACCGATGCCGAGCTCGAACCTTCCACCAGAGACGAGTGCCAGGGTCGAGCTCTCCTTCGCGAGCACGCCGAGCTCGTGATGAAGGTTGTTGAGAACCATTGGTACCAGCTTCACGCGCTCCGTGGCCGGGCAATCGCGCCGAGCATCGACCACCCGGTCACATACCCCCACTCGGGGCGCGGCGAGTGGTAGTGATCCCATAGTCCGACCGCGTCGAGCCCCGCTCGCTCGGCCGCGCGCGCGCCCTCGACGACGGCCCTCGCATCGATGATCGGGCTCAGGATGGCCCCGATCTGCATGGACCCCGGTTGCAAGGCTAGAGGCGCTCGAAGCGCTCGACGGGCATCACGAAGACGGTGGCTCCGCCGACCTCCACCTCGACGGGATACGGCATGTAGAACTCGCCCGGCTCCATGATCGGCGGCATCGGATTGACGAACTGCTTACGCGAGTGGCAGTTGGCGCTGATGACTTCCAGCACGGCGTCGACCTGGTCGTCCTCAATGCCGACGAGGACCGTGGCATTGCCCTGCTTCAAGAAACCGCCCGACGAGTTGAAGCGTGTCGCGCGGTACTCCTTTTCGAGAAGCGCGTCGACGAGCGTCGCGGCGTCCTCGTTGTGCACGATGGCGGTGACGAGCTTCATCGGTCAGCTGGGCTCCTTCGTTCACGGTGCGGGCACGACGGCCACCGGGCCGGTCCCGATTATGGCGCAGGGGAGCACCCGAGGGCCACCCGTCACGCATTTCGCTGCTCTCTTCTTTGGCTCGCGGCTTCGAGCGCATCCCGTGCGGCGACCTGCCGCGCTTTTACGCCCGGGCGCAAACTCACGCGTACTGCCGTACGACTCGGGCATCAGCGCTGTGTCAGCTCCGGAGTCGCCCGTTCACCGGTGGTGCACGTACCAGAGCCACTCTCGCGGCGAGAGGCCCGACGAGCGAATCTGCGCCGCGACCTCTCGACCGTAGTAGCGGTAGTGCCAGATCTCGGTCCCATAGCAGTGCTTGGTGTTCCTCCCGTCCGCGTAGCTCAGCAGGAAGCCGTACTTCCATGCGTGCTTGGACAACCACGCGTGAGCCCCGGGAAATGCATATGGCTCGATATCGAGGGTCGTCCCCATTTGATGCTCGCTGTGACCGGGTCGGTTCGTGTACAGCAGCGCCTCGTCGTAGCCCTTGCTCCGAACGGCGCTCTCGAACCAGGCCGGGTCGCCCGCGAGCTCCGCGAGCTGTGTCTCGTACGACCGATATGCGCTGTTGACGCGCACATGGACGCCCGCAGCCTTCGCATCTGCAGCCATGGCCGCCAGATCCTTGATGACAATCTGACGCACGCGTGGAACGCCGAGCGCACGGTCGTAATCCACACCTGCCTTCGTCGCCGCCACGAGGTCAGGCGGCACATAGGCACTGCCCACCATGTAGATCAGGTCGAGCAGCGTCCGTTGCCAATCGTCGTAGCCGTCATGTCGGGTCCGGATGTCACCGGTCTCGCAGGCCGGCAGCGGAGCACCGGCTCGAAGGGCGAGGTCGCCGCTGGTCGGGACCCAGCTACCGGCGAGGGATGCATTACCGCTGACACGGTGATGCATCAGTCCGCCGATCCGAGCTCGAGCGTCGACGGCCGCGCGTCCCGGGGCTCGGACAACGACCTCGATCGTACCGGTGACTCTGACGAAGTCCTCGGTGTACAGGCGTCCGACGATCCAGCCCGCTGGCAGCAAGACCGTGGACCCCGGCTCCAGGCTCGTCATCCCGGACATCGGTGCCGGCTGGCGCAAGGATGCGGCGCGATGGAGGAATGCAGCCATCTGCTCGCGCGTCACGATGCCGTCAGGGCAGAACCTCCTCGTCGCGCACCCCGCGGTGATCCGGCTAGCGGCCAGGCGATCAATGTTGACCCGATGCCTGGACAGGTCGTCGTCATCGAAGAAGTCACTGGCTCCTCCCTCGCGGAGTGTCAGCGCGCGCGCCAGGAACGTCGCCATCTGGCCACGCGTGACCAGTCCATGAGGGCAGAATCGACCGGTTCCACAACCGACGGTGATGCCGCTGGCGGCGAGCCGGTCTATGTTCAGTTCATGGACTGAGCCGTCGTCGTCGGTGTAGGCGTCTCGCTTGTCGGGCGTCGCCAGTTCGAGGAACCGGGAGAGGAACGAGGCCATCTGGCCGCGTGTGACTGCTCCCTTCGGGCAGAAGCGTCCTTCCCCGCAGCCGCTGGTGATGCCCGCGCCGGCAAGCCATTCGATGTCCTGGCGGAACTTCGATGACCCGATGTCGGTGAAGTTCGCCGCCTGGGCCGGCAGCGATCCGAGCGAGAGGGCGGAGCCGGCGATGGTGACGGCAAGGGCAGTGCGAAGCAGGCGATGGTGAAGCATGATTCCCTCAAAGTCCAATGTCAGCTGCCGGCACGGTACGGCGATGGGCCGCGCCTTCCTAGGAACGAAGGTACCGGGGCGCCGCTGTGGCTAGATGAGTGACGTGACGATCTCGCGGATGGCGGCGTCGGCATCGGACACGGAGCCGGAGCCGTCCACGACCCGGAATCGGTCAGGCTCCTCGGCGGCCAGGCGCAGGTAGGCGGCGCGCACCTGCTCGAAGAAGGCGACGCCCTCGGTGTCCTCGAAGCGGTTCCACTCGGTGCGCCGACGGGTTCGTTCCAGGCCGATCTCGACCGGCACGTCGAGGAGCAGGGTCAGGTCGGGGCGAAGGCCGGCAGTCGCGAAGTCCTGGAGGCGGCTCAGCTCGGACAGGTCGTTGCCGTAGCCGGCGCCCTGGTAGGCGAGTGACGAATCGGTGTAGCGCGCACACACCACCCATTCGCCGCGATCAATGGCCGGCCGGATGACGCGAGCGACGTGCTGCGCGCGTCCCGCGGCATACAGGAGCGCGTCTGCCCTCGGGTCGAGATTGTCGCTCATGCCGCGCATGTGCAGCACGATGCGCCGGATCTCCTCTCCCAGTGGCGTGCCACCCGGTTCGTGCGTGAGCACCACGCTCCGTCCGCGCCCACGCAGCCAGGTGGCAAGATGCCGCGCAGCCGTGGTCTTGCCGCTGCCCTCGGGCCCTTCCAGCGTGATGAAGCGGCCGCGTGACGGCGACGCTTCGGTCACGCCGGTGGCAGGACGCTGGTCGCCACGAGGGCCAGCATGACCAGCCCGAGGATGATCACCAGCGCGATTCTGCCGCCACGGCCGCTCATGAGGTCATCGCCACGGGCGGCCGTCCTCGGGGATGAGTTCGACGCGACGGTTCGGCTCGGATCCGCGGGAGCGGGACATGAGGGCGTTCTTTTCGGCCATCTGATGCTGGAGCCGCCGGACGTAGGCGTTCTGCGGGGCAAGTTCCTGCGGTCGGCCGGAGGTCTGCACCAGCCCGATGGCGTCGGCCGTCTCGCGCAGCGCCGCCTCCTGGGGATCGGCCTCGAGATCGAACAGCGACGCGAGCATGTTCTCCATCTGGAGCACGGTATTCGTCTTGAGGACGTAGATCGGCACCCCGTTCGACTCGGCGTCGCGCAGGGCGGCCGGCTTGCGCTTGTAGTAGTTGCGCAGGGTCACGACCGCGTCGGCCTCGTCGAGGTCGCGGGCCACCGTCACCGGCACGCCGATCTCCCGCACCGATTGCTCGAGCCGTTTGCGGCTGACACCGAACGGAAAGACGCTCATCGAGCGCTGGCCCTTCGAGCGATCTGTCCGCGGACGGCTGGCGCCGATGGGCCGATCCACCACAGGCGCGGCGTCCATCTCGGACAGCGCATCCTCGAGCTGGAGATGTGCGTCCCGTCCGGGGCCCGCGGCCCCCGACAGCCGCTCGCCGGGGAGCGATCGCTGCGTTCGCCCCCCCTCGCGGCCAAACGCTCCGGGCGTGGATCCCTCGCCCCCACCCGGTAGTGGCCGCAGGCCGCGCTCGTATCGGCCTCCGGAGCTGCCGCTCCGCCCTCCGCGACCGAAGGCGCCGAATCCGCCCGTTGGCTCGAGTGGTGCGAAGGTGGGGCTGCCAGCCGGGGTCTCGGTGATCCGATAGTCGTACTTCGTCATGGCCTTGAGCTCGCCGGCCTGGTCGCGGTACCGCGACTCGGGCGGGACCATGTGGCCGCGCAGAATGGCGTCGACCGTCTCGGCCACGTTGCGATGGACGATGACGTTGTCGCGCTCCACGATTTCGACCAGCACGTCGAAGGTCGGCGGCGCCTTGCGCTCCAGGACCGTCTTCTGCGTCCCGCGGCGCCGTGCCTCCTCGTCCCCCAGGGTCACCGGTTGGATGCCGCCGACCAGGTCGGACAGGGTGGGGTTGAGCATGAGGTTGTCGAGCGTGTTGCCGTGCGCCGTGCCGACCAGCTGCACGCCGCGCTCGGCAATGGTGCGGGCGGCACCCGCCTCGAGTTCGGTCCCGATCTCGTCGATGACGATCACCTCGGGCATGTGATTCTCGACTGCCTCGATCATCACCTGGTGCTGCTCCGTCGGCGTGCGAACCTGCATTCGCCGCGCCTCACCGATGCCCGGGTGCGGGATGTCCCCGTCGCCGGCGATCTCGTTGGAGGTATCGACCACAATGACCCGTTTGTGGAGATCATCCGCCAGAACGCGTGCGACCTCCCGCAGCATGGTCGTCTTGCCCACGCCCGGCCGGCCGAGGATGAGCAGCGACTGACCGGTCTCGGTGATGTCCCGAATGATGTCGATGGTTCCGAACACCGCACGGCCGATGCGGCAGGTCAGACCGACCACCTTGCCGGCGCGGTTGCGAATGGCGCTGATCCGATGCAGCGTGCGTTCTATCCCCGCGCGATTGTCGTCGCCGAACGCGCCGATGTGGTCGATGACGTGCGCGATGTCGGCTTCGGTGATCTCGCGGTCGAGCAGGTCTTCCTCGCCGGTGGTGAAGCGGGCCTGTGGCCGACGGCCGAGATCCATCACCACCTCGAGCAGGTCGGTGCGATTGGCAACGCCGCGCAACCGTTCGCAGATCTCCAGTGGCAGCGCCTCCATCAGGGCATCGAGGTCGTCGGTCGTCTCGCGGCGTTGCACGTTTCGTCTGGCCTCCCCTGTGGTCATCGGGTTGCCGGCACCATGGCCGGTTGGCGTACCTGCGCGCGCACCTCGCGCACGAGGAGCGTGACGCGTCCGATCGGCTCGAACCCGGTTGCTTCTGCAGCGCGCATGCCGGCCGACTCGTATGTTCTCACCGGAGCCAGGATGCCTGCATTCATCGCGTCGCTGCCCATGCGCATCAGGGCTGCGCGCACGAAGCGCGCGCCATCGATCCCGTCGCGAACCAGGAAGCGCAGGTAGTGCGGTCCGCCCTTGCAGGCACCGTGCTGCGCGAACCCTCCGGAACGCTGCTCCGCCGGCAGCATCCAGGCGTCGACCTCGCTGAAGTGGAGGATCGGGTTGAGCGCCGAGCGCGGCACAATACCCTCGCGCCCGACCGATTCCCAATCGGCGGCGTTATAGCCCTCGATGCGCGCGATGGCCGGCGGCGTGGCATGGCTCCACAGGTCGAACAGGTGCCATGCATCGGGTGCTCCGGCCGCCTGGAGGTCGGGCAGGTCGACCGCGGCCGTGGACGCGTGTCGCCCATCGCGCGCCACCATTGAGCGCAGCCACGAGCGCGGACCGCGCGTCGCCTCCGGGGCGCGCCACCAGATCTCCTCCTGGGCATAGGCCATGAAGTTCGATTGGCCGAATAGCTCGAGGTTCTCGCGGACATCGGCACAGGCAGCGTGGAAGCGACCGACATCGTGTCGGGCACCCTCTTCGACCATGGCGCCGAGCAACTCGTACCGAATCTCGCCCGCCATTGGGCCCTCGGCCGCGTCCAGCTCGGTGATGGCCCAATCGTCGCGGTGCGGCTCCTCTACCGCCCGGCAGCTCCCAACAAGTTCGCCGTCGAGCTCGGCCACGAGGTGGACCGATGGTGCCCGCAACGGAACCCACGACGGGATGAGGGTCGAGAGGCTGATGCGCGGCGACTCGGCGGTCGGTGTCGGTACCCCAAGGCTGCGGCGATGCGCGTCGGCCGAGGCGTGCACTCGGCGAGACAGGTCGGCCAGCGCCTGTCGATCGGTGAGACGCGCGGTGCGGATCGTTCGCGGTGTGTCGATCACGCCGTCCGCTCGACGCCTTCGGAGATCATCTGCGCCAGGAGGCGATGCATGCGGCGATCACCGGTCAGCTCGGGATGGAACGCCGTTGCCAGGACGCTCCCCGTCCGCACGGCCACCGGCTGGCCGTCTGGGTCGCGCGCCAGGACCTCCGTCCGTGGGCCGACATGGGTGACCACGGGTGCGCGGATGAAGACGCCGTGGAGTGGCTCGTGGCCGAGCACGGGGACCTCGAGATCGGCCTCAAAGGAGTCCAATTGACGGCCGTAGGCGTTGCGGCGCACCTCGATATCGAGCAGCCCGAAGACCGGGTCCTCGCCGTCAGCGTTGCGCTCGGCAAGGAGGATCATGCCCGCGCAGGTGCCGAGCATCGGCGCGCCGGCGCGGCCCAGGGCGGCAATCGGCTCGCGCAGGCCGTAGGCATCGATGAGCTTGCGCATAGCGGTCGACTCGCCACCCGGCAGGATGAGCGCATCGAGATCAACGAGGTCGCGCGGAAGCCGAACCTCGACCGCATCGGCGCCGATCTCGCGAATGGCGTTCACGTGCTCGCGGACGGCGCCCTGCACGGCGAGCACGCCGATTCGGGACGGTCGTGCGGAGTCGCTCACGATATCGGTCCTACCAGCCGCGGGTGGCCAGGCGCTCCTCCACCGGGATCTCTGTCGAAGAGATGCCGCGCATCGGCTCACCCAGGCCGGTGCTGACCTCGACCAGGATTTCCGGATTGTCGAAGTGCGTGGCAGCCTTGACAATGGCCCGCGCGTACCGCTCGGGATCAGCGCTTTTGAAGATGCCGGAGCCGACGAACACGGCCTGGGCGCCGAGCTGGCGCATGAGGCTCGCGTCGGCTGGGGTTGCCACGCCACCGGCGCTGAAGTTCGGGACCGGTAGTTCGCCGAACTCGGCGGTCTGCTTGACGATGTCGTATGGCGCTCGGAGTTCCTTCGCGGCGGCGAAGAGCTCATCGGTCCGCATGTTGGTCAGCGCGCGGATGCCCTTCTGGACGGCGCGCATGTGGCGCACGGCCTCCACGATGTCGCCCGTCCCGGCCTCGCCCTTGGTCCGGATCATGGCCGCGCCCTCGCCGATCCGTCGCAGGGCCTCGCCCAGGTCACGGCAGCCGCACACGAACGGCACGCTGAACCCGTGCTTGTCGATGTGGTGCTCCTCGTCGGCCGGCGTCAGCACCTCCGACTCGTCGATGTAGTCGACCTCGAGCGACTGGAGGATCTGCGCCTCCGCGAAATGACCGATGCGGCACTTGGCCATGACCGGGATGGTGGTCGCGTTTTTGATCTCCTCGATCAGCTTCGGGTCGCTCATGCGCGCCACGCCGCCGTCCCTGCGGATGTCGAATGGCACACGTTCGAGCGCCATGACCGCGACGGCCCCCGCCTCTTCGGCGATCTTCGCCTGGTCGGCCGTGACGACGTCCATGATCACGCCGCCGGCCAGCATTCGGGCCAGCCCAACCTTGGTGGCCCAGGTTGATCGTTCAATGGTGGTCATTCATGTTCCTTGCGCGGGACCGATGCGGTGCTTCGCGCCGACCGGATTCGACTGACCATTCTACTCCGAGGCGTCGATGGACCTATTTGGTGCCTATTCTCGTGAGGCGGGACGGGAATTGAGGGATCGGCTGTTGCTTGCGGGTCATCGGCCTCACATTGGTATGATCTCGTGCAGGAAGCGCGTGATGATCAATGCACCCGTACTGGTCCTGAACCAGAATTACGAGCCGCTCAACGTCTGCGATATCAGGCGCGCCTTTCGGCTGCTCGGAGCCGCCAAGGCGGAGTTACTTGCCCGCAATCACCAGGTGATTCGGACCCCGACGGTCGAGATCCCCGCTCCGTCGGTCATTCGGCTGCAGTACCACATCAAGCGTCCGCAGCCGCGCGTCAAGCTCAGTCGGCGCGAGGTGTTCCTGCGTGATCGGCATACCTGCCAGTACTGCGGGACGGTGAGCCACGATCTGACCATTGACCACGTCACGCCCAAGCATCGCGGCGGGCGTCACGAGTGGGAGAACCTCGTCGCGGCCTGCCGTGCCTGCAATCATCGGAAGGGCGGTAAGACGGTGATCGAGGCTCGGATGCACCTCATGCGCGAGCCGCGCGCCCCCCGCGCCGACATGCGCTACCTGTTCGGGACCTACCTTGCCGATGATCGGAACGACGCGTGGCGCAACTACCTCTTCCTGGGCGATCCCTCCCCGGGCCGGGCCTGATCGACGAGCCCGGCTTGACCGACGGGTCGCCGCTGACGATCGGCGGACTCCCGGCGGCGCCGCGTGACGCGCTCGCGGCGCTGATGCGCGCCGGATTCGAGGCAGCGCTCGTCGGCGGCTGCGTGCGCGACCTCCTGCGCGGCGAGCGACCCGGAGACTGGGACGCCGCCACCTCCGCGCCTCCGGATGCGGTGAGCTCCCTGTTCCCGGGTTCGTCGTGGGAGAACCGCTTCGGCACGGTGACGCTGCATGGCAACCCGATAGTCGAGATCACCACGTTTCGCGACGAGTCCGGCTATGCCGACGGACGCCGGCCCGACGAGGTGCTCTTCCATCGATCCCTGCATGGTGATCTCGCCCGGCGCGACTTCACGATCAATGCCATCGCATGGCTGCCCGATGCCCCCGGGTCGGGCAGCGGATTGCTGGTCGACCCGTACGGCGGGATTGATGACCTGCGCGCAGGTCACATTCGCGCGGTGGGCGACCCCGCCGCGCGGCTGGGTGAGGATGCCCTCCGCGTGCTGCGAGGCGTGCGCTTCGCCCTGCGCTTCGAATCTGCGATCGACCCGGAAACCGAGCATGCGATGCGCGAGGCCGCTCCGACGACCGCCCGCCTGTCGGGGGAGCGCGTCCGCGACGAGCTGATGCGCCTGCTGGCTGACCCGGCCATCCGGGTGGCGGACGCCTTCGCGCACTGGGAGCGCCTCGGCCTGCTCGACGTGCTGCTCCCCGAGCTGGCGTCGTTGCGTGGCGTGCCGCAGGAAAAGCCACTGCCAGGCGACGCCCTCGACCATTCGCTCCGCACGGCCGATGCGCTTCCGGCGACCGATCCGCTCCTGCGACTCGCCGGCCTGCTGCATGACCTCGGCAAGGCGACCACGCTTGAGGACGGGCACTTCTTCGGCCATGAAGTTGTTGGCGCGGACCTCGCGCGCGGGTTGATGAACCGATTGCGACTCGGGATCGCGGCGTCCTCTCGCGTCGTGCACCTTGTGCGCCAGCACATGTATGCCTATGAGCCTGCCTGGACCGATGCCGCCGTTCGTCGCTTCATCCGCCGGATCGGGCGGGACGCGCTTGACGACCTGTTCGCGCTGCGCGCCGCGGACCACGCTGCCTCTGGGGTAAGGGAACCGCAGACGCGCGGGATGGGCGACTTTCGCGCACGGATCGCGGCTCAGCGTGATGCCCCCCTGACCGCGGGCCAGCTGGCCATCGACGGGCACGATCTGCAACACGAGCTCGGAATGTCGCCTGGACCCGGGCTCGGCCGCGTGCTGGATCGGCTCATGGAGGCCGTGCTCGACGATCCCGACCAGAACCGTCGCGACGCGCTGCTGGATCTGGCCCGGAAGACGGCCGACGAGTGGTGACGCCATGCAACGCGACCTCGAATCCGATGAGCGCTGAGGGCAGACATCGGGAGGGACGCTGCTACAATCGACCGTCCTGGCTCATGTCTTCCAGAAACGCCACCATCCATCGTTGCTATCGAGCGGAGGGACCGCGCACCGATGACCGCTAGCGTGCGTCGGGCCCTGCGGCTCGAGCACCGGTTGACGCAGCCGAACGCGTCGTCCGCCGACCTTGTCGCAGCGGTGGCTTTCGCCACCGAGCATGACGTCGCCGCGCTGACGGTCAACCCGTGGCTGGTCAAGGCCGCGAAACGGGCCCTCGGCCAATCGCGGCTGACTCTCGGCACCGTCGTCGGTCACCCGCACGGCACCCAGCTGCTGAGCGTCAAGGCGTTCGAAGCCTCCAAGGCGCTCGAGCAGGGAGCGACGCAGATCGACTTCGTGCTCAACGGCGGAGCTCTCACCTCGGATGATGACGAGGCCGTGTTCAACGACATGCTTGCCGTGATCGACATGGCCCACTCCGCCCTTGCCGCGGTCGGCGTGATGATCGAGGCAGAGCCGATGCGCGAGGAGCTCGTGCGCCGCGCCTGCCACCTGGCCGAGCGCGCCGGGGCCGACTACGTCATCACCAGCTCCGGAGCGGCCAGCGCGCGGACGACCATCGCACGCACGCGTGTGCTGCGCGACAGCGTCGGCCCGCGCATCGGCGTCAAAGCGGCTGGCCGCTTCCGAAGTGGCGATCAGCTACGTGCGGCGGCCGCCGCCGGCGCCACCCGGGTTTCCGCCCTGCTCACCCCCGCGCTCGTCCGTACCGCGACCGCCGACCCGGTGTCGCTGGCGCCTGGCCGATAGCATGGAGAGGAACGCGGGTTGAAGATTCTTGTCGTCGGCGGGGCCGGATACGTGGGCTCGACCAGCGTCGAGCGCTTCGTCGAGGCCGGCCACGAGGTGATCGTCTACGACAACCTGTCGAGTGGACACCGGCCCGCGGTGCCGGAGGGCGTCCAGCTCGTGGTCGGCGACATCGCCGACGGCGACCGCATCGGATCCATCCTCGCCGACGGCGTCGACGCGGTCCTTCATTGCGCCGCCCGTTCATTGGTCGGTGAATCCATGATCGATCCGGGCCTGTACTACCGCACCAACGTCTCGGGCGGGGTGGCCCTGCTGGAGTCGATGCGCGCGGTCGGTGTCACGCGCCTTGTCTTTTCATCAACTGCCGCCGTGTACGGGGAGCCGCGTCGGGTGCCGATCGCGGAGGCCGATCGCACCGAACCGATCAACCCGTACGGCGCGACGAAGCTGGCGTTCGAAGGTGCCATGCGCTGGTTCTGCGCCGCGCACGACTTCCGCGCCATCTCGTTGCGGTACTTCAATGTCGCCGGAGCGACCGAACTCAACGGCGAGGATCACGACCCGGAGACGCATCTCATGCCGCTCGTTCTGCGCGTCGCCGCCGGTCTCGCGACCCACGTCCAGATTCACGGCCAGGATTACCCCACCCCCGACGGGACCTGCATCCGCGACTTTCTTCACGTCCGCGACATCGCCAATGCCCATCTGCTGGCCCTCGAGGCGACCGGTGAAAGCGACGCGTCGCTAGAGGTCTACAACCTCGGATCGGCGGCCGGGTTCAGTGTGCGCGAGGTCGTCGAGGCCGCCCGTCGTGTCACCGGTCGCGCCATCCCTGCCCGCCCGGTCAAGCGTCGCGTGGGTGATCCTCCGGTGCTCGTCGCATCGTCGCGTCGTGCGCGTCGCGAACTCGGCTGGCAGCCGCGGCTTTCCACGTTGGAGCGGATGCTGGCCGACGCATGGGCCTGGCGCGAAGCGCATCCGCACGGCTACGCCGACCACTCCACCGACGGATCCGGCCCGACGCCAAGCGTGCAGGTCGCCGCCCTCGGCCGTTAGGGCGCCGCCATTCACCCGCCAGCCGGGTATCTGACCGATTCAGTCTCAGCCGGTCGGCTCGGCGGCGCGGCACGCGGCGCACAGGCCATAGAAGTCGAGGCGCGCATCGTCGATGGTGAAGCCAAGGTCGGTGGCGACGCGCTCAGCGACCGGGGTGATGTAGCCCTCGTCGATCTCCTCGACCCGGCCGCATCGGTCACAGGCGAGGTGGTGATGGTGTTCCGGTCGGCAGGCGACGTAGCCGTACACATGGCCGTCCTGCTCGAGGCGCCGCGCGACGCCCGCGCTGACCAACGCCTCCAGCGTGCGGAAGACGGTCGCGCGACCGATGCGCGGCTCCCGTTTTCGGAGTCGTTCATATAGGTCCTGCGCCGTGATCTGCCGAGCATGGGCGGCCAGAGCATCGGCAACCAGCAGGCGCTGGCGAGTGACGCGCTCGCCAGCGGCGGCCAGGCGATCGGCAGTGGAAGTCGGATCGAGCACGGGAGCGGCCATCAGGCACACGCTAGCACGCATTGACCCCCGGCAACGTTCAGTCGATACTGCGTCTCACCATGACCGTCGCCATCTCGACCATGCTTCAGCTCCGCGGCCTCGCCGCCGGCTACGACGAGCGCTGGGCCATCGAGGGCGTCGACCTCGACGTGCCGGCGGGGCGCCTGGTGGGCGTCATCGGCCCCAACGGCAGCGGCAAGAGCACGCTCCTGCGCGCGATCATCGGCCTCGTGCCGCGACGTGCGGGAAGCGTCGCGCTGGACGGCGGCGCGGTCGATCTGCGGCGCGTGGCATACGTGCCCCAGCGCGAAGCAGTCGACTGGAGCTTCCCGATCAGCGCCGAGCAGGTCGTGATGATGGGGCGCTACTCGCGCATCGGTCCCTTGCTTGGCCCGGGAACGGGCGACCGTCGGACCGTGAGCGATGCGCTCGAGCGTGTCGGCATGGGGGAGCTCGCTCAGCGCCAGATCGGTGAGCTGTCCGGTGGACAGCAGCAGCGCGTGTTCCTGGCGCGCGCCCTGGTGCAGGAGGCCAGCCTGCTGTTGCTGGATGAGCCGATGACTGGCGTCGACCGTGGCACGGAGGAGACGATCACCCAGCTCATGCGCGAGCTGCGCGATGCGGGGGCGACCGTCATCTACGCCACGCACGACCTCGAAACCGCGGCCGATGTCAGCGACCTGCTCTGCTTCGTCAACGGCCGGGTTGTCGCTTTCGGCGCCCCGGACGAGACGTTCACGCCGAAGACGCTGCATGCGACGTTCGGCGGCGAGCTGATGATCATGACCACCGGCGACCACTCGCACGTCCACGGAGGTGGCCATCACGGCGCACATTCCCACGCGGACGAGCGCTGAGCCGGTGGACTTCCTGACCGATCCACTGGCGCTCAATATCTTTCGCCAGGCACTCATTGCCGCCGTCGTGATGGGCGCGACCTGTGGCGCGATTGGTGCGTACGTCGTCCTGCGACGGTTGGCCTTCATCGGCGATGCGCTCAGCCACGCCGTCTTTCCCGGCGTCGTCCTCGCCTACGTGGCAGGGCTGCCGATCTTCGCCGGCGCCATGGTGGCCGGCGCACTCACCTCGGTCGTGATTGCGGTCGTCAGCCGCGGCCAGCGCATTCGCGAGGACACGGCCATCGGCATCTTCTTCGCCGGCGCCTTTGCGCTGGGGATCGTGCTCATCAGCACGCAGTCGGGGTATCAGCGCGACCTGTCGGCCTTTCTGGTCGGTGACCTGCTGGCGGCCGGCTGGGATGACATCGTGGTCAGCGCATTGACCGGCGCGGGCGTCATCGGCGTGCTGGTCGCCCTGCGCAAGGAGCTGCTGCTCGTGAGCTTCGATCGGACCTATGCGCAGGCACTGGGTTACCCGGTATTCGTGCTCGAGCTGCTGCTGCTTCTGCTGCTGACGGCGACGATCGTTGTCAGCCTCAGCGCGGTCGGCATCATCCTGGTGCTGGCTATGCTCGTCACCCCGGCGGCCACCGCGCGCCTGCTGGTGGATCGCTTCACGCCGATGATGGTGCTGGGCGCCGTCCTCGGGGCGGTGTACGGCATCGTCGGCTGGTACGTGAGCTATTACCTCGGTTGGAGCCCGGGTGGGTCAATCGTGCTGGTGGCGACGTTGGCCTTTCTAATCGCCTTCATCTTCAGTCCCAGCCACGGCCTGCTCGCGCATCGGCTTCGGCGCCATCCGCAGCATTCTGCCCGGCGCGCGGCCATCGATCAGCCGTCCGGGCACGATCACGTTGAAGCCGGGGAGGCCGTGGTAGCATCGCTCGCGCGGCGTCACCCGCCGGGTCGTTGAGCGCCGCGCCCGGTGCAACCCGCTCGGCCCCGGAGCGCGCATTGCCGCCGTTGAGCCCTCAACCGCCGGAGTCCCGTTTGACCGATACCGACACTCCACGCGCCGAAGAACCCTCCGCGTTCGAGGTCGCCGTGCTGGCTGCCGCGGCCGGGTACCGCTTCGGCGAGATCGAGGTCCCCGCCACCATCGCGCGCGCCATCGAGAAGATGGGATTCGTCACACCGACCGAGGTGCAGGCGCGGGCCATTCCGCCCCTGCGAAACGGCGACGATCTCATCGGCCAGGCGCAGACGGGCACCGGCAAGACGGCCGCCTTCGGGATCCCGATCGTCGAGAAGATCGACCCGTCCAGCGCCCACGTCCAGGCCCTGGTCCTGACGCCGACGCGCGAGCTGTGCGTGCAGGTGACCGAGGAGATCGGCCGCATCGGCCAGTTCCGCAATGTGCGCACCGTGGCCATCTACGGTGGCTCCTCGATGGACAAGCAGGTCGAGGGTCTCAAGCGCGGCGCGCAGGTCGTGGTCGGCACCCCGGGCCGCGTGCTTGACCTCATCCGTCGTGGCGAGCTGCGGCTGGATCGGGTGCACACGGTCATCCTGGACGAAGCCGATCGGATGCTCGACATGGGCTTCATCGTCGATGTCGAGACGATCCTGTCGCGCAGCCCTCGCGCGCGGCAGACCGCCCTGTTCAGCGCCACCATGCCGTACGCCATCCTACGCATCTGCGATCGGTTCATGAAGCGCAACCCGGCACAGGTCACCGTACGCCCCGACCTGCGGACGGTCGAGACGGTGCGCCAGGTCGTGTATTTCGTCGCCGACCAGGACAAGGTCAAGGCGCTCCTGGAGCTGACCGATCAGTTCGGGTTCGATCGGCTGCTCGTCTTCCGCCACACGCAGATCGGGGTCGACCGTCTGGCCGCCACACTCCAGCGGCGTGGCAAGAACGTGGCGGGCCTGCACGGCGGGCTCTCCCAGCGCGAGCGCGACCGCACCCTCGCTTCGTTCAAGGCCGGCAAGATCCAGTTCCTGATCGCCACCAACGTCGCCAGCCGCGGCCTCGATATCACTGACCTGCCGTACGTCGTGAGCTACGACATTCCGGAGGACGCCGACACCTACGTCCACCGCATCGGTCGCACCGGGCGCGCCGGCAAGGAGGGCACGGCCATCACCTTCGTCGGCGAGTGGGACCTCGATGCCTGGGAGGCCATCCGCGCCGAGGTCGGCGCCCGGGTCGAGGAAGGCCAGCTCGACCTGTACGACCAGAGCTGATCGGGTCGCGATGGCGGACGAGAGCCTCCTTCCGCAGTTGGCGACGAGCGCCAACGCCGATGTGCGGAGCGTCGATTGGATGTTTGAGCCATTCTGGCCCGGTCAACGCCTGATGGTTCGCATTGACGAGCATGCGACGCGCGTGACCGATGAGCGGGGCGACCCGGCCGGCAACGACCTGCACGGGGTGGCCGGTCTCGTGCTCGCCGCGGTCACGGCCAGGCAGGCGCTCATCGATGGCGTGTGGAGCGCGCATCCGTTCCGGGGAGATGAGGGAGAGTCGCGCCGGGCGTTCGTGGCCGTCGACCTTGTGGAACTTGACGGCGAATCGCTCGCCGACGTGCCGTTCCAGGAGCGGCGGCGCGTGCTTGAATCGGTCATTGACGAGGGCGTCCAGGTGCGCGTGAGTCCCATTGTCAAGCAGCCCATCGGCGGATGGCTGACGGGATGGCGGGCCAACGGGTTCACGCACTATGTCGCCAAGCACATGAACTCGCGCTACGAGTTCGGCACGCGCAGCGACGAGTGGCTCAAGATCCCGACGCGCGATACGCCACAGCACGGGTTCGTCGGCCGACTTGTCGGATCCCGCGAGCGCGTCCGACGCATCCGCGACTGAGTTGAATCGGTCCAGCCACCTCGGCGCCGCATGATTGTCACGTTCGCGTCGGTCGAACCTGCCAGATACCCGTGCTACCCTTGACGCCCCCGAGCTGCCACGCCGATGCACATCGAGGAGGCCCTTCCTGACGCCCAAACCTGCCGCCGCGATGCCGTCGGCGCTCGATGAAGATGGGCTAGCCGAGGTCCGGCGCATCGGCAACGCCGATCTCATGGTTGGCATTCCATCATTCGGCAACGCCGAAACCATCGGCTACGTGGTGCGTGCAGCCACGGCCGGCATGGTCCAGTACTTTCCCGACCTCAAGCCGATCCTCGTCAACAGCGACGGCGGCTCGCCCGATGACACCCCGCATGTCGCCGTCAGTACCGAAAGCCCGGACTACCTTGAGAAGGTGATCCTGGTCAGCCCGAAGCACAAGCTTCAGCGCATCAGCTTTACCTACCAGGGAACGAGCGGGAAGGGCACAGCGGTGCGGGCGCTGTTCGAGGTGGCGCGCGAGCTCAAGGTCAAGGCCATGGTCATGGTCGACTCGGACCTGCGCTCGATCGTGCCCGAGTGGGTGGAGCTCCTGGCCGGGCCGATCCTCAAGGGCGGCTACGACTTTGTGGCGCCGATGTATTCGCGCTACAAGTATGACGGCACGATCACCAACAACATCAGCTATCCGCTGACGCGCGCCCTGTACGGCGCCCGCATCCGCCAGCCCATCGGCGGCGATTTCGGCGTGTCCGGCGACCTCGTGAGCCGATACCTCGAGCTCGACACCTTTGACGAGCTCACCGCGCGCTTCGGCATCGACATCTGGATGACGCACTCGGCCATCAACGAGGGGTTCGCGGTGTGCCAGGCTCGCCTGGGCGCGAAGATCCACGACGCCAAGGACCCCGCCAGCGACCTCGGACCGATGTTTCGCCAGGTCGTCGGTACGCTCTTCCGGCTTGCCGGCCGGTACGAGGACCGATGGCTCCGCGTTCGCGGCTCGCACCAGATTCCCGAGTACGGCTTCGAGCGCGTCGTGGCGCCGGAGGAGATCAGCGTCAACCACGCCAAGCTCATCGACAACGTCGAGCAGGCACGGCTCACTCAGCACAACGTGTGGCAGGAGATGCTGGCGCCCGAGCAGTTCGAGCGCGTCATGGCCATGGAGCTTCCGAGCGATCGACCTGCCGACTTCCATTTCAGCGCCGAGCTGTGGATTCGCTGCCTGTACGACACCCTCGTCGCGTTCCATCGGCCCGGAGCTGATCATGAGCAGTTGCTGGCGGCCCTGACGCCGCTCTACTTTGGGCGCACCGCCGGGTTCATCAGCGATACGCTCGAGATGACGACCGACCAGGCCGAACGAGTGATCCAGGATCAGGCGCGGCAGTTCGAGGAGCTCAAGCCGTACCTCGTCGCTCGCTGGGGCGCGATGCGCGCTGCGACGGAGGCGTTCTGATGGCCGCTGCGCGACGCAAGACGCCGTATCGAATCCTCCTGCCTCTCGCGAATCCGCGGACGGCGCGCGACCTCGTGCGCATCGGTGCCGGCGTGGCGGATGGTCGGCCGACCGAGATCACCGCGCTCGGCATCGTCGAGGTGCCCGAGGGCGTCAGCCTGTCTGAGGGTGCCACCCAGGCACGGACATCACGGCGCCTGCTCCAGCGCGTCCTGGATTTCGGCGATGAGGAGGGGGTCGAGCTGCGCACGATGGTGCGCATCGGCCGCCACGCCGCGGACGGCGTCATCGAGGCGGTCGGGGAAGAAGGTTCGGACCTCGTCATCTTCGGCTGGGGCGGGCCGCCGACCGCGCAGCAGAACGCACGGGCCGATGCCGAGGCGGTCGAGATGGCGCTCACCGGCCTGCGCGCAGGCCCGCGGCCGGTTTTCTCGCCGACGATCGACGCCGTGGTCCGCGAGTCGCCGTGCGACATCGCGGTCGTCAAGCAGCGCGGGGCGGAGAAGATCCAGTCGATCCTCGTCCCGGTTCGTGGCGGACCGCACGCCGAGCTGGCCATGCGCATCAGCCGCGACCTCGCAAAGCGGTTCGGGGCGAAGGTAGTCGTGTTGCACGTCGTGCCGAAGGGCATCGGCGAGCGGGCGATCGAGCGCGAGCAGACGGCCGTCGACGCATTCGTGCGCGAGCACGCCGGCATGAAGCGTGCGTCCGGCCTGATCCGCGAGGCCACGAGCGTACGCACCGCGATCATCAAGGAGGCCGCCAATCACAACCTGGTGGTGATGGGCGCATCGGCGCAGCCGACGAACGCCTCACCCGACGGTCGTTACCTATTCGGCACCCTGGCCGAGACCGTGGCCAGCAAGGCCAAGCCGACGGTCATCGTGGTCAAGACCAAGCAGGCGGTGGGACTCGCGACCTTCGACGAGCTGCGCGCCAGCGAAGGCACGCTGGCCCACGCCGATGCGTTCGTCGAGCGAACGCGCTCCCTGCCGGTTGTCGTCGACAAGTGGTTCGCCGAAAACACCTTCCACGCGCATGAGTTCGCCGATATCCGCAAGCTGGTCGCGCTGAAGGACAAGCTGGGTGTGACGATCAGCGTCGGACTTCCGGCCCTCGACGAAGAGAAGACGATCGCCACGGTCATCAAGCGCGTCAAGGGCGCGCTGATGGACCGGGTGCCGCTGATCGACCAGATCGTGGTGATCGACTCCGACAGCACAGATCGCACCGTCGAGATCGCGACGGAGCTCGGAGTCCCGGTATTCAGGCACCCGCAGATTCTGCCGGAGACCGGGTCGCACCGGGGCAAAGGTGAAGCGCTGTGGAAGAGCCTGCATGTCCTCGATGGCGACATCGTGGCCTGGATCGACACCGACATCAGCAACATCCAGCCGCGGTTCGTGTACGGCCTGCTGGGGCCGCTGCTCCGCGAGCCGCAGCTCCAGTACGTCAAGGGCTTCTACCAGCGCCCGATCCGCCAGGGGGACATCCTCCAGGCCGAGGGCGGCGGTCGAGTCACCGAGCTCATGGCGCGTCCGCTCATCAACCTGTTCTTCCCCGAGCTGTCGGGCATGATCCAGCCGCTGTCAGGAGAGTACGCCGGGCGACGCACACTGCTCGAGCGTCTTCCATTCTTCACCGGCTACGCGGTCGAGATCGGCCTGCTGATCGACATTCTCGACAACGCCGGCCTCGCGGCACTCGGGCAGGTTGATCTCGAGCGCCGAATCCATCGCAACCAGACGCTCCCAAATCTCTCGCAGATGGCCTACGTCATCCTTCAGGCCGCCATCCGCAAGCTGGAGGAACGGCATCGGCTCGAGCTGCTGACCGAGGTCGGGCGAGGCATGAAGCTCATCAACACCGGCAAGGATCACTTCAATCTCGAGGTGCGCGAGATCGGCGACGAGATCCGTGCCCCGATCATCACCGTTCCGGCCTACCTTGCACGCCGCAAAACCTTGAAGGACCGTTGAGCCGATATGGTGGCGTCGTCATCGATGTCCCGACAGTTTCAACTGAGGTACCGAGGAGCATGTCCATGTACGGCTGGGTCCGACGCGCACAGCGCTCCGTTCTGGACACGGTCGGAAAGGCCAACGCCGTGGTTGCTGAGTGGACGGCTAAACAACCCCCATGCGTTGTCGGGATCCCGATGATGAATTTTCACGAGCACACCGCGCATGTCGTGGAGGATCTCGACTTCGACGAACTCGACGAGCTCATCATTTTCGACCACGGATCCGATGATCCCGCGTCCATAGCGTGGCTCGCCAAGATCGAGCGCAGGCCGAAGGTGACGGTGGACCGACGGGCGGCCATACCCACCGAGAGCCTCTATCGATCGTGGAATGACACCATTCGGCACGCCCTCGCGCGCTTCAACGATCGCAAGAGGGTGGACGTGGTACTGCTCAACAACGATGTCAGGCTGCCGGCGGGCTTCATTGGCTTCCTGACGCGCGCCGTCCGATCCGGCGATCCGCGGTTGGTGATTGCCTATCCCGACATGAATGCGATTCTGGATGACGGCCTGCCGCAGAACACCGATCTCGAGCCCACGAGAGGGCTTGCCGGTGACGGGGGATTTACGGGGTGGGCATTCGCGCTGAAGGCTGAGGCATTTCGACGGGAGATCCCATACATCGACGAGCGCCTGCGCTTCTATTCCGGAGACCGAGACCTGATCTTCAATCTCGAGACACGTGGATATTACGCTGCCCGAGTACGTGGCCTCCCATGTCTGCACGGACTCGGTGCCACCAGGAAGAAGCGTCCTGAGCTGAAGGACCAGATGCGGCGCGACGTTGAGCTCTGTTGGGCAAAGTGGAAGGGGCCGATGGGCGAGGTCGCCCTCTCCCTTCGGGAACGCGCCTTCGTCGACGACGGGTAGGGCAGGAGCCCGGGCTCTATCATTGCCGCATGTCCGATCGCCCGCTCTCAGTTGTCGTCGCGCCCGACTCGTTCGGCGGCGCGCTCGACTCGGTGGGGGTGACCGCCGCGATCGCCGCGGGTTGGTCTCGCGTACGGCCGAGCGACGAGGTCGTGCGCCGGCCGATGGCCGATGGCGGCGAGGGCACCCTGGCTGCGGTGGCCGATGCGCTGGGCGACGCGGCCGAGCGCCGGACGGTTGAGACGACTGATGCGCTGGGTCGACCGATCAGCGCGGACTGGCTGCTGCTGGACGAGGGTCGTGGCGCCTTCGTGGAGATGGCATCGGCCTCCGGCCTGGCCCGGCTCGGCGCAGATGAACGAACGCCGCAGAGTGCGGGTCTGGCCTCCACGCGTGGCACCGGCGACTTGCTGCGCGCGGCGCTTGACGCCGGCGTCGATCGGATCACGGTCGGGCTGGGCGGATCGGCCACGACCGATGGTGGGACCGGCATGCTCGCCGCCCTCGGCGTTCGTTTCACCGATGACTCCGGTGCCGACCTTGCACCGGGCGGCGCAGCGCTGGCTGACCTGCGGCGAATCGACCCTTCGGGCCTGGATCCGCGGTTGGGGGACGTCACGCTGGTGGTGGCCTCGGATGTCACGAATCCGCTGTGCGGCACGCGTGGCGCGGCCGCCACATACGGCCCCCAGAAGGGCGCCGATGCAGCCGCCGTCCAGGCGCTCGACGCTGCCCTGACGACCTATGGGCGCGCCATCGAGGTGACGACTGGACGCCTGGTGGCTGACCTTCCCGGGGCCGGCGCCGCAGGTGGTACGACGGCCGGCCTTCTCGGCTTCACTGCGGCGCGGGTGCGACCGGGAGTCGAGGTCGTGGCCGAGCTCGTCGGGCTGGCCGACGCCCTCGAAGAGGCCGACCTCGTGATCACCGGCGAAGGACGGGCCGACGAGCAGACGCTCCAGGGCAAGACGGCGATGGGCGTCGCCACACTCGCGCGCCCGCGCAACACGCCGGTTGTGCTGCTGTGCGGTGGCCTGGGACCCGGAGCGGAGGCGCTCGACGCGGTGATAGCGCTGGCCGTGGTTCAGCCCATCATCGACCGACCGATGGACCTCGCCGATGCCATGGCCGATACCGAGCGCCTGTTGATGGTGGCGGCCGGGAGGCTGGCACGCAGCGTCGGCATCGGTCTGGGGCTGGCGCGCCCGTAGGGCGCATCGGTCCATGGCGCGCGGTCCGAGCCCGCAGAAGCGTGCGGCAGATCGGCGAATGCGGAGGCGCCTGGCCGGCGTAGTGCTGGAGCGGCTGGGCGAGCGGTACGGGCACCCGACCTGGGCCGGTCCGCGGGTCGATGCACTCAGCGAGCTGGTCCTGACGATCCTCTCGCAGAACACCGCTGACACGAATTCGTTCCGCGCCTTCACCGCGCTGCGAGAGCGCTACCCGACCTGGCCCGAGGTGCTGGTCGCGCCGACCGATGAGCTGGAGGACGTGCTCCGGCCCGGCGGCCTGGCACCGACAAAGTCGAAGCGCATCCAGCACGTTCTTGCCGAGGTGCACGAGGCGACCGGTGGCACCTGGGACCTCTCGTTTCTTGGCGAGTTGCCGTTGGCGCAGGCGCGCGAGTGGCTGACCTCACTGCCGGGGATCGGCCGCAAGACGGCCTCGATCGTCCTGCTCTTCAACTTCGGTCGCCCCGCGATGCCGGTCGATACCCACGTCCACCGCGTTGCGTGGCGTCTCGGCATGTTCGCCCGCAACACGCCGCTCGACCGTGCCCATGAATTCCTCGAGGAGGCGCTCGAGCCGGTCGAGATGTATCCCTTCCACGTCGAGATGATTCGCCACGGCCGCGACACCTGCCGGGCGCCTCGCCCCATCTGCGGCCTCTGCCCCCTGACCGATGTCTGCGCTTACTACCCACTTGCCGCCCGCGGCCGCGCACCCATGGCGCCAATCCCGAAGGGCTCGCCCGCTCCCGATCCGGACGCCGCACCGCGCTTCCATGACGAGCTCATCCACGGCTGGACTCCGCCCGAGTAGCGAAATGGCCAGGCGGGAGACGCTGTGCATGGCTGTGATGTGCGCGGCATGGGATTTCGGCCACTTTCTGGCCGATACGCCCGCCCCACGCACAACGGCGCCGACGCTGACGTTGCATTCGTGCCAGGAAGCAATTTCGGCTAGAATCGCCCTTCGCCTAGGCGCTGGCCGAGATAGCTCAGTTGGTAGAGCAGGGCTTTCGTAAAGCTCAGGTCGCGAGTTCGAGTCTCGCTCTCGGCTCCATCCACCTCGCTGCAATCGGGAACGCATGGCCGCATCCTGGGCCGCATCTTGGGCCGCATCTTGGGCGCACCTAGGTGTCTTCGAGCGAGACCGATCCGTCCTCGCCAATGACAATCGTGAAGTCAAGAGTCGGATTGTCTCTCGGCCAGTCGTCAGAGTCAGTGATTGCTCCGTCGTCGACGAGAATGGTCCAGCCGCCGGGTCCTGGTCGCTCAAGGCGTAACTCAGCTTCCGAGCCTGCTTCCACGACATGGCTGACGTGCACGAACGGGTCCGCGACTGGTTCCCCGTCCGTCCCGGCGACGATCTCGAGAGTGGCGTCCAGAGCACTCCGGTTGTCCACGACAAGGTCGAGGCCGTACGCCTCCCCACATGTGGTGAATACGAGTGCAACCAGAGCGCTTACGACGAAGGTCGTGTGTCGGTTCACCCTGACTCCTCAGAGGCCCCAGTTCGACGCGATCAACCCACCCACAATAACCCGACGGCTATCCGGATTCGGCGATCAGATCTGGCGTGATCTCGCCGATGGAGCGGCAGCCGGCGAGCGCCATGACCAGGGAGAGTTCGTCGCGTGCGATCTCGATGATGCGGCGGACGCCATCCGCCCCGTCCACGGCCAGGCCCCACAGGATCGGTCGGCCCACCGCCACCAGGTCGGCACCGAGCGCCAGGCCCTTGAGAATGTCGATCCCACGACGGACGCCGCCGTCGACCACGAGCAGCGCCCGGTCACCCACGGCGCCAGCCACCTCCGGCAGCGCATCGATGCCGGCGACGGCCGTATCCAACTGCCGCCCGCCGTGGTTGCTGACCCAGATCCCATCGCAGCCGACATCGACGGCGCGCGAAGCGTCATCGGCTCGCAGGATTCCTTTCGCCACCAGCGGGATCGGACAGATGGAGCGCAGCCAGGCCAGCTCGTCCCAATCGAACGTCGGCAGGACGACGATCCCAGTCGCATCGGTCGGCTGATCCGCCGGGAGGTGTGCGCCCATGTGCAGCACGAACCGGTTCCGATCGTCGCGCTCTCGATTTCCCGGCAGCGGCAGGTCCACCGTGACGGCGAGCGCGGAAAAGCCGGCATTGACCGCACGCAGCACCAGGGATTCGGTATCCGCCCGGTGAACCGGGGGATACAGCTGGAACCAGCGTGGTGCCGCCGGCTCGACTGCCGCGACGTCCTCCAAGGAGACCGATGAGATCGTCGACAGGGTGAGCAGCGCACCCGCCGCCGCCGCACCTCGGGCGGTCGCTCGTTCGGCATCCGGGTGGGCGAGGTCATGCGCGGCCATCGGCGCCACGATGATCGGATGGTCGAGGCGCACGCCGAACTCCGTCGTCGCGAGATCGCGCTGCGCGACGTCAACCAGGACCCGAGGGCGCAGTCGCAGTCGATCCCAGGCGAGCCGGTTGTCGGCCAGGCTGCGTTCGTCGCCCGCGCCGCCGGCGTAGTAGTCCCAGGCACCCGGATCCATCCGTGTGCGGGCCAGCGGCTCATAGTCGGACAGGGTGATCGGCCGGTCGGTACTCATTTACCATGATGATCGCATCCTGATCCGGCCAGAATGGCGACATGCAACGAAATTCCGCCATCGTCATCGGTCTTGTCGTCCTGGTCGTGGCCGCCGTGATCGGGTTCCTCGTCGTCTCACGGCCATCCGAGACACCGACGCCCAGTTCTTCGGCTTCGCCACCTCCGGAGAGTGCTGCGCCATCTGCATCGGCTGCACCTTCGCTCGCGGCCGACCTTCTGGACCGGCGCTGGACGATCCTGTACGTCGGGACCGATCTCAACGCCACGCGCGAGGAGGACGGTGATGCGCCGAACACCGATTCGCTCATGGTCGTTAGTGTGTCCGCCGATCAATCCGTGCTGACGCTCATCTCCCTGCCGCGCGACACCGTCGACGTGCCGCTTCCCGACGGCGGCGTGTACCCCGGAAAGATCAACGCCATCTACAACGAGCAGGGGATCGATGCGCTGGTTGCTGCCATGTCGACCCTGTACGACGTGCCGATTGACGCGCACATCGTGCTCGACATGGACGACTTCACGCGACTGGTGGACGCGGTGGGGACCATCGAGGTCAACCCCGACGCTCCGCTGACCGATCCGATCGTCGACCTGGACCTCGAGTCGGGGCCGCAGGAGATCGACGGCCTCACCGCGAACGGCTACGTCCGTACGCGCGTCGACCAGGACTACGGGCGGATGGGTCGCCAGCAGGAGGTGCTCGTCGCGCTCGTTGCGAAATTGGTGAATCCGGAGACCGAAGTGGATCTCGAAGCTCTTCTCGACGGCCTCGACTCACTGGAGACCGATCTTCCGCTGGACCAGCTCGGCACGCTGATGGAGATCGCGCGACGCACGGCCGATGCGGAGGTCCGCTACGTGCTGATCGAGCCGCCGCTCATCACGTTCGAGGGAGATCGTGACGACGGCCGCGGGTACGTCCTCGAGGCCGACTTCCCTGCGATCCAGGCCGAGGTTCAGGAACTCATCGGCGAGTAAGCGCGTTCATTGACCTGCGTGTCCGAAACTTCGCCGACACGATCAGGACTGGGCGGGTTCCTCGGCGGGTTCGCTCGGCTCGCCGCCGTCGGCCGCCTCGCCACCCTCGGTCGCGCCCTCTTCGCCTTCGGCGGCCTCACCATCGACCTCATCGCCCTCGGTGACCACCGGCTCCGGCTCCTCCTCGACCCGCGGCGGAACCACGGTCGAGACGAGCGCGTCGCCATCGGTCAGCACTTGGACCAGGTCGCGGTTGAGGTTGAGATCGCGCACGTGGATCGCCACGTCCAGGCTGCGCAGGACCGAGACATCCACTTCGATCTCATGAGGGATGTCGTTTGGCAGCGCCTTGACGTGGATGCTCGAGAGGTTGTGGAGCAGCGTGCCGCCGGTCGCTTCGACCGCGGGCGCCTCACCGGTGAAGACGAGCGGGACATCCACTTCCATCTCGACCTTGAGGTTGACGAGGTAATAGTCCACGTGGATGGCCTGGCGGCTCAGGGGATGGCGTTGCACGCTCTTGATGAAGCCGCTGCTCGCGCGGCTTGCGCCCGGCAGGCGGAACTTCACGACCGACGTTCGACCCGCGGCGCGATACAGCGTCTCGAATGTCTTGGCATTGACCTGGACGTTGGTCGAGCCTTCGCCCTTGCCGTACACGACGCCGGGGACGATTCCCTCGCGGCGAAGGCGCTTGTTGGCCTTGCCCTGCGCCTCACGCGCGTCGAGGGTGAGCTCCAGGTCCATCGGTGGGGTGATCCTCTCTGTCGTCGGGCGCCTGCGCTCGCTCGTTGTTCGAACGGCGGGCAGCACCGAATTGATGGCAGATGCATTCGAGTGCGAGCGGGCATGGTACCTCGCAAGCTCGGGGCGGGCAAGCGGCGAGGATCGAACGAATCGGTTACCGACGGCGTATGTCCCGCGATGTCCCGCGAGATGTGGACCGATACGGCCCCGCCGGGTCGTCGTGCACGTGTTCGGATGCTAGAACTCATCATCGGCCTTGTGCGGGCTGCGGTAGTGCGACCTCGACAGTTGCCCAGCCCTCGGTCAGCGAGCAGCCGACCGAGAAGCCGATGACAACTGCGTCGTCGGCGGTCGCGACTCGACACTCGAGGCGGCGCTGTACCGCGAAAATTGACGCTTCTTCAGGTACGCGCAACCGCGACGTGTCTATTCGTTCCTATACTCACCCACATGCCCGGCACCATCATGATCGTGGAGGACGAGCCCGCCGTCGCACGCGGCGTCCAGATCGCCCTGGAGCGCGAGGGCTATGACGTCAGCGTCCAGCCGACTGGCGAGGATGCGATCGCCAACTTTGCCGATGCCGCGCCGGACCTCGTGGTGCTCGACGTCCGCCTGCCAGGGATCGATGGGTTCGAGGTCCTGCGCCAGCTGCGTCGCGAAACGCGGGCGCCGGTCATCTTCCTGACCGCCCGCGCGGACGAGGTGGACAAGGTCGTCGGCCTGGAGATGGGAGCCGATGACTACCTCGTGAAGCCGTTCAGCGTTCGCGAGCTCGTCACCCGCATCAAGGCACTCCTGCGGCGGGCATACGGCGAGTTGGCGGATACCCAGACGGGACGCACGCTGCGCCGCGGGAGCCTCGTGATCGACCTCGAGCGGCGGCGCGTCACGCGCGACGGCGAGCGCATCGGTCTCACGACGACCGAGTTCGACCTGTTGCGCCACCTTGCCGCACGGCCGGGCCGCGTCTACACCCGTGGCCAGCTGCTCGAGCTCGTCCGTGACTACGACGATGCCCTGGTGCAGGACGAGCGCACCATCAACGTCCACATCAGCCACATCCGCGACAAGATAGAGCCTGATCCGGGCCATCCCCGCTACATCCGTACCGTGCGCGGCGTCGGCTATGCCTTCGCCGAGGACTGAGGGCGAGCCGACGGCGGCAAGCCGCTGGGCACGCCTCGATCCGCGCGGCCCTGTCGCCGTTCTCCAGCGGCTGAACGCCCGGCTCATCACGACGCTTGCCACGGTGGCGCTGGTTGGCCTCGTCGTGTCCGGGCTTGCCATCAACCAGATCCTGCCGGGCTACTTCACGGAGCAGACGCAGGAGCTGGTGGCGACATCGGCTGTCTCGACCGGCATCCTGCTGCGCCAGGAGATCATCCGATTCGGCGGCAGCGAGCTCGGACGCAACACCGCCGAGGTGCAGGAGCTGCGCGACACGCGCATCGTGCCCAATGTTGCCGTACAGGCCGCCGGGATCTTCAGGGCCACCGTGACCATCATCAACGCCGATGACGAGCCGGTCGCCCAGGCAACCCCACCGGACATCGAGTCCCTGGAGGGCCAGGGGCTGCGGAGGGACACGGCGGTCGGCCCGATCCAGTCCTTTGTCAATGTCGAGCTGCCCAGCGGTAATGTGACGCGCTACCGCGTCGTGATCAGCGACTCATTCTCGACGCGCGAGGAGACGCTCGAGCGGATCCAGAGCGCGTTGCTGGCGGCTGGGGTGCTGGCGCTGGCGGTGTCGCTGGTGACCGGGATCGTCGCGGCGCGCAGCCTGACGGTGCCGATTGGCCGCCTGCGACGGGTCGCCGGCCGAGTGGCCCAGGGTCAGCTCGACGAGCGTGCGGAGCCGTCGGGCGTGCTCGAGATCGACGAGCTGGCGGCACAGTTCAACGTGATGGCCGACCGGCTGGCCGGCACCCTGCGTATGCTCGAAGCTGACCGGGACCGCCTGCGCGAGTTCGTCGCGGATGTGAGCCATGAACTGCGGACGCCGATCGCGGCACTGCGCATGTACACCGAGCTCCAGGCGGACGGCAAGGTGGATGACGCCACGCGCCGGGAGTTCCTGGAGCGCTCGACCGAGCAGATCGGCCGACTCGAATGGCTCAGCACGAACCTGCTGGACCTCTCGCGCATCGACGCGGGCATCTTCCCGCTCGATATGCGTGACGGCGACCTGCGCGATCCGGTGCAGGCAGTGGTGCAGGCGCTCTCCGAGGTCGCCATGGAGCGAGGCGTCGCCCTCGACAGCGTCGTACCGGCCGACCCGGTCGAGCTGCGCTTTGATCGCGAACGCATCGTGCAGCTCCTCACCAACCTGATCGGCAACGCCCTGAAGTTCACTCCGCGCGCCGGATCGGTCTCGATCCACCTGACCGATTCCCCCGATGGCGCGTCGATCGAGGTTCGCGACACCGGGCCCGGGATCATGACCGACGAGCTGCCGCGCATTTTCGAGCGCTTCTTCCGCGGCACGAACACCGGGCAAGCCAGGGCGTCGGGAAGTGGGCTCGGGCTGGCCATCGTGCGTTCCATCGTGGACATGCATGCCGGCGAGATTGACGTACAGAGCGTGACGGGCCAGGGGACCGCGTTTCGCATCACTTTGCCGCGAGCGCCTGCGGCCGACATGATCCCCGACGAGGTGAAGGTCAACGAATCTTCACGCGGCCACGTTCCCGCACGTAACCCGGGCTCGCTACCGTGACACGTATGACGCACGACGCAGACCGATCTCCTGACCGCGACCCGACCGAGCCGGTCGAGGTGCAGCGCTACGGGCCCACCCCGCGGCGTGACGCCTACCGATCAAACTGGCAGGCGGCACCCGCATGGTCCAGCCGCCCCGCCGGTCGTTCCCAGGGCGTGACCGTGAGACGAGGACTTGGAGCTCTGCCGGTCATCGTCATCGCGATTGTCGCCGGCATTGCCTCGGGGGCGCTCTCGGCCGTCGCGATCTCCAACCTCATGGCGGAGCCGGCCGCGCAGGTCGGCGAGGCTCCGGCTGCGACGCCGGACGCCGACCGCGTCAGCGACGTTCGGATCGACGAGTCGAGCGCCGTGATCGACGCGGTCGATCGCGTGGCTCCGGCGGTCGTGACGATCCGCACTCAGGGTGACGGGCTGGCGGCCAGCGGAACCGGGTCAGGGGTCATGTACGACGAGAGCGGCTGGATATTGACCAACCGCCACGTGGTTGAGGATGCGTCGGCGCTGACGGTCATCCTCAATGACGGTCGCTCGTTCGACGGCACGGTCTACGGCATCGACACGCTCACCGACCTTGCCATCGTCACGATCGACGGGGAGGACCTGCCGACGGCACCGATCGGAACGTCAATGGGCCTGGAGCCGGGCCAGCTGGCCATCGCCATCGGGAACCCGCTGGGCTACGAGAACACCGTCACGACCGGCATCGTCTCGGGCCTCGGCCGACAGATCACCGCCTCGGACGCCAGCCAGACCAGCGCAGAGACCCTGCGCAATCTGATTCAGACCGATGCCGCCATCAACCCCGGCAACTCCGGAGGCCCGCTCGTCAACAGCGCGGGGCAGGTGATCGGCATCAATACCGCGGTCAGCACGAATGCCCAGGGCCTGGGTTTTGCGATCCCGATCGACGTGGCGCGTCCGATCATGGACCAGGCGCTCGCCGGCGATCCGCTGACTCGACCCTGGATCGGCGTCTACTACGTGCCGGTCTCGGCAGCCATCGCGGATGAGCAGGATCTGCCAGTCGATGCCGGTGCCCTGATTGGAACGACCGATGGCGGGAGCAGCCCGATCTTTGAGGGCAGCCCAGCGGAGGCCGCGGGCCTGCGCGTGGGAGACGTCATCGTGGCCGTGGACGACGTGCAGATCACCATGGAGCACGATCTGTCGACCCTGATCCTGCCGCATGCCCCGGGCGACACGATCACCCTGCGGGTCCTCCGCGACAATTCGGTTCGCGAGATCGACGTGACCCTCGGCGAGCTGCCGGCGGACAACTAGCCGATGCGGCGCCGCGTGAGTGTCGCCTCGACGGTGTCGAAGCGGCCGTCGATCGGCGCGTCTGGCTTGCGGACGCGGACCTCGACCGCATCGACCAACCGCCGGTCAGTGGACGCCAGCACCGCGGCGGCAATCGAGCCGGCCAGCGCCTCGATCAAATTGTGGGAGCGACCCTCCACCAGGCCACGAACGAGTTCGAAGACCTCCGCGTAGTCGATGGTGGCGTCGAGGAGGTCGCGCTCGGCGGCATCGGCGAGATCGGCGTGAAGGATGACGTCGACCTCGAACGACTGGGCGTCGACCTTCTCGTGCGGCAGGACGCCATGGCGCGCCATGAAGCGCATGCCGACCAGGCTGAGCCGATCCGGATAGCCCTCCGCGTTCACCGACGCACCACGGCATCTGACACGCGCACCGTCCGCGCGATGGTGGCCACGTCGTGGACCCGCACGATGTCGGCGCCAGCTCCGATAGCCAGTGCCACCGTGGCCGCCGTGCCCTCGACCCGGTCGTCGGGGGCGGCGCCGTCGAGCAGCTCGCCCAGGAATCGTTTACGGCTGGTGCCGACCAGCATCGGCAGACCACCCAGCGCCTGCTTGAGCTCACCAAGTCGATGCAGCAGCTCCAGGTTCTCCGCGGTGCCTTTTCCGAATCCGATGCCGGGGTCGACCACGATCCGATTTCGAGGGACGCCACGGGCTGCGGCCGCGTCGATGGCGTCGCGCAGCCAGGTCACCACAGTGTCGAAGGCGCCATCCGGATAGACGTTGTCCTCCTGGTTGTGCATGAGGACCAGGTGCGTCTTGCCGGCCGTGGCTGCGTCCGCGGTTCCAGGATCGTGCTGCGCGGCCCAGACGTCATTGACGATCCGCGCGCCGGCATCGACCGCGGCGCGCGCCACCGGGCCCTTGCTGGTGTCGATGCTGATGAGGGTCGATGCCCCAAGTTCCGCGACCAGGGCGCGGACCACCGGGATGGCGAGTGCCGCCTCGGCCTCCGCGCTGACGTCGGGGTGATCGCCGTAGGCGTTCCGTGGCCGCGTCGACTCCGCGCCGACATCGAGGATGTCGGCGCCCGACGCCACGAACGCGCGGCCCTGCGTGACCGCCGCCGCCACGATGTCGTCGAGGTTGCGGCCGTTCGATGCGAGCCCATCGCCGGAAAATGAGTCGGGCGTGACGTTGATGATCCCCATCAGATAGGTCCGCTCGCCCCAGCGCAGCTCGGTTGTCATCACCTGGTGATCATGCCGCGTACCGCGCCAACGAGATAGAGGGAGCCGGCGACGACCACCGGATCCCCGCCCGCCAGGGCCATCGCCTCACGTGGTGTCGCAGCTGTCCGTGAGCTGCCGCCGCTTACGGCGCGCCATGCGCGTTCCAGCTCAGCCGGCTCGTGGGCGTGCGGGTCGCCGATACGAGTGAACACGAATCGCGGGCGGAGTGGTGCGAGGGCGCGCAGGACGTCGCGCACCTTCTTGCCGCGCATGGCCCCGAAGACGATGGTTGGTTGAGTCACTCCGAGGTCAAGCAATGCGCGCGCCAGGGCGGCGGCGCCAGCCGGGTTGTGCGCCCCGTCGAGCAGTACGCGACCAAGACCGAGCGGCGTGCCGTCCATCAGTTCCAGGCGTCCCGGCCAACGAGCCGAGGCGAATCCGTGGCGCACGGCCGCTTCGGGCACGGCCAGCCCCCAGCGCTCGGCCAGCGCATCGAGGAGGGCCAGGGCGACTGCGGCATTCTCGGCCTGGTGCGCCCCGAGGAGCCCGATGACCAGGTCTCGCAGTTCGCCGCCCGGCATCCGCGCATCCACCACGATGCCCTTCCAGCTCGAGTCTCGCAATTGCACGCGGTACCTCTGGTGCGGGCCGGCTCGTCGAAGGGATACGCCCAGCGAGGCGCATCGGTCCAGGATGGGTCGCAGACCGCGACCGGAAGCGCCGGTCACGGCCAGGTTGCCGGGCTTGATGATCGGAGCCTTCTCTGTGCTGATGGCGGTCAGCGTCGAGCCGAGGTATGCCTCGTGGTCGCGCTGGACGTTGGTGATGGCGGCCACGCCGAGGTCCAGCACGTTCGTCGCGTCGAGCCGCCCGCCCATGCCGACCTCGACGATCGCGACATCGACCTCGCGCCGTGCAAGCTCGCCGATGGCGGCGGCAGTCAGCGCCTCGAACTCGGTCGGGGCACCGACCTCTGCGGCCACGCGATCGATGGCCGGAAGGATTGCCGCGACGGCATCGGCGAAGCGTGCTGCGCTCAGGGGTTGGCCGTCAATCGCCACGCGCTCGCGATAGCTGGTGAGGTGCGGTTTCGGCATGGTCCCGACTCGATACCCGGCGGCGACGAGCACGGACCGCGTCATGGCTACCACCGAGCCCTTGCCGTTCGTGCCGCCGACCAGCGCGCCCCGCAGCGATCGCTCGGGGTGGCCGACCTCGGCCATGAGCCGCTCGATACGCTCGAGGCCCATACTGATTCCGAAGCGTCCGCGCTCGGTGAGCGCGGTGACCGCCTGCCGATACGTGAGCGTGGAGGGATCGGTCACCTGGTCAGTCCGCGTTGTCCTCGTAGAACACGCAATCGTTGAACTGGCCGGTCAGGCACAGGTCGTTGACGTAGCCGGAGTCGAGATGCACGCCACCGCGCAGCTCGCAGCGCGCCACCGTTCCCTCCTGCTTCAGGAGCGTGCGCATGAGCTGCGGCGCCTGGATCGGCACCCTGCCCTTCGAGCCGTGAGTGAGGTAGAACTGCGGGCAGTGGTGGCGACGGGGCTTCGTATAGCCGAGCGGCATACCGCGGCGGCCGACGTGCACGGTCAGCGGTTCGGGTGCCGGGCTCTCGGCGAATCGCTTCTCGGCGATGACGCAGCGCCCGGGCTCGCACTCCTTGTCGTTGTGGCAGCAGGCGCGCGCGGGTCCGATACCCTCGACCGCCCACAGCTCCCAGCACGGGCGCCGCAGAATGAAGGCCGGACACCGGTAGCGGATGGTGAGGTCGCAGTTCTCGACCTCCCAGCACATGGTTCGGCGGTCGCTGTCTCGGCGTTCCGGGGCGAACGGATCCGCCGCGCCGCGACGGTCGCCACCAGCGCGTCGTTCAGTCTTGATGATCATCGAGTCTCGGGCAGCCCTCCTCGCCGGGGAGTGTAGCCGCTGCGGTCAGTCGTTCGCGCCGGCCGTCGGGCAGGGCCTAATGGCCTCACGAGGGAGCGCACGCCCAGCGTTGCGGCAACGGTCCAGCGGAAGTCTGGTGGCGGTCAGGCGAGGAACTGGCTGAGCCGCTCCTCCATGACTTCCTGGGGCATGAAGCCGACCAGGCGGGCGGCCTCGCGGCCGTTCTGGAAAACGATGAGCGTGGGAATACTGAAGATGCTGTATCGCATCGCCAGCTGTTGGTTCTCGTCGGTGTTGACCTTCGCCACGCTCATCTTGTCGTTGTGCTTATCGCCGAAGGATTCGACGACCGGTGAGACGAGCCGACAGGGTCCGCACCACGGTGCCCAGAAGTCGACGAGCACCGGCTTCTCGGCGTTGAGGACCTCCGATTCAAAGGTCGATTCGTCGACTGCCGTCGGGACAATGCTGGCCATGGGGTTGAGGTGCGCCTCCAGCGTGGGTTACGGGCTTCCGATCATCCTAGCATCGGACGTGCCGCGGTTCGTTGGCACGACCACCCGAACCGCTAGGAGGCTGTGTCGATAATGCCGGCTGCGGTGCGGCGTGGCTTGGGACAATGGATCATGCTGCACAAGACCTTCCGCCCCTACGACCAGCACACC
>Ga0208612_1000055_pt1 | contig 81831 bp, 79 predicted proteins | sample AntDryMetagUQ889_FD_188089 | JGI IMG/M metagenome (GOLD analysis project Ga0208612, IMG submission 188089) | Polar desert microbial communities from Antarctic Dry Valleys - UQ889 (SPAdes) | ecosystem: Environmental > Terrestrial > Soil > Desert | place: Antarctic Dry Valleys | collected 2008-12-31 | reverse complement strand
AGGAGTCTGGGCCGTTCTCAGTCCCAGTCTGGCTGATCATCCTCTCAGACCAGCTACCGATCGTCGCCTTGGTGAGCCATTACCTCACCAACTAGCTAATCGGACGCAGGCCCCTCCAAAAGCGGATTACTCCTTTAGACGACGAATTGAATCATCGACCACATGCGGTATTAGCCACCCTTTCGGGCAGTTATTCCCCACTTTTGGGCAGGTCACCTACGCGTTACTCAGCCGTCCGCCACTAGGTAACCATCAAGCAAGCTCAATGGCACCTCGTTCGACTTGCATGTCTCATGCACCCCGCCAGCGTTTGTCCTGAGCCAGGATCAAACTCTCCGTACAAAAAAAACCAGTGTTCTCGCCTCCAGAGTTACCTCCTTCAGCTCCTCCACCGGTTAAGAGTTCGACGTTGTCCCGCTGACTCGTGTGGATTCCTATCACTCTTCAACTGGTAAGCCGCCTCGCCACTCGACTCGGTGTCGATGCTTGGCTTCGTTCGATTCGAGGACTCCCCTAAAGGTGAACTCGCGATGGGTCACGCGGCACGGACCGTGGTCCGCCGTTCATGGCTCATCGGCCGGCTGGATGCCGACGCGATAGTGGACTATAGATCAGGCCGCTCGTACCGTCAAGCGAGCCCGATGCGGGCGCCGATGTCCGATTCGGCCCGCCTCCGACGTTGAGTGAAGTAACGGCGGCGGTACGCTGCCCAGGTCGGAGGTAACATCGTGGAGATCATGTCGGTGGTGGACGAGGAACAGGTGCGTGCCGCCGATGCCGAGCCTGACCGCCTCGAGCCGTCCGCATTCGGCCTGCTCTACGAGCAGCACCGTCTCGCGGTCTATCGCTATCTCCGAGCCCGGACGCGCAACGACGAGGACGCAATGGACCTGGCGGCGCTGACCTTCGAGCGAGCCTTCGCTGGCCTCGGCCGATTTCGGCGACGCGACGGCGGGGTCCGCGCCTGGCTGGTTCGCATCGCGCGAAACACCGCCATCGACGCGCATCGGCACCATCGGCCAACGGTCGACCTGGCGGGCGTGGACGCGCACCTCGGGAGGATCGCCGTCGAGGCCGACCGCCGCGGCGGCGAGTCCGAAGACGTTCTCGACCTGGTCACCCGGCTCCCCGGCGACCTTGGAGACACGCTGATGCTCCGGTACGCGGCCGGGTTGACCGCCCGGGAGATCGGGGTCGTCATCGGAAAACGCGAAGGGGCGGTACAGAAGCGGATAGAGCGCGGGCTGGCCGCGCTGCGGGAGGCATACGCATGAGCGGCCAAGACCACATCGAGGACCGGTTGAGCAAGGCCATGGCGTTCACGCCATCGACCGTTGCCATGCAAAGCCTGGACGAACGCGTGGCCAGGATGCTCGCCGCACCCGCCGCCCGTCGGGCACCGTCCGGCATGGGACGGCTCCTGCGCCCGATGGCCCTGGCCGCCGCGCTCGCGCTGACGGCCGGCGCCGTCGCTGCCGCACTCAGCCTGATCGACCGGCTGGCCGAGGAGACTTCCCCGGGATGGGCCACGGCATGGGAGCGCGCGGAGATCCTCGGCATCCAGCGGACCGATGCCGGGCTCACGCTAACCCTCGAGCGTGCATACGTGGATGTCAACCAGGTCATGCTCGGCATCGCGATCGACGGTCTGGACCCGTTGCAGCTGGGTGACTCAGCATACCGGCTGAGCGGGGTGACTCAACTCACCGGCCCGGGCGGCTGGACGCCGCTTCCGGAGGAGAGCAACAACGTAGCCAGAGACGTCGCGGGCGACGAATCCGCGTTCATCTTCACCTTCGGGTCGCCTCCACTGACGGCCGGGATGTGGGAGCTGTCCGTGACCTCAGTTGGTTACGGCGAGGGGAACATGACGGACGGCAGCTGGAACTTCGCATTCGAGCTTCCCGAGCCGGCGGGCACGGCGGTGACCGCCAACGCATCGGATACCGTCGGCGATGCGACACTGACGCTCACGGAGCTGCGCGTCTCGCCGTCCATCGTTGTCGCCCGAATCCGCCTCGACGTCGCGGGGACCACGTTCGCGGGCTGGTCCGCGGGCACCGGCCAGGACGGTGAGGTCATCCGGCACGGGGAGGCCACGTACCAGATCAACGAGGAGGGGATCTTCGAGGCCACACCGCAAGAGAACGAGTACCTCACCTTGGAAGGGGCGGAGAACGCCGCGGGGACGTGGGAGATCGTCATCCCGGAGCTGGGGTACACGACGGCTGACGGCGAGGGTGTAGGGATCGTCGGTCCGTGGACGCTCACGGTGACCGTCCCATAGCCAGAGGCCGCGCCGAAGGAGCGTTCTGAACGTCAGCGCTCCATGGCGCGGCGGCCCTGGAGGCTGCGGATGAGGGTCACGTCATCGGCGTATTCAAGGTCGCCGCCGACCGGCAGGCCACGCGCGATGCGGGTCACATTGGGAACATGCGCGCCGATTACGTCCGCCAGGTACATGGCGGTCGCCTCGCCCTCGAGGTTCGGGTTGGTGGCCAGGATGACCTCCTCCACGCCACCGGCGGTCACGCGGACGATGAGTTCTCGCGTGCGCAGCCGATCGGGACCGATGCCGTCGATGGGACTGATCGCGCCATGCAGCACGTGGTAGCGGCCGCGAAATTCACCGGTGCGCTCGATGGCCAGCACGTCGAGTGGCTCTTCGACCACGCAGATGCGGTTCGGCTCGCGGCGCGGATCGGTGCAAATCACGCATGGATCGACGCCGGTCTCGGTGATGTTGCAGCACACGCCGCAATACGCCACGTCTTCCTTGATGGACAGCAGCGCCGCCGCGAGGGATCGCGCGTCATCAGTCGAAGCACGCAGGACGTGGTAGGTCAGGCGCTGCGCCGTCTTGGTGCCGACCCCGGGGAGCTTGCTGAACTCCTCGATCAGGCGCGCGACCGGCGCAATGAGTCCCGCCATCGGCGGCTCAGCCGAATCCCGGGAGACCGGGCATGCCAGGCAGGCCCATGGCACCCGCGATGCCGCCCATGCGCTCGCGCTCCAGCTCCTTGCTCTGCGCGATCGCCTCGTTGATGGCGGTCATCACCAGGTCCTGGAGCATCTCGGCCTCATCGGGGTCGATGGCCGAGGGATCAATCTCGACGCTTCGCACCTCCTGCGCGCCTGTGATCACGATCCGAACGGCTCCCCCGCCGGCGGTCGCCTCGAGCGTGGTCTCCTTCAACTCCTCCTGTGCCTGGGCCATCTGGGTCTGCATCTGCTGCGCCATCTTAGCCAGATTTGAAATATTCACGCGTACTCCTGCTGATGTCATTCTTCTACCTGGTCAGTCTAGACATCCCACAAGTCCAACCAGCATGGTCGGCAGCGAGCAACGGTTGGAAGTCAGTTGAACGATGACTCGGCGCTCTCGGATGTCGTCCATCAACCCGCCATTGCGTCGCCCTGGCATCTCCAATGTGAAAGCCGAAGGTAGCCCTATCCTGTCAAGCCGCACTTCGATACCGCTCGGCCTTTGGGAGCGGTACAGCCATAAGCCCATCCACCCGACTGCGAGGGCGAAGAGAAGGGAACAAGATTATCCCTCCTCCGATCAGGAGGACGTTCGTCGCACGCGGAAGACAGCAGCGCGAGCAGGATTCCGCCCGGATCTGCGGCACGAGCATCGGGAGCCAATTCGGTGAGAAACGAGAACACGAACCCTTCGACAACACGTCGCCCGCAAGCAGCGTCGTTTCCGACGATTGCCATTCAGTTTGTTGAGGTATCTGAGCCTCCCACTACCAGGGACCACAGTCAGCGAGACCTGACCCGCAACAACTGGCCTCTATCAGCCAGTATGAGCGAGAGCTGAAATTAGGTGCCAAAGGTCAAATCTCTTTTGAAATAAGAAAGCCTCAAGGAGAATTCCTTGAGGGCAATCTACAACGGCAAGTAGTATTGAATTCTTACTTATGAAGCGGGCTCTTCAGCTAGAGTGGTGGCACTCATATCCACCGGTGTCGCCATGTTACCAGCCGCATCGTAGGCCAAGATACTGAACACATAGGTAGTGCCACAGCTCAAAGCTGATAGCCGGACACTCCGATATTGTCGGTGGCCACGTCCCAGGTCAGGTCTACTCGATAAGAGCTCGTCACACTGGCTACGAAGTTAGTGGCCGCGCTCGGGGCGATTTCATCAAGGAATAGGATCATCCTGAACCGTAAAGCTCCAAGTTGGAACACTCAGCAGGTTACCAGCAGCATCCTTGATTGCAGCTCCGTTAAAGTATACTCTGAAATTGCTCGAATAATGCAGGAGACTTGTTGGAGTAATCGTCCCCTTACGAGTGGTCGCATCGTAGCCTACGGTAGCCGGGACCGTCAGCCCGGTATCGACATTGATCAAGCTCACCGAGCTAGCACTGACGCCAGTGACCGGTTCGCTGAAAGTAGCACTGAGTACAATCGCCGCTGAGACTGCGGTGCTGTTATGAGCAGGGCTAAATCCGCTCACGGTCGGTGCAGTCGTGTCAGCAGTAGTGAAGCTCCAGGCGGTAGCGGTCAAAGTATTGCCAGTGGCATCCTTGATCGCGGCGCTGGCGCTTACGGTGTAATTGGTCAGCTGAGCGAAAGCTGGATGGCTGATAGTGGCCCTACGGGCCACGGCATCGTAGCTAACAGTAGTCGCGAGTTTTGCCCCAGCAGAATTGGTTACGGTAATGCTACTAGCGCTGACCCCGCTGACTGGCTCACTAAAAGTGAGGGTAACTGGAGCCGTTAGAGCCACCACGGTAGCGTTGGCTGCCGGAGTACGAGCACTAATAACCGGCTTGGCGACATCAACGTTGGTACCAAGACTGACTCCGCCTGTCAGAGGCATCCAGTAGCCTGCCCAGCCTCCGTTGGACACATAATAGTGCCAACGTCCATTGATAATGGCTTTACCCGTGGTATGTGCACTTGAGGCCGAGCTCAGCGTCATTTTTTTGCTGGCGGAAACTGAGCCGCTTGAATAATATATGTATCCGGTGTAAGTACCAGCATTAAACTTCAAATATTTAGCGGGGAAGCTAGACTGAGCATAGCTTCCAGCAATGTATCGAGTTCCGGCCGTCTCCCTGACAAACCAGCCATTCAGACTGCCTGAACTCATGTAAATCCAGCCTCCAGATTGACCACTAATAGCGGCACGAAAACCGGTTGTAGCACTAGTAACAGCGCTAAGGGAGATAATCTTGCTGGTGGCAACGGCTCCGCTTCCGGTAAAACGGTAGCCGACATGAGTGCCCGCGCTAAATTTAACCGTCCGCGCAGGGCTGAATTTAGCATCGGCGCTATTAGCACTCCAAGACGTGGTGAAGTACAAGGTGTATGGGGTGAGCTTGGTGCTCAGGGTGTCTGTGATACCCGAAGTGAACAATACCGCGTATGAGGTGCCAACTTTAAGATTAGCACTAGGGGTGATTGTGGCCTGCAGAGTACTGCTATTCCAGGTTACTGTCGCGGGGATATTGCTGGTAGTACCATGTTGACGCAGCAGCACGGTGGAAGCCGAAACATTCCTCACGGTGCGGCTGAAAGTTCCAGTGATAGTGGGTTTAACGCTCCGCAGGTTAGCCCATTGACTGGGGCTGATGGCCTTGACCACCGGAGAGCTCAACATGGAGTGGCTCACCGCACTTTGAGCATTGACCATGCCCTTGGCACTGGTGCCGCTTACGATAGCGCTGGTGGTATTAACAATAGCCGCTTCGACCGCCGCCGCAGAGGCATTAGGGTAACGACTGCGGATGAGTCCAGCCACACCGGCCACCAAAGGTGCCGCATAGCTGGTGCCACACCAGGTGTTGTTGGTGCTGTAGCCACCGTCGGTAAGCGCCACGATGCCGCAGCCGGGGGCGGAAACATCAACCCAAGAGCCGTAGGCGCTCCAGCTATAGCGATAATTATTTGATTGAATACCCGCCACCGAAATTACTCCGGCAATGCCGCCGGGGTAATTGAGAGCGGAAGAACCAGTATTGCCGGCTGCAGCAATAACGACCACGCCCTTGCTACGAGCATATTTAATGGCTTCGTCAGCCACGCCCGAATAGCCACCACCACCGAGGCTCATATTGATAACCTTAGCGCCATTATCGGCGGCGTAGATAATGCCACGCGCAATGTAATCATAGCTAGCACCACCGGTGCCGGTAAATACCTTGATGGGCATGATTTTGCAGCTCCAGCACATACCTGCTAGGCCGCGCGAGTTGCTGCTAGTGGCCGCAATGGCGCTGGCTACGCCAGTACCGTGCTTCTTGCTGTCTGTTACGTTAGTGGTGCGGTCAGCTGCGTTATAAGGCTTAACGATCTTGCCTGACAGGTCAGGGTGATAGATATCAACCCCACTATCAATTACCGCCACGATTACCGAAGTGCTTCCCACGGTGGCGTCCCAAGCATAAGGGGCGCGCATCTTAGACAGACCCCATTGAGAGGGGTAGTAAGGGTCATTGGGAGTACGCGCTAATTCGTAGGAACCATTGGCTTCCGCAAACTCTACATCAGGGTTTTTCTGCAGGGCGCTCAATATCCGCGTAGCTGCCTGCTCTGGTACCCGTATGACGCGAACTTTGATTTGGGGTAGCTCATCTACCACCTGTCCGCCTTGGTCCTTGACCAGCTTATCGCGGTCGGCGGCGCTCACAGTATCAGCGAAGCGGACGAGAATCTCGGTCTTACTTTTGATCTCGGCGCTGGGCAGCTCTTTGGCCGGAGCCGAAGCGGGATTGTTGGCCAGTGCGGGAGTGGAAACCGAGGTGAGTAGAATCGCTAGAAGAATAAAAGCAGCAGTCAGGCGTTTGAACATTGATTAAGAAGCTCCGAATTGGCCAGGCAACAGCGCGACCGAATCCGGCTCGTCGAGTTCGCGAAGCAATGCTTGGTTGAACATTGGCCCCTCAATTGTAAGGCTTCAGCAGTCCTCCTGACGCCCGTACCTTGAGTGCAGCCGGCGTCCTGTTGCTTCCCCACTCCGGTGAGCGTGGAAGTCGGTTGGTTGCCGTAGTAGATGGTCCATTAGGCGATTGGCTGTTCCGTTCCCGCGACCAAATGCTCTGGTGTTGGTGAGCATGCTCACAGGTCCCAAGCATGGACACGCCATCATGCTCAATCTCCGGCAATTCGCCTCTGTAGAGCTGCGGCCTGGTACGCTCTACGGTGCCCTTGCCCGCCTGGAAGAGGAAGGCATGATTGAGCCTCGTCCTTATCGCCTCACCCCGCCGGGAGCCCAAGTCGTGCGGGGCTCGGCTGGCGGAGCTGGAGAACACGGTCACAGTGGGATGGAGCGTCAGGCTCAAGGCAATGACTGATGCGCTGGATCATTCGCCTCTATCCGCGCGGTTGGCGTGAGCGCTACGGCGGCGAGATGAGCGAGCTGCTCGACAGTGCACCGCTAACACCAATCCAAGCGACTGACATCGCTCTCGATGCGACCGCGCACGGCTTAATGCTGCGGCCTCACAATTCACCGCCGTCAGCCTCTGGCTGGGCTTGCTGGCGTTGCTGCCAGCCGCTATTCGGTGTGATCGCCCTCAATGTCAACTGGCTACATACTTCCACTGGCCGATGCTTCTACTCTTTTTTCTCAGCTATACGCATTCACCACTCGATCACGACCTTGCCCCTCATCGGTGTGGCGTTGGCCGTCATCTCGATGCTTCGGGTCGGGCCGTCCATGCAGGGCGGAGTCAATCTCACCTCGAGCTGGCGTGGCCAGCGGCTGAGTGTCGCGGTAGGTGCAATCAGTGCCTCCCTACTGATCTACTGGGCGTTGGACCGACTCTGGTGGCTCATGACGTGGCCGAGCTACGGCCCGTAAGCCAATGGACCTGTCTAACGGATTGCTCTCGATCATCCGGTTCCTGGCATATACCCTATCGCGATACACCACCTTCGCCAGATTTGAAATATTCAACGCGTACTCCTGGCTTGGACCGATTCGTGTCCTGCCAGTCTGGTCACCATCCCACCAGCCGAACCAACCAGTCAGTCCGCGATATTTCGAGACCGATGCGCCCGAAGCCGATCTCCGGCGCGCTGCTCGCGATACAGCGCCAGCCGCCAGGTTTATCGAGCGCACGACCAGGGGATCAGCGCACTTCGGGCGCGTCCACGAGCTCGCCGCCGGTAATCTTCAGAACACCCTCGAGCAGGGCGCGCGCCTCAGGGTCGTCCGCGGCACCGACCGCCTGTTCGACAGTCAACGGCTCGAGCTCCAGGTTGCTGGCGACGCACTCGATGGCGAACGAGCCCCCGAACATCTCGCCGAGGAGGATCTCGATGGCGCCTGAGCGCTGCGAGATCCGCGAGCGCATGAATTCGCGCCCCTCGGGGAAGGCGAGTGTCAGCCGAGCCCCATCCCGCGCGATGGGGCGACATTCCTTCAGCAGGGGCTTGAGGACCGGGTTGGCGCGCTCGACAACCTCAGCCCAGCGCCCGCGAAGCTCCGCGACGTCACCGGCGCCTCTTGGCCCAGAGCTCGCTTGAGCCGATGCCGACTCCGGCACAGATTGTGGTGGCGTGTCTGGAGCCAGGGCAATGCGGCGCTGCGCTGGCGGTGTCGGGGCAGGTACGGTCCGGGCGGCGACGGGCATGGCCTGCGTGACAACTGGGGCCGGTGCCGCGATCTCGATCCCGAGCAGCTCCAGGATGAGTCGGGCGCGACCTTCGCGTGCGCCGATGCCGGCGGCTTCGGCCAGCGCGCGCAGGATCGTCGCCAGGCGACGGGCGGCGACGGGATCGGCGGCAGATGCGAGCAAGCGACGGCGCGCCTCCGTTTCGGCCTGGGCGGCGATCTGCGCAAGATCGCGTCCGGCATCGGCCAACGATGCGACGCAGTCGAGGGCTACCGGCGCATCACCCGCCTCGTAGGCGTTGACGAGCTCGATAATCGTCTCCTCATCGGCGAGGCCAACCGCCTCGCGCACATCGACCAGGGTCAGGCGGCCACTGGCGAAGGACAGCACCTGGTCGAGCAGCGATTCGGCGTCGCGCATTCCCCCATCGGCCAGGCGGGCAACCAGGGCCAGCGCGTCTTCATCGGCCTCGGCGCCTTCGGCAGCGCAGATACGCGTCAGCTTGCCGATGATGGTGGCCTCGCTGATGCGCCGGAAATCATGACGCTGCGTGCGGCTGATGATGGTGGCCGGCACCTTGTGCGTATCGGTCGTGGCCAGGATGAAGACGACGTGGTCGGGAGGCTCCTCGATCAGCTTGAGCAGCGCGTTGAAGGCGTGCGTGCTCAGCATGTGGACCTCGTCGATGATGTACACCCGGCGACGCAGCTCGGAAGGAGCGGTGAGCGCCCGCATGACGAGGTCGCGCGCATCCTCCACCAGGCCGTGACTGGCGGCATCGATCTCGATGACATCGAGCGCCCGACCCTCGCGGATGGAGACGCAGGCGGGACAGGCATCGCACGGGTCGCCATCGGAGCCGATGGCGGTGCAGTTGATGGCCTTGGCCAGGATCCGCGCCGTGGACGTCTTGCCGGTGCCACGCGGCCCGACGAAGAGGTACGCATGGGCGAGCCGATCGCCGCTGATGGCACGGCGCAGGGTCGTGACGATCGGATCCTGACCGATGAGCTCAGCGAAGCGCTGCGCGCGGAAGCGGCGGTAGAGCGCGCGGTTCGAAGCGGGCGGATCGTCGAGCACGGGCTGGGCTGCGGGCATGCGAAGTACCGTACACCGATTCGATGGCGCTCATCGGTGGAGAGAATGAATCGGCCGTGCACCCGATGTCGATTCACACCTGCTCGCACTCACCCACGCGTCCGGCTCCAGCCAGGTTGTCCCACGGCACCCGCAGGCGATCGCTTACCGCTGCTTCCTTCCGGATCTGACGGGGTTCACGGACCTACGCTGCGCGGGACCCGACTCTCAACGTCGGACGACGGTGGTGGTGGCCGAGCGGTGTGGACCTCGACCGGGAATTCAGCTCCGCTAGAGCGGTTTGCGGATACAGGGCACCGCTAGTTCCCCGCCTAGCACGACCGGCCGCGATGGTAGGTCGCAGGACCGCATCGGTCAATTCGAAGGTGGCGGAGAGGGAGGGATTCGAACCCTCGACGGGTTGCCCCGAACGGCATTTCCAGTGCCGCGCCATAGGCCTCTAGGCGACCTCTCCACGAAGCCGATAGGTGGCGGAGAGGGTGGGATTCGAACCCACGGTACGGTTACCCGCACACCGCTTTTCGAGAGCGGCACCTTCAACCACTCGGACACCTCTCCTCGCCGGGAGGGAGTCTAGCGCACGCTAGACCGATGCGGATTCCGTGGACAGGCGTCGAGCCTCCGACTCGCGAACCCCCGACACGACCGACAGCTGGTGCGGCAATGCGGGGTCGCGGGCGAGCTGGATGACGCTGCCGGCGGCGCCGCGATCCGGGTCCGGGACGGCGAAGACGAGTGCCCGGACTCGCGCCTCCACCAGAGCGCCGGTGCACATGGCGCAAGGCTCGTGAGTGGTGAAGATCGTCACCTCGGCCAGGCGCCGCGTGCCCATCTTGCGGGCGGTGGCCTGGATGGTGAGGAGCACGGCGTGGGCGGTCGGATCGTCCTGGAGCGCCGACCGATCGTGATCGCGCGCGATCATGGCGTCGTCGATGACGGCGACGGCCCCGATCGGCTCCTCGCCCTCTGCGGCGCCGCGCCGAGCTTCGGCGATCGCCTCGGCCATATAGAGCTCATAGTTCATCGGTCCGCCTCTCGCGCGGGCATCACGGGCGTGGAGCCCGGCGCTCAAGCGAGTCTAGCAGAGGTGGGTACGAATCCGGCAGAGCACCACCGAACCCGGCACCGCGGGTCATGGGCGTGCTCACCGTCGTTCCCGGCGCGGGCGCGCCGTCCGGCCGGAGCGTCACGTCGATCCGATCCATATCGTCGCGGAAGCAATGCTCATGCATGAATGCATAGAGCCAATCCGACCTGCGTCGACGGTGCGTCGATAGGCTGGCGCAAGTTCTGCTAGTTACTTACCGCGAACCGGGCATCGAACCGGGTGACCAGCAGGCCCGAGGGCAGGAAGGACGAGATGCAAGACCGTGTGGCGATGAACCGATCTCAAGACGGCGCTGGATGGCGAGTCGAGCGCATCGGTGCATACCTGATTCGCTATGGACTGGCCCTCACGCTGATCTGGGTCGGGGCGTTGAAGTTCACCTCCTACGAGGCCGAAGCCATCCAACCGCTGGCAGCCAACAGCCCGCTCCTGTCGTGGGTGTACAACATCCTCAGCGTTCAGACCTTCGCGATCGCGCTCGGCATTGGTGAGATTGCGCTGGGGCTCATGATCGCGGCACGGCCCATCGCGCCGCTGGTCTCGGCGATCGGAAGTATCGGGGCAGCCATCCTGTTCGCTGTCACATTGACCTTTCTCCTGACCACGCCCGGCGTGTGGCAGCCCGACTTCGGCGTACCGTTCCTGTCGCCGATGCCCGGCCAGTTCCTGGCCAAGGACCTCACGCTCTTCGCCGTATCAATCTGGACCGCGGGCGAAGCCCTTCGCGCGGCGAGAGGTGATATTGGACAGCCGGGGGGATACCCGCGGGCTCGTTGAACAGCAAGCTGCTGTTCATCAGGTCGTCGCAGTGCCGTCATGGAGTGCGACCCATGAGAAGCACCCTCGTGCATTGCGATGCACCCACGACGCACGACGACTACACCCAGTTCCTCGGTACCTGGCTCGCGGCGGAGATGCGCCGCCGGAACGTCCGAGCCGAGCAGCTCGCTCGGTGCAGCCTCGTCCACCACAGCACCATCTCGCGGATCCTCAGCGGGGACCGCTCGCCAACGCTGGACACCGTGGCACGCCTATCGGCTGCATTCCACATCGGCCTCGCGCTGGTCGGAGCGGCGGCGCCGAAGCCGGCAAAGACATCGCGCGAGGAACCTGATCAGCGAGCATGTTCATGCCCAGCCGAGGCGCCGGCGTCCACCCATCCCGCATAATCGAGGCGGCGCCGAAGCCAGACGTGTGAAGCCGCCCCGGCACTCGCGCCGGGGCGGCTCATCTCGTCTCAAGCGAGTTCGTCAGCTCGATGCGAGACCGTGTGGGGCGGCCATCGCGCTCGGGGCGTGAGCCTGCACCGTTTGCACGAGCGTCAGGCTCCCGTCGCCCCCCACCGCGAAGGCGCTGATCGTGGCCGTATGTTCACGCGGTGACGACATCGGCGCCAAGGCTGACGAGCTGTGTCGCGATGACGATCACCAGGCTCGTGGCCGCGAAGATCGTGACCAGGTGGATGCCGAGGGGGAATGGCCAGAACATCGTGGCGCCGACCGCCACCAGCGCGGCGGCGAGAGCGACCAGAATCGGCCAGCCGATCCCACGGAGCATCACGAGGAGAACGACAGCCGGCAACCAGTAGGCGAGCTGGCTGATGATGCCCAGTTCCGCGATCGCTCCGGCCAACCCCTGCACCGCCTGAATCGGCGGGACGAGCGGGGGCAGGAACATCGCCAGGCAGTGGAACGAGAGCGCCAGAAGGGCCAGAACGCCGATGCTGAGCTCGGGCCAAGCCAGGCGAACGGCGTGCGACTCGAGGGTGCTGCCACGCCGCAGCCGCCACGCGACCGCGATTCCGAACACCACCAACAGCAAAGCCCAGAAGGGCCAAGCGACCATGGGGGCAGTTTACGGCGAAGCGCAGCCAGAGGCGGGCGGCCTGTTAATGGAGAGAGCCCGGTCACGGGGCCGGGCTCTCGGTGTTCAGCGCTGCGCCGCGGTGTCTGGCGGTGCTGCGCTAGTCGACCGCTTCGCCGGGCATCATGAAGCCCACACCGAGGAAGATGATCGCCGTCAAGAAGTGAATGATCATCTCCGCGCCGCCCAGCGGCAAGATGCCGAAGCCATTCGGAGCGAACAGACCGATTATCCCGAGCAGCAGGTAGGCCACGCCGAAAGCGCGAAGCACCAGGATCGCCATCGACACCGTCGTCGATGCGTAGAGCAGAATCCCTCCGAGCAAGATGTGCACAATGTTCGCGACGGCGTTGACCGGTACGATTCCGAGCACCGCCGCGTCCGCGACCTCCATCCCCTCCATGTCGGTCATCGGACTGATGGCCGGGATGAATCCAATGATTCCAACCAGCACAAAGATGGCGCCAAAGACCAGTGCGACCATTCGAGCCATTCCCATGGGTTCCTCAACCTCCCTCGTGTGCGAAGCCCCCCGGTGGCCACGGCCAGCATATGTCTAGCATATGGACGCAAGCTGGCGCCGCCGCTCCCGGCGCCCGAGACTGAAGAGGACCGGAGGTCGCGCCATCGCTCCAGACGTCCCAGGTCGCTCCCAAGGGTGGACCCGCACCGACACCGCGGCCCTCGTGCTCATTACCGTGGGGGCGGCGATCCTGCGCTTCGTGTCGCTCGGTCGGCCGATTGACCTGGTCTTCGACGAGATCTTCTATGCGCGCGACGCATGCTGGTACGTCGCCGGCAGCGAGGGAGTCTGCGGCATCACCGACCTCACCAGCCGCGCGCATCCTCCGCTCGGCAAGTGGCTCATCGGGTCCGGTATCGCGGCATTCGGCTATGAGCCGTTTGGCTGGCGGGTCGGGGTCGCGGTGGCTGGCACACTGAGCGTGGCGCTCGTCTACCTCCTCGCCTGGCGGCTGCTGCCGCTCGTAACCGTCGGATCCGCGGCCACGGTGGGTGCCATCGCGGCATCGGCGCTGCTGGCGACGGACTTCTTGCACCTCGTCCAATCGCGCGTCGCCATGTTGGACGCGTTCATCGTGCTCTTCGTAGTCGGGGCCGTGCTTGCCGTCGTCCTGGACCGCGATCGGATTCGCGAACGCGCTGACCCGCCCTGGTGGTGGCGGTTGACGCTCGGACGGCCCTGGAGGGCCGTGGCCGGGATCTGCATCGGTGCCGCGGCAGCCACCAAGTGGTCGGGCGCGTTCGCCGCGCCGGCGATCATCGGTCTGGTGGTGGTCTGGGAAATCGCCGAACGGAGGCGATCGGAACCCGAAGCAGGCTGGAAGCGGTGGCTGTGGGGTGCCGTGCGACGCGAGGCGATCCCGACGTTCTTCCTGTTGGCGGTCGTTCCCGTCCTGACGTACATGGCCAGCTACATCGGTCGCATGCCGGGCGAGCTCATCGCCCTGCCGTGGGACACCGCATCTGTCTGGCGCGGGATCTGGGAGCACCAGCGCGCCATGCTCGACTTCCACACGGGCCTCGGTGGCAACCATCCGTACCAGTCACCGGCATGGTCGTGGCCGCTCATTCGCCGGCCGGTGGCGTACTGGTTCGAGGACTCCGGGGGCAGCTACCGCGAGATCATCGCGCTCGGCAACCCGTTGGTGTGGTGGCCGGGGCTCGTGGCGCTCGCGGCGCTGGTTCTGACCTGGGCACGCGCCGGGTGGGGATGGATGCGAGCCGAACCGGTGATCGGCGCGGCCGCCGTCTCGACGTATATCCCGTGGCTGATCCTGTCGGGCGACCGGAGCCAGACCTTCCTGTGGTACTTCCTGCCGACCGTGCCGTTCCTGTGCCTGGCCCTCGGCGTGTTCGCGGCCTGGGGCTGGTCACGCGTGTCGGGGCGCGTGACCGTCGGCATCTATGGGCTCCTGGTCATGGCGAGCTTTGCGTTCTACGTTCCGCTGCTGACGGCCCTGCCGCTCGACCCTGATGGTTGGCGGCTGCGCGTCCTCTTCCAAGACTGCGAGCGCGCCGATGCTCCGTCACTGACGCTGCCGGACGACTCCACCAGCCAAGGCACGCCACCGCGAGGCTGGTGCTGGATCTAAGCCCGTCGATCGGCGGCGAGGAGGCGGCGCGTCAGCCACGACCCCGTCACCCCGTGGAGGACGACCGACAGGATGATGGCTACGGCCACCACGCTGAAGAGAGGCCGGGCGTCCGCCGGGGTGAGCACGGTGAACGCAAAGCCCAGGTAGTAGATCGAGCCGATGCCCCGGATTCCGAACCAGGCGATGAACAGACGCTGGCGCATCGGTAACGCGCTCGGCAGCAGCGCGATCATCACCGCCAGGGGACGAACCACGAAGAGCAGGCCAAGAGCGGCGAGGAGTACCGGCCAGCCAAGCTCGAGCACGCCACCGATGGGCAGGACGCTGCCCAGGAGCAGGAGCACTGACAGCTCCGCGAACTTCTCGAAGACGGTGGAGACCTCGTGTAGCCGATGATTGACGTCGTGCCCCGCCTCGAAGCGGCGGAAGACGACGCCCGCGGCAAAGACGGCGAGAAAGCCATAGGCCTGGATCAGCTCGGTCGCGCCGTAGACCACGAAGATGGCGCCGACGGCGACGAACGCATCGAACGGGTTCACCAACCATCCGCGACCGATGACGCGGTACGTCAGCGCGGCGATCAGGCGACCGGCCACCGCGCCGATGACCAGGCCGACGATGACCGGGTATAGCAGATCGGCGGTCAACCACTCCAGCCACCACCCGTCGAAGCGCGCGAAGCCGCGCTCGTAGCCGAACAGGGCGAGCATGACGAAGGGGAAGGCGAGACCGTCGTTCAGGCCGGCTTCGGCGGTGATGCTGAAGCGAGATTCGTCCTCCGGCTCCTCCTGCATCGGCCCACTGACCTGGACGTCCTCGGCCAGTACCGGGTCAGTGGGCGCCAGGACGGCACCCAGCAGGATCGCGCCCGCGAGTGCCATACCAACCAGCCAGAGGCCTATCAGCGCCATGCCCGCGATCGTCAGCGGCATCGCCACCGCGAGGAGGAGCACCGTTGTGCGCCAGTTGCGCCAGGTCAGGGCCCGATCGAGCTTCACGCCGGCCCCGAACAGCGAGACGATGACCGCCAGCTCCGCCGCACGGCTGAAGAGCTGCGCATCCTCGAGCGGGTCGTACCAGTTGATGCCAATGCTCCGCAGGATCAGGCCGGCGAGGACTCCGGCCGTCAGATACAGGATTGCCGCAGAGAACGGACGACCGCGTTGGACCGATAGCGCCACCGACCCGATCAGGATGACGGCGCCGCCGATGAGGAGCAGCAGCTCGTAGACGCCGAGCTCGAACACCCAGCCCGGGGCACGGGCGATCAGCTCACCGCCGAGAGGAAGATTCACGCCCGCATGCTAGTAGGGTGGCGTGCCCGAGAGGACTCGAACCTCCGACCTTTAGGTCCGCAACCTAACGCTCTATCCACTGAGCTACGGGCACCCGATTGATAACGCTGAACGGTGGCGGAGAGGGAGGGATTCGAACCCTCGGAAGAGGTTTACCCCCTTCAGCGGTTTAGCAAACCGCCGCACTAGGCCACTATGCGACCTCTCCGTGATCGCGGCCGATGATAGCATGGAGCCTCGCCAGGGACGAAGAAGCCGTCCCCGGTTGACCAACCCTCAACGTACGTTCTCAGTGTGTGTCCCAGATGCCTGCCACCCGCCTTCCGATCATTGGACAGCCCCTTGCCCAGACGGCCCTGGAGGGCGTCCTGCGCGCGGCGCTGGCCGAGGCCGGCAGCCCGATCGAAATCGAACGATGGGAGCGACGACCGCACGAGCTGGCGGCAGCCCTCAAGGAGATCCGCGCCGGCGAGGATTTTGCCGGAGCGCTGATCTCCTCGCCGCACAAGGAGAAGGCTCCCGCGCTGTCGGACGCTCTGTCCGATGACGCCCGAGTGAGTGGCGCGGTCAACGTCTTCGTACGTGCCGAGGGACGCCTGCGCGGGCACAACACTGACGCCGATGGTATCCGCGCCGGACTCACCTCGATCCTGCCGCGTGTCAAGGGCAAGTGGCCGCGCAACGCAGTCGTGCTCGGCGCCGGCGGCGGGGCGCGCGCCGTGGTGGCCGTCCTGATCAACTCCCGCTTTCAACACGTTGCCGTCCTCAATCGCCACCTCCATAAGGCAGAGGCACTCGTCGCGCATTTCTCGCGGACCGCGCGGCACATGGAGGTGCGGGCGCGACCTTGGCACGACGCGATCATCGAGGCCGAGTTGGCTCGCGCCGACCTGTTGATCAATGCCAGTGGTCCTGGTGAGGATGGCCGCTCCCCGATTCCGACCGAGCTCCTGCCGGCGGATCGGTTCGTTCTCGATCTCGTCATCGGCGGATCGTCAACTCTGCTGCTGGACGCCGCCAAGGCGCAGGGTGGAACGGTCGCCAACGGGCAGGGCGCCTTCCTGGCCGCCACGGCAGAGACGCTGCGGCTGTTGACCGGCGCCGCGCCATCGGCGGAGACGCTGCGGAGCGCGCTCGCGACCGAGCTCGGGGTGCCCGAAGAAGGTCTCGCGGTGGTCGGCGACTGACGTGATGATGCACATCGGCCTCCAGCCCGTTCTCATGGTGAGCGCCGGATGAACGACGACCGTCGTACCGATGCTCGACTTGCTGAACTAATCCGGTCCGGGGACTCGGAAGCGCTCGGTGAGCTGTACGACCGCTATGCGGCAGCGGCACTCGCCACGGCGATGCGAGTCGTTCGGGCCAGAGATGAAGCGGAGGATGTGGTGCACGATGCGTTCGTGGCCGTTTGGCGCAAGATCGACCGCTTCGATGCGGACCGAGGGTCACTGCGCGCATGGCTGATGACGGTGGTCCGGAACCGGGCCATCGATCGCGTGCGCGCGCGCCGACCGAACATGGATCTCGAAGTCGCCGATGAGCGTTCTCTGCTGCGCACCGGGCCCAACCCGACGTGGGAAGCCGCGCTGGGTCGAACTGCCGCCACTGACGTCCAGGCCGCCATGGCTTCCCTTCCCCAAGAGCAGCGACAGGCCGTGGAGTTGGCCTACTTCGAGGGGTACACCTACCGCGAGGTCGCAGAAATCACCGGCGTTGCGCCTGGGACGGCTAACGGGCGTCTGCGGCTCGCATTGGCGAAATTGCGCGACGCCCTCAGCGGCAGCACCGCGGCGCCACTCGGCTCCTCCGAGTCGATGTTCTCCGAGGACACACGATGATGAATTGCACGACCGTCAACGAGCTCGCCGCCGCCTACGCCCTCGGAGCCATCGAGGCCGACGAGGAACGCCGCGTCGCTGAGCATCTGTCGACTTGCGGCCAGCAGCATTCCGACGTGCGCTCGATGATCGAAGCCGCCGCGCTCGTTCCCGTGTCTCTCGAGCCGGTGGCTCCCTCCGCCGCACTGCGCGGACGGCTGATGGCCACGATCGCACAGACACCACAGGAGAACGCGGTCCCTGCGACGCCGGCGCAGGCGCCGCAACCACGCGCGCCACAGCCCATCCGGTCGGCCGAACCGCGCCGCCCGTGGTGGCAGCTCGCTCCCCTGCCGGCCTCGCTCGCCGCGGTGGCGCTTGCCGCCGTTGTCGGCATCGGTTCCTGGAACATCTCGCTCAATCAGCAGCTCGGCGATCGCGATGCCGCGCTGCGGGCGGTCGCCTCCGCCGACGCCATCTTCGCGGCGCAAGGCACGGCAGGAGCCGGCTGGGTCATCGAGAGCGGGGAACAGGCCATCTTCATGGCGGAGGATCTGCTCGACCTGCCCGCCGACCAGCTGTACCAGCTGTGGCTGATCGACGGCGACAACGCTCCCGTCGCGGTTGGTACGGTCTCTGACACCGATGGTGTGGCCCTCGTGACGCTCGAGCGCGACCTCGGATCGGCGACGACGTTCGCCATCACCGTTGAGTCCGAGCGCGTCGACGCGCCCACCTCTGAGCCCGTCCTCGTCGCCAGCCTCGGCACCTGACCTTCCGCGACCACGACAACTGTTCCACGGGGTCGGTGCCACCGCTGCGCATCAGCCATTTGCGCAGAACGCACGGATCTGTGCGCTTCAGCGGCCACGTTGCGGTTAACCGCCGTCGATTGCACTTGGCGCACACGGTGAGCTGAATCGAACAGAGATCCGGGCAAGTCCGGTCGCTGCTTCGCAGATCGAATCGCCGCCGGAACGGGCCGCATTGCAGGGTCTCGCGTCCCTCGTGTCCCGCCCGACGTAGCCGGCTCCGGGTCAGTCCACTGGTGGAACCGATCACGGATGCCGCCAACCTCGATGATGACGCCGATCGGCCTCAACAGGCCGACGACGGCCAACGGCAGGAGGATGCGGCGGTATCGGTTCATGCAGGACTACGCGCGGGTGGGCTTCCTGCACGTGCGCGCTTCCGTAGACTCCCGGGACCGATGTTCTACACCCACGGCTGGGTCCACGTGATCGCCGGCTGCATGTTCTGCGGAAAGACCGATGAGATGCTTCGTCTCCTGCGGCGGTTTTCGATCGCGGGTCGGCGCGTGATCCTGGTGAAGCCGCGCCTCGACACGCGGACCGATCGGGTCACGGTCATCTCGCGGTCGGGAGCGCAGCACCAGGCCGTGACCGTGGATGACTCTTCAGAGATCGAGGCGGCGGTGGTTGAGGCCGACATCGTGGCCATCGAGGAAGGGCAGTTTTTCGACGATCGGTTACCGTCAGTCGTAGAACTGCTGGCGGAGATGGGGAAGCAGGTGGTCGTCACCGGACTGGACCGTGACTTCCGGGGCGTGCCGTTCGGCACCATGCCGCGGCTGCTCGCGCTGGCCGACCAGGTGACGAAGCTCACCGCCATCTGCATGGTCTGCGGCGAGCCGGCCACGCGGACCCAACGGCTCATTGATGGAGCCCCCGCGGGGGCGGATTCACCGTTGATCGTGATCGGCGGCCTGGGCGATGAGACCTACGAGGCTCGTTGCCGCCTCCACCACGAGGTCCCCGGCCTCGCCTCCTCCTGATGCATGGCGCCGCCGGAATCCGAATGGACCGATGCCGCTGCTACCGGGGATCGCTTGCTGGCTGGAGGGCCGTCGACGGTGAAGAGCCGTGCCTGTTGACGCCACCCAGCCGGCGTCGAGGCCGGGCCAAACCCTGAACGACGATCGGGCGCGTGTCCGGCATCTGGAACCACAGCGCCTCAGTGGGCGCGCTGGTGAGGAGGAGGAAGGTCAAGGCCAGCACGCCTCCTCCCCGGTAGATTCGTCGCCTCGGCATCATCGTTCCCTCGTCTCGATGCTCGTTGCGATTCTGCCCAAACGAAGGCTGCCTGGTCAATAGCCGAGCAACACCGGCGTGGCGGAGGGGGTGGGATTCGAACCCACGGTGGGTTTGCACCCACGTCGGTTTTCAAGACCGATGCATTCGTCCACTCTGCCACCCCTCCGTCGCCGCGATTCTCGCACGAATTGGCCCCGAACAGCCGTTCGCAATTCTGGCCGAGCACGGATTGACGACCACGTTGACGACCACCGGCGTCTAGGTAGCCCCGAGTGCGCGGTCCATCTGATCCGCGGCGTCCCGCTGTAGCGCCGGCACGTGCGAATACGTATTCATCGTGATGGTGATTGTGGAGTGTCCGAGCTGACCGGCGAGATCGAGTATCTCGAGCCGGCGCTGGCCGAGCATCGCGAGTCCGGCTCGTTCTCCGACTACATCGGAGCAGAGGCCGCGCAGCGCGGATGGGAGCGGGCGCACATGCAGCTCCGTGCCGGCGTGGCGATCGCCGACGTGATCGCGCACGCTACGGCCGAAGGCGACAAGGAGCTCCTCGGCGGCCTCGAACTCAAATGCTCCGGCCTACCTTCGCTCGATGGCCGGCGCGAAGCACGATGAGACGAGCGTGCAGCGCGCCATCGCCGACACGCGAATGATGATCGAGGCCGCCACCGATCCGCTCATCGGCAAGGCCGGTGAGCTCTTCCGTGAGGCGTCGCGTACCTTCGCCCGTGAAGCCAGAAGCGCGAAGGCGTGGACCGGCTACTGCATCGCGTCGGCTGCCGGGCGCGCCACCGTGGGCGACATGATCGAGCTCGCCTTCGAGACGGGCGACGTGCCAACCGGCCTATGGCCGAGCGTCACGGCGGGCGATCCGAAGGCCGTGTATGCGCTCGTGCAGGTCGAGGCGCGACGGGGGGGCTTTGCTCGGCCTCGATGCGCCGGCGCGCAGCTCCGTGACGGTGGAGAACATCGACCGAGAGTGGCGCATGCAGTACGTGCTCGAGCTCGAGCGTGGCCGAGAAGGAGCGCTCCGAACGGCTCTTCGAGAGCCTCGAGATCGTCGTGCGGCAAGCCCTCACGGATGATGCGGAGCGGGCGCTCGACGTACTCGCGAGGTGCGGGCTCGCGGCGGGATGGGCATCTCCGAGCCAGCGAGTGCACCGACATGCCGGCCAGGCCGGCCACGGCCGCACGCGCTGCGGACCGCGACGCCGAAAGCCGGAACGCCGGGAATCACAGCTCCGGCGAAGACGAGGGCCGTACCGGCCGTTCTGGGCGTCAAGGGGCTGCCAATTGGGCGGGTAGTGCGTCCGTTTGCCGCGGGAGTCGGCTTGCGGATGCTTGAGCACGCATAATCGGCCCATGCGGCGAACACACTTCAGCGTCGTACTCCTCGTCCTCTTCGTGACGGCGTGCGCAGCTCCGTCGCGATATGCCTTCGAGTCAGGATCGGCGGAGGACATGGCGGCTCGCTACATCGCCGAGTGGGGCGGGCAAGCCGATCAATATCGCGCCATCTTCGAGAGCGATGACTGCGCACGGCTGGCCGAGACTCCGGTCGGCGTTCCATGGAACGCGCCGGCGGCGAGCGGTAGGTGGCGCGCCGACCTTTATACGCCCGAGGGGCGTGAGCAGACGGGATACCTTGAGGCTCGCAGGGAGCGCCTCGCGCAACTCGGCTGCCGAGAGGACCCGCCACCGTTGCCACCGAATGATGGGAGCACGCTCGGCGGGTGAATCCGGTGCTCTCGGCCGGGAGATGGGGGCCGCCGGCGGGCCATGCGTCGGCGGCCTCGAATCTACCCGGAAGGGTGTCAACGAAGGTGTCAGAGGAACTCGATCAGCTCCGTCCGCTTCGTCTCGAACTCTTCTTCCGGACGAGCCCGTCGGCACGGAGTGTGGCAAGCTGGCGTAGCCGATCAGCCGAGCTCATCTCGCTGCCGGACGCGAGCAGGAAGCTCGTGACCGTCCACTCTGCCACCCCTCCGTCGCCGGACCGATGCTAGCCCGCGAAGAAGATGAGCACGATGAAGGCGGCGATTCCGGCGACGGCAGCGGTGAGGAACATGCCCCACGCCATGTCGACGATGGTGACGATCGTCGGCCAGCCACGCATGGTTGCGTGATTGGTCAGGTCGTAAGTGGCATAGGCGACGAAGCCGAAGGCGGCACCGCGCCAGGCGGCGGTCAGCGCCGACGCGTCATCGACGCCCGGCTGCGTCGCGAAGAACCACGCGCCGACGGTGTAGATGATGTAGAACGCGATGGCCGGCGCCCAGTTCGTGCTGTCGGCGATGAGATGTCCCAGGTTGGACCGATAGAAATCGCGCGCCACCAACGTGAGCCAGATACCGTCGAAGACGGCCATGACGGCGAATGTCGCGATGAGAGCAGGTATCGACATGACACGCACGATACGCCTTCAGGCCGCATTCGGATCAGCGCTCGCTGCTTTGTCCGAGTCGACGCCGCCAGGGTGCTACGGACCGATGCGGTCGCGTCCTCCGAACGCGGGATGCAGCACATCCGGGAGCAGGATCGAGCCGTCGGGCTGCTGATGGGTCTCGATCAGCGCTGCCACGGTGCGGGGCAGGGCCAAGCCGGAACCATTGAGCGTGTGGACCAGCTCCGGCTTCGCACCGGGCTCGGAGCGATGGCGGATCGCCATGCGGCGTGCCTGGTAGTCGCGGAAGTTGCTGACGCTGCTGACCTCGAGCCAGCGCTCGACGCCGGGCGCCCAGACCTCGATGTCGTACTTGCGGGCCTGGACGAAGCCCATCTCGCGGGTGGCCATCAGCAGGACGCGGTACGCCAGGCCTAGGCGCTGGAGCAGGACTTCGGCGCGCTCGGTCAGCCATTCCAGCTCTGCCTCAGAATCGGCGGGACGGGTGAAGCTGACCATCTCGACCTTGTCGAACTGATGCACGCGCAGGATGCCGCGGGTGTCGCGGCCGGCGGCGCCGGCCTCGCGGCGGAAACTCGGCGAATAGGCCGCGTACCGTATCGGCAGGGAAGAAGCTTCGAGGATCTCGTCGCGGTGCAGGTTGGTGACCGGGACCTCGGCCGTCGGGATGAGGTAGAGGTCGTCGCGGGTGGCGACGTACATCTGGTCTTCCTTGTCCGGGATCTGACCAGTGCCGCGGACGCTGTCCGCGTTGACGAGGACCGGCGGCCAGACCTCGGTCATGCCGTGCTCGCGGGTGTGCACGTCCAGAAACCAATTGATGAGCGCGCGCTGGAGGTTTGAGCCGGCACCGAGATACACGGGCCAGCCCGATCCGGTGATCTTCGCGCCGCGCGCGTTGTCGATCATTCCGAGATCCTCGGCAATCTCCCAGTGCGGACGACGCTCTTCGCGCGGCAGCGGCTCGCCCCAGGTGCGGATTGTGACGTTCGCATCCTCTCCGCCAACCGGGACGTCCGCGTCCGCCGGGTTCGGGATACGCAGCATGGCGTCCTCGAGCTCCGTCTCGAGCGAAGCCAGCTGGGCGTTGATCACCGCGATCCGCTCCCCCATCTCGGTCGAGCCGGCCTTCAGACGGGCGACCTCCGGCCCACTCGGATCCGCGCCGGCGCGGATGGCCTCGCCAATTCGCTTCGAGCTGACATTGCGCTCTGACTTGAGCGCGTCGCCCTCGGCCACGACGGTCCGCCGCCGCTCGTCAAGGTCAATGGCACGGTCAACGACGGACGCGTCCTCACCCTTGTCAGATGCGGCCGCGCGGAGCAGATCGGGCTCGTCACGAAGCCGCTGAACGCCGACGCTCATGCGCCCACTCCGGCGGAGCCGGCCTCGCCCAACCGTGCGATGACAAACTCAGGCGACAGGGCAGCGAGCAGCCAGCCGGCGCGCGGGCCAGAGTCGCGACCGAGGAATGCCAGGTACAGCGCCGCGAAGGCGCTGCCGGCAGGCAGCTCCAACTGCTTGGCGGTGGCGAAGATGACGCCCTGGAGCGCCTCGCCGTTCCATTCGACGGCCTGGAGCGCCGACACCAGCGCGGCGAGGTACGAGCGCTGGAGCTCGTCGAGCTCGGCCGCAGCTGCCGGAACCCCGTGGTACTGCACGGCCAGGCGCGCCCGATCCGGGGCATACGCCTCGAGCCAGGCGCGCGCGGCAGCGCGACGTTCCTCGACCAGCTCGCGTTCGCGATCGGTCAGGGAGGAGCCCTTCTCAGCCGTCACGCGCTCGACAAGATCGGCGCCGGGAATCTGCTCGAGCAGCGCGAGGTGGCTGAACGCCGGTCGGTAAGCAGCGGCCTCGGCCGCGACATCGGCCTCGGGATCAACCAGGCTGACGGCAAAGAGCCGGTCGTGATCCAGTGGCAGCTCACCGCGCACCTCGTGGCCGGCCGTCGCCGCGGCGAGCCGGTCGGATTCGTCAAACAGGCGCGGAATAGCATCGGTCCCGGCCGGATCGAATTCGATGGCCGTGTTTGGCTTGGGACGCAGGAACAGCAGGCGGAGCTGTTCGGGCGGGATGACGTCGGCGACCTGCGCGGCAGATGCGCCGAGCCCCTTCGAGGTCGACATCTTCTTGCCGCCGATGTTGAGGAACTCGTATGGCACGTTGCGCGGCGGTTCGTTGCCGAACACCTCGCGCGCGATCGCGTCGGATCGGTCCCGGGAGCCGCCGCGCGTGGAGAGATCCTTGCCGGCCGGCTCAATGGTCACGCCGAACAGGTCCCACTTCGCGGCCCAATCCACGTTGTACGGCATCTTGGCGCGGCCGCCGAACGGCGAAACCTCGCCGGCGTGGCCGCAGCCCTTGGCCCACTCGCGCAGATCGGGCCGGCATTCGTATCGAACGCGCTCGCCGTCCCACCCGACGACGATGGTCGTGCCAATCCGGCCGCAGGACTCGCAGATGACCATGGCCGGATGCCAATCCTCGGGATGGTTGACGTTGGCCACGCGCCGATAGATCTCGCGGATGGTGCCCGCGGCGTCCAGGGCGGTGCGCAGGTATCGGTCCATGGCGCCTGAGCCGTAGACCTCGCTCATCCAGTAGTACGTGTCGGGGCGGATGCCGAGGCCGGCAAAGGTGTCGATGAAGACCTGCGCGAAATGGCGCGCGTACGACGCGTGGCAATCCCCCGCCGGGTCCGGCACAACGCTGAGTGGCACGCCCATGAACTGCTCGATGGCGTCCGGCGTGAGGAGTGCCTGGGCGTCCATCGGATCGAGGTCGTCGACGCCGTAGCGCAGCTCGACGTCCCGCTCCGCGTCGCGGAAGGCGCGTGTGATGGTGTCGACCACGACCGGTCCGCGCAGGCTGCCGACGTGCACCGTACCCGATGGCGTCTTCGAGTCGTTGATGACCTGGCGGCCGGTGGCCGACGCGGCGAGCTCGTCAGCCCAGAACACGATTGGCTCCTAGCCGATGCGGACGACGGTGTACTCGATGGGTCCCGCCGGCGCGTTGACGACGACCGTGTCGCCCTTGCGGTGGCCCATGAGCGCGACGCCGACTGGCGACTCGTTGCTGATCCGGCCCTCCCGCGGCGCGGCCTCGGCCGAGCCGACGATGGTGAACGTTTCCTCGCCGTCGCCGCCCTCGATGACCACCTTCGAGCCGATGCCCACGCTGTCGCCGTTCGACTTCTCGATGACCGCCGCATTCCGCAGTTGGAGCTCGAGCGTCGCGATCCGGCCCTCCAGGAACGACTGCTCCTGCTTGGCGTCCTCGTACTCGGCGTTCTCACTCAGGTCGCCGTCGAGCTTGGCCTCGTGGATGCGGGCAGCAACGCGCGGTCGATCGACCTTGATGAGGCCGTCCAGCTCGGTCTTGAGCTTGGCGAGCCCCGCGGCGGTGAGGTAGACGGGCTTGGTGTTCATGGTTCGCTCGGCCCCCTTGTTCTGTTGCGGAAGCCTCCGGTCGAGGCTCGCCGGTGCTGGGGTGTGACGGGACGGTGGTCCCCGATAAGAAAAAAACTCCAGGCCCCGCCACTCGTGGCGGCATCTCCTGAAGCTGGCCGCACCCGATGGGCCAGGCGTTCGTCGGGATGTCCGACGGCAGGGGCGATTGTAGGTCCGCCCCGCGCCGAAGTCAAAGTTGAACGGTCAGCGGCCGATGACCACCAGCGTGACGATGACGGCGGCGAACCCGATCCGGTACGCGCTGAAGACGGCAACGGAGCGGCGTCGAAGCCAGGCGAGCAGGAATCCGATGGCCATCAGCCCTGACAGGGCGGCAACCACGAAACCGATCGCAATGGCCAACCATTCGGCGCCGGGACGATCCGCATCAGCGAAGAGGTTGCGCGAGCCGTACAGGCCGGCGCCGAACGTGATCGGCGTGGCGAGCAGGAAGCTGAAGCGGGCGGCGGCTTCGCGGGTCAGGCCGAGGGCCAGGCCCGCGGTGATGGTCGCTCCCGACCGGCTGATGCCAGGCAGGAGCGCCAGGGCCTGGCTGAAGCCGATGGCCAGCGCGCGTCCGGGGGTGACGTCGGACAAATCGCGACTGCGGCTGCCGATGCGGTCGGCCGCATACAGTGCCACGGCACCGATCACGAGGAAGGCGGCGATGGCCAACCGCGCGGCGTCGTTCTCGCCGTGGAACGAATCCTCGATGAGGCTCTCCAGGGAGAAACCGATGATCGCTGCCGGGATCGTCGCCCCCATCAGCAGCCACGCCAGCCGCCGATCCGGATCGGATCCGATACGACGCTCGCGGACACTGGCAAGCCCGGCGCCGATCAGCCGAACCCAATCGCGGAAGAAGTAGACGAGCAGCGCAACGAGCGTGCCGAGGTGCAGGAACACATCGAAGGCCAGGCTCCCGATAAGCCCGCCGGACTCCCATCCTGCGATCCAGGGCGCCAGCTCCAGGTGCGCCGAAGAGCTGATCGGGATGAACTCGGTCAGGCCCTGGATGAGCCCGGCGAGCGCGGCCTGGATGACGACGTCCATATGCTTGGGTGGGTCGCCGCGTATATCCGCATATACCCGGCGACCGCACGAATTCCTAGCGGATGAAGAGCGGTGCCAGGACCAGGCTGATGGTGGCGAGCAGCTTCACGAGCACGTGAAGCGACGGGCCGGCGGTGTCCTTGAACGGATCACCAACCGTGTCGCCGACAACGGCCGCGGCGTGGGCATCTGATCCCTTGCCGAGCACGTTGCCATCATCATCCTTGAGCTCGCCCGACTCGATGTACTTCTTGGCGTTGTCCCACGCCCCGCCCCCGTTGTTCAGCACCGTGGCGAGCATGACGCCCGAAATCGTGCCGACCATGAGCATGCCGGCCACCGCCTCGTGGCCCAGAAGCAGGCCGACCATGATCGGCGTGGCGACGGCCACGGTGCCGGGCAGGATCATCTCCTTCAGCGCGGCGCGGGTGGTGATGTCGACCACGCGCGCGTAATCCGGCCGCTGGGTGTAATCCATGATCCCGGGCATCTCCCGGAACTGGCGCCGGACCTCGACGATGATGGCCTGCGCCGCGGTGCCGACGGCACGAATGGCGAGGCTGCTGAAGAAGTACACCAGCATGGCGCCGAGGAGTGCGGCGATGAACACGTTGACGTTGGCCAGGTCGACCGACTCGAGCAGGGTCCCGGCCTCGCGCAGTCCGCTCTCGATCTGTCGCTCGAGGATGAGGTTGACCTTGTCGATGTACGCGCTGAACAGGAGGAAGGCGGCAAGGGATGCCGACGCGATCGCATAGCCCTTGGTGAGCGCCTTCGTCGTGTTGCCGACCGCATCGAGGCGGTCCGTGATCTCGCGCGCCTTCGCATCGGCCTTGCTGAACTGGGCGATGCCGCCCGCGTTGTCAGTGATCGGCCCGAAGGTGTCCATGGCCAGGATGTAGGCCGTGGTCATGAGCATGCCCATGGTGGCGACCGCGGTTCCGAAGATGCCACCGATGCCGGCCTCGATATCGGGAACCGCCGAGAGCGCCTGCTCGCCCAGGAAGTAGCTCGCGAAAAGTGCGATGGCGATCGTGATCGCGGTGACGGCGGTGGTCTCGAAGCCGACCGCCGTGCCGCTGATGATGTTCGTGGCGGGACCGGTCTTGCTGGCCTCGGCGATCTCGCGCACCGGCCGGAACGAGCCCGCGGTGTAGTACTGCGTGATGAACACGAAGGCCACGCTCGTTGCCAGCCCGACCACGCCGGCGCCGAAGAACCAGATCCAGGCCGGGATGCCGTTTGATCCGGTGATGCCGACCGTCTGCATCATCTGCCAGGTCACGAACGCCAGCGCAAAGACCGAGAGGAGGGTCGTGACCCAGTATCCGCGGTTGAGGATATTCATCGGGTTCTCGTCCTCGCGGCCGCGGACGAAGAACATGGCAACGATCGTCGCAAGCAGGCCAAAGGCGCGCACGACGAGCGGGAAGAAGATCCAGGCCTCCGGATTCGGCCAGCCCAGCTCGGTCGCGATGCGCCACACCGCGACGCCCAGGATCATGGCGCCGATGTTTTCAGCCGCGGTGGACTCGAACAGGTCTGCTCCACGTCCGGCGCAATCGCCGACGTTGTCACCGACCAGGTCGGCCACCACCGCCGCGTTGCGTGGGTCATCCTCGGGGATGCCCGCCTCGACCTTGCCGACCAGGTCCGCGCCGACGTCGGCCGCCTTGGTGTAGATGCCGCCGCCGAGCTGCGCGAACAGCGCCACGAAGCTGGCGCCAAAGCCGAACCCGACGATGAGGAAGGGAGCGTCCTCGGGATTGGTGAAGCCGCCGAACGCGGCGAAGATGCCGTACACGCCGAGCAGGCTCAAGGCCACCACCAGGAAGCCGGAGACGGCTCCGCCGCGCATCGCGACCTGGACCGCACGCACCAGGCTGTGCTGGGCCGCCGCGGCCGTCCGCACGTTTGCCTTGACGCTGATGTACATGCCGATGATGCCCGCGGCCATGGAACATGCGGCACCGACGAGGAAAGCGAGGCCGGTCCGGATCCCGAGATCAAGGCCGTAGATGTCGGTCTCGGCAACATCCTGGCCCTCAACCAGCGTGATCACCAGGCCGATGACCACGGTACCGCCGATCGCGAGGATGCCGATGGTCTGGTACTGGCGTCGGATGAACGCCACGGCGCCTTCGAAGATCGTCCCGGCGATGTCGCGCATCGCATCCGTGCCGGTGTCGGCGCGCAGAACGTCCCAGGCGAGGTACATCGCGAACGCGATGGCGGCGATACCGGCGAACGGGATCACCCACAAGATGGGCTGAGAGTCCATGAATCCTCCGAGTGGGGCCGGCGGCCATTCAGGCGGGCGCGCTCAGACCGGAATGTTCACACGTGAATTGCCGGCGGCTGGACACGTCACGGAACCCGCCAGCGAAGGCGGGCGGATTCTAGCACGCGCCCGACCTCGCCGATGCGTCAGGGCAACCAGCGCGGCCGGAGGCCATGCCGCGCAAGCACCGTCCGCTCACTGCTCGCCAGTTCGAACAGGACCACCTCTCCCGCGCCGTCGATGGGGTCGTCTCCGCCGACAACGATGATGATCATGGCGTCCACGCTCGGGGCGAAGGCCGCGGCCCCGATCCGCGCGCCGGCGAGGGCCGGCGGAACGTGGCCGGCCATCCTCGCATCGTCGGCCACGCGCAGCGTGCCATCGGAATCCAGGTACGCCACGCGGCCGTCCGGCGCCACCGCCGCCAGGCGCGCGCCGCTTCCGAAGCCGCTCGGCTCGAAACGCGTCCCCGACCGATACACGACGAGGACCTCGGATTCGGCGCCGGGACGCATCGGCGCAACCGGGACCTCGAACGAGACGCGCCCTGGATCGCCTTGGGTCACGAGGATGGCGGTGCTGTCCGGCAGCCAGGCGGGCGGAGCCATTGCCGCGACATCGATCAGCGTGAGTCGCTGCGCCGGCAGCTCCACGATGCCGATTCCACGGTCCGCATCGACAAATGCGATCGCCTGGCCGTCGGGGGCGTAGCGGGGGGCGCGGAGCCGTTCGTCCGCCTCGTCATCATCGGGCGATGGGCTGCCGAGCCGATCAGACGGCACTTCGATCGGTGTCGGATCGCCACCGCCGACCTCCCACTGCCAGAGTCCCCGCCCCTCGCCGGAGGCGACATCGGCCCGCGCGAACGCGACGCGCAGGGCGTCCGGAGCATAGGTCGGGTCGAAGTCGACGGAGCCGTCCGGGGTGATGACGCGGCGAGCGGCGCCATCGGCTCGCAGGAAGATCAGGTTCCGGCCATCCCCGACCACGAGGGACGTGCCGTCGGGCGATACCGCGTAGTCGAGGACTGGCGAAAGTTCGGCGGAGAGCTGTCTCGTCCCGCTGCCATCGGCGTTCGTGGCCCACACATTCGGGATGCCGGCTCGATCGCTGATGAAGGTCAGCTGGTTGGAGACGGTGGCGGGTGGGGCGCCGGTCGTGAAGCTCCACGTGATCGGCTCGGCCAGCGCGCCGCCGGTGGCACTGAGCAGCCCGGGCGCGAGCTCGACCTCGAAGGTGGTGTTCACCGGAAGCGGCCCCGACGGCGTGAAGCGCAGGACGCGCCGCGCGCTGGAGTCATGCGGCAGGGCCACGAGCTCGAACGTGCCGGCGACGTCCGGAGTGATCCTCAGCATGTCGTCGTCGAACGAGGCGGGATCGACGGGGCGGTCGAAGATCACCGCGATCGACGTGGCCGGCGCGATGCCGTCGACCTCGTCGGCGGGCACCAGCGTCTCGGCTCGCAGCCCAGGGGCAACGGTCCGAAAGCCGAACGTGATCGGCTCGCCGATCGTCACGCCGGCAACGTCGGAGGCCGCCGCGCCGATGGTGACCTGGTAGCGGCTGCCCGCGCTCAACGGCTCGTCGGGCACCACCTCGAGCAACTCCCCGCTCCAGCGCAGCTCATGCGCAAAGCCCGGACGCAGTTGGAGCTCGGCCTCGACCGACGCAGTGTCCATCAGGGACGCGAAGGTCACCGCGATGACGTCGCCGAGCAGCACATCGTCAGCACCGTCCAACGGCAGCGTATCGACCACGGATGGCCGCCCGGCCGTCTCGAACACGAACGGCGGTGGCGCTTCGGCCATCTCGTTGCCGGCGAGGTCGCGGATTCCCGCGCCGACCGTCAGCGTGTACTCGGTCTCGAGGTCGAGTGGGCTGGCCGGCGTGAAGATCAGAGTGCTACCGCTCCAACTGGCACCTCCGGCCACCGCGGGCTCGAACGAGATGGCGTCGGTGGCACCAGTCCCGACCGGCTCGCTGAAGGTGACCTCCACGCTCGTCGTGATGAGGGCTCGATTCGGCTCATCGGCCAGCGGCTGCGTCAACGCCACGACGAGCACGGTGGGAGGCCGAGCATCCACCGTACTTGCGAGGAACAGGACACCCGCCAGGACGATGACGCCCGCACCGATGACGACGATGCTGCGGAGGATGATGGCGCGCATCGGCGCCGATCAGTGGTGGCGCAGGCGGGCAGGGAGGATCTGAAGCTCGTCGCGGTACTTGGCGACGGTCCGTCGCGCTAGAGCGATCCCGTCGTTCGCCAGGGCATCGGCGATCTCCTGGTCGGAGAGCGGATGCCTCGCATCCTCCGCCTCGATCATGCGCCTGATCTGGTCCTTGACACCGAGCGACGCGGTGAAGAAGTGGCTGAACGGCACAACCTCGCCCGACGGGATCATGACGTACTTCTCCGCGGTGGCCCGGCTGACCGTCGACTCGTGCATGCCGATGATCTCTCCAACTTCGGCACGCGTCAGCGGCACGAGATGCTGCACACCGTTCACGAGGTAGTCCCGCTGACGTTCGATGAGGCATTCGGCGATGCGCTGGATCGTCGCCCGGCGGCGATTGATGTTATCGATGAAGAATTTCGCGCGGCCCACGTACTGGCGCACGTGTTGCTTCTCGTCCTCGGTCGTCTCGTCGCTCCGCAGCTTCGAGCTGAGCGAGGAGTAGATCGGCGCCACGTTGAGGCTGAACCGACGCGACTCCACCACCTCGACCGTGATCTCCCCGTCGAGGTCGCGAATCAGGACGTCGGGTCGGATGATCTGGCGCGCGCTGTCGCCACTGACCGCCGCGGTGAAGGCTGCGGTGGGATACGGATTCAGCTTGGCCTTGACGAACTCCCAGACCTCGATCACCTCACGCTGAGATGCACCGACCGCGACGGCAACCTCGCGGAAGCGACGCTCGCCGAGGTCGGCGAGATGATCCCTCACGACGGCCTCGGCGTGGGGCGGCACGGGAATCTCATCCTCCTCGCGCAGGTAGGCGATCTGCGCCAGGAGCGACTCCGTGATCGATCGTGAGCCGATCCCGATCGGCTCAAGTCCCTGCATGGCTTCGAGCACCTGCTCGACACCGGCGACCTGCACGCCGGTGGTGGCCGCGATCTCGGCATCGGTCTGGGTCAGGAAGCCGTTTGAGTCCAGTGCGCCGATGACGTGGTCGGCCACACGATGGAGGCTCGATGGCAGCAGCGCATGCAGGTTCCAGGTCAGGTGGTCATGAAGTGTGAAATCGGCCTCGGCGCGCGCGATGGGATCGAACTCGTCGGCCTCGTCGCGAAGGCGGGTGGCGCCGTCGCCCGGCAGGTCATCGGTGCTAGCCAGCCGGTTCGCATCGTCGGCTTCGCCCTTGCGGGGCATGCACTCGGTGCAGTAGTTGCCCACGACCGAATGACCGCAGATCGGACAGCTCGGCAGCTCCTCCATCTCGAGGGCCGGATTCTCATCCAGTTCCTGGGCGATGGCCTCCTGGAGCTCGACCGAGCTCATCTGGAGGATGTAGTTCGCAGCGATCTGCTTGGGCGTGACCTTGACGCTCATTGTCTGCTGAAGTCGCTGGCTGAGATCTATCGACATTGATCCTCACGAGTGTGGCGCTCCATGGCGCCCCCCGATGATACGTGATGGGCACGAATGCCCCCCGCCCCGCCGTGGTCAGCCGGCCGCCGCATTGACGCGACGGATGACGGGCGCCTCGGCACCGAAGCCGACAAGGCTGTAACCGCCGGGGTCCTGGGCAAGCCGATCGCGGTACTCGCGCATCGGCCAGCCGAAGAGGGCGCACAGCCGCACGCGGTTGACGTGATTATGGGCCACCACGATCGCGCAACGCGCGCGATCGGCGGCCAGCCACGCCTCGACGGGGTCGAGAACCGCGAACGCGCGACGGGCGACGTCCTCTCCACTCTCTCCTTCGGGACAGCGCGTGCTCCACGGATCCGCCTCCCAGGCAGCCCTCCGCTTGGGATGTGCAGCTCGCGCCTCGAGGCCGGTGAGTCCGTCCCAGGCACCGTAGTCCAGCTCGAGCAGCCCATCGGCCAGCTCGATGTCATCCGCCGCGATTCCCACCGCGTTGCCGATCGTCTCTGCGGTCTGACGGCAGCGCAGGGCTGGGCTGGAGAGCAGCCGCATGTTGTCATGTGGCAGCTCGGTCAGCTCTGCGACAAGCGTGACACCCAGACGCATGGCCAGCTCGCGGCCCGCATCGGCCAACGGCGGATCGGTGCGCTGGCCGAGGTTGCGCCCGCCGGCCGAGGCAGCCGTGGTCGCGTGGCGGACGAGGATGAGAGTACCCATGGGCTCGGTGAGTCTACCGGCTCGGGTGCGCTATCCTGACGCCACCGTCCTCCCGCACGCCAGGCCCATGACGTACCTCCCCGACGACAGCGAATCCTCCGGCGCGCCCGCCACCAGCGAGCGCGCCGGTTCGCGCCGGGCGCTGGGCTGTGCCTTCGAGGTCGTCGAGACACTGGTCCTGACGCTGCTCATCTACCTCGTGATCCACAATTTCGTGGCGCAGCCGTTCGAGGTCCAGCAGAGCTCGATGTTCCCGACCATCGTCAACGGCGAGTACATCCTGATCGACAAGCTGACCACCCGCTTCGACGGCTACCACTATGGCGACGTCGTGGTCTTCGACCCCCCCACCAGCTCCGGCCTGGCGGGCGATGGCATTCCGTTCATCAAGCGCATCATCGGCATGCCGGGTGACACGATCACGTTGGAGAACGGACGCGTCTTCATCACCCAACCCGGGGGAAATCCGATACGGATCGAGGAGCCGTACGTCCGACGCCAGGACGACGGTTCGTCCGCCGCCACGATACCGGCCGACGCCACGGGCACGTTCGAATGGGAGGTTCCGGACGAGTCATTCTTTGTGATGGGCGACAACCGGCCGGACAGCCAGGACTCGCGTGCCTTCGGACCGATCAGCGAGGAACTCGTCCTGGGGCGAGCGTGGCTGCGCTACTTCCCGCTCGAACGCATCGGGATCCTTTCCCGGCCGTCCTATCCGTCACTGGTTGCCGAAGGCAGCTGAGGCCGCTCAGGATCGAACGGGCTCGTCTGCCACGATCCAGGCATCGATCTGGCGCTCGTAGTCGACGAGGGCATCGGCACCGAACCACATGGCCAGCTCGGCCTCGGCCGTCTCGGGCGCGTCGGAGGCGTGAATCAGGTTGCGCAACCCGCTGACGCCGAGGTCACCGCGGATCGTCCCGGGCTCGGCCTCGTTCGGCATGGTCTTGCCGACCATCCGGCGCACTACGGCGATGGCGTCCGGACCCTCGAGCGCGAACGCCGCCACCGGCCCCGACGTGATGAATTCGACCAGCCCGTCATAGAAGTGCTTGCCGGCGTGGACGGCGTAGTGCTCCTCGGCCAGCTCGCGCCGCACCGAAACGAGGCGCAGGCCGACGACCTTGAGGCCCTTGCGCTCGAAGCGGGCGAGGATGTCGCCGATGAGACCGCGCTGGACGGCATCGGGCTTGGCGAGGACGAGCGTGCGCTGCATGACGAGGCGGCTCCTGCTGTGCGGGGATCAGCTCCGCTGGCCAGCGGCGCGATCGTAGGCCCGGTTGGCCTCGACCTCGCGACCCGCGGCGCGGAGAAGGTCGCCGTAGAGTAGCAGACGGTCGGGCGCCGGCTGGCCTCCGAGGGTCGGCTCGAGGATCGTCACGCCGTCGGACGCCAATGCCTGATCGAACCGGACCGCGATCGACATCTCCGCGTCGCCACGCTCGAGGTCCCCGGCCACGTATGCCACCCGTGCCTCCTCCATCCGGGATCGGCCACCGGCTGTGCGCGACCCGGGCACTGGTTCCGCTTCGGAGTCCGCGGGGGCGGCCCACGGCGCCTGCGCAGCGCGCGGCGCGACAGGCGACAGATCAGATGGCAGCGGCCAGCGCAGTCTACCGGGAACGCCGCGTCCCAGCTCGAATGCCGCGTCGACGCCGATGCCGGCGATGACCCGCTCCATGGCGCCGGCAGCTCGATCCGGCTCTCCGGCCGCGGCCAACGCCTCGGCCTCGACCATGAGCGTCATCGGGAGGCGGCGCTGTGGGCTGCTGGCGCGAATGGCATCCACGGCGGCGCGCGCAGCAGCGGGACGATGCTGCCGCCACAGGCTCTCGGCGAGCAGCGCGCGCAGCGCATCGGCCTCATCGTCCATTCCGAATCCCTCCGCCTCGCGCCATGCAAGGCGACGTCGGAGGGTGCCTTCGGCAAGTCCGAACTGACCGGCATCGATCTGTGCCCGCGCCAATGTCAGCTCATCGGCGAGCAGGTCGATCACGTGGACCTCGTCCGGGACGGGATCGCCGCCTTCGATCATGTGCGCAGGGCTCGCTCGAGCCGAGCGCGTGACCGAAACGGACCGAGGACCGCGAGACGCGCATTGCCCGGCGCAAGAATGCGACGCGCCACGCGGAGCAGATCCTCGATCGTCACCGCGTCAAGCTGCTCGATGACCTCCTCCACGGACAGAATCCGGGGGAGCAGCGCCTCTCCGTTGCCGATCCAGCCCGCAACCGCGCCGCTGTCCTCCATCCGGAGTTCGAGACGGCCGCGGGTGTAGGCGCGGGCTCGGTCAAGCTCCCCGACAGTCACCGGATCGGTGGTGATCCGGTCAAGCTGCTCGATGATGGCAGCCACGACCCGTTCCGCATCATCCGGGGCGAAGCCAGCGTGCACGCCGAACGTTCCCGCATCGGCATACGAGGCGCCGAAGGTGGAAACGTCATACACCAGCGACCGCCGCTCGCGAAGGTCCATGAACAGCCGGCTTCCCATGCCATCGCCCAAGATGGCGCCCAACAGATCGAGCGCCCAGCGATCGGAGTCGTCGCGCGCAACGCCCGGCATGCCGAGGCACATGTTTCCCTGGCTCAGGCGTCGGTACGAGACCCGCATGGTTCCCGCGGCCGCCGGATGCGGCACCCGGCCCGCCTTCGGCGCCGGGCCGGGCGGCCGGCCGTCGTCCTCGGGGCCATCGGCGTGCCACGCGGCGGCCGCTCGTACGACCGTGTCGTGGTCGATCGCACCGGCCACCGCCAGCACCATCGACTCCATCCGGTACGCGGACCGCCAGTGCTCGACAACCCCGGCATGCGTGGCGCGCCGCACCGAACCGATGGTCCCCGCAATCTCGCGCCCGAGCGGATGCCTCCCATACAGCATCTCGTCGAAGATGGTGAAAATGTGGTCGGACGGCGAGTCGACGTACATCCGGATCTCGTCGACGATCACCGGCTTCTCGGCGCGCAGATCCTGACCGCGGAGCAGCGGATGCAGTGCCAGTTCGCTCACCGCCTCAAGCGCGACGTCGGTGTGTTCGGCCGGAACTTTCGACGAGAAGACCGTCAGCTCGCGGTCGGTGCTGGCGTTGACGCTGCCACCGATGCCCTCGACCTGCTGCGACAGCGTGCCAGCCTGCGGATGAGCCCGCGTGCCCTTGAAGACGAGGTGCTCGAGCAGATGCGAGAGTCCGGCGTGGGCATCGTCCTCATGGCGAGAGCCGACACCGACGAAGATGGCGACGCTGGCCGACCGGGCGCCGGGCATGGCCTGCGTGACGACACGAAGGCCGCTGGGCAGGACGGTCCGATCGTGTGCCGGAGCAGTCAGGGCACGAGGCCCGGCGGGCGCCGGCGTGGCCGTCACGCGGAGTCCTCGTCCTCGTCGCCGCGCTCGCCGTCGGCGTCCGCATCGGCTGACATGAGCAGCTCCATCTGGATGAACCGCAGATCTCGCGCCAGCTCGTCGGCGTCGCGCGGCAGTGGCCGCCCGGTCTCGGTCTCCAGCTGAGCCTCCACTTCGAGGCCAATTCGCGGCGCGCCACTCGCCGCGAATTCGATGACCACGCGCTCGTTCCCGATGGTCAGGGTGTACACGAGGAGCTGCTCCGACGTCGTGTCGAACTGAAGGTAGTCGAAGGAGTCGAGGTTGAGGCAGATCGCCAACGGCGTGAAGTACGACGCGATCTCCGGGTGATCGACCACGATTCGCTCTACCCACCCTGTGCCGCTGGACTCGACTCGCGCGCCGCGATGGTAGGTATAGCTGACCGTCTGCTTCAGCAGCGGTCGCAGGATGTTGTACATGTCGCTCTTGGCGGTCACGACGCCGGTATTGATGTAGAGCTTGGCGGGGGCGTCGGACATCGGCTCGTTCAGGTTGCGGGTCGTCGGCGAGTCTAGCATCGGCGGCATCGGTGCGACCGGCTGCTACGATACGCGCCGTGAAGCTGCTGGCGGCCGACATCGGCAACACGAACGTGACGATCGGCCTCTTGGAGGACGATCGATTGACGCGCTCCTGGCGCGTCATCACGCGCGCCAACGCCACCGCCGACGAGGTCGCCGCGATGCTCACCGGTCTGCTGGCGCTGGATGCGCATCGCCTTGACGAGCTCGATGCGGTCGCCATCGCCAGCGTCGTTCCACCGCTGACCGAGACCTGGGAGCGGCTCGCCACCGAGCGCATCGGCGTCGATCCGGCCATCCTCGACGCGTCCACCCTCGAGGGCATCCTGGAGATTCGCATCGACCGCGCGTCGGAAGCCGGGGCGGATCGCCTGGCCAACGCGCTGGCGGCGCGCATCGAGTTCGGTGGGCCGGCCATCGTCATTGACCTCGGCACGAGCACCAACTTCGATCTGGTTGATGCCGATGGCGCCTACATCGGCGGCGCCATCGCACCCGGCATGGGGTTGAGCCTCGAGGCGTTGGTCGGGCGTGCCAGTAAGCTACCCCGCATCGAGCTTCGCCGCCCGCCCTCGGCCATCGGCACCAATACCGTGCATGCCATGCAATCCGGGGCCGTTCTCGGGTATATCGGCCTCGTCAGTGGCCTCCTGACGGCCCTGCGCACTGAGCTCGCCGAACGGTCGCCGGCGGACAGCCGCGTGACCGTCATCGCGACCGGTGGCTACACCCATCAGCCGTGGCTACGCGAGGTGTCAGGCATCGACGCAGTCGAGCCGGACCTCACCCTGCGCGGCATCGGCTATGCCTGGTCCGCCCTTCGGGACCGGGAGCGCGAGAGCGCACGGACGGCTGACCGATGATGGAGGGCGCCGGAGCGCTGGCCGGTCGGCGGATCGTCGTCGGCGTGTCCGGCAGCATCGCCGCCTACAAGGCAGTGACACTCGTTCGGCTGCTGACCCAACGCGGCGCCGTGGTCGACGTCGCGATGACCGCCGCCGCGACCCGTTTCGTCGGGCCGCTGACGTTCGCCAGCCTCACCCACCGGCCAGTGCTCGATGATGTCTTCGAGCTCGATGCCGATCAGCAGATCGCGCACATCGAGCTCGCCGAAGCGGCGGACGCCATCGTCCTGGCCCCGGCCACGGCCAACCTTCTCGGCCAGCTGGCGGCCGGACTGGTGAGCGACGCGGTGACGGCCGTCGCCTGCGCCAGCCGCGCACCCGTGATCGTGGCGCCGGCCATGGACGCCGGCATGTGGACCCACCCTGCCACCCAGCGCAATGTCGCCACCCTACGCGACTTCGGCTATCTCATCGTCGAGCCGGAGGTCGGGACGCTTGCGAGCGGCCTGACCGGGGTCGGCCGATTGGCGGAGCCGCCAACGATCCTTGACGCCGTCGAGCGCCTTTTCGCGCGCTCAGGCGATCTCGAGGGATTGCACGTCGTGGTCAGCGCCGGCGGGACCCGCGAGCCGCTCGATCCGGTTCGCTTCATCGGCAACCGCAGCAGCGGCAAGATGGGCGCCGCCATCGCCGAGGCCGCCCGCGACCGGGGCGCGAGCGTGACCCTGATCGCCGGTTCCATGAGTGTCACTCCACCACGTGGGGTGACCGTCGTCGACGCCACCACCGCCGCCGCCATGCGCGAGTCGGTGCTGCGCGCCGCTCCGCAGGCTGACATCCTGGTCATGGCCGCGGCCATCGCCGACTTTGCGCCCGCACGGGCCAGCCAGCACAAGATCAAGCGATCCGGCGCGAACCTTCAGATCGAGCTGGTCCCGAACCCCGACATCGTGGCCGAGGTTGGCGAGATGCCCGATGACGTCCGGCCGTTCCTCATCGGCTTTGCGGCCGAATCGGACGACCTCGAGACGAACGCCGCCGCAAAGCTGCGCGACAAGGGGCTCGACCTCATCGTCGGGAACGTGGTGGGCGGGCCGTTCGACGCCATCGGTTCCGACGAGAACAAGGTCACCGTCTTCGCCGCCGAGGGAGCCCTGAGCGATTGGCCGATGCTTCCCAAGCGCCAGGTCGCGGAACGGCTGTGGGACCTCATCGCCGACCGCTACCGCCACGCGCGCGGCATGGCCGAAGGCGCCGAGACCGGTCGCGGACGCCGCCGGTCGTGATCGTCGTCCACGGCGCGGACGAACTGCGTGAGGCCATCGTGCAGCGCCGGATCGCCGGTGACAGCGTCGGATTCGTACCGACCATGGGCATGCTGCACGATGGTCAGCTGTCACTGGTGCGCCGCGCCCACATCGAGAACGGCTGCGTGGTCGTATCGAGCTTCACGAATCCCGGGTCGTTCACATCGCTCGACGAGGGGTCACCAGGCCCACGCGATCATGTCCGCGACTTGGCCCTGTTCGAGCACGCGGACGCCGATATCTGTTTCATTCCGGACGTGGGAACCCTCTACCCGCCACAGGACACCACCCGCGTCACGGTCGAGGGACTGACCCGCCAGCTCGAGGGAGCGTCGCGACCGGGCCATCTGGACGGACTGACGACTGTCATGCTCAAGCTGCTTCACCTGGTGGGCCCCGCCCGGCTGTACCTCGGGCAGCGCCATGCGCAGCAGGTCGTCATCGTGCGGCGCATGCTGCGTGACCTGTTCCTCAACATCGAGCTCGTCATCTGCCCGACCATCCGGGAGGATGATGGCCTGGCCCTTTCGAGCGCGAACGCCCAGCTGGGGATCGAGGAACGTCATGCCGCCGCCTGCCTGTTCAGCGCCCTGACCGCGGCCAAGGAGGCGTATGACGCCGGCGAGCGGTCCGCCGAGGTGCTGCGTTGGCGCATGACCGAGGTCCTATCGAACGAGCCGAAGGCGCGCATCGACTATGTCAGCGTGGCCGATGCGTTTTCGCTGGCCGAGCTTCAGCGCGTGACCGGCCCGGCGCTGGCCCTCATCGCGGTCGGCATTTCGCGCATTCGACTGACCGACAACATGCCACTTGCCTGGGACGTAGCGTAGCCCCGCTCCGAAGGTACTAGTGCGGTCCGCCCGCGCGATCGTATGATCCGCAGTGTCACCGCGACGCCGGCCGACCGCGGCCGTGCACGTTGCAGGTGCATGGGAGGCCGGCGGGTGCCCACGTCCGGCCTCCCTTCGCTTTGCCCAGATCACCTGGCTCAGATCCGTTCGAGCAGCGCGTCCATGTCGAGCGCACCGTCCACCAGCCTGATGATCGTCTCAATTTTCTCCACGTCCGATGCATGCGTCTTCACCAGGATCTCGTCGACCGCCTGGGCGGTGCGATAGGTATCGGTCGCGACCAGGTAGGTGAAGATCTTCCCGGCCCGCAGCTTCTCCACCACCGTCTCCGACGGCCGGAAGCCGCCGGTCAGGATGACGCCGATCACCCTGGGCGTCGCCCCTGCGGCACCAGTGGTCGCGATCGCCGCCAACAGCAGATCCTCGCGGTCGCCCGGCGTGATCAACAGGGTGCGGTCGCGCAGCAGCTCCATGGCATGGCCGGCCTGCATGGCACCGATGGCCACCCAGCCGATCGTCTGCCCCGGCGTCGCCTCGCCGCTGATCAGCTCGCCTGCGAGGTGGGTGCCGATCAGCTCCAGCGACGGATTCGCCAGCATCTCCGAGTAGCCGATGCAGCCCAGCAGCTCCACCCCGTGCTGCGCCAGGCCGCGCGCCAGAATTTCCGGCAGATCCGGGTGCGACACCATGTCGACCTTGTTGACCACGGCACCAATGACCCGCACGCCGTGCGCCGCGAACAGTGCGCAGTTGAGCACGATCTCGTCGATCGGCCGCCCGACGCCACCTTCAGACACGATGATCACCGGGGCGTCGAGCATGGCCGCCGCGCGCGCGTTCGAAAGCCCGATCACCGCGCCAACGCCGGCGTGGCCGGTGCCTTCGATCACGACGATGTCCTTGCCCTCGGCGACCCTGTCGTACGCCGCGTGCACCTGCGCCTCGAGGTCATCGCCAATGCGACCCATGATGAAATCGGTCGTGAAGCGGCGTGGCAGCGTCACCGGCGACATGTCGTTGAGCGCGTCGGGAAGGTCGAAGACTTCGCTCATCAGGACGGCATCCTCGTCGGCGCGGGTGCCGTCGATCACCAGGTAGCGCTGCCCGACCGGCTTCATGAAGCCGAGCCGCAGGTGGCGGTCACGAATGGCGGCGAGCAGCCCGAGACTCGTCGTCGTCTTGCCCCGGTTCTGTCCGGTGGCGGCCAGGAAGACCCGCCGCGCCGATCCCCGTGTGCCCACCGGCGGTTACGAGCGGGGCTTGGTGCGGCGCTCCACCAGGTCGACGCCCTCGCGCAGGCGCCCGACGAGCTCGGCGTCGAGCATGTCGGGATCGAGGTGTTCGCCAAGCCGCTCGAGCATGTCGGCAGCCACGGCGAGAAGCACGTCGGCATCGGCGATGAAGAACTGTGGCTCGTTGTTGTAGCGCACCAGCGTCAGTCGCCCCTGGAGGGTCGTGCCGGAATCGGTGTGCGACAGCTGCGTCCCGAAGTTGTGGCCCTGGATGCCATCGGGGTTATTGAGGAAGTTGAGCGCGTTGTCAATGACCAGCCCGAAGCGGGCGCGCCAGCTCACCAGCCGCTCCTGGACGTCCGGCGGCACGCCCATCTCGCCGAGCTCCTCGAAGACACCGCGATCGACGGTGAGGAGTCCGACCAGCGTCGAGCCGGCGCGACCGCCGAGCATCACCTGGAGGGAGCGCTCGAGGGTGAAGACATCCGCGTCGAAGCGGGGGCTGGTCGTGACCTCGGCAAGGAGGTCCTCGACGTTGTCGAGCTGGCCGGGATCGGCGATCGCGTTGGCAAGCGTATGGATCTCCTCCCGGAACAGGAATCGCTCTTCGTGGTCGAGCATCAGGGTCTCCTAGGGGTAGAGGCCGCGCAGCGTGGTTGCCTCGGCGACCCGGGCCACGGCCACCATGTACGCCGCCGTGCGCATGTCGACTTCGTGCTGATCACTCATGGCACGGACTGCCTCGAACGCGCGATCCATGATGCCCTTGAGGCTCTCGTTGATGCGCTCCTCGGTCCAGAAGAAGCTCTGCATATCCTGGACCCATTCGAAGTAGCTGACCGTCACGCCGCCCGCGTTGCACAGGATGTCGGGGATGACGAAGACGCCACGATCAAACAGGATCTCGTCCGCGTCCGGCGTCGTTGGTCCGTTGGCGGCCTCGGCCACGACTTTGGCTCGGATGCGCGGGGCATTGTTACGTGTGATCTGGTTCTCGAGGGCCGCCGGGACGAGGATGTCGCAGTCGACCTCGAGGATCTCCTGGTTGTCGATGTCGCTGGAGCCGGGGAAACCGACAACCGTGCCGTGCTCCCGCTTCCAGCCCGCAACCTTGGCCGGATCGAGGCCGGCGTCATTGAGGATGCCACCCTGCGAGTCGCTGACGGCCACGATGCGGCAGCCCTGCTCGGCGAGCAGGGTGGCGGCGATGCTGCCGGCATTTCCGTACCCCTGGATGGCGACGCGAGCGTCCGTGAGTGGTTGACTCTTGGCCTCGGCCCACTTGAGCAGCGTGAAGACGGCCCCGCGCGCGGTCGCCTCGTTGCGTCCGAGAGATCCACCGACGCTGACCGGCTTGCCGGTCACGACGCCGTGCACGGTGTAGCCGCGGTGCATCGAGTATGTGTCCATCATCCACGCCATGGTCTGCGCATTGGTGTTCACGTCGGGCGCCGGGATGTCCCGGTCCGGGCCGATCAACGGGCTGATCTCGGTCGTGAAACGTCGCGTGAGCCCCTCGACCTCGCGAATGGACAGCTTCTTGGGATCGACCACGACGCCGCCCTTTGCACCGCCGTACGGAATGTTCACGCAGGCGCACTTCCAGCTCATCCACATCGCCAGTGCGCGCACCTCGTCCAGCGTCACATCCTGGTGATAGCGGATGCCGCCCTTGCCGGGGCCGCGGCTGACGTTGTGCTGCACGCGGTGGCCGGTGAAGACCGACACGCTGCCATCGTCCATGGTGACCGGGAAGTTGACGGTCAGCTCACGCTGAGGGACCCGCAACACACGGCGCATGTCCTCGTCGAGATCGAGCTTGTCGGCGGCATGATCGAACTGGGACTGGGCGACGGCCCATATGTTCGGAGCCTCCGCCACCGGATTCTGGCTGGCCATCAGGTGCGCTGAGTGCCTCCTGTATGCGATCGCGACGCCGGCGCCTCTGCGTTTTTTTCAGAAGCAGGCCGTTCGCGGTGACGGTTGCCGATTCTAGCGCACCGCCCGACGGCGTCGCCCGATTGCCCATGCGCACAGGACCCGCCTGGGGGCGCGCCCGAGGAGCGTACCCAGACGGTCTCGCTAGGCTGGTGGGCGTCGGACCACGAAGACCAGCTCGCGACCCGGGCGGTCCGGGGCGTCGCGAACCTCCTCCACCGCGAATCCCGTCGCCTCCAGCGACTCCTCGATGGCCGCACGCGAGCGGAAGCGCAGCGTGGAATTCGAGGTGATGGTGGTGCCATCGGCCTCGAAGATGTTCGGCGACTCGAAGGTGACGAACTCGCCGTCGAAGGTGACATTGGTCACCTGGACCCAATCGGTCACGCGGCCGACGTCGGGAATCTCCGTGGTGGAGCGCGTCAGCTCCTCGGTCCATGCCTCCCACGCGCGACGTGACGGATCACGGGTCTCGAATATCAGCCGGCCGCCGGGACGAAGTACGCGATGGATGGCGGAAAGCGTGGCGAGCCACTCCGTATCGGTCAAGAAGACCTGGGCGACGTTGGCGGTCATGGTGACGGCGTCGACGGCAATCGGTGCCGGAATGGCCGATGCGTCGCCATGGATCCAGGTCACCCGATGGGCGCCGGGCTTCGCGCGGGCGACGTCCAGTGACGCGCCGGCCGGGTCCACGCCGATGACCTCCAGGCCGCGCTCCGCCAGCAGCAGCGCGAAGACGCCGGTGCCGCAACCCAGATCGAGCACGGAACGAGCGCCGAACTCATAGGTCATCGCCACGTACGCGTCGAGATCCGAGCGATCGGGATCCAGGGCGTCGTAGATCGCCGCAAGCCGGGGTTCGTCGAAGACGGAATCTGGCAGCGTCAGAGCGTCTCGACCGCCATGGCCACCGCTCCGCCGCCGCCAAGGCAGAGGGTTGCCAGGCCGCGACCACCGCCACGTCGTCGCAGCTCATATAGCAGCGTCGTCAGCACCCGAGCGCCAGATGCACCGATGGGGTGCCCGAGCGCGATGGCACCACCGTTGACGTTCACACGGTCCCAGTCGAAGCCAAGCTCGTTGCCATCGGCCAGGACCTGGGCGGCAAAGGCCTCGTTGATCTCGATCAGGTCGAAGTCATTGATCGAACCTCCCACGCGCTCAAGGAGCCGACGCACGCCGCTGATGGGCGCCTCGAACAGCCACTCCGGAGCCACGTCCGCCTGCGCATAGCCGATGATCCGGGCGATCGGCTGCGCACCGCCCGCTCCCTCAGCGGAGCCGATGACCAGCGCGGCCGCACCGTCGGTGATGCCCGGGGCATTGCCGGCCGTGACCGATCCACCCTCCGGCTGAAAGGCCGGCTTCAGCTTCGCCAGCGCTTCCGGCGAGGAATCGGCGCGCGGACCCTCATCTGCCGAGACGACGGTGTCACCCTTCTTGCCCGGAACGGTGACCGTCACGATCTCGTCGTCGAATCGCCCCGCTTCCTGGGCCGCGATGGCACGCTGATGGGAGCGGAGCGCGAACGCGTCCTGCGCCTCGCGCGTAACGTCGTGCTTGGCGGCGACGCGCTCCGCGTGGATGCCCATATGCACGTCGCAGGTCGAGCACCACAGCCCATCATGCACGGTCGAGTCGACGAGCGTCCCGTCACCCAGTCGATAGCCGGTGCGTGCCTGCGGCAGCAGGTAGGGAGCCATATTCATACTTTCCATGCCACCGGCCACGATGAGCTCGGCATCGCCGGCGCGAATGGCCGATGCGCCGATCATCACCGCCTTGAGCCCGGATCCGCAGACCTTGTTGATGGTCGTCGCGCTGACGCCATTGGGCAGGCCGGCTTTCAGCGCCGCCTGGCGCGCGGGTGCCTGTCCCACACCGGCCTGGAGCACCTGGCCCATGATCACCTCTTCGATGTTCTCCGGCGCCACGCCGGAGCGCTCCACGGCGGCCCTAATGGCGATGGCGCCGAGCTCTGTGGCGGGAGTGGTGGACAGGGCGCCGCCGAACTTCCCGATCGGGGTTCGGGCCGCAGAAAGGATGTACACGTCACGCATGGTCAGTCGCCGCCGCCCTTCTCGTCGAAGAGGTAGGCGATCTCGTCCTTCCAGTTCACCTGCACGACGCGCATCTTCGTCTTGAGCGTCGGCGTCAGCTCCCCGTCCTCCTCCGTCAAGGCACGCGGCAGGAGGGCGGTGCGCCGCGGCCGCTCGTAGATGGCGAAGCCATCCAGCGAGCGCTTGACCTCGCTGTCCATGAGCTTCTGGACCTCCTTGCGCTCGATGAGCTGCTCGGTAGCCATCGATTCGATACCGTTCGCCGTAGCCCAGGCCCCAAGCGACTCGAAGTCCGGGGCGATCAGGGCACCGGTATAGGCCTGGTTGTCGCCCAGGATGACCGCCTGTGCCACGTACTTCGAGGCAGACAGCGCGGCCTCCATCGGTCCGGGCGACACGTTCTTGCCGTTACCGAGAACGATGATGTTCTTCAGGCGATCCGTGATCCTGATGCGCCCGATGTCGTCGAGCTCACCGATGTCACCGGTATGGAAGAAGCCATCGGGGTCGATTGCCTTGGCCGTCTCCTCGGGATTATTGAGGTAGCCCTGCATGATCTGGGGTCCCCGCACCAGGATCTCGCCCGTGCCCTCGTCAATCTTGACCTCGGTAGAAGGCGCGGGCGTCCCGACCGTGCCGAACAGGAAATCGTGCGGACGGTTGATGCTGACAAACGGGCTCGTCTCGGTCAGGCCATACCCCTCCAGGATGAGCAGACCCATGCCGTAGAAGAACTCGCCGACCTCGCGTGCCAGCGGTGCCGAGCCGGAGATGAGATAGCGGATGCCGCCACCGGTCCGCGCACGGATCTTCTTGAAGACAAGGGCATCGGCAACCTTGAGGCGGGCAGTCAGCCATGGCGAATTGCCACGTCCGGCGACGTGGTTCGCATACTTCTGCGCGCCGAGGCCCATGGCCCAGTGAAAGATCTTCTGGCGCGTCGGGGGGCCTGCTTCAACGGTGGAGAGGACCCGTCCGTAGACGCGTTCGTAGAACCGCGGAACCGCCGCCATGATTGTCGGCTGCACATCAGCCATGTTCTGCGCCAGGCGCTCGATGACCGGCTCGGCATACGCCACGGTGGCGCCGAGACCGAGCGGAAGGAACTCACCCGCGACCCGCTCGAAGATGTGCGACAGCGGCAACCAGGAGAGAAAGAGTTCGTCCTCCGACAGATCCACGACCTGGCACACGGCCTGATAGTTGAACAGGATGTTGGCGTGCGTGAGCATCGCGCCCTTCGGGTTGGCGGTCGTCCCGGATGTGTGAATGACGGTCACGGTCTGGTCAGCGCCGATCGCCTGCCAACCCTCGCGCCACAGCCGTCGCACATCCGGGTCCGAGGCGGCCCGCGCCTTCACGTCAGCGAAGGTGAGCGTCCCCTCGTGAACCTTGCCCGACGGATCCATGATGATGACGTGCTCGACCGTTGGGCACTGCGATCGGATTCCGCCGATCTTGGTCGCCTGCTGGGCATTCTCGACGATGACGAGCTTGGCGCCCACGTTGTTGATGATGAAGGCCGCCTGGTTCGGCTCCGATTGCGGGTAGATGGGTGCGGTGATGGCACCTGTCGCCAGGGCTGCCAGATCCGCGAGGACCCACTCCGGGCGCGTTCGACCGACAACGCATGCGGCGTCCCCGGGTCCCAGACCCAGGTCGCGCATGCCCAATGACAGGTCGGTGACCAAGTCCCACATCTCGCGGTAGGTGCGACTGACCCAACCGCCATCATCCGCCTCCCCGTCACCGGTCTTCGACTTCGGTGCCTTCCAGCGCATCGCCTCTTTGTCGGGCAGCCGCTCCACGGCGTGGTGCACGAGGTCGATCAGGTTTTTCGCCTCGCGCCCAGGAGGGACCTGGAGCGGCTCGCCGTGGGCAACCATGGGATGAGCTGGCGTTGCCTGGGCGGTCATCGGTCGGGTCTCCTCATCAATGGTGAAGGCGTTGACTGCGGTCGGTGGCTCATGCCTCGCGCCGCAGGCCGTCGAGCAAATGCTGCGCGACGATGAGCCGATGAATCTGGTTCGTCCCCTCGTAGATCTGGGCACCTTTCGCGTCGCGCATGAGACGCTCGACCGGGTTGTCGCGGCTGTAGCCGGCGCCTCCGTAGATCTGCACCGCGTCGGTGGTCACGCGCATGGCGACGTCGGAGGCGTACCACTTGGCCATGCTCGATGGCGCGCTGATCGGCTGCCCGGCGTCTCGCATTCGCGCCGCGCGCCAGGTCAGCAGGCGAGCGGCGTCCACGCCGACCGCCATCTCGGCCAGCATGGCCTGGATCATCTCCTGGTCGGCGATGGCGCGATCGAACTGTCGGCGCTGGAGCGCGTACCGTGCTGCTAGCTCCAGGGCGTTGCGTGCCAGGCCCGTGCAGGCCGCAGCGATGCTGATTCGGCCCGCACCGAGGGCCGAAAGCGCAACCTTCAGACCATCTCCCTCTGCGCCGAGCCGGTTCGCCTCCGGCACACGGGCGTCGCCGAACACGATTTCGTACCCGGTCGTTCCTCGGATTCCCATCTTGCGTTCCTTCGAACCCAGGCGGAAACCGGGCGTATCGGCCTCGACCACGAAGGCGGTGATGCCGGCCTTGCCCCTCGAGCGGTCGACGGTCGCAAAGACGATGTAGCGTGCCGCCTCGCCGGCGTTCGTGATCCAGATCTTCGTCCCGTTCAGAACGTAGTCGTCGCCGTCACGCCGAGCCGCGAGCGATAACGAGGCCGCGTCAGATCCGGCCTGCGGCTCGGTCAGGGCGAAGGCGCCGAGCTCGCGCCCGGCAGTCATCGGTGGAAGGAAGCGCTCCTTCTGCTCGTCCGTGCCGTTGGCGAAGATGCAGAGCTGGCTCAGGACATGCACGCTCAGGCTGACCGCCATCGCCATGTCGGTGGCACCGATCTCCTCGGCGGCCAGCGCCCAGGCGAAGGTGCCCATGCCGGCACCCCCATATTCCTCCGGATAGGGCAATCCCGTCAGTCCCAGCTCACCGGCCCGCTCGAACAGCGAGCGATCGTAGCGCTCCTCCTCGTCGCGCGCCGCAGCCCCCGGCGCCACCTCCTTGGCCGCCCAGTCGCGCACCGTGTCCCGGACGCTTCGCTCCTCCTCGGACAGCGCGAGCGCGTCGCGGGTCGGCGCGGTTTCGACGGCCATCAGGCTGTCCTGTTCCCCTGCTCGTCGTAGATGTAGAAGCCCTTGCCCGTCTTGCGGCCCAGGTGCCCGGCGGTGACCAGCTGGCGCAGCAGGGGTGCGGCGCGGAACTTCGGATCGCCGAAGCCGCGGTACAGCACGTCCATGACGTTGAGCATCACGTCGTTGCCGATGAAGTCGCTCAGCTCCAGCGGACCCATCGGATGATTGAGCCCCAGCTTCGCACCCGTGTCGATGTCGTCGGCCGTGCCGGTCGACTCCATGAGCGCGAAGACCGCCTCGTTGATGAACGGCCCCAGCATCCGGTTCACCAAGAAGCCCGGATAGTCCTTGCTCTCGATGACCGTCTTGCCCAGCTCCTCCGCGAACACCTTGGCGCTTTCGTAGGTTGCGTCGTCAGTTTCGAGGCCTCGAATGATCTCGATCAGGCCCATGACCGGGACCGGAGAGAAGAAATGAAGGCCGATGAACTTCGGTGCGCGATCCGTCGATGTCGCGAGGCCGGTGATGCTGATGCTGCTGGTATTGGTGGCAAAGATGGCGTCCGGGTCCACCGACTGCGTGAGGGCCTCCCAGGTCTGCCGCTTGACGCCCTCGTCCTCGAAGACCGCCTCGATGACGATATCGTGGCCGGCGGCCGCATCGGTCCCTGCCGCGGTGGAGATGCGCTCACCGATGGCGCTCGCCGTCGCCTGGTCGAGCTTGCCCTTGTCGACTTGGCGCTTGAGATTGCCGGCTATGCGGGCGGCGCCCTTCGCGGCGAGCTCCTCGGTCCGGTCGGACAGGGTGACCTGCTTGCCGGCCGCAGCGCTGACCTGGGCGATTCCGTGGCCCATCAGCCCCGCGCCGATGACGAAGACGCGTTCAATGCTCATGAAGGTCAAGCGTACCAGCCGCCGCGTGCCGCCTGCGGCATCGAGCGCGGCATGGAACGCCCGGTCAGGCCGCAAACCATGGATTTGCACGTGGGCCAAACAATTGGGAAGGTACCGGCCATTCGGCCCAGGTTTCGGTCCAAATGGTTCAAAAATTGCGCCGGGGCGAAAATTCTGATGGCAGATCCCGTCGAATCGACCCCTGCCTACCAGTTGTTTGCGCGGGGCCGCAAACGATGCGCTCCCGCCTGGGACTTCTCAGCCGAGGAGGCGCTCGGCGGCGGTGAGCGGATCGAGCTCACGGTCCGCGACGGCTCGCAGGGTCTCATCCCATGATGGATCGTCAGCCGCGCGACGACTCGCCAGTTCCGCGAGCGCCCGGCGTACCTGGTTCGCAGCACGCCCCCTGGCCTCCAACGGCTCACGTGCCACAGACCGATGCGCCTCGATGGCATCGGCCAATGCCGCGACGCCGTCTGCGGTGACGGCGGTCGTGACCATCACCGGAGGTGGCTTGTGGTCGACCCGGCCGCCGGCCGTGGAGAGCATGGCGCGCAGCTGACGCGCAGCCCGATCGGCGCCCGGACGGTCGCCCTTGTTGACGGCGATGATGTCGGCTACCTCGAGCAGTCCGGCCTTGATGGCCTGTACCTCGTCCCCCATCTCAGGGGCCTCGACCACGACCGTCGTCTCGGCCACACGCGCGACCTCCACTTCAGATTGACCCGCGCCGACCGTCTCGATCAGCACCGGGTCGTAGCCGGCGGCGTCGAGCGCGGCCGCGGCGATCCAGGTCGTGGCAGCGATCCCACCCAGCTCACCGCGTGAGGCCATCGAGCGCATGAAGACATCACGATCGGCCGCGTGCTCCATCATCCGGATCCGGTCGCCCAGGATGGCGCCGCGTGTGTACGGCGACGAAGGGTCGACGGCCAAGATCCCGACGCGCTTGCCCCGCCGCCGCCACTCGGTGATAAGCGCGTTGACGAGCGTCGACTTACCGCTTCCGGGTGGGCCAGTGATGCCGACCACGTGCGCGCCATGACCCGCGGTGAAGAGTTCCGGCAGCAACGGCCGGACCGATGGATCCCCGTTCTCGATTCGCGTCAGCAGTCGAGCCAGGGGTCGCCGCCCACCCGTCGCAAGCTCGGCGAGTGCGTCGTTCACGAGGGTTCGGCCAGGCGTTGCACGCCACGCGACCAAAGGCGAAGGAAGGGCAGCTCCGCCGTCCTGGGTTGCACCGGGCGTGACAGACGACGTGCGGGCCCCGTTTCGTTCGGTTTTGGTGTCGCCGGGTGCAACCGAAGAGCATGCCGACCCAGCCTCACGGAACGGGTCACGCCGGACGGCGGACGTGCTCGCGGAAATAGCGCGCGATCTGCCCGATCGACGTGCCGGGGCCGAAGATCTCGGCCACGCCGATCTCCTTGAGCTTCGTGACGTCGGCGTCGGGAATGATCCCGCCGGCAGCAACCAGCACATCGTCCATGCCGCGCTCACGGAGGAGCTCGACCGTGCGCGGCAGCAGCGCCATGTGGGCTCCAGACAGAATGGAGAGGCCGACCACGTCGACATCTTCCTGCTCGGCCGCATCGGCGATCATCTCCGGCGTCTGGCGCAGACCGGTGTAGATAACCTCGAAACCCTCGTCACGCAGGCCGCGCGCCAACACCTTGGCGCCGCGATCGTGCCCGTCGAGACCCGGTTTGGCGATGAGGATGCGAATCGGCGTATCGGTCATGTGCTCTCGATTCTAGCTGCGCATCAGGCGCCTGCCTTGCCGATGAGGCCCATGAACTCGGCGCGCGTCCGGGCATCTCGCCGGAACGTTCCGGTCATGGAGGACGTGACCATCGTGGCCTGTTGCTTTCGCACACCACGCATCATCGTGCACAGATGGGTCGCTTCGATCACGCACGCCACGCCCTTCGGCTCCAGCCGTTGCATGAGGAAATCGGCCACCTGCACGGTGAGCCGCTCCTGGACCTGGAGCCGCTGCGCGTACATATCGACGATGCGCGGGATCTTCGACAGACCGATGACCCGGCCGCGTGGCAGATAGCCCACGTGAGCCTTGCCCGTAAACGGCAGCAGGTGGTGCTCGCACAGCGAAAAGAACTCGATGTCGCGCACGACCACCATCTCGTCGTAGTCCACCGCGAAGGTCGCGCCGTTGATCAACGCATCGGGATCGAGGTGGTAGCCGGCCGTGAGCTCATCGTACATGCGGCGCACGCGCTCCGGCGTCCGGGCCAGCCCATCGCGCGACGGGTCCTCCCCGATCTCCGCGAGCAATGTCCTGACCGCCTCTTCCAGCGAGGCTCGCTCTTCACTCATGCCGCGAATAGTACGGCCTTGACATGGGCAGTCCTTTTCGCGGCACGGACATCGCGCTACACTCCGAGTCGCCCATCCGACGCCCAAGCGAGAGGAGGTTCGATCCCGACATGATCCTCCACCCGGCTTCGCGTTCGCGCCGCCTGGGGCTCTTCGGGCTGTACCCGGCAGACCCGCTGGCGACCACGCTCGCCCGGCGCCTCGATGACGACTACCACTGGTTCCGATCCATCTCGTCCGGCGGTATGGAGCCGATCGATGCCGTGCTCGTCGGACCGGGCGGTACATGGACACTGTCTTTCGCCGGCCAACGCGGCCGCTTCACGCTCCGCAACGGGCACTGGTACCAGTGGAATCGCTCAACCGAATCATGGGTACCGTGGGAGCCGCTGCCGATCACGGCCGCGCGGCTGGCGGGACGCCGCCTCAGCCTGTACCTGGAGCGGGCGGGCCTGCCCGCATCGGTCTCGCCGATCCTCCTTGCTCCGGCCGACATGTCAGTGCAGGTCGAGGCGCATGATCGGCTTGGTCTCGTGGTCGAGCGAGAGCCGGACCGGATCGCGAGCCTGATGAGCGGACAGGCGCAGCTCACCCAGGCACAGGTTGATCGGATCGTGGCGCTGCTGGATCCTCGTCAACCGCTCCCTCGGCTGGCTCCCTCGACACCGAACGGGTGAGTCGCGCGTAGAGCAGGACTACCACTGCGCCGGCCGTCCAGCCTGCCAGTACATCGGTCGGGTAATGCACACCGAGCCAGATACGTGACAGACCGATGAGAAAGATGAGCACCGCCAGCCCGATGACGATGCCGCGCCGCGCGACGAAGGGCAGGCGCGAACGGCTGACCAGGACCGCCAGGACGCCGTAGGCCACCATCCCCAGCGCCGAATGGCCCGATGGAAAGCTGAATCCATGCTCGACGATGATCGGCTCCAGCAGGTCCGGCCGCGTGCGGGCGATGGCCACCTTGGCCGCGCCGTTGGCGATCGAGGCTGCCAGGACCGTCAGCCCGCCAATTACGCCATGCCGCCACGGCCCGATCGCCGCGCCGACCGCGACGATGAGCGCGGCAACCACCGTCACGCCCCACGTTCCGCCCAGGTCAGTGAGCGGGCCCAATACACGCAGCGCATTGCTGAGGTCGGGTCGACGGACGAACTCGATGATTGGCAGATCGAAGGCATCGGTCATGCCCGCGCTGACGAGAACGGCCAGGGCAATGACGAAGGCGACAGCGGCGCCGGCAACCAGGAAGGACGAGGGACGAGGGACCATGGCCGGCCAGTCTAGGACGGCGGCGTATCATCCGCAGCCGTGATCAATCCGAGCGCCCGAGCTGTCCTGGCGGTCGTTGGCGTCGCCGCATCGCTCCTCGCCGCGTGGCTGCTGCCGCCTCTGGCGGTGGTGGTCGTCTGGCCGCTCCTGCTCGTCGTCCCTGGATGGGCGACCCTCGCGGCGACGCGACCCAGGATCGACGGTGCCGGACGCCTCGGCCTGGCGATTGTCCTGTCGATCGCGATCTCCACGCACCTGGTGTACTGGCTCAGCCACCTCGGCGGCGGCTACGGACGGGGCGTGATCTTCGCCGCAGCGGCATTCCTGGCCCTACCGATCGTGGTCGCCGCCTGGCGCGGCCTCCGGCCACCGCCGGTAAGCGTGCTGCGCGGGGCGCGGCCGGCGCTCGTGCTGGCGGGACTCACCGCGCTGGTGGTGGGTTTGACCCTGGGCGCGGGCCTGTGGCGTGTGACGCCCGGTGGCATCAGCGCCGGCGGGACGAACTGGAGCGACCTCGGCGTGCACCTTTCGATCGCCGAGACCCTGAATGCCGGCGCCAACTTCCCGCCGGATGTTCCGTACTTTGCCGGCGTCCCGCTGACCTACCACTGGTTCGCCGATTTCCACGCCGCCATCCTGGCCGAGGCCGCGTCCCTCTTCTCGATTCCGGCCATGATCATCCAATCCACGGTGTTGGCCGCCGCGCTGGCGCTCATCGTGTACTCGTTGGCGCGTCGCCTGGTTCGGACCGATGCCCGACGCGTCGCGGCCCTTGCGGCGGCGCTCGCCATCTTCGGCGGCGGGATGGGATACCTGCGCTTCATCGGCGACCTGTCGGCGGGGCTGGGGGGTCCCCTGCAGCTCATCGCGGACAACAGCTACGACAACCGGTGGCTGACCGAGTGGCCCTACTTCAGGATTCCTTCGGTCATGGGGACGGGGCTGCTGGCGCATCGAGCCAGCACTGCGGGTCTGCCGATGCTCATCGGCACCATCCTGCTGCTGGTGAGTGCGCTCCCGACGGCGCGTGAGCGGCTCGCCGGCTGGCGCGATCGGCCGTGGCTCCTCGCCCTGGCGGGCATGCTCGGTGCGCTGCTGGCGCCATTCCACTTCTTCTTCTTTCCCGTCTTCCCGCTGCTGGCGCTGGCCTGGGTGCTGTTCGGGCGACGGCTGGTTGACGCTCATGCACCACGCCACGCGTTCGCGCTCTTCGCGCCCTATGTTCTGGCCCTCCCGTTCGTGGTCGCCCCGTTCATCCAGTCGAGTGGCTCGGGCGCGCTCCAGCTAGTGACCATTTGGGCGTCGACGCCGCGCCAGGATGGACCGTTGGCGGTCGTCTTCTTCTATCTGACGAACCTGGGCCTGCCGTTCTTGCTTGCGCTCGGCGCCGTACTGATCTCGGGCATGCCGCGGCGCGCATTTCTCACCGCTTGGATCATCGGTCTCTTCATCATTCCCAACGTCGTCCAGGTCAGCGTCGTCGATTTCGATATGAACAAGTACTTCCAGGCCATGTGGATCGGCGTCGCGATCTCGGCCGCGTGGCTCATCCGGCGCTGGCCCCGACCGGCGCTGGTCGCGGTCTTCGCGCTGAGCATTCCCTCTCCGTTGTTGGTCGCTGGCTGGACGGCGACTTCGAACCTCCAGGTGCTGACGAGCGCCGAGGTCCGTGCCGCGCGCTGGATCGGTGACTCCACGCCCGCCGATGCCGTCTTCGTCACCGACGGCTGGGTCAACTCCCTGACCGATGCCGCCGGACGCAAACGCCTGACCACCTTCGGGCCGTACGTCGCCAACCTGGGCTATCGGCCCGATGAGCGCATCAGCGACGTCTCGGCCATCTACTGCGGGGGCGATGTCTCACGCTCGGCCGAGCTCATGGACCGATACGGCGCAACCCACGTGATCGATGGGAGCCGGCCCCAGCCGTGCGACTCCCCCGTGGACTTCGGCGCCTCCGACCTCTTCGAGCTGATCTACGAGGATGGTCCCCTCATCTGGCGCCTCACCGACCACCACTGAGATCCATGCGCTGAGCGCAAAGCGGGATGGAGTCAACCAGCCGCGACCACGACCGAGCGCGCGCCGCGCCCCTATCATGGGGCGATGCAGGACGCCTCAGGCGCGGTCGTTGCGTTCGACCATGTCACCAAGCGCTATCCCGGCAGTTACGCGCCAGCGGTCGACAACCTGACCCTGACCGTGCCCGCGGGCGAGATCTGCGTGCTCGTCGGGCCGTCGGGATGCGGCAAGACGACGAGCATGAAGATGGTGAACCGACTCATCGAGCCGACGGGCGGCCGGATCACCATCGGCGGCGAGGACATCATGAGCTTGCCCGCGGTCGAGCTGCGGCGACGCATCGGCTATGTCATTCAGCAGGTTGGCCTGTTTCCGCACCTCACCATCGGCGAGAACACCGCCGTGGTGCCCAAGCTCCTGCGCTGGAAAGCGGATCGCACGCGGAAGCGCACAGATGAGCTGCTCGACATCGTCGGCCTCGACCCCGCGCAGTATCGTGACCGATACCCGAACGAGCTGTCGGGCGGCGAGCGCCAGCGGGTCGGCGTCGCCCGCGCCCTGGCCGCCGATCCACCCGTGATGCTCATGGACGAGCCGTTCGGCGCGGTGGACCCCATCCGCCGCGATGGCCTCCAGAACGAATTCCTGCGGCTCCAGAGCCGCGTCCGCAAGACGATCATCTTCGTCACCCACGATGTCGACGAGGCGATCAAGATGGGCGACCGCATCGCCATCCTGCAGCGCGGCGGCATCCTGGCGCAGTACGACACGCCGGCGGCCATCCTGGCCAACCCGGCATCGGAGTTCGTCGAACGCTTCGTCGGGGCCGATCGCGGCCTGAAGCGCCTCTCCCTGGGTCGCGTCCGCGACCTGGAGCTGATCGACGCGGTCAAGGTCCGTGCTGGCGAGGATCGGGCCGAGATCCGCCGTCGCCTGGACCGCGTCGACGAGCTGACCTACGCCCTATTGGTCGACGAGCAGGACCGGCCATTGGGCTGGATCGACCAGCACGATCTCGCGGGCAGCGGACCAGTGGACCCAGACGCTGCCACCCCCGGCGCTCCGACGGTCGAGCCCGAGACGACGTTGCGCGACGCGCTGTCGGCGCTGCTCGGCTCGAGCGTGCAGCTGGGAGTGGTGGTGAACGAGCGCCATCGGGTCCTGGGCCTCGTGAGCGTCGACGCCATCGGCGAGCGGCTGAGGACTCCCGTCCGCGCCGCGGACGGGAAACTGCACGAGGTCGGGGAGACCGCCGCACACTAATGGACGTGAACTGGATCATGCGCAACCTCGACGAGATCGGGCAGCGCACGCTCGAGCACGTGTTCCTTACCGTCATTGCCATTTCCGTGGGTTTTGTCATCAGCTTCATCCTGGCATTGCTCATCCGACGCGCACGCTGGCTGGAGGGACCGATCATCGGTGTCAGTGGCGTCCTGTATGCGATCCCGAGCCTCGCGCTCTTCGCGTTCCTCGTGCCGTTCACGGGCATTCAGAACCCGCTCACCGCAGAGATCGCGCTGGTGAGCTACACCATTCTCATCCTGCTCCGAAACATCCTGGCTGGGCTCCAATCGGTGCCACGCGAGGTCATCGAGGCCGCGGACGGGATGGGCTACACCTCGTCCCAGCGACTCTGGCGGGTTGAGCTTCCGGTCGCCCTCCCGGTGATCGTCGCTGGCCTGCGGATCGCTACCGTCACGATCATCGGCCTCGTGACCGTCACGGCGCTCATCGGCCTCGGTGGTCTCGGTTACCTGATCGTGGACATTGGCTACCGGCGATTCTTCCTGACCGCGACGATCGTCGGGTCGGTTGGCGCAGTGACGTTGGCCGTGCTTGCGGATCGCGGCTTCGTCGTTCTCCAGCACGCGCTCACGCCCTGGGCGCGCCAACGCGCGGAGGACTGAGGCGTGGAGTTCTTAGGTACGGTGATCGACTGGTTCGCGGATCCGGCGAACCTGTTCGGAGCCAGCGGGCTACAGGGTCGGCTCGGCGAGCACATGATCCTGTCGATCATTCCACTGACGATTGCGATGGCCGTCGCGCTGCCCATCGGCGCCTGGATCGGGCACAGCGGACGGGCCGCAAACCTGGTGATCAACATCGCGAATGTCGGCCGTGCCATTCCCTCGCTCGCCATCCTCGCCATGGCGACGATGCTGCTTCAGGCCTTCATCGTCTCGATCGGGCTCCGACAGCTTGCCTCGGAGATCGCAACGATGATTGCCCTCACGGCGCTGGCCATCCCACCGATCCTGACGAACACGTATGTCGGCATCAGTGAAGTGGACGGCGACCTGGTCGAAGCCGGACGCGGGATGGGCATGCGAGAGATCCAGATCCTGCGCGAAGTGGAGGTGCCGGTGGCGCTGCCGGTCATCCTGGTCGGGATCCGGACCGCGGCCGTGCAGGTCGTGGCCACGGCGACGCTCGGGGCGGTATTCGCGACCGGTGGGCTTGGCCGCTTCATCATCGACGGGATTGCGCAGCGCCGCTTTGACGAGGTCTTTGCCGGGGCGCTCGTCGTCGCGATCCTGTCGATCCTCACCGAGTTCCTGTTCGGGTTCATTCAGCGTCGAGTTACCTCCCGCGGACTGCATGCCGGGAGTGCCATCCGCGAACCAGTCCCGGTTGGGCCGCGCTGACGGTGCGTGGACGGCGCCGCATCGCCCCGTACGTTTCTCAGGTCCAATTCTTGCTTTCCTAGTTGCGCGATAGACTGTATCTGCCCGGAAGCGCTTCCTGGGCATCAACATCATTCTTCTCAGTTTGGAGGAACCCACATGCGGATTCACCGCACGCTCCCCCTCGGGGCGGCGCTGTTGGCACTGGTGGTCAGTGCGTGCGCGCCGGGTGAGGGCAGCGGCTCGCCGACGGCGAGCAACCCTGGCACGAGCCAGAGCCAGAACCAGAACCAGAGCCCGAGCGCAGGCGCCGAGGGAGATCGATCCATCAAGATCGGCTCGGCAGGCTTCTACGAAGCCCAGCTCATGGCCGAGATCTATGCACAGGCCCTCGAGGCCAACGGATATACCGTTGAGCGGGCGCTGGGTATCGGCCCCCGTGATACAACGCAGCCTGCGCACGAGAGCGGCGAGTTCGACCTGCAACCAGAGTACATCGGCAGCCTGCTCACCTTTCTCGGGGGCACCGCCTCGGGCGACCCGGATGAGACGTTCGGCGAGCTCGAGAGCGCTCTGGCGGATGTCGGTCTCACGCCGCTGGAGTACACACCCGCGGCAGATCAGAACGTCTTCGTCGTGCGTTCCGAGACCGCGGAGGACATGGGTCTGACCACGATGAGCGACCTTGCGGATGTCGCGGGCGACCTCGTCTGGGGCCTGCCTCCGGAGTGCGAGACCAATGAGCTTTGCTCGGGCGCGCTTGAGCAATATGGGATCGCCTACGACGACATCGAGATTGAGTCGTATGCGGCTTGTGACGCCCCGGTGGCCCAAGCGCTGAACGACGGAGTGGTCGACATTGCCGAGCTGTGCAGCACGCAGCCCGACATCGAGCGCTTTAACTTCGTGGTGCTGACCGACGACCTGCAGACGCAGCCGTCGGACAACATCGCGCCGGTCGTCAGCATCGAGTGGCTTGAATCGGCGCCCGATGACTTCGACGACATTCTCAACGCGGTGAGCGCCGCGATGGACACCGAAACGCTCACCAGCCTCAATGTCAGTGTCGCGGTCGACCAGGAGGACGTGGCCGATGTGGCCGCCCAGTGGCTCACGGATAACAGCCTGAACTAGGGTCGTCATCCTCGCAATCTCGAAATGGAGCGGGTCGGTTCGCCGATCCGCTCCATTCTCGTGCATCATGAATCTGATGACCCCTCCACTGTCCGCCCACCTCGCGCTCGCGGACTGGCGCCACCAGGTGACCGAGCTGTACGCCGGACTTCGCGCCGATCGCCGAGCCGGACCGATGCGGGCGATCGCCTTCCGCACGCAGCGCGATCATCTCTTCGGCTCGCATCCGTCCTCTGCCATTCCCGAAGCGGATCGGCGCGACTTCCGCGGCCTTGGGTACTTCCGTCACGATGCGGCCCTTGCCCTGAGCGCGCCCTTCGAACCGGATCCTGACGCGCCTGCCCTTGCCGTTCCTCGATCCGGCGACGGTTCGCAGATCCCGTTCACGCGCATCGGCTGGGTGCGATTCACGATCGACGACACGCCGTGCCGTCTGTCGGTCTTCTGGCTGAATGAATACAGCGGCGGCATATTCATCCCGTTCCGCGATGCAACCAGCGGCCGCGAGACCTACGGTGGCGGGCGCTACCTGTGGGACTCGGCAAAGGGTGCGGATCTGGGCACCAGAGGCGATGCACTCAGCCTGGACTTCAACTTCGCGTATCACCCTTCGTGCGTCCACGACGCCATCTGGTCGTGTCCGCTCGCGCCCCAGGAAAACTGGTTGCCCGTGGCGGTCACCGCCGGTGAGCGACTGCCTGAGGCAAAGCGGAAATGAAGAGCGCAGCGCCGTCGGCCGACGTACGAGGCTGCATCAAGTGCGGCCGCGAGATCGGTCCGGACGAGACGATCTGCGAGGTCTGCAACCGCGCCGGGATGGCGACACCATCCGCGTCGCAGTATCACGGCACGGTTGTCGTAGCCATCGTGCTTGCGGTTGCTGCCCTCGCGATCGCGGCCAGTCTCTCGCTGCGCGGCGTGGGTCCGTATGCCGCAGACATCCGCGGCGTCGCGGTGGCCGACCCGGGCGGCTACGACATCACCTACGCGGTCACCAACGAGGGCACGCGTCCCGGGCGCGCGAAGTGCCAGCTCGTCGCGACCGCCGAAAGCGGACGACGGCTGCGGACACGCAGCACGATCACGTCGCAGATCGCGGGAGGCGACACCGCTGAGCTCACCGAGACGATCGCGGAACTCGAAGTCGAACCTGCCAGCGTGACCGTCAACTGCTCCTGAACCCGCGTGCCGCCTGTGCCGCCTGTTACACCTGCGCCACCTGTTGCACCCGGCGACACTAAAGCCGAACAAAGGCGAGTTCACACGTCCTGGGTTGCACCGGATAACACTGGGGAAGATTGAGCGGCGGCTCCTTCGCGTTTAGTCGCACCCGGTGCAACAAAACGTGTCGGAGGGATCATCTCTCCGGGATGACTCGGACCTCGATGAGGGCCTTCGGCCAGAGGCGCGTCGGACACGAGCGCCCTGGCCGAGTGCGAGAGGTCGACGACACGCTGGTCATCGGTGCCCCAGTCGCACTGAAACCAGTCGACCACCGGGAAGCGGACGCATCGGTCCGCGCAGGCAGGAGCGGGACGCATCGGTCCCCGCACGAAGGCCGCGGGGATGCGGCCGAAAGGTCGCAAGAAGAACGCCACGAAGTATCCTGCGAGTCATATGGACCGATGGGCTCGCGCGCTGCCTGGCGCGCTCACGCTCCTTGCGTTGACGGTAGGCACCGCCGCCGGTGCCGGACCGCCATTTGCCGATCCGGTGAACGATCAGTCCGTCTACGACACCGCGGATGTCCTCAGCGCCGAAATTGAGGCCGATCTCGAGCGCACCATCGACGACGTAGAACATGAAACGGGCGCCGAGGTGGTGGTCTACACGCAGGTCGACCCGGGCGTCAGCGAGGACGAGAACCTGTCGAACGCCCGGGCGCTCATCGACCAGTGGGGCGTCGGGCGATCCGGATTCGACGACGGCCTGGTGCTCATGGTCGGTTTGGAGGAGAACCGAGTGAATGGCCGCGTGAGCCTGTTCGGCGGGTCCGGCTTCATCGGCGCGTATGCCAGCGAGGACGACCTGAAGGCGATCATCGACGGCGACTTCGTGCCATCCGCGCGCAACGGCAATATGGAGAGAGCGGTGATCGCCACGGTCGAGACGCTGGCCGAGCGTGTGACGCCCGAGAACCGCGGTCGGCTGGAGATGCTGCGGATCGTCAATGCCGGCCTGGGCCTGATCGGCGCGCCGCTCGCGCTACTCGGCACATTGGGGTTCGCCTGGCGCACATGGAAGCGCGAGGGCGATGATCCCGACCTCACCGACTCGCCGTCCATCCTGATGGCCGGTCCGCCGGCCGAGATGACGCCGGCGCTCGCCACGGTCATCATCGAGGGCAAAGCCACGCAGCACAGCACGAACACTGCGCTGATGGCCCTCGCCAGCAGCGGGCGGATCAGCTTCCAGAATCTCGACCGCGTCTCCTCGATGAAGAGCGACGACGACCCCGACCCGCTGACCGACCCCGCGATCCACGTCCACAGCGATGCCGAGCGGCAGCCGCTCGCGGTCCCGGAACGAGCGGCGTGGGACACCATCCAACGCCTGGGTGGAGGCGACGGCGTCCTGACCCGCGAGTCCCTGTGGCGCCTGAACGGGGAGATGGACGACGTGCAGCACAGCCTCGAATCCGAGGCGGTGCGCCTCGGCTGGCTGGCGCGCATGCCTCGGCCCTCCATCAATCGCATCACCGGCATCGGGATCGGTATTGGCGTCCTGGGAGGGGGTGCCATTGCGGTGGGCATCTCTGTGCCGATGAGCGGCATGGTCATGCTGGGAGCGGCTCTGGTGCTGGGGGGCATCGGCACCATCGGCTTCGGACGCGCCATGAGCCAGCGCACGACGCAGGGCGCGTACGTCGACGCCATGCTCAAGGCGTATCGGCGCACCCTGCGTAAGACCATGGACCAAGCACAGTCCATGAACGAGGTCGTCGATCAGCCGGAGATCGCCACCCTGGCCGACACGCCCGACAAGGCGGTGGTCTGGGGCCTGGCACTGGGCCTGTACGACGAGGTCGCCGCGGTCCTGCATCGCGGCCTCGCGGCGCAGCGAGCCGCCACCGGGACACCCTACGGCGCGTACTACCCGATCTGGCTCGGCGCTGGATCAGAGTCAGGCTCCACGGGAGCTTCATTTGCCGATGCCGCCAGCGGCGTCAGCTATGGCTCCGGCAGCGTGTTCTCCGGGTCGGCCATGCCGGACATCGGCGGCATGTTCGACGCCCTCGGCAGCGTGGGCTCGACCCCTCCATCGTCCAGCTCATCAAGTGGCGGAGGGGGCGGCGGCTTCTCCGGAGGCGGCAGTTCGGGCGGTGGTGGCGCCTCCGGCTCCTTCTAGCGTTGGCGTGCACCGCAGCGAGGGCGTATGGTGGCGGCAATGAGCTTTAACCGACGCGGCCCCGACCGCCGACCCGACCGCCCCAACGATCGCCCTGCCCGCCGCAGCGGCCCGGGAGGGAGTGACTGGAAGTCCCGCGACCAACGATCGGGGGACCGGCCGTCGTATCCTCCGCGCGACCGCCCGAGCGGTGACCGGCCCGCCTACCCGCCACGCGACCGGCCGTCGTATCCTCCGCGCGACCAGCATCAGGGGGACCGGCCGTCGTATCCCCCGCGGGATACTCGGGAGAATCGCCCGTTCACCCCGCGGCCGAATTTCGAACGCGCCCCCGATGAAGGCGCCATGTCGATCCGCTTGGACCCGCGTCGCGTCAACGCGCTGAAGCATCTTGCCGGTGAAGCGGGCGTGCGACCCGGCGACCTCGTCCGCCAATGGGTCGAGGAGCGGATCGATAGCTCGCGGACCGGCGCGGAGTCTCCCTCGGCTGCGTCTCCCTCGGTTGCCGCCACCGAGAGCCTCCTCAGCCGTTTCGAATCTCTCGCCGCGCGCGTCGAAGCCCTGGAGGCGTCGGCCCCATCGTCGCCTCTGGCCCCCTCGTTGCCTCCGAAGGCCCAGGAAGCCGCAACGGACGCCGCCCCCGAACCGAAGCCCAAGCGGCGCGGCCGGGTCTCCGCGGCTCCGTCGTCGGAGCGCGTCGCGCTCCATGACGAGATGATCGCGCTGATCAGCGATCGTGGACCGATGAGCGCCGCCGACCTGGCGAGCGCGGTCACCGAGCGCGGGCGGTACACGCCTCCGCGCAGCGGCAAGCCGATCGATGCAGCCACCATCAGCCAGCGCGTGAGCAACCCGACCTACCGGGCGCGGTTCACGCGCAACGAAGGACTGATCGGGCTGGCGGAGAAGTCCGTCGAAGCCTGAACGGCCGGCGCGAACGCGCCGGCCGCATCGGTCCCTGAGATGGTCAGTCCTCGAGGAGGAAGGTCACCAGGATGTTGGCCTGGAACTCGACGGCGCCATCACGATGGACGTTGACGCGCTGCTCCTTGACCCAGGCACTCTTCACGCCACGCAGGGTCTTGCTGGCGCGGTCGATCCCCTGGCGCACGGCGTCCTCGAAGCTCTCGGTCGAGGTGCAGGAAAGTTCGGTCACCTTGGCGACGGACATGTGATTCATTCTCCTCTACGGATTGATGGGCGCACGAGTATGCGTCCGCCATAAACCGATGCAGGTCGCGCGCCAGCACACGCCGTTCGATTCGTCGGCCGGGTATCCTGACAATCTCGCACCCCCCGGAGTCGGACACTCATGCCAGTGGCGGGTAACGTGGCCGAGTCGCGCCTTCAGACGTCGTGGGAGGCAGTCCAGGCGAGGAGATTATCGGCGTCCATGGCGTTGACGATCATCGGTGCCGCGACACCGCACAGGAAGGCGCGCTCGCAGCCGTTGCCGAGCCAGAAGAGCTGCCCGGGCGCATGCGCGTCCGAGTCGATTGACACGCGACAGCCGGCCTCCACCGCCAGGCGCAGCAGGCGCTTCGGCGGATCGAGTCGCTCCGGGCGCGAGTTGATTTCGATGGCCTTGTCGAAGCGTGCCGCCGCCGCGAACACGATCTCGGCGTCGAAGGTGGATTCGGGCCGGTTCCGCTTGCGGGTCTTCATCCTTCCGGTGCAGTGGCCAAGGATGTCGAGGTTGGGGTCGGCGAGGGCGGTGACCATGCGCACGGTCATCGCGCGGGCCTTCATGCGCAACGCTGAGTGCACGCTGCCCACCACGACATCCAGGCGCGCGAGGAGGTCCGGCTCCTGGTCAAGCGACCCATCCTCGTTGATGTCAACCTCGATGCCGGTCAGGATTCGCAGGCCGATGAGCTCGCCGTTGAGCGCCGCGATCTCGTCCAACTGCGCGCGCAGCCGCTGCGGCGAGAGGCCATTGGCCACGGTCAATCGCGGCGAATGATCGGTGATGACCAGGTACTCATGGCCGAGCTCGATCGCGGCCTCCGCCATCTCCCGAATCGTCGCCCCGCCATCCGACGCCTCGGTGTGCGCGTGGCAATCCCCTCGCAGCGCGGCTCGAAGCTCCGCCGCGCCCTCGTCCAGCGGACGGCCCTCGGTGGACTCGAGCCGCCTCAGGTAGACCGGCTCCTCGCCGCGCAGGCTCTCGACGATCGTGCGCTCGGTCACGTCGCCGATGCCGGTCAGCTCACGCAGCGTCCCGTTAGCGGCGCGCGCGGCAGTCGCCTCCGCGCCGAGGTCTGCCACGGTCCCGGCTGCGCTGCGAAAGGCGCGCACCCGATATCCGGGCTCCTGCGCCGCCTCCAGCAGAAAGGCGATGCGCTTCAGATCAGCGATCGGGTCACGGGGTTGCGTCATGCGCCAAGTATCGCGCGCTCGTGCCGAGCGTCTGTTTGGCCCCCGCGGTGATCGGCCCGCCGAACTCAGGAGATCGTGAGGATCCGCGCCGGGTTGTCGACGGTCATCTGACGGATCTCGCCCTCGCCGACGGCCGCAGTGCGCAACGTCGGCAGGAAGTGCTGCTGGAGATACACGTAGCCAAACCCGCCATTGGCCTTGAGTTGCCGGTCGTGGCACACGTCCTGGCTGAGCAGCAGCTGCGAGCCGTACCCGCGTTCGAGCAACTCGACGATCGTCTCGACCAGGCGCGGTTCCAGCGCCTCCTCGCTTCCGAACCGATGACCGAGGAAGTCGAATTGAAGGTTCGCGCCGGCATCCAGCACCTCGAGATAAAAGTCGAGCCGGTGATACGAATCCGCATGGCCGATGACGACACGCGACGGATCCACGCCCTCCTCGGTGAAGAGCTTCAGCTGGGCCAGCCCGACGGCCGACTGAACGCCATGGGTCGTGATCGCCATGCCGGTGGCCGCTGACGCGCGGGCGGCCGCGCGATGCACGCGTTCCTCGAGCGCGCTGACCCACGGCTTATCGGTCCCGATCTCGCCGATGATGCCGGGCCGAACGCCCGTCTCCCCCACCCCGTTCTCGAACTCGCGGATGATCTGCGCCGACAGGTCGTCCACGGAGCGGCGATCGACCAGCACCTCGGCCGGGTAATACGCCCCTCGATACCAGCCGCACCCCATCACGATGTTCAGCCCGGTCGAACGCGCCATCCCACGAAGCCGATGCGGATCGCGGCCGACGCCGTCGAGCGTGAGATCCACCAGCGTTGCTCCGCCACGTCGGCGGTAGTCGCGAAGCTCATCGACGATGATGTCCTCGTCGGGCGTGAGCTCCCAATAGTCCCAGCGCCCATCGACATGCCACAGCGCGATGCCGGTGTGCTCGTGCGGAAGCGTGAACCCGAGCGAGTCGGGCGAGATCGGCCCGGCGACGGTCATGACGCGAGGCGCCATCGGCGATCCTCCTTCGGTCGTGCGGGACGCGTCGGTCAGTGCCTGATTCAACCGCCGGCGCATCGGTCTGATCTGGACCACATCATCTTGCCACCATCAACTATTGACAGTCCGCATATGCTTGGTTCCTCGGACTCCGATGTAGTGGGGTTGACCCATGGCCAAACTGGACCTGCTCAAGGGCACGCTGCCTCTGCTGGTGCTCAGCGTCATGCGAGACGACGAGGTGTATGGCTATGAGATCGCGCAGCGCATTCGCCAGCGGAGCGGCGAGCTGTTCGCTCCCAGTGAGGGCTCACTGTACCCGACCCTTCATCGGCTTGAGCGAGATGGCGCGTTAACCGCGACGTGGCGCGCCAGCGAGCGTGGCCCGCGACGCCGTTATTACGCAATCACTCCGGCCGGCCAGACTCTCTTCGCCGATGCGTCGCGCGAGTGGGACGCGCTCTCCTCCGGAGTCACGCGCATGGCACGAAGGGCCAGCAATGCCTGACGAATCCCGGGACCGATACCTTGCGGCCCTCGACCGCCTCCTGCCGTTCCCGCGCGAGCGACGGGCAGAGATCCTCGAGGAGATCAACGCCCATCTCGAGGATAGCGTCGAGGATCGACTCACCGAGTCAGGTGTCCAGGCACGCCTTGGGTCGCCGGCCGATCTCGCCGGAGCGCTGGCTCGACCCGAGCAATCGGTCGGACGGGTGTTCGCCGCCGCGGGTGCTGGAGTCCGCGCCTCCATCTTCCCTTGGATCTACGGCTATCTCTTCGCGTCGCTCATGATCTTCGTCGCGTTCTTCCTCACAGCGGGAATGGTGCAGTTGGCAGTACGCGCCCTGTCGGTCGACTTCGTCCTGAATACCTATGGTGGCTGGAACAGCGCGATCACGGCGCTGGCCATCGCCTTCGGCCTCTTCCACGCCGGTCGCGCCATGACCGATGCCGTCGTCACGGGCCGGCGGCTACGGTCCGAGGTGCGGCCCTGGGTCGCCGCGATCGGCACGGCGCTCGCGGCGGGAGTGCTCGTCCTCCTCGTGGACATGCCGCAGAACGCCGCGAGCGCCGTCGCGCTGACTCTGGCGCCCGCGGGGCTCGCTCTCGGCGCGTATCGGCCCGACCTGTTCCGTCGTCGGCACGAGGTCCCGTGGATGGTGATCGTCGGCCTCCTGCCCCTCATACCGATCGGCGTCCTGATTGCGGCGAGCGCGGAAAGCGGACCCATCGCCGAACCCGCGGACAATGTTGATTGGAGGCATGGCCCGGAGAACGTTGGGCCGTGGTGGGTCGATCCGACGACTGCCCAGCCCCTGGCCACGAGCAGTTGGAGCGACGTCGGTCATGCAATCCAGGGCCAGTTCACCCTCGAGGAATCGGCCAGCCTCGCCGGCCTGCGCGACCTGCGCCTCGAGGCCTGGCACTCCGACCTCTCCGCTCCGTGGCGCCTGGACGATCGATACGACCAGCCATTCGCGACAGCGCCCATCCGCCGCAACGGTGCTGATCTGACCGGGGAGGTCGTCACGACGCGCGATCCCGATGTGAACCAGTGGGAGCTCATGCTCACCGGCGTCGGGCCGGACGGGACGCGGTATGTGCTCGGCACGGCCGGCGGCGGCAACAGCGCGTTCACCGGCTCGGTCTAGGATTGGCTCGTCGCCATCACGAAACAGCCATAGGAGCGATATACCGACCGCGTCGAGCCCGGGACTGTTGTCGGGCAGCCACAGATCGGTGTTGGGACTCCGCTGTGACTGCGGAGACGGACACCAGATCAACGAAACCGACCAAGCGACAAACGTCGACCGACTGGTGCCCGGCGCGCTAGCCTTGGGCGATGGCAACCTCGAAGCCCAACACCCCGACGCCGAATGGCATCTGGACGAACGCGCAGAGCGAGCTCGATGAAGCTGCGGAGCGCCTCCACCTCGATCCGGCCATGCACCGGGTCCTGCGGGCCCCCAAGCGAGAGCTGGCCGTCAACTTCCCGGTTACCCACGACGATGGGCACGTCGAGGTCTACACGGGCTACCGGGTCCACCACAACGTCAACCGCGGGCCGGTGAGCGGAGGGATCCGCTACGTGCCGAACCTCGATCTGGACGAAGTGCGGGCGCTGGCCATGCTCAATACGTGGAAGGCGGCGCTGGTCAAAATCCCGTTCGGCGGCGCTGCCGGCGGTGTCCGCGTCGACCCGCGACAGTTGAGCGCGAACGAGCGACAGGGACTCACCCGCCGATTCGCGACGGAGATCGGGCCGCTTCTCGGGCCGGAGCGCGACATCCCGTCACCGGACGTCAACACTGGCTCGCAGACGATGGCCTGGATCATGGATACGCTCTCCATGCATCGCGGACACACCGTGGCCGCATCCGTGATCGGCAAGCCGATGGCTATCGGCGGCACCCGCGGACGTCGGAGCGCTACCGCTCGCGGCGCCCTCCGCTGCATCGGTGCCGCTGCGCGCGCACGCAGAATTGACGTCAACGGCGCCCGCGTCGCCATCCAGGGCTTCGGCCGGGTCGGCATGACCGTGGCGGAAGAACTCGACCTCGCGGGTGCGGTCGTCATCGGTATCGCGGATGATCGCGGCGCGGTCGGAAATCCGGCGGGCATTAACGTGGCTCGCGCCAACCAGTGGATGCGCGAGCATGACACCGTTCGCGACATGCCCGACACTGAGCCGATGTCGAAGGCCGATCTGTTCGCCCTCGAGACCGACATCCTCGTGCCGGCGGGACTCCAGAACGAGATCACCGACGCCAACGCCGCCACGGTCAGCGCCCGCATCGTGGCCGAGGTCGCCAACGGCGCCACCACGCCGGCCGCTGATGCGATTCTCGCCGACCGTGGCGTGACCGTGATCCCCGACATCGTGTGCACGGCCGGCTCCACCATCCTCGGGTACTTCGAGTGGGTGCAGGACATGCAGGCTTTCTTCTGGACGGAGGGCGAGATCACCGCCGACCTCGATCGGATCATGGACGAGGCCATGGCCGAGGTGCAGGCCGCAGCCGATCTCGAGAGCGTCGACCTGCGTGCGGCGGCGATGATGGTCGCGGTGTCGCGCGTTGCCGACGCCACCACCCTGCGCGGCCTGTATCCATAGCAGTGTTGCACCGGGTGACACTAAAGCCGAACGAACGGTGGCTCACACGTCCTGGGTTGCACCTGATGACACAGGGGACGGTGGAGCGGAGGCTCAAGCGACTTTAGTCGCGTCGGGTGCAACACACGGCATCGGAGGGTGTGCAGGGCCATGGGCACGCGTCATGCGAGAACTGAGAGATGGGCACACCGATTTCCCCTCCGCATGACCAGGCCGTGGCGATGGCTGCTCCGAGTCATTGGCGTGCGCCGCGGCGCCGCGCAGGTGGACCTCACCGATGATGGACGACTCGTCGCCACGTTCGGCCGCCTGAGCGTCGAGACGAGACTCGACAATGTCGGCAGCTACTCGCTCACCGGACCGTATCGATGGTGGAAGGCGATCGGTCCTCGCGGGTCGCTTGCTGACAGCGGCTTCACCTTCGGGACCAGCACGCACGGCGGCGTATGCGTGTGCTTTGTCGAGCCCGTACCGTCACGATAGGTGCCCGGAGGGCGGATGGAATCCCTCACCGTCACGGTGGACAACCCCGACCGATTAGCTCGAGCGCTCGACGAGCGAGCACTTGAAGGGCGGGATAAGCGTAGTGGCTGATCGGCGCACGTGCATATTGGCCCGGATCGTGCGAGGATGGGGTCCAGACGTACCGTCTGAACGCGTGTCGTGAAGGTTCGGTGCGCCTGAAATCGATATTCAACCGGAGCACCCATGACGACACAGATTTTCACACCGCCCCGCGACATCCTCACCGAGTTGGAGCCAGCCGCCGAGCAACTGCTCAATCGGCACCTCGGGATGGCCAAGGAGTGGTTCCCCCACGACTACATCCCGTATTCGATGGGACGCGACTTCGACAAGGAACCCTGGACGCCGGATCAGCCCCGCATCAGCGGCGTGGCGCAGATCGCGTTCGAGGTCAACCTTCTGACCGAGGACAACCTGCCGAGCTACCACCGTGAGATTTACCGCATGTTCGGCGCCGGTGACGGTGCCTGGATCAACTGGGCGAACCGATGGACCGCGGAAGAGGGACGGCACGCCATCGTGCTGCGTGACTACCTGATCGTCACCCGCAACATCGACCCGATTGCGCTCGAGCGCGGACGGATGAACCAGCTCCAGACGGCCTATGACCATGACGACGGTGGCAACGTGCTGCGAGGCCTGGCCTACGTGGCGTTCCAGGAGCTTGCGACGCGGATCAGCCATCGAAACACGGGCCGATACTCATCCGACCCGGTCGCCGACAAGATCATGACCCGCATCGCGTCTGACGAGAATCTTCACATGGTCTTCTATCGAGACATGCTCGCCGAGGCGATGAAACTCGACCCGTCCGCTGCAGTCCACGCGATCGCCGACGAGATCACGGACTTCCAAATGCCCGGGGCAGGAATGGTCAACTTCACCCGCAAGGCCGCCCAGATGGCGAAGGCCGGCATCTACGATCTGCGCGTCCACCACGATGAGGTCATCTGGCCCTTGCTCACGTACTGGGGCGTATTCGAGGCAGAGAACCTCGATCCGTCCGCCGAGGTTCGCCGTGAGGAGCTCCGCCATTTCATGACCGACTTGGAGGCGCAGGCTTCACGCTTCGAGGCCAAGCGTGCGCTATCGCTTGAGCGCGAGGTTATCCGCGCGAACTGATTCGATCACGCGCCGGTCGATCAGGCGCCGGTGCGGCTGCGGATCGGCTCGACGTGATATGCGTCGGTCAGCGGCGACGACTGGCGGCGGAGCCTCCGGTAAAGCGCTTGAAGAGGCGCACGAGCACCCAACCGATAACGAATCGACGAATCAGAGCAAACATGTCCCACCCCCTTGCAGCCAGCGTGCCGCGATCGTCACAGCAAAGCCGGCTTTCGCCACTCCTGCTGCCGAACGTGCTCGTCGAGGAACGCTCCGACCGTCTCGTACCAGACCCGTGCGTTCTGCGGCTTGAGGATCCAGTGATTCTCGTCCGGGAAATAGAGGAATCGCGCTGGCACATCATGTCGGCGTAAATCAGTCCAGAGCCGAAGTGCCTCACTGATCGGAACCCGCAGGTCCTGTTGTCCGTGGATCACGAGCATGGGCGTCCGGATGTTCCCCAGCTGTCGGCTGGGCGACCACTCCTTGTAGCGGGAGGCATCCACGTAGGGATCGCCAAACTCACGCTCCCAATCGGGACCGTAATCCGTGGTGCCGTGGAAGCCGCGCAGGTCCCACAGGCTGGCGTGCGTGATGATGGCGCGAAACCGATCCGTGCTGCCAGCTACCCAGTTGGCCATGTAGCCACCGAATGAGCCGCCCATCAACGCCGTCCGACCGGGATCCAGTTCGGGACGCCCCAGTACGCCGTCAACGGCCGCAATAACGTCGGTGTACGGCTCGGCACCCCACCGGCCCCAGCCGCGCTGGAGGAAGGCGTGTCCGTACCCGGTTGATATGGCCGGATCAGGGAGGAGGACGGCATAGCCCTGCACCGCCAGGAGGTGTGGATTCCAGCGCCAGCTCCACGTGTTCCAGCTGCCGACCGGCCCGCCGTGGACGAACACCACCAGCGGTGCGGGCGCTTCCGCAGATGCGTCGTGCGGAAGCACCAACCATGACCCGATCTCCTGTCCGTCCGATGCCGTCGCGACGACGCGCTCGACGTGGCCCGGCAGCCTGGCGAGTGACGCAGCGTCGAGCTCCGCGAAACTCCGAATACGTTGCGTGGCGCCACCCGGCTGAACCGCCAGGCGCACCGGAACCGGGGGCTCGGCGTACGACGCGCGCAGCGCGATCGGGCCACCCGCAGGCTCGACGGCTAGATCGGTGAAGGCGCCACCGTCGGCAAGGAGCGTGACCTCCGCGGCCTCGAGATCGTGGCGGTACACGGCTCCGGCGCCACATCGGTCGGTCGTAAAGTAGATCGAGGCGGCGTCGGTCGACCAGACCGGATACTGCGGCCATTCGTCGAGATCGGGCGTGAGGTCACGCCCCTCGCCCGTTGCAAGATCGATCAGCCACAACGTTGCGTCGCCAATTCGCTCGGGAACATCCTTCTCGTGCCGAATGCAGGCGACCCAGCGGCCATCAGGCGAGCAGGACGGGCCTTCGTACCATGCGTCATCCGGCGTGATGTCGCGGCGCGCTCCCGTGGCGCGGTCGATTGCCACCAGTCCGAAATCGGTACGACCGATCGCGTCCGTGCTGACCCATCCCGTCACGATGGTGCGACCATCAGGCGTGACGTCAAAGCCCTGCTCGACCAGTGCAGAGCCGGGCTGCGGGGTCAGGTCGATCGGGTCGCTGACGCGATCATCGCCCGCCGGCATTGGGGCGGCGAAAAGATGGCGCTCGCGTGGCCCGTGGAAGGCATCCCAGTGGCGGATCGGGAAGGTGTCGAACAGGAGAGCTTCAACGCCGGCCTTCTTTCGCGCCTGGTGCCGCTCGCGATCCGCGGTCGCGTCGCTGGTTCCCGGAAAGATGGATGCCGCAAAGACGATGATGTCTGCATCGCGGGCAGCCACGACGGCATCGACGCCGCCAGAGGGCGCCGCAAGCAAGCGCGCCTCGCCGCCGTTAGGCGGCAGCAGCCAGAGGCCCGTGATCTCCTCGTCATCGTCGTCTGGCTTGCGATCCGGGTCCGGCCGGGACGACGTGAACAGGATCGAGCCGTCGCGGGCGAATGTCGCGCTGCTCTCGCCGGGCGTCGAGCGGGTGAGCCGACGCGGCCGTGCATCGCCGGCCAGGTCAAGCTCCCAGAGCGAGCTGTGCATCTTCTTGCCGTCCGGCGCGGGCTTTGCCACGCTGACCACGACGCGCCGCCCATCGGGCGCGGCACGCAGCCCTCCCAGGCGTGGCAGGCGCAGGTAAGCGTCGAAATCGAATGAATCGGTCATGTGCGCATGGTGCCAGATGCGCACGTTTCGGTTGGTTGCGCCTATCTCCACCGCTTCCCGGCGCTCCTCAGTTGCGCGCGTCTCGCTCTTACCCGCACACTGGCGTCCATGAGTGATGGCAAGCGCTGGCAGGCGCACCAGGACAGATGGAAACGGGAGGCCCTCGACCCCGCACTCGATAAGGGCCCTGAGCGTCATGCGCGCTTCATCACCCAGTCGGGCGTCGAGGTCGAGCGGCTGTATACGCCCTCGGACCTCGCGGATCCGGCAAATGACCCCGACCGTGACCGCCCGCGGTATCGGTTCAGTCCAGCCGCCGGGGAGGCTATCGGATGGGATGAGATCGATGACGTCGGCCTTCCGGGCCAGCCGCCATTCACCCGCGGCATTCATCCGACCGGGCATCGTGGCCGCCTTTGGACGATGCGCATGTTTGCCGGCTTCGGCACCGCCGAGGACACCAATGGCCGCTTCAAGAAGCTGATCGCGGCAGGCGGCACCGGGTTGAGCATCGCGTACGACATGCCGACCCTCTACGGCTACGATCATGACGACCCGCTGGCTGCTGGCGAATTCGGCACGTGCGGCGTCGCGGTTTCATCGCTGGCGGACATGGAGCTCCTGCTCGACGGACTGCCGGTCGGCGAGATCAGCACCTCGATGACCATCAACTCGCCCGCCGCCATGATCTGGGCCATGTACATCGTAGCCGCCGAGAAGATGGGCGTGCCGCGAGCGCAGCTGTCGGGGACGTTGCAGAACGACATCCTGAAGGAGTTCATCGCACAGAAGGAGTACATCTTCCCGCCGGCACCATCCCTGAAACTGGTGACCGATACGGTGGAGTGGGGCACCCGCGAGCTCCCGCGCTGGAACACGATCTCCATCTCCGGTTACCACATCCGTGAGGCCGGCTCGACCGCCGTCCAGGAGCTGGCCTTCACCATCGCCGATGGCATCGCCTACGTGGAGGACGCCCTCGCGCGCGGGATGCGCTTCGACGACTTCGCCCCGCGCCTGTCGTTCTTCTTCAACAGCCACAACGACTTCTTCGAGGAGATCGCCAAGTTTCGCGCCGCGCGCCGCATCTGGTACAAGCTCTGTCGCGAGCGATTCGGCGCCGAGAACGAGCGATCCACGTGGATGCGCTTCCATACCCAGACCGCGGGCGTGTCCCTCACGGCACAGCAGCCGCTCAACAACCTGACGCGCGTCGCCATCCAGGCGCTGGCCGGCATCCTGGGCGGTACCCAATCGCTTCATACCGATGCGTACGACGAAGCGTGGGCGGTTCCGTCGGAAGATGCCGCCATGCTCGCCCTGCGCCAGCAGCAGATCCTGGCCGAGGAGGCCGGCGTGGCCAACACGGTCGATCCGCTCGGGGGCTCCTACTTCGTCGAGACGCTCACGAACCAGACCGAGCAGAGGGCATGGGCATACATCCGCCAGATCGATGAGATGGGCGGCATGGTCCGCGCCCTGGAGGCAGGCTACCCACAGGCCGAGATCGCCGATGCTGCCTACGAGCAGCAGCGAGAAATCGAGGCGCACGAGCGCGAGATCATCGGCGTCACGAAGTTCGCTGACCCCGACGAGGAATTGAAGATCCCCCTCCTCGCGATCAGCGAGATCCAGGAGCGACGTCACCTCGACCGGCTGACGCGAGTCCGTGCCGAACGGGATGCCTCCGCCCATGCCGCCGCCATGACGCGTCTAGAAACCGAGGCACGGGCCGCAGACGTCAACCTCATGCCGGCCATCATCGCGGCAGTCGAGGCGTACGCCACCATCGGCGAGATGTGCGGCGTCCTGCGCGGCGTCTACGGCGAGTACCGGGAGCCCCTCTCCGTCTGAGAGCCCATAAGCCCCCGGCCAGTCCCAAACGCCTGCCCTGACGACCGTCTGGGTGCGGAGGAGGACCGCGGCGTGGCCCGCCGACCCCGGCCGGGAACCCGGGCCGGCGGAGCAGGGCACGCTTCCCACGCCGCGTTCCTCACATGCACCATCTTGCACATCGCCAATTACCAGCCGCTTACTGGAGAATTGCTGCCTCGTCAGCCTTCGGCGAGCAGCACGTCAAGGCGGTCCCAGGTCTCGATCGCGCCCTGGGTCATGCCGGTCACCAGGGCGGCTTCGATGATCTCAGCCGAGCCCATGTGCGACACGGCCCGCATCAGCGTCTGCCCGCCGAGATCCTCGAGCGTCAACGTCTCCGGTCCTCCCTGCGGGCCAACGCCTTCAACGTCGAACATGAACGTCCACTTGATGCGCTCGGGTGGCACGATCTCGAGAAACTCGCCATAGAAGGCGACATCGGCGCGGTCGGGCGTGCTGCTGACATAGCGCCACTTCCCGCCCGGTCGGAGGTCCATCTCGGCGACGGTGGTCGTGGAGCCAAGCGGTCCCCACCAGCGCGGAATGGGATCCGGATCGGTATGCGCCTTCCACACCAGCTCGCGCGGTGCATCGAAGGTGCGCTCGTAGGTGAGGTCGCCCCCATCCGAGAAGATCGTGGTGCTCTCGGTGCTGCCTCGGTCAATCCTCGTCGCGGTCATCGTTCGTTCCTTTCGGGTGTCGTCGTGTCCTGATAGTCGCGGAGGAAGGCGTCGAGCCGTTCGAGGCGCTCCTCCCAATGCGGGCGGTACTCGCCAACCCATTCGGCAACCTCCCGTAAAGGCATTGCCCGCAGCCGCCGCGGACGCCACTGCGCCCGGCGGCCCCGCTCGATCAGCCCTGCCCGCTCGAGCACCCGGAGATGCTTGGAGATGGCAGGCTGGCTCATGGCAAACGGCTCGGACAGGTCCTTGACCGATGCCTCCCCCGAGGCGAGGCGGGACAGGATCGCCCGCCGAGTCGGATCGGCAAGGGCGGCGAATGTCGCGCTGAGGGGATCGGGCCGAATCATGAGTACCATCCAGTTATATAACCTTACGGTACTGTACAAGGTGAGGTCCATCCCTGTCAAGCCATGCGCGCTATCCTCGACAGACCGATGAAGCTCCACCTCGTTGATGCCACCTTCGAGCTCTTCCGCGCGTTCTATTCGCGCCCGGCACGCCATGCCCCGGACGGCCGCCCGGTGAACGCCGTCCAAGGCCTCATCGATTCGATGCTCTCCCTGCTCCGGGAGAGCGACGTGACGCACATCGGCGCCGCGACCGACCATGTCATCGAGTCCTGGCGCAACGACCTGTACCCCGGCTACAAATCGAGCGCCGGCGTGGATCCCGACCTCCTGGCCCAATTCGCCGATGCCGAGCGCGGGCTCGAGGCGCTTGGAATGCCGGTCTGGCGCATGGTCGAGGACGAGGCGGATGACGCCATCGCCGCGGCCGTTGCGCGTTTCGGCGCCGATGACCGCATCGAACAGATCGTGATCTGTTCGGTCGACAAGGATCTCGGCCAGCTGGTCGACGGGGACCGAATCGTGCTGCGCGATCGAATGCGGCGCGTGACCTACGACGAGGCCGGCATCGGGGCCAAGTTCGGCATCGGGCCACAGAGCATTCCGGATTACCTGGCGCTCGTCGGCGACAGCAGCGATGGATTCCCGGGGCTGCCGGGCTGGGGAGCCAAGAGTGCCGCCACGGTGCTCGCGCGCTGGAAGCACCTCGAGGACATCCCGGCGTCAGCCCTCGACTGGGAAGTCCCGCTGCGCAATGCCTCGAGGCTGGCAGCAACGCTGGACCAGCAACGAGCCGATGCCGTCCTGTTCCGTCGCCTGGCCGTACTGAACCGCGACGCCCGGATCGAGGATGTCACCCTGTCCCTGGACGACCTCGAATGGCATGGCGTGCCGCGCACTCGGTTCACGGCCCTCTGCGACGAGCTCGGCTTCGACACCGTCCGCGAGCGCGTCCATCGCTGGGCAGACTGAACGGATGGACTTTTGTCATATGGCATCACCAATGCCGTCTGACAAACCTGGCGGCCCGGCGAAAGCGACGCGAAACGGCACGGAACCGGTACTTTCGGTCGGGTGCGGTGCGGTCGACGAGTGGATACGGTGTCGCCTCCATGCACCACCGACGCAGCGTGGCGAGCGTGCTCGCCGCGATTCTCTCCGCCGCCGCCCTGTCACCGATGACCCTGGCGACGCCCGTATCGGCCGCTGGCGAGTGCGGGTCGTATACGTCCGAAACCGTCGCCCCAACGACGATCCGGGTCTACCGCACGGCCACCGGCGCCGTCGAGGTGGTCAACTTCCGTGCGTACGTGAAGAACGTCCTGTCGCGTGAATGGATCAGTTCGTGGACGACCGAGTCGCTGCGCTCCGGGGCTCTGGCGGTGAAGAACTACGCGTGGTACCAGGTCATCCATTGGCGCGGATACGAGAACGCCGCCGGCGCGTGCTTCGACGTCTTCGACTCCACGCGCGATCAGCACTACGATCCGAGCCTCCCGACGTACGCGAGCATGGCCGCTGCCGTCGACGCGACGTGGAACACGCTGGCCCAAAGGAACGGACGCATCTTCGCGACGTACTACAACGCCGGCCAGGCATACGAGTCCTGCGGCGCCCGAGCCAACGGCTGGCAGATGTTCCAATGGGGCACGCAGGCCTGCGGGCTGGACGGCAAGAGCGCTGCCCACATCATGGGCATCTACTTCCCCGGCGTGACGGTCAGCGCCGCACCTCCGGCCAGCACGCCGCCACCGACTCCCCCCCCAACCCCGAGACCGACCCCGGTGCCCACTTCGGCTCCAACGCCGCCGCCAACCCCAAGGCCAACCCCAACGCCAAGCGTGCCCGGCGCATCAACCAAACCGGCGCCCACGCCAGCGCCGACCCCAACCGCTCCGACGCCCACGCCGGCGCCGACACCGACACCGACACCGACACCGACACCTATGCCGATGCCGATGCCGGCTCCCCCGTCATCCGAGTCGCCCGGTGGCGGTCAGGTCGGGCTTGCCGCTCCGCCGCCACCGCCGGCGCCAGATCCAGAGCCGATCGTCTTCACCGTCTCCGAAGCCGACGAAATCGACGCAATCGCCGCAGAAGTTCCCGACCGAGCACCGCCGAGCGTCATCCGCGCGGACCTCGCGCGCCTGCTCGCATTCGAAGCCGATGCGGCTCAGTTCGCCTGGCCGCTCGAGCGCACCGTCGATGCCACCACTCGTCCCTCACCCCGCTGGATCACCTTCAGCATCATGCTGAAGCGTCTACTCGCGAGTCTCGGCGACCGACTCCTGCGTGACGCCGGTGCGTCGGACGATCAGCTCGGCAGCGGCGACGTCCTGGATCGCGAGACCGACCGACTTGAACACGGTGATCGCCTGCGGATCGCGCGCCTCGGCCCAACGGGCGTCGAACGTCCCGATCTCCAGCAGGTCGGCTTCCAACAGTAGGCCACGTTCGACCGCCGCGACGACATCGCCCGCCTCCGCCATCGCGGCTTCCCGCGCATCGACGGCCGTGATCGAAGCACGCTCGAACAGCTCCGGCGGAAGCTCCACCATGCCGAGCCGAAATGCGCCGATCCCGTTGACGTGCGTCCCGGGCCGTATCCACTCGGCGTCGAAGACCGGTTCGACCGAGGTTGTCGCGCAGCAAAGCACGTCCGCTTCGCGCACGGCGGCCACCACGCTCTCGACGGCGATCGTCTCGACCCCGGTGGCGTTCTCCATCCGCCCGGCGAATCGCTCTCGCCGGTGAGAATCAGGCGCATAGACCAACACGCGGCGAATAGTCCTGGCCGCCAGGACGGCGCGAATCTGCCACTCCGCCTGGACGCCCGCACCGATGACGCCCAGCGTCGACGCATCGGTCCGAGCAAGCAGTCGCGTCGCGACTCCGGAAGCGGCACCCGTGCGCATGGCGGTCACCATAGCGCCGTCGAGGAGCGCGAGCGGCCGGCCCGTGACCGCGTCGAACCAGGCGACGAGGGCGTGGATCGTCGGCAGACCGCGATCGGCGTTGCCAGGCATGATCGTCACGAGCTTCACGCTGGCGCCCTCCCCGCCCGCTCGAACGCCCGGCATTAGCAGCAGGCTGCCGTCCCCGAGCCCGACGTGAGATCGCAATGGCGACTGATCGCGTCCGGCCGCCACGTCGCGGTACGCAGTATCAACGGCGTCCAACAATTCGCCGATCGGCGTTGCGGCACGGATCGCATCAGCGTCGAGGAAGGGAATCGGGCTCGTCATCGGTCCAGTCTGATCCTACTTCTGGCGAACGGTGAGGGTAGGTCGCGAGAAAGCGACCCATGCGAGACCGGCGGCGACGATCGGAGGACGCTAACGTAGGGGGAGAAACGCATCGGCGCATGCATGATGCCATGCGGTGCACGTCGGACTCGGCACACCGCTTGCGGATGAAGGGCGCAAGGAGGACTCATGATCGACAATGTTCGCGACGACCTAGCCGAACGGGCCGATACTGCCCGCAGCGAGTTCGGCGACCTGCTGTGGCTCATCCGTGCCGCCGTTTTTGGTGCCGTGGCGGGCGCCGTCTACACCGAGCTGCGGAAGTCTCCGGAGAATCGGACCTGGCACGGCAAATTGCTCGGATTCGTCCCGTACGACTTCCGCGTGCCGTCCGTTGAGCAACTGCGCTCTGCCTACTGGAACCCGGCGTCTCCCAAGCTGTTCACCGACAAGCCCCTCGGTGTCGGCTGGTCAGTCAACATCCCCACCGTCCTTCGCCGGGTCGGACTCCACACGAGTTTTACCAAGGGCCGCTAGATTGGCTCGTGGCACCACCGGTGGCAACTGACGAAACCGCGCTGCAGCTAATGCGGCGAACCGTGAGCCGAGCACAGCGTGGGTTAGGATCGGGCGAGCATGAAATGGTTTCCGATCCTTCTCGTCATTCACATCACGCTGGCGGTGGGCCTGCTGCTACCGAGCGTGCTCTTGCCATTCGTCCTGCGACGCAGCAGCGGCGACGGACCGGCCGGACCGGTGACTCGCGCGCTCATGGCCATGCAGGGCACCGGCACGATCATCATCGCGGCAGGACTGGCGATCACCGGCGCCGCCATGCTGTGGATTCTGGGTCCGGAACTCCTCATGAAGCCATGGCTGATGGTGGCCCTGATCCTGTACGCGATCAACCTCGCGGTGGCGGCCTTCATCAGCCGGCCGAACCTGCGCCGCCTGATCGGCCTTCGGCAAGCATCGGCCGACGACGAGACCTGGCGCCGAAGAGCGAGGCAGCAGCGTCTGGTGGCTTACGGGATGGCGGGCGTCATCGGCGTCATCGGCCTGCTCATGAGCACGAAGCCGAACCTGTGGTGAGCGCGGCCTAGAAGCGCGGCAGCGGCAGGGGCCGGTCCATGACAAAAAAGATCGCGGCGACGATGAGGAACATCGCGATCGCGAAGAACAGCAACCAGCGAAGAACTTCCATGCTCGGGCTCCGGTACGGACGTGGTCGGCAGCTGCCCCCTTGTCGGCACCGCCGATTCTACGGCCCGCTGTCCACCCTCGGCGCCGATCCAGCGACCGCTTTAGAATTCGCAGCGTGACGCTCCGTCTCCACGACGCCCGCCGCGGCGGGATCGTTGCCTTCAAACCGCTCCCGGACCGCGACCATGTCGGCCTGTACGTCTGCGGCGTGACGCCCTACGACACCGGCCACCTCGGGCATGCGTTCACCTATGTCAGCTTCGATGTGCTGCATCGGTATCTCGAATACCTCGGCCATGACGTCACCTATGTCCAGAACCTGACCGATGTCGACGACGACATGCTGCGCGAGGCGCGCGAGACCGGCGAGGACTACTTGGCGCTCGGAAACCGATGGGTTGCCACCTTCCTGACCGAGATGGCCGCGCTCAACTGGCTGCCGCCCGATCACTATCCGCGTGCGACGCAGCACATCGCGCAGGTGCTTTCGCTGGTCGAGCGGCTCATTGAGAATGGGCTCGCCTACGCGGCCGAGGGCAACGTCTTCTTCGACGTCTCTGCCGATCCGTCCTACGGGCAGCTCACGAAGCTGTCGTCCGATGCGATGCTGCCGATCGCCAACGAGCGCGGCAACATCCCCGACATGCCCGGCAAGCGCAACTCGCTCGATTTCGTGCTGTGGCAGGCGTCGCTGCCCGATGAGCCCGCGTGGGAGTCGGCGTGGGGTCCCGGCCGCCCAGGCTGGCATATCGAGTGCTCGGCCATGGCGAGCGCCTACCTCGGCGAGCAGTTCGAGATTCACGGGGGCGGGGCGGATCTCGTTTTCCCGCATCACGAGTCCGAGCTCGCCCAGTCAGAGGGTGCCGGCGCCGCTCGACCGTGGGTGTCCCACTGGACCCACGCAGGCATGCTCGGCTTCGAGGGCGCGAAGATGAGCAAGTCCCTGGGCAATCTCGTGCTCGTGCGCAACCTTCTGCGCTGCTACCCCGGCGACGCCATCCGGCTGTACCTCATCGGTCATCACTACCGCTCGGAAGTGCACTACGCCGAGGCCAATCTGGCCCGCGCCGCCGATGTCGCGGCCATCCTGCGCCGCGCCTGCCTGCGTGCTGAGCAGCTCTCCCCCGCCGACCCGGCCTGTGCCGACCCATCCGATCTCGTGCCGGTGGTAGCGGACCATCGCGCGCGATTCCTGGCGGCCATGGACGACGACCTCCAAACGCCCGATGCCGTCGAGCAACTCGAGGCGCTCGCCGAGATTGCCCTCACCGCCGAGGACGACGCGGTGGCCGCGCAGGCTGGCTGGATGGTTCGCGAGCTGGGCGGTCGCATCCTCGGGCTGCGCCTGGCAAATATGACCGCCCGTGAGGCAGCCGCCAGCGCGTGACAGACGACGACTCGGTCCCGATCAGCGTTCGCCTGGGCGAGGTCGTCCCACCCGAGGATCCCGAGGACTGGACGCGGCCGCTGACCTGGGTGGCCGCACTCGGCATGCTCGCTGGACCGATCCTGACACTCGCCTGGTTCGTCACCGCGCCGCCCACCGATACCTCGGTCGCACTTCCAGCGACATTCACGGTCGCGATCGCCCTCACGGCTGGCGCGGCCGCCACCGGCGCCACGCAGATCGGCGTTGCGCGCGCATTCACCGCCACGCTCGGCGCCGGGCTGTTCGGCGCGCTCGCGGTCATCATGCTTGGCGTCGCGACCGCAGGCGGACGGCAGGTCGGCACGGCCTCGCCGACGCTGGCCCACGCGTTCGTGGCGGCAGCGTCGGGCCTCGC
>Ga0208612_1000054_pt1 | contig 82164 bp, 94 predicted proteins | sample AntDryMetagUQ889_FD_188089 | JGI IMG/M metagenome (GOLD analysis project Ga0208612, IMG submission 188089) | Polar desert microbial communities from Antarctic Dry Valleys - UQ889 (SPAdes) | ecosystem: Environmental > Terrestrial > Soil > Desert | place: Antarctic Dry Valleys | collected 2008-12-31 | reverse complement strand
GAGAGCGGGGATGTCTGGTATGAGATCGGCGGCACGCGCTTGATGCTCTACCCGTCCCAGTTCGCGGGAACCAACCAGGCGACCGCGGTCAACATCAGGGTCGATGACGTCGAGGCCCGCGTCGCGGACCTCAAGGCCCGAGGGGCGGTGTTCGAGTCATATGACTTCGGCGATGCATTTCGCACGGTTGACGGGATCGCGACCTCCGCCACGGGAGAGAAGATGGCGTGGATAAAGGATTCCGAAGGCAACCTCGTCAGCATCGGGGCGCACTAGAGGAGCCACATCAGCTGCGCCAGTCCCTCCTGGGATCGTCCGTCACTGGGCGCCTGGGCTCGTCAGCAGGTCGTCGGCGTTGGGACTCTCGCTCGACTCCTGGCATCCCGCCACCGCCACCATGATCACGGTGAGCAGGGCGACCAGCTGAGTTCTCCATCGGCTCATGGTGTGGCCTCCAGCGATTGCATGTTTCTCAGGATCCGAACCATCAGCCGGAGGCGCAGAAAGCGTGCCAATGGAAGAGGGAGGGACAGCAGAAGACGGCTGGCGGACGCTCGAGTGAGCGCCAGCAGCCGTCTTCGTGCCGAGTAGGGTTGTCCGTGCTACTCGGACTTGATGTTCGCTGCGCGCGGACCACGCGGATTCGACTCGATGTCGAAGGTTACCGGCTCGCCGCCGACGAGGCGATCGAAGTCGATCGTCTCGCTGAGACCGTCGCGATGGAAGAAGTAATCTTTGCCATCTTCGCCGGTGATGAAGCCGAAGCCGCGATCGGCCACGATCTTCTTGATAGTGCCATTGGCCATGAGAGGCCTCCTAACGTCGATAGACGGACAGAGTACTCGACCTCGGCATGTAGCATCGGGACCAATGACGCCCTTCCCGGCCGCCCCGCCGTTCGCGCTCCGTGCGCGGCTGCTCTCGCCCCTCGCCGATGGAACGACGCTCGACGTCATGGACGGCCTCATCGAAGTGGAGCAGCGCGGCCGGATCGCCACCGTTGGCGCGTGGCCCGGCGCGGAGGCGCCGGCATCGGTCCTTGACCTGAGACCGATGGTGGTCATGCCGGGCCTCGTGGACCTGCACGTGCACCTGCCGCAGATTCCGAACGCCGGCCTGGGCAGCGGTCTGGACCTTCTGACATGGCTGGACCGTTACATCTTCCCGCTCGAGCGCGCCTATGACCGATCGGTCGCCGAGCGCCAGGCGCCGTCCGCATTCCGCGCCTTCGCCGCCGCCGGCACCACCACGGTGGTCGCCTACGCCGCCCTATGGGAGGATTCGACGGACGCTGCCTTCGCGGCCGCCGAGGAGCATGGCATTCGCGCCGTCATCGGCAAGGTGATGATGGATCGCATCACCTACGACACCGAGATCGCGCGCAACGAGATCCTCGAGACGAGCATGCGCCAATCGGACGAGCTGGCCGCTCGCTGGCATGGCCGCGACGACGGGCGTCTGCGCTACGCCTTCACACCGCGCTTTGCGGTGAGTTGCACGGCCGAGATGCTGCGCGACTCGGCGGCGCTGGCCGCGCACCACGGCGCGTACTGGCAGACCCACCTGTCCGAGGACGCGGGTGAGATCAGCGAAGTGCGCCGGCTTTTTCCGGAAGCCCGCGACTACCTCGACGTGTATGACCTGGCCGGCGCGCTTGGCGCGCGCACGATCTTGGCGCACGCCATCCATCTATCCGACCGGGAAGTGGCCCGCCTGGTCGACTCCGGCTCCAGCGTGGCACATTGTCCGGCGTCGAACCTGTTTCTCTCGAGCGGCATGATGCCGCTCGGTGCGTACCGTGCAGCCGGCATCACGATGGGTCTCGGCTCCGATGTGGCGGGCGGACCGGAGCTGTCCCTGTTCAGCGTCATGCGCGCGGGCGCAGTGACGCAGCGAGTGCTGGAGCTCAGAAGCCGCGCCGATCCGTCGAACGCCACGCGGCCGAGCGAATGGATCCGCCTCGCGAGCCTGGAAGGTGCCCGGGCGTTGGGCATGGCTGGGGAGATCGGGTCGCTGGAGGTCGGGAAGGAGGCGGACCTCATCGCGGTCGACCCTCGACTCACCACGCCGTTGCCGGGGGATGAGCCACCCCTTGACGCGGACGACGTGTTCAGCCGATTGATCTTCCGGCCGCATCCCAACATGGTCCGTGGCGCGTGGGTGCGCGGTCGCTTGCTCGCCGGCCCACCGAGTTTCGATGGCATCGTCTAGGCTTGCCGCGTGGACCGGATCGTTCAGACCTTGATCAACGCCGCGGCCCTGTACGTCGCCGTGCTGCTCGTGCCCAACCTGGAATTCACCGGCGAGTGGTGGAAGCTCCTACTGGTTGCTTTCATATTTGGTCTGATCAACACGTTCCTGCGGCCGTTGCTGCGCATCCTCACCTTGCCGATCACGATCATGACGCTCGGCCTGTTCCTGCTCGTCATCAACGCGATGCTATTGCTCCTGACCGGCGAAATCTCGCGGGAGCTTGATCTCGGGTTCAGCGTGCGCGATTTCCTGGCTGCGTTGCTTGGCTCCATTGTCATCAGCCTGGTCGGCTTCGCATTGTCATCGGTGATCGGCAGCTCGCGCATGGCCGGACGTCTCCTCTGACGGCATCTTCCGAGCCAATGGAGCGCGCCCCATGGCCGATCGGCTTGCTGTTCGGCGTATCCGTCGCGCTGCTCGTCACGCTCGTCTGCCCGCTGCTGCTGTTCAACCCGTGGTTCACCTCGGCGCTTCAGGCGCGGCACGAGGTCGCTGCCTCGTTCGACACGGACCAGCCGGCGATCGACCGGGTCACCGCCGAGATTCTGGGTGACCTGTACGTCGGCGGGTCGTTCGAGTCATCGCTGGGCGGAGATGCGCCCCTGCTTGACGCAAGCGAGAGGTCGCACATGTCGGACGTCTCGCGCCTGGTCCAGCTTCTGGCAGGCGTGGCGGTGGTCTCGGTCATCGTGGCGGGCGTCTCCGGAGCATGGCTGCGCCGCGAGCCGCAACGCCGTGGCCGCATCCTGCTGATTGCCGGCGGAAGCATCGGCGCGATCGCCATCGTCCTGGCCGCCACGTTCGCCGTGGCCTTTGAGCCCGCCTTCCTCGTTTTCCACCAGCTCTTCTTCCCCCCGGGCACGTACTTGTTCGAGACTGGCTCCGAGCTTCTTCTGCTGTTCCCACAGGGCTTCTGGTTCGACGCGGCCCTGGTTGCGGGCGTGGTGATCATCCTCAGCGCGCTGGTTGTCAGCCTCATCGGCCTGTGCGGCTGGCGCCGCCGCCCGGCGACGTCGGCCCGAGCCTGATCTAGACTCGATTCATATGGGCCCCGGATGGAGGGTTGGCCGCCTGGCCGGCATCGACCTCGCAATTCATCCCAGCTGGCTGGTCATCGCCTTTCTCGTGACCTACTCGCTGGCCGAGTTCCAGTTTCCCGCCCAGTTCGGCGGCTGGACCACGCCGCTGTACTGGATCGTGGCCGGGGCTACGGCAGCGCTCTTCTTCGCATCGGTCTTGGCGCACGAGTTCTCGCACGCCCTGGTGGCACGTCGCTTCGGCTTGAAGGTGGAGGGAATCACGCTCTTCATCTTCGGCGGCGCAACGAGCATCGACTCCGACTCGCGGACGCCCCGCGAAGAGGCGTTGATCGCGGTCGCTGGGCCGGCAGCCAGCATCGTCATCGGCGGCACACTGCTCGGAATCAACGTGTTCATCGCACAGGAGCAGCTTGGTGCCCTGGTCGGTTGGCTCGGCGTGATCAACGTCATGCTGGGCCTGTTCAACCTGATTCCCGGGTTCCCGATGGATGGCGGCCGCGTCCTGCGCGCCATCATCTGGCAGGTCCGCGGAGACCGGTTGGCCGCGACGCGCAACGCCGCGGTGGTCGGGCGCATCTTCGCCTACCTTCTCATCGCGGGCGGCGTCTTCCTGGCGCTGCGGCCGGGCGGGCTGTTCAGCGGCCTGTGGCTGGCCCTGATCGGCTGGTTCCTGTCGAATGCGGCGGAGGCGAGCGCGGCCCAGGCCGGCGTCGAGCACAGCCTGCACGGCGTGCGGGTGCGGGATGCCATGGATCTCGAGCCACCGTCGGTCTCACCCAACGAGCCGGTCGCGGAGCTCGTACAGGAGCGGTTTCTGCGAGGCGCGGACCGGGCGTTCCTGGTTCGCCACGATGACGGTGGGCTTGCCGGCCTGGTGACGCTCGGCGACGTCCAGCGTCTGCCGCGGGACAATTGGGATGGAGCGCGCGTGACCGATGTCATGACCCGCTACGCGAACCTCGCCACCATCGGGCCTGATGCGCCGCTGGCGGATGCCCTGCGCCTGATCCAGGAGCGAGAGATCGGCCAGTTGCCCGTCATCGAGGATGAGGCGCGCCTGCCGGTCGGCCTGGTCACCCGACGTGGGATCCTGCGCCTGATCGAGGCTCGCATGAAGCTGGGACTGTGATGGACCGATGCTGAAGCTGGAGGACGTCCTCAAACGACTCCTCGCGCAAGTTCGTCCCTTGGATGCAGTGCGGGTATCGCTGGCGGATGCACTGGGGCGCGTGCCGGTGGATGCAGCACTCGTCGCGACCCACGACGTTCCGCCCTTCGCCAACTCGGCCATGGATGGCTATGCCGTCCTGTCTCGTGAGGCCGATGCCGAGCGCCGCGTGAGCGGTGAGTCGCGCGCCGGAGGTCCCGTGCCTCCCGCGGTCGAGTCGGGCACGGCCGTTCGGATCATGACCGGCGCGCCGATGCCCGCCGGTGCCGACGCCGTGATACCGATCGAGGACGCTTCAGAAGCCGATGAACGCGTGCGATTTGCGGCGGTGCCGGCGCCCGGCGCGCATGTGCGGGCAGCCGGGCACGACGTGGCGAAGGGGACCGGTGTGCGCCTCCTGCGTCAGCCGATCACATCATCGACGATCGGTCTGCTCGCGGCGCTCGGGATTGCCGAACTCGAGGTCCATCGACGTCCGCGCGTGGCCATCCTGTCCACCGGGGATGAGCTCCAGCCGGTCGGCGCTTTGCTCGAACCCGGCCGCATCCACGACGCCAATGGGCCAGCGCTGACGGCGGCCGTCACCGAATCAGGCGGCGAGCCGGTCGTGCTCGAGACAGCAGGCGACGATGCCGCGATCATCGAGGAACGCCTCGGAGATGGCGTCGGGCGTGCCGATCTCCTGCTCGTCTCTGGCGGCGTCAGCGTTGGCGCGCGCGATCACGTGCGGGACGTGATCGAACGCCTGGGCACGCTCGACTTCTGGCGTATCGCGGTCCAGCCGGGTAAGCCGCTCGCCTTCGGGCGGGTCGGGGAGCGCCCGGTTATCGGCCTTCCCGGCAACCCGGTCAGTGCGCTCGTCACGTTCGAGCTCTTCGTGCGGCCGATGCTGCGCCGCATGCTCGACCTCAACGGCGACGGTCGGCTGCGGGTGCGCGCCCGCGTTGACGAGACGATCGGCACGGACATCGGTCGTCGAACGTTTGTGCGCGTCCGGGTCGAGGCCGATGGCGACGAGTACCGCGCCAGCTCTACCGGCGGACAACAGTCGTCGCAGCTTCTTCCGCTGGCATCGGCGAATGGTTTGCTCGTGGTGCCTGAGGGTGTGCCCGATACCGTGCCGGGCACCTTCTACGAGACGATCCTGCTGGGAGCCGTCGAATGACGAAGCCGAGTCACCTTGATGCCGATGGTGCTCCGCGCATGGTCGACGTGGGCGACAAGCCGGTGACGTCGCGCCGAGCGGTGGCTTCGGCGATGGTTCGCATGCGGCCGGACGTGCTTACCTCGCTTCTTGATGCCGGTGGGCCCAAGGGCGACGCATTCGTGACCGCTCGGCTGGCGGGGATCGGCGCTGCGAAACGCACGAGCGATCTCATCCCACTCTGCCATCCATTGCCGCTCGACCGGGTCGACGTGGAACTGACGCCCGACCGCTCGGCTGGGACCGTGGCCATTCGGGCCGAGGCGCGCGCCACCGCTCGCACCGGTGTCGAGATGGAGGCGCTGACCGCAGCCTCGGTGGCGGCTCTCACGCTGTATGACATGGCGAAGGCGCTCCAGCGCGATATCGTGATCGAGCGCATTGAGCTGCTGCAGAAGTCCGGAGGCCAATCCGGCGACCATGGGCATCCAGCGATCACACCGGCGACTCACGAAGCTGCGGTCGTGACCTGCTCGAACCGATCCGCGACGGGGGAGCGCGAGGACACGTCCGGGCCGGCGCTGGTCGAGCAACTGCGCAACGCCGGGTTCGATGTCGCTCCGGACCCCATCGTGGTCGCCGACGACGAGCCGCAGATCATGTCGTTGCTCGCGTCACTGGCTGACGCCGGTCATCGGCTCATCATCACCACCGGCGGAACCGGGTTGACGCCATCCGATGTCACGCCCGCCGCGACCCGTCGGGTGATCGAGCGTGAAGCACCCGGCCTGGCCGAGCTTATGCGCGCTACCGGCATGGCTTCAACCCCTATGGCCGCTCTCTCGCGTGGGCTGGTTGGAACGCGCGGGCGGACGCTGATCGCCAACCTGCCCGGCTCACCGAAGGGCTCCGCGGAGTCCCTCGAGGCGCTTCTGCCCGTGCTGCGGCACGCGCTTGACCAACTCGCCGACGGGGATCACTGACACGCGGCTACCATGGCGCCGATCCATGGAACCCAGCATTCCGTTCTACCCGCTCATCGTCGTGCCCATCGCGGCCGCGGCCTTCTTCTTCTGGCGGCGCGCGCGCTGGCATCTCGCGGTGCTGCGCGAGGGGCGGCCGCTTGACCGATTCGACCACATCCCGGATCGGATCAAGTCGTTGGGAGTCTTCGTCCTCGGGCAGAAGCGCCTGCTCCAGGACTTCGGTCCCGGCCTGACGCACGCGTTCCTGTTCTGGGGCTTCATCGTGTTGCTGGCCACGACCGGGAACTACCTGACCAACGGGCTGGTGGAGACGATCGTTGCCTGGCCGCTCGGCGGATTCCTGTGGAGCGTCACGGTCTTCTTCGCGAACGTCTTCGTGGCGCTCGTGCTCGCATCGGTCATCTATTACGTCGTTCGCCGAACGGTCACCAGACCAGCACGCCTGGCGCTGACGCGAGATGCATTCGTCATCCTGGGCCTCATTTTCTCGATCGTCCTGACCGAGTGGATCGGCGACGCGTTCGCCTACGTCATCGAACCGGACGGCCATTCGCGCATGTGGGCGGTCATGGCCGGACCGTTGAGCCTGGTGCTGGAGGGCATCGGTCACGAAGCGGCGGCGGTCGGCTACGGCGCCTTCGGGTGGGCGCACATTCTCCTGGTGCTCGGGTTCGGCGCGTATCTGCCGTACAGCAAGCACTTGCACATCATCAGCAGCGAGCCGAACGTCTACTTCCGCAACCTCGAGCCTCGCGGGGCGCTGCGAAAGATGGACCTCGAGGCGGAGCCCGCTGCTGGGGAGGAATTGCCAATCTTCGGCGCGAAGGGGCTGAAGGACCTCACCTGGCGCCACCTGGCCGATGGGCTGGCCTGTACCGAATGCGGCCGCTGCATGGAGTTCTGCCCGGCATCCATGACCGGCAAGACACTCAGCCCCAAGCACCTGATGGAGGGCCTACGCGACCAGATCGTGGCGGCCGAGACGGCGCTCGCGGCTGCTGCTTCGGCGCAGCGGGCGTGGAAAGGTGGGGCCAGTGGAGGCGCTGCGGCCTCGGAGGATGCGCTGGGACTGGCGCGTGGACGGGCCGAAGAGGCGCTGAGCCTGCCGCTCATGGACAACGTCATCCCGGAGGAGGCCGTGTGGCAGTGCACGACCTGCGGCTGGTGCGTCGAGGGCTGTCCGGTGTTGATCGAGCACGTTGACACGATCGTTGAGATCCGTCGCAATGCGGTCCTTGAAGAGAGCAGGTTCCCCAAGGAGCTCAACGCGGCCTTCCGCAACATGGAGAATGCCGGCAATCCGTGGGGACAGCCCAAGTCGGCGCGCATGGACTGGGCCAAGGGCCTGGATGTCCCGGTGCTTGGACAGACCGATGCGCCCGCTCGCGCCGCGCCAGGCGAGACGCCGTGGCGAACGATTCACGCATCGGCTCCGGCGGGCGACCCGCTCGAGGGGCGCGTCCTGTTCTGGATCGGCTGCGCGGGCGCCTTCGATGATCGCAATCGCAAAGTCGTGCGCGCCATGGCCCAGCTGCTGCGCCAGGCCGAGGTGCCGTTCGCGGTGTTGGGGACTGGTGAGACCTGTACTGGCGATCCGGCGCGTCGGGCCGGGAACGAGTACCTGTACCAGATGCTTGCCGAGGAGAACGTCGCCGCGCTGTCCGCGGCGCACGCGGAACATGGGATCTCCACCGTGGTCGCGACCTGCCCGCACTGCTTCAACACCATCCGCAACGAGTACCCGCAGTTCGGACTCTCGGGCATCCAGGTCATACATCACACGCAGCTGTTGGATCGGCTTGTGGCCGAAGGCCGGCTGAGGCCAACCGAGCACCACGAGGCGGTGGTGGCCTATCACGACGCCTGCTATCTGGGCCGATACAACGAGGTGTACGACGAGGGCCGCCGCGTGGTGGAGTCCGTTCCAGGGCAGTCGGTGGTGGAGATGGACCTCCATCACCGCAAGGGCATGTGCTGCGGAGCCGGCGGTGCGCGCATGTGGATGGAGGAGCACGAGGGCACGCGGATCAACCACAAGCGAGTTGAGCAGGCGCTCGAGAAGTCACCCGATGAGATCGCGACCGCCTGCCCGTTCTGCCTGATCATGCTGCGCGACGGCACCACCGACCTTGACCGGACCGATGTTGCGGTCCGCGACGTCGCCGAGCTCCTGGCCGATGCCACCGGTGCCTGGAACCGCGACGTGGGCGCACCCGAGCCGTGACCACGCCGCCGATTCTTCGCGACTTTCCGGACCAGTTCGAGTCAGAGCGACTTCTCATCCGCGCGCCGATGCCCGGCGATGGGGCGGAGGTTCAAGCGGCCATCAGCGAGTCGCTAACCGAGCTGCGTCCGTGGATGCCATGGGCGCAGGATGAGCAATCGGTGGATGCCGCCGAGGCCAACGTTCGACTGGCGCACGCCGATTTCCTTGCCCGCCGCGACCTGCGCCTGCACTTCTACCTTCGCGAGGATGGAACCCTCGTTGGATCGAGTGGCCTGCACCGCATCGACTGGACCGTGCCTCGATTCGAGATCGGCTATTGGTTGCGCACCAGCATGGCCCATCGAGGCTTCGCGACGGAAGCCACGCGTCGGATCGCCGGCTTCGCCTTCGACGACCTCGGCGCTGAACGAGTCGAGATCTGGTGTGACGCGCGCAACGAGCGCAGCGCGGCGGTCGCCACGCGCGCGGGATTTACCTTGGAAGCTCGCCTGGACCGCAATCGCCGTGACACCAGCGGAGAGCTTTCCGACTCGCTCTGCTTTGTCAGGCTGCGAGCGTCATAAAGAGGCACGAAGTTGCGAGGTTCCGCTGCGGCGTGGTTGTTGAGACAGGGTCCCGCGGCGGACAGGCGCGGCAGTCACCGTTGCCACCTGCCGACCACGATCGGCTTAGGCCAGATTGATCCCTGACGACACGCGGACCTAAGGGGGCAACTCGGTGCGGCGAAGCCCCAGAGTCAGTGATACGTGCGGAATCCGCAATATGAAGAGCCGATCCTTGCGGAAAGTTGACCCCTTGACGTCCGGCGGCTAGCCTTCGCGGCATGGTTGTACGCAGCATCCGGCAGAGCGGGCGGAGGCCCGTGCTCGACGACCTTGACAAGGCGATCATTAAGTGCCTCCAGGCGGACGGCAGACGGCCGTACGCGCAGATCGGCCGCCAGCTCAAGGTCCCGGAGGCGACGGTCCGGCAGCGCGCGGAGCGCCTCATCACGCGCGGCGTGGTGCAGATCGTCGGCGTGACCGATCCGCTGGCCATGGGGTTCCAGCAGCCGGCTCTGATCGGCCTCAAGGTAGATCCGGGGAAGCTGACGGAGATCGCCGACCAGATTGCCGCGCTGGATGAGGTCACCTACGTCGTGATCACCGCGGGACGGTACGACCTCTTCTGCGAGGTCGTGTGCGAGGACAACGAGCACCTGCTGCGGGTCCTGACGGACCGCATGGCCGACATTGATGGCATTCGCTCGACCGAGACGCTGGTCGAGCTCAGATTCGTGAAGGAGAGCTACCAGTGGGGAGCTCGCTAGGAGATCGACCGTGACGGTCACGCCACAGGAAATCAGTCGAGCGCGCATCGCCGATATCGGAGCGCGCGAGGAACAGGCCTACCGGGATCGCACGCCGAAGAGCGGCGCGCTGTTCGAGCGCGCACGCGAGTCAATGCCGCTCGGCGTGGCGAGTTCGTTCCAGGCCTACGATCCCTATCCGCTGTTCATGACCGATGCGCGCGGGTCGCGCATCTCCGACGCCGACGGCAACGAGTACATCGACTTCGACATGGCCTTCGGCGTACTTGCAGCGGGTCATTCGCATCCGCTCCTGGCTGAGGCGCTTCAGCACCGCGTGGCCAACGGCACCTGCTACACGTTCCCGGTCGAGGATGGCATCGCGCTGGCCGAAGAGATCAAGGAGCGCTTTGGCGCCGATCTCGTGCGGTTCAGCAACTCCGGCACCGAATCCACCATGGACGCCATCCGCGTCGCCCGAGGCTACACCGGGCGGGAAAAGGTCATCAAGTTCGAGGGCGGCTACCACGGGCACCACGACGACGTGCTGGTCAGCATTCAGCCCCCGCGCGACGCGATGGGACCGAACGAGTCGCCAGCCACGGTTCCGGCCAGTGCCGGGATCCCGCGCAGCCGCATCGCCGAAACCGTGATCGCACCATTCAACGAGCCGGGCATCCTCGCCGCCATCCTCCAGGCGCACCGCGGCGAGATCGCGGCGATCATCGTGGAGCCGGTCCAGTTCAATATCGGCGTCGTCCCGCCGAAGGAAGGCTATCTCGAGCGCCTGCGGGAGCTGGCGGATGAGCACGGCATCGTCCTGATTTTCGATGAGGTCAAGACCGGCGTCGTACTGGCGTGGGGCGGCGCGTACGAGCACTTCGGCGTGAAGCCGGACCTGTTCTGCCTGGCCAAGAGCATCGGCGGCGGTATCCCCATCGGCGCATTCGGCGGCAGGCGCGAGGTCATGGCATCAATCGAGACGCTCGAGGACACCCCGGCCTTCACCGATGGCGCGGCCGGTAGCGGCATCGAGCGCTCCACGATCCCCGGCGGCGCGACGCGCGTCGCTCACCTCGGCACCTTCAATGGCAACCCGTTGTCGATGACCGCCGGGCTGGTGACCTTGACCCAGATCCTCACGAAGGACGCCTACCCGCGGCTGCACGCGATGGCGGATCGGCTCACTGCCGGTTCGCAGGCGGTGCTCGACCGGTACGGCCTGCCGGGGTATGCCATCAACGTGGGCCCCAAGGGCTGCGTCATGTTCACGCCTGGTCGGGTGACGAACTACCGCGACTTCATCGGCCTCGACGCCGAGCTGTGGGCCGCCAGCTTCTTCTATCTCGCCAACCGCGGCATCCTGCTTCCGCCAGGGCCCGATGACCAATGGACGCTCTCGGTCCAACACAGCGACGCCGACATCGACCGCTATCTCGACGTCTTCAGCGAGTTTGCGGCCGAACTGGTCGACGGGGCCGACGCATGATTGAACGAATGGGCCGTCCGTTGCGCGGCCTGTCGAATGGCGCGGCGAACATCATGGGCGCGATCTTCCGCGCGCTCGGACGTCCCGGGAAACTGCTCCAGGACCTGCTCAACGGCTCCTGGCTGGGCCATTCACTGCACGCCGTGCTGGTGGACGTGGTCATTGGCGCCGCCACGGCCGCGTTGCTGCTCGACGCGCTGCGCGTCTTCTTCGCGGTCGAGGGCCTCGAGACGGCGACGACCTGGGTCATTGGCCTGGCGTTCGTGTCCGGCTTCGGTGCCATCGTCACCGGCCTGACCGACTTCAAGGACACCGCGCCCGATAGCACGACCCGCGATGCGGCCGGACTCCATGGGCTGATCAACATCGCCGGCAACGGCGGCTTCGCGTTCTCGACCATGTCGCGACTCAATGGGAACCATGACGTGGCGTTCTGGGGGCTGCTCATCGGCTATCTGCTGATCAGCGTTGGTGGGTACATCGGTGGGCACCTGGTGTTCAAGTACGGCTACATGGTCAATCACAACGCGTTCGCTCGAGGCAAGCGCGCCAATGAGTTCACGCCGGTGATGCCTGCCGCCGATCTCTCTGAAGGCACCCTCTCGAAGGCAAGTTTCGGCTCGACTGCGGTCGTGCTCGTGCGGCGCGGCGACGTCGTCCACGCTCTCAAGGACACCTGCTCGCATGCCGGGGGACCGCTCTCGGAGGGCACGCTCGACGGCGACACGATCGAGTGCCCGTGGCACCAATCGGTCTTTCGCCTTTCCGATGGCTCGGTCGTCCATGGGCCCGCTGGGTCGCGACAGATGTCGTATCGGGCGCGGATCAACGGCGACCAGGTGGAGCTTCAGGGCCCGCACGACTGATCTGTGTGCCCAACCCCGAAATCGGTTCCCGTTGTGACAAATGCCATCGTGGAGGGCAATAGCCGCGAAAGCGTGCCATGAGATGCCGGATCCGAGCGTGACTGCGCAGGGTCGGGCCCCGATCTGCCGGCTAATGCTCGCCGGCACGGCGTATGACCCAACGCGGGTCGCTGTGGGAGCATGTGCCGCCGCGGGCATTAGCCACAGCCAACGAGCCGCTCGGCGCCGACCCGCATCGCTCGCTCACCAGCCTCAGCAATTGCCGTTAGACTTTGCGCTCCCAAGCTGAGCCCGCCACCCGCACTCCGTGTGTCCGAGGAGCCCGAGTGACCTACCTCCCGACCGCCGATCACGATGAGTTGCGCGCCATGGTGCGCGAGCTGGCCAGCGAGCGGATTGCGCGGCGTGCTGCGGAGATCGACGAGAAGGCCGAGTTTCCCTGGGACCTCAAGGATCTCCTCGCAAGCCAGGATCTGCTTGGCACCTGCTTCTCCGAGGACCACGGCGGCACGGCGCTCGACACGCTGGCCCAGACGATCCTGGTCGAAGAGATCTCCCGGGCCGATGCGACCACCAGCCTGATCCCGATCGTGCAGAAGTTGGGCGCCCTGCCCATCATCCTGGCCGGAACGACGGAGCAGAAGGACCGATACTTTCCGCGGCTCGCTTCCGGCGAGTGGCTGATCGCCTTTGCGCTCACCGAGGCCGCCGCGGGCAGCGACGTGGCAGCCAACACGATGCGCGCCACGCGCGAGGGCGACAATTATGTTCTCAATGGGTCCAAGCGCTTCATCACGCATGGCAGCATTGCCAGCGTGCTCACCGTCTTCGCCCTCACTGATCCGGCGGCGGGCGGTCGCAAGGGGATGAGCGCATTCATCGTCGAGACCGATACGCCCGGCTTCGCCGCGCCGCGCGTCGAGCACAAGATGGGCATTCGCGGCTCGCCGACCGCGGAGCTGACCTTCGACGACGTGCGCGTGCCGGCCGAAAATCGACTGGGCGAGGAAGGCGAGGGCTTCAAGATCGCCATGGCGACCCTCGACCGCAGCCGGCTGAGCATCGCGGCCCAGGCCGTGGGCATCGCGCAGGGAGCGCTGGACGCATCGGTCTCCTACGCCGCCGAGAGGGAGCAGTTCGGGCAGCGCGTGGCGGACTTTCAGGGCATTCAATGGATGCTGGCCGACATGGCCAGCCAGACGGAGGCCTCGCGACAGCTGACCTATGCCGCCGCAGCGCGCGTCGACGCCGAGGCACAGGATCTGCCGTACTGGACCAGCAGCGCCAAGCTCGTGGCCGGCGATACGGCCATGCGCGTTACCACCGATGCCGTCCAGGTGCTGGGCGGATACGGCTATATCACCGAGTACCCCGTCGAGCGCATGATGCGGGACGCGAAGATCACGCAGCTCTACGAGGGGACGCAGCAGATTCAACGGCTCATCGTCGCGCGCCAGCTCCTTCAGCGGGCCGGCGTGGCGAAGCGGGGCTGACCCGGGCTAACCCAATGCAGGAGAGAACAAGCGGATCGTGAAGATCGTCGTCTGTATCAAGCAGGTCCCGGCCACCGGTGCGGACAAGCGCTACGCCGAAGACTTGCGCCTCGATCGCGCGGGCGTCGAGGCCATCATCAATCCTCTGGATGAGTACGCCATCGAGCAGGCCCTGCGCCTGGTCGACGACGGTTCGGTCGAGAACGTGACGTACCTGTCGATGGGCCCCGAGCAGGCATCCGAGGCATTGCGCCGCGCCCTCGCCATGGGCGGCGACGACGCGGTGCTTGTGACCGATCCGGCACTGGCCGGCGCCGACGAGTGGGGGACGGCGAAGGTCCTTGCCGCGGCGCTCGATAAGCTGGCCCCCGACGTGGCGCTGATGGGCATGGCCTCTGACGATGCCCGTGGCTCGCTCGTTCCCGGAGCCGTCGCCGCCATGCGCAACCTGCCACTTCTCTCATACGGAGCAGAGCTCAACGTTGCCGATGATGCGGCGCGGGTGCGCCGGCTGTCGGCCACCGGCTACGACTGGCTCAGCGCGCCGCTCCCGCTGGTCGCGACCGTGACCGACCAGGTCGGTGAGCCGCGTTACGCCAGCCTCAAGGGCATCATGGCCGCCAAGCGCAAGCCGATGCAGACATGGTCGCTGTCTGACATCGGTTTGTCGGCTGGCGACCTCCGCGGTGCGGCCCTCACCCGGGTGACCGATACACGGCCGCCGGAGGAGAAGCCACCGACCGAGCGGATCGAAAACCTTCCAGCCGCCGAGGCCGCGACGAAGATCGCGGACTGGCTGACCACGCGAAAGTTGATCTGAGACAGATGAGCAACGACATCCTGTTCCTGGCCGAGTTTGCCGGCGGATCGCCGGCCCGATCGGCACTCGAGCTGGCGACCGGCGCCGCCGAACTCGCCTCGCAGTCCGGTGGTTCGGCAGTCGCCCTCGCCTACGGTCCGGGTGCACCGGATGGTGCCGCAGCGCTGGGCGCGCACGGTGCGACGCGAGCGATCGTGCTTGGTGACGATGATCGCCCGGCCATCGCGTACGCGGCCGCGGTCGTGTCCGCTGCCCGCGACGGCGGCCTGGCGCTCCTGGCTCCAGCCACGCCGAACGGCCGTGACCTTGCGGCGGCCCTGGTCGGCACGCTGGATCTTCCGGCCTTTGGACCGGTGCGCGCGGCATGTTTCAGCGAAGGAACCATCGAGACTGAGCAGGCCACGCTCCAGGGCAGCGTCATCACCACCTCCCGCCCGGTCGACGGCGCGGCGACGCCATCGGTGGTGCTGGTGCTGGCCAATACCTTCACCCCGAACGAGGGTGGATCCGGCAGCGCGGAGGTCATCCAGGCACCCGCGGCCGAGGACTCGGCCTTCGCGCAGGTCACCGTCGCCGAGAGCCATGAAGCCGATGCCAAAGTTGTCAACCTCGAGGAGGCGACGATCATCGTCGCCGGCGGACGCGGCGTCGCCAGCGAGGACGGCTTCGGTCCGCTGCGCGAGCTGGCCAGCGCTTTGGGTGGCGCGGTCGGTGCGTCCCGCGCGGCGGCGGACGCCGGTTGGATCCCGTATCAGCTCCAGATCGGCCAGACCGGCAAGGTCGTCAAGCCCTCGCTGTACATCGGGGCGGGCATCAGCGGAGCCATCCAGCACCGCGTCGGGATGCAGACCGCGGAGCACGTGGTGGCGATAAATAAAGACCCTGATGCGCCCATCGGCGAGTTCGCCGACCTGTTCGTTGTGGGGGACCTGTTCCAGATTATCCCGGCGCTGACCGACGAGATTCGGCGCCGTAAGGGCGCGTAGGGGTATGGTATTCGGTATGCGCGCATTGTTCGGCGGCCGTCGACGCAGCATCTTCGCACCGGGTCGCGAACTTGGGGAGTATCGCAACGATCTGTTCGAGCGCACGCAGCGCATCGACGCGCGCCTTTCCGAGGTGGCCAATGATGTCGACGCTCTGCGGCGGCGCGCGCTTGACCCCGACGAGACAGTGGAGCGGCTCACGATTCATGAGGAGTCACTCGACTCCGAGGCCGAGGGATTGCGCGGGATGATGGCGCCCGAGGAGCTTCACGGACTCCACATGGAGTACGAGGCCAATTTGGAGCGGGCGCTGCGTGGCCTGGTGACCGTCGAGCGCGGCTGTGCGATCACGCGCCTCCCGCATCGTCCTCCCGACGACGAGGAGCCGTTCATCTACTACAAGCGAGGGCACGGCAACGTGACCCATGCTCGGCTGCGAATGGCCGAGATTGTCGAGGTCATGCTGCGTTGGGAGCCCGGTAAGTCGGCCGAGGCCAGCGTCACAACCCGCCTGCACCGCGACGATGCCTGATCGGGCGGTTCTACCCAGCAGCGGGGTATCTGGTCGCACGCCGCGAACCTGACAACCATGCCGCGGACGGGTAGTTCGAGGCCTAGTCGACTCCGCCGTGAGACAGTGGCACATATAGTGCTATGATTCGCGACGGTACCACCACTGGTATAGCCAGCCGCAGGAGGTGATCACCGCATGCGATGTCCCCGTTGCGAGCAGACCGGCACGCGCGTCATCGACTCCCGTGACCTTGAGAACGGCAGTACCATCCGCCGCCGCCGGGAATGCGAGGCATGCTCGTATCGGTTCACGACCTACGAACGCCCCGAAGGAGCGCGCCTGGTTGTCGTCAAGCGGGATGGCTCACGCCAGGACTTCGATCGGGAGAAACTGCGCACCGGGCTCCTCAAGGCACTCCAAAAGCGACCGGTCACGTTGGATCGGGTCGAGGATGCCGTGGATAGCATCGAGGCGCAGTTGCGCGCCCGCGGCGACGCAGAAATACCATCGACCGAGATCGGACGCCTTGCGACCGATGCGCTGCGCGACCTCGACCAGTTGGCGTACATCCGGTTCGCATCGGTGTATCACGCGTACGACGACATCGAGACGCTCCAGCGCGAGGTCGATCGGCTCATCCGCGGCCGCACCGAGTGACGGGGCCCGAGTAACATCAGCGCCGCATGATCCTGTCCGACCGTGACATCCGCGCCGAGCTCTCGGCAGGCCGGATTGTCATTGACCCCTTTGCGACCGATGCCGTCCAGCCGTCGAGCGTCGATCTCCATCTCGGCAACCGCTTTCGGGTGTTCCGCAACAACCGCACGGCCGTCATCGACCCGCGCGAGGATCAGCCCGAGCTGACCGAGCTGGTCGAGATCAGCGGCGACGAGCCGTTCATCCTGCATCCGGGCGAGTTCGTGCTGGGCGCGACCTTCGAGCGTATCGGTCTGCCAGACGACCTCGTCGCCCGATTGGAAGGCAAGAGTTCTCTGGGTCGCCTGGGCCTGCTCATCCATTCCACCGCCGGCTACGTCGACCCAGGATGGGAGGGAACCCTGACGTTGGAGCTGTCCAACGTCGCGAACCTGCCGATCAAGCTGTATGACGGCATGAAGATCGGCCAGGTCAGCTTTCAGCGCCTGAGCTCGCCGGTCGAGGTCGGCTATGGGGATACGCGCATCGGCAGCAAGTACCGCGGACAGACCGATCCCACCGCTAGCCGCTATCACGCCGATTTCGACCGCGGCCGCGTGCACCGATGACGACGCCCCTTCATGAGATCAGTGCGGCACGGCGCTATGCTGGGGCCGTCAGCGTGCGCGTCATTCGTGCGGGTTGGTTCCGTCCCGACGCAGGCGGCTTCTTCGGCGTCGTGCCAAAGGCGCTGTGGAGCCGCTTCGTCGAGACCGATGATCGCGGCCGGCTTCAGTGCCGCCTGAACCTGTTGCTGATCGAGGCCGGCGGGAAGCGCATCCTGGTCGAGACCGGCACCGGCGTGCAGATGACCGACAAGGATCGCGATATCAAGGGCGTCGAGGGCGGCGATCCGGTCGAGGCGCTGCGCGCGATGGGGGAGGATCCGGACTCGATCGACTTCGTCGTCGTCACGCACCTGCACTACGACCATGCCGGCGGCATGATCGGCACCGATGGTCGGCCGGCCTTCCCCAATGCCCGCTACGTGGTCCAGCGCGACGAGGCTGAGGCAGCACACGGCGATGAGCTGCGCCTCCAGGGCATCATGGAAGTTACTCAGCTGGACGCGATTCGGGCGTCCGGGCAGCTTGCGGAGGTCAACGGTGAGGTCGAGCTCGTCGAAGGCGTTCGCGTCATGCGCACGGGCGGTCACACGCGCGGCTCGCAGGCCGTACTGATTGGAAAGGATCGGGCCGACGGGCGAGCCGGCGATCCGACCGAGCGCGCGATCTTCTGGGGCGATCTCATCCCGACCCGCTGGCAGATCCCGGTCCGTTGGACGAGTGCCTACGACGACTACCCGATCGATGCCATCGAGATCCGCAGCGAACTTGTCAGCCGTGCCGCCAGCGAGGGCTGGTGGTGCTACTTCACCCACGATCCGGGCGAGATGCCGGTGCGCATCGAGGCCACCGACCGCGGGATCTTCCGCGCCGTCGAGTAGTCCGCCAGACCGAACGGGCGTTCGACTTACGGGCTCGCCGCGACTATGATGAGCGAGCCACTTCCGAAGCCGATACGACTTCGTCGAAAGGACGTAATTCCTGTGAACCTTTCCAACTTCGTGCTGCGAAGGGGCGCGATCCTGACCCTCACCCTGTCCGTCGCCACGGTGCTGGCCGCATGTTCGGGCGCCTCCTCGGGCGCCTCCTCGGCTGATCCGAGCGATGACAACTCCGCCGGCGGCACTGTCTCGGTGATCGACGGCGCGCTTGCCATCACCGCCGATGATCTCGCCTTCGACGCGAACGTCATCCAGGCCACGGCCGGCGAGGCCTTTACGGTCACGCTCACCAACGACGACACGGACCCGCACAACTTCAGCGTGTACGTTGAAGAGGGCGGCGAGGAGATCGTCATCGGCAACATCATCAATGAAGGCGAGACCGATGAGGTTGAGGTGCCTGCGCTCGAGCCCGGCGAGTACTTCTTCGTCTGTGACGTTCACAGCGGCGAGATGACGGGCACCATCGTCGTCGAGGGCTGAGCCGCCACGCATCCCGGCCTCAGCGGTCAAGCACCGCCTCGAGGTCGGGACGGGTGATGATGAGTTCCAACCGGTCGGTGCCGTCAATGGCGAGCACCGGGATGCGATGGGCGTAGCGGACGAGCAGGTCGTCATCGGTCTCGATGTCGACTGCGTCCCAACCATCGGTCCCGAGCATGGCATCCAGCATCGCCTCTGCGTCCTCGCACAGGTGGCAGCCATCACGGACAAACAGCGTCGGTCGAGCGGGCATCGCGCCGATGATACGGTAGGCTAGCTCCGGCGCCGCCCCCGTAGCTCAGTGGATAGAGCGCCGCCGTCCTAAGGCGGGCGTCGGGGGTTCGAATCCCTCCGGGGGCGCCAGAAGACAATTCGGATCCGCGAGGAACTGAAGGACGGCGGGCTTTAGTTGGAAGCTCGTCACATGTCAGTCTGCGGTGGACCGACTCGACGACCATCTCGAACAGTGCTCGAGCTGCTCTGGTCTTCCGGCGTCCGGGGCCCGCGGAAAGCGATGAGACCTCAGGTGCGAATCCACGCCGAGCCGTTCCCGTGACGCCCCTTACAGCGACCGGCCCGTCCATCGGCTACCGTCGGTCACCATGCGCATCCATGAGCTGCGACCGATCGGCGTCGAGATCGCGGCGCCGCAGGCGCTCGTCTTCGAAATGGCCGCGGCGACGGGCGGCGCGCTGCCGGGATCACCGCCCCACAGCTCGGAGGTGCTCGAGCGCGACGGGGACACGCTGCTGGTTCGGTATCGGACGCCTGCAGTGCTCATGGAGCTGGTCATGCTCGAGCGCGTCCGACTCCACCCGCCGGATCGGATCGAGTACGAGGTCCTCGAAGGGCCGATGGAGCACGTGCGCGAAACCTTGACCTTCGACATGGTCGAGCCGCATGTGACACTGGTCCGCTACGGCGGAACGGTCGGCAGCGACCGGGCCGTCGTGGGCGGCCTCATCGCACGGTGGGTCGCCGTCCCGGCGTATGACCGATTCATGCGGCGACAGCTCCGCGCGCTCAAGCTCGCCGCCGAGGCCCGAGCCGTGCGATCGCGTCGCTTCCGTCCCCCCGACGCGGCATGACCGCGGGTCGACCGGTTCGGCGCCTGCCCGGGGGCTGGTTCTCCGTCACCGGCACGGTCGATTGGGTGCTGGCCTCCATCGGCCAGGCGGTCCTTCTCTGGATCCTCCCATGGCCGATGATGCTCATCGGGCGGTTCGGCTCGGCACGGACGCGCCATGCCGTCGAGCAGGGGTGGGCCCGATCGGCTGCCCGCATCCTGCGGCTCAGGATCGAGGTCCGAGGGCTCGACGCCGTGGACGCCACGCGGCGCTACCTCGTCCTGCCCCTCCACGAGGGTCTGGCCGACCCGTTGGTCCTCTTCCGACTGCCGATGCCCCTGCGGTTCGTGGCGCGCGACGAGCTGCGGTCGTGGCCGGTGGTCGGACCGTATCTGCGCATGACCGGCCAGCTCATGGCGGCCGATGGGAATCGCATGCCGGCGCGCGCCCTCCTCCGCACGGCGAGACACGCCGTACAGCGGGGCGAGAGCATCGTTGTCTTTCCGCAGGGCTCGGTGCTTGGCATCGAGGTCGGGTTTCGACCCGGCGCATTGCGGCTGGCGCAGGCCCTGGAGCTTCCGGTCCTGCCCGTCGTGATCAGCGGGACGCACCGGGTGTGGGAGCACCCCTTCAGCCCGCTGCTGCGTTTCGGCCAGCGCGTCACCGCGACGATCCTCCCGCCGGTCGAGGTGGCGGGGCTGGACCGCCGTCAGCTGGCCGCAACGATGCTCCACCTCGAGCGAACGATGAAGGAGCAGGCGCTCGGTCCTGGCCACGTCGCCCCGCGCCGCTACCGCCCCGATCGGGACGGGACATGGGACGACTACGCCTTCGTCATCGATCCCGCCTTCGGTGCCGTCTCCGCTGCGCTGCCTCACCGTGTGCGCCGCCCGACCGATGTGGGGACCTCATCGCCGTAGCGTCGGGCTACCTCCCAACGGTTCCGGTCGGACTACCTCCCGCCGGTTCCGCCGGGGTGCGTCGTGCACGAGAACGGTGAGGACGAGCTGCGAGGTCGCTTCGATCCGCGCTCGACCCACCGATGCGACGAACCTGCGCCACGCCCGCTGGGTGCGTATTGGAGCGCGGTTCCGCGCTGAGGCGCGGGCGGATCGACGGCGCGAAACGCGCACACGAGCCCCACGAGCCGCCAGAGGCGTCGCCGCGTGCGGTCGATCATGGCTCCCACACGGTCGTATCGGGCCGGAAGATCGCCCAGGCGAACCAGAAGGGCTGGTCGTTGGGAATCGGTTCCAGCCGCTCGCCGGCCATCGGTCCATCGGTCGCCTCACCGTCGAGGGACCAGGTCGACCCGGTGCCGGTGTCGCGCATGCCCCCGTTCCCGTCGGGCTCGAATTCCAGGGGCATCTCGTCCGGCCCGCGCCGCGAGAAGACGACCGCCGTGCCGACCTCCTCGCCGCCGGCCACGGTCGGCGCACCCAGTCCGGACACCGTGCCCGGCACCCAGAGCACGACGATGGGCTGATCGCCGACGGTGTCGTTCACGACCTCGACCTCGGCGAGGGCGGGGAGCGGATAGGCGACCGACTCGTCGTCGATGACGACGCCGACGATGCGCACCTTTGGGTTCAGGCGACCGTCGATCAGGGTCCAGTCGTCGAGCAGGAACGGGTTGGTGTCGACCTTGTCGTACCCGGCATAGGGGTTCGATCCGTAGCTGCGGACGTGACCGGTGTCTCGTGACAGGACCACGCCATCGGGGTGGAGCTCGCGGAACTGCTGCCAGCTGATGAGCTGGGATGGCAGGAACTCCAGCGCCGTTCCCGTGTAGGACCCCACGATCCCGCGCCCCGTGGCCTGCTGCCACCACGACTCGGTCTGGCGGTCGAACATCACCAGGTCGGAGTGGCGCAGGTTGCCGCTGACGCCGAAGTCGAGCACGGTGCCATCGACGGTTCGGTCGAACACGATGGCGGTATGGCACAGCGGGCAGAAGGTGACCGCCACCGGCGTACCCGCGACGGTGTCGTTGACGATCTCGTGCCACATCAGGATCTGGATCGGATAGCCACGCCACTCGTCGCCGATGCCGTACGCGATCACCGGTTCCTGATCCTCCAACCAGTCGACCTCGGCGATCGGCTGGAACTTCGGCTCGTCGATCGCCGGGATCCCGTCCTTGCCGGGGCCACCGCTGAGGAACTCGTTGAGCGGTACCTCGTGCCGGCTGAAGTCCGTCGCCCAGCCCGATGCGCTCACGCTCAGCTCGGTGCTCAGCTCCGGGGCTTCGGACGCGCCATCGGTACCGTCAGGCGAACCCTGTGGCGATGGCGCGCCGCCGGCGCCGGCTGGGGGTGAGGGCGTGGTGTCCACGCTGCATGCCGCCAGCACGAGCAATCCGGTAATGCCGATGACCGCAGAGCGGGGGATGAGCCGGTTCATGGGACCAGCATGACCGCCGCGTCGGTTGCGCGCCGTAAGCGACGTCACATTGGCGCTGCGCCCAGCCGGGCTGCCCATCGGGCGGTCAGGCAGCCTTCCCGTCGGCCGCCGCGGCGTCGAGCTCGCGGTGCGCATTGGTGAAGGCCGTGCCCAGCACGCGCGCTACCGTCGGGAAGGCATGGATCGTGTCAGCCAGGACGGCGAGCGGCGTCTGCAGCTTGATGGCGAGCACGGCCTCGTGGATGGTCTCGCTCACCCCGGGACCGGCCAGGAAGGCCCCCACGACGGTACCCGCACGCCGATCCACGACGACCGTGGCATGGCCCTTGGCCTCGGCGGTGTAGCCCTTGGCGGTCATGGCGAGGTCGACGCTGAACTCGTCGGCATCGATGCCGCGCTCGCGAGCTTCCTCGAGCCGGAGGCCGACTGACGCCGATTCCGGATCGGTATAGATGGCGCGCGGGATGGCCTTGTGGTCCGGTCGAACGTCGTCGCCAAGCGCAATCCGCGCTGCCATCTCGCCCTGGTAATGCGCGAGGTGGGTGTGCATCTCCGGTCCGGCGACATCGCCCGCGACGTACACGTTCTCGGCGATGCGAAGCCGATCGTCCACCACGAGCCGCGCGTCGACGGGCTCCACGCCGATGGCGCCCAGATTGAGCTCCTCGACCGGATAGTCGCGGCCGATGGCCAGCAGGATCTCGTGGCCCTCGACCGTCGATCCGTCGCTCAGATGCACGACGTGGGAACCATCGGTACCGTCGCGGGCGGCGATGCGCTCGGCCCGGACGTTGAGCCGCATCGTCACGCCGTCCGCTTCGAGGGCGGCGGCCACGATCTCGCTGCTCTTCGGGTGGTCCTTGTCGTTGATGCGCTCCCTGGGATGGACCAGCGTGACCGCGACGCCATAGCGGGCATACATCTGCGACAGCTCGACCCCGGTCGGACCGGCGCCGAGGATGACGACTGACTTCGGCAGCTCGCGTGTCGACGTGCCCTGGCGGTTGCTCCAGGGCTCGATGTCCTGGAGCCCAGGAAGGTCGGGGATCCGCGAATGCGATCCGACCGCCACGATGACGGCGCTCGCCTCCAGCTCGGTCTCCGCCCCGTCGCTCGTGGTGACGGTCACGCGGCCGGGTCCGGCGAAGCGGGCGCTGCCCCGGATCACGGTGGCCCCGGCCCCCTCCAGCGACGATACGTGCCCGCCGTCATCGGGCCAGTCGGTGCCCTCGCGGTTGATCATGTAATCGCGGAAGTCGCTGGCCTTCGACCAGGGGTAGTCGCCTCCCGCATGGTGGACCGATGCGGCGTGCAGCAGCGCCTTCGACGGCATGCACGCCCAGTACGGGCACGATCCACCGAAGAGCTCCTTGTCGATCACGGCGACCGATGCGCCGCGCCCGGTGGCGAGATGGACGGCGGCCTCGCCAGCGCCACCGGCGCCGATGACCACGATGTCGAAGCGTTGCATGTGTTCTCCAGCTGTAGAGGTGAGGGCGGCGGACGGGCGTCGATGTTGTCCTGGCCGCTGGAATTCGGCGGGCGGCGCCGGTCACCGGGGGGAGCGGTGACCGACGCCTGATCAGTGGCGGTCGTCAGGCCGAGATGGGCGACCCGTGCTGGTGCGCATGGGGTGCAACCCGGGACCACAGCAGGCCGAGCGCGCCGCCCCACATCATGTGGCCGATGAGGAAGACCAGACCGTTGAGGTTCAGCATCAACGGATCGACGAGGGGAATGACGACGAACCACATCGCGGCCCACACGGCGATGCCGTAGATCACGCCGGCGGCCACGAGCTTGCCGCCCCCGTGGAGGAACCGAGAGGCCACCAGGCCGAAGACCGCGGCCAGGACCACCGAGTTCATCATGTGACCTGCGAGGCCGAGGGCGAACGCGACTCCGTCGAACGGAATCGGGTTGCCCGAGCCCTGGAGATCGCGAACGAGGGTCGCACCGATGGCGACGACAGGACCGAAGAAGCCGGCCCCATCGGGCAGCACGGCTTCGACGATCATCTCCCACATGCCGATGACCAGGCTGGCGACGATCCCGCCGATGATGACGCTGCGAATGTGCACGAGTTGAACTCCCGTATGGTGATTGCAGTGCCGATCATCGGACCGACGCTCAGCGTGGACTATCAGCCGGCTCACAGTCGGCGAGCGCGGGCCTTGCCGGCCTGGGCCGTCAGCGGATGGCCCGAATGGGTCATCGCCAAATGGGCCGACCTTCGGGAAACTGCGACGCCATGACGGTAACCGCGATCAGATCGACGGTTGCGGCGGTGCATACCGCCCGGTCTCCCGCCCCCAGCGCTGTCGACGTGCTCGAGTCGGAGCGTGGAGGCTGGTTCCTGTCCGCGATCGGCGTCGCCCTCGTCGTCCTGAGTGTCTCTGCCGCCGTGATCTCGGATCCCGGTCGCTCATCGGTCATCGGAGCGAGCGGAGCGGTCGCCGCCATCGGCACGGCTCTCGGGCTTGGGTGGAGGACGGGTTCCCGTGTCGTCGGCTGGGTGACTGCGCCAGCCGTCGTGCTGGTCACCGGCGTGTACGCGGGCATCACCTATGGCGTCACGCCGACGGTGGTCTGGCTCTTCGCCTATCTCGTTCCGGCCGTAGGCCTGGCCCGCGGGACACGCGTGGGGGCAATCGCCGGTCTGATCGCCGCGCCGGTCCTGCACCAGGTCGAGACCGGGGTGTTCTTCGATCCGTTGGATCCGCAGGGGCCCTTTGGCATCCTGATCCTGGTCGCGCTGGGTGCTGTGCCGGGCCACCTGATGAGCCTGGCCCGTCTGCGCCGCGTTGCACTCGATGAGGAGCTTGCCCGTGCAGTGGAGCTCCTCGATGAGACCGAGCGCGCTCGGTCGGCTGAGCTCGGGGCGAAACGGCAATCGGTCTTCATGCTCGCCCGGGCGGCCGAGGCACGCGACGGGACGACCGGCGCGCACATCAACAGCGTCCGGGATCTCGCGATCGAGCTGGCGCGGGCAACCGGTGCCACGCCTGCCGTGTCGGAGCTCATCGGCTGGTCCGGAATGCTGCACGACGTCGGCAAGCTGCGGGTGCCCGACAGCATCCTGCTCAAGCCGGGCAAGCTGGACCCACACGAGTGGGAGACGATGCAGAAGCACACCATCTGGGGCGAAGAGCTGCTGGAGGGCGGCGAGCACTTCGCGCTGGCGCGCCGGATCGCCCGCTGGCACCACGAGAACTGGGACGGCAGCGGCTATCCCGATCGCGTCAAGGGGGAGGAGATCCCGTTCGAGGCACGGCTGGTCCGTATCGTCGATGTCTATGACGCGCTGCGCTCGGAGCGCCCCTATAAGCCGGCCTGGAGCGAGGACGAGGTGCTCGAGGAGCTGCGCCGTCTGCGTGGCGCGCACTTCGATCCCGAGCTCACCGACTTGTTTCTGGCGTTGCGAGGCGCATAGCCGGTAGATAGGACGCGCGACCGGCGTGAAGCCGGCCGCGCGCAGATGGATCGGGTGGCTCAGCCAGCCGTTTCCGCGGGGAGCTCGCGGAGTCGGACGGTCTGGAATCGAAGCACGACCACGATCGTCGCCAGGCCCAGGCTGATGGCGAGGAGGTAGGTCGCCAACCCGGCGCGGCGCACGCCCTCGAGCCAGATGGCCCACTGCTCGCCGATCGCGAGCGCGAGGTCGCCGGACGCGAGCCCGATCCCCACGATGACATGCCCGATGACGGCCGCTACGAGCGCCATCATGCCCATCATCATCAGGGCGAGGAAGGCCTTGGCCGTGCTCGGCATGCGAAGGGTCTGCACTGCCGTGCCGGCGGCCTCCTGGACCGCGCCCCCGCCGGTGCGGAAGACGCCGAGGATGCGCGCGATGGCGAACGAGATGGCGGCGAACACGCTGGCGAAGCCGACGAACATCGCTGCCGTCCCGAAGTTGCCCGTCGCCGCCACCAGCTGGGCATCGGCGCCGCTGCCGATCATTCCGGCTCGGACGACGCCGAGGGCGAGGCCGATCGGGAAGGCCATGATGGCCATCGCCAGCATCGGCAGCCACAGGGCCCGGCCGACGCGCTGCGGGACATTTGGTCCGGGAGCCGAACCGCTGACGGACACGGCGTAATCGTTGCGGGGCGCGGGTGCGCGAGTCATGACTTCACCTCGTTGGAGTGGGGCGCCCGGTCGATGAGGCCGGTGACGCGGTGGAACTGGAAGCCCAGCACGCGGGCGATGGTCGCCAGCGCGAGGACGATGCCCGACAGCAGAAGGCCGAGCCCGAACTCACGCAGGGGACCGAGCCAGGCGCTGAGGGCGGCGAACGACGGGTCGGCGGCGACGGTCGACGCGTAGGCGTAGAGGCCGAACTGGGCCATCTCGACCATCATGCCGAGGGCCATTAGCCCGATGAACAGCTTTGCGGTGATGGGCATCCGCAGGGTGTGGACGGCCCGGCCGAGACGTGCCTGGACGTCGGCTCCGCCACCTCGCAGGCTCGCGAGGATCGTTCCGAGCAGGAAGGAGATTCCGCCCAGCAGGAGGCCCTCGCCCAGGAACTGGACTCCCTGGACCCACGCGCCCAGCGCTCGACCGGCAACGGCGTCGCTCGCCATGCTGCTCGACTGGACGACCGACAGGACCAGCCCCCCATAGACCGCCATGACGCCCATGGCGATCATCGGTGCCCATAGCAGGCGCGACGCTCGGTGAATCAGCAGCTCCGGCGGTGGTTCGGACGAGACCGTCGCCGCGCCATAGGGGGTGCGAATCACCCCGCTCGAGGCCGCTGCGTCCTCGCGGGAAGGCGTGACGAGACGAGGCAGGGCCTCGCTCATCGCCTCGACCCGGGCGCGCACGCGGCCAACGATGCCCCACAGCACGACGGCGACGCCGAGCTTGGCGGTGGCGAAGGCAGCGGTGGCCACGCCGAAGCCCCAGGCCAGCATGGCCGGCACGGCTGCGTCGTTGCCCGCTGCTACCTCGGACCCGGCGATCAGACCGTTGATCAGGCTGACCATGGCGAGCATGACGCCGCCGACGGCGACCGCGACCCCGAGTCGAGCGAGGCCGGCGCCGCCCTGCCGCGGGATGCTCCGGCTGCGAGAGAGGGTGGTGAGGTTGGTACTCATGATGAGACCTCCATGTCTTGGTCGGTCCCCGGTGCCGTGGATGTCGACACCGGCGGGCCGCAGCTGGAGGATCGGAGTGGCCCGGTGCTTCGTCGGTGCGCTGGCGCACATCCCCGGGATCGACCGCCAGCAGCCATCCCACTTGTGACCTGGCTGTGACCTGGCTTGCAGCGCGCGCGGCGTATGGTCCGCGCATGGACGTCATCACGGGGTCCGGCGGGCCCGGCTGCTGGATCATTCGCGGAAGCCGGCTGTTGCACGACCTCGAGACGCGTACGACCGAGCTGCTCGCGCGTCATGCATCGGTCGGCAGGTATCGCCGCGGCGAGTACCTCCAGCAGGCCGGCGAGCCGATGGCGAGCGTCTGGTTCATCAACTCCGGGCGCGTCAAGCTGTCCCGCATCTCCCGTGACGGCAAGCAGCAGACGGTCGGCATCCTGGGGCCTGGTGACGCGCTGGGGTTGATCGGGGTCGTCGACGGTGCGCCCCAGGAGCTCCACGCGGAGGCGCTCACCGCCGTTGATGCCTGCATCATCCCGGCGCCCGCGTTCCGAGCCATGCTCCAGGCCGATGCGAGCCTGGCGCTCCGCTTCGCCGAGGCGATGGGGGAGAAGCTCAACGAAGCCCGCGAGATGATCGCCGACCTTGTCTTTCGCGATGTTCGGAGCCGCGTCGCCCACGCGTTGCTGGTCCTGCTGGCGCAGGATCGACGCAGTCGCGGCGAGGCGGGCGATGCGCGAGGCAGGGTCGGCTTCGAGCTGGGGCTCACGCACCGCGATATCGGTGAGCTGGTGGGCACCAGGCGCGAATCGGTCACGGCTGCGCTTGCGGATCTCCAGCGGGCGGGCATCATCGAGGTGAACGGTCGCGATCTGTGGTTGGAGACCGATGCGCTCCGGGAGCTGACGGCGCTCTGAGCCGGACGGCGAGCATCGTGACTCCGCTGACAGTCCGGGTCCAATGCCCCCAGTATCCTCGCTAGATGCACCCACTTCCGACTTCATGAGGCGGTCCGTCGCGGACTATGCCTTCCTGTCCGATTCGCAGTCGGCCGCGATGGTCGATCGCCGCGGATCGATCGACTGGTGGAGCGTGCCACGCTTCGACTCGCCATCGGTCTTCTCGCGGCTGCTCGACCCGCGCGCCGGCCATTTCTCCATTCGGCCGGCTGTGCCGTTCACCGCCACGCGGCGCTACCTGCCGAACACGCTCGTCCTCGAGACCACCTTCGAGACTGATGGCGGCTGCGTCCGCCTGATCGATGCCTTGGCGCTGCAGCCGGGCGCGCGCAGCCACGGCATCGGCATGGAGTCACCGCACGCCCTGGTTCGGATGATCGAGGGCGTGGAGGGCCACGTGCCGATGCGCCTGGAGCTCATCCCACGCTTCGAGTACGGACTCACGGTGCCCCACTTCCGAAGCGCCGACGGAGGCGTCATCGCGCTGGCAGGAGCCGATGAGATTCATCTCCGGAGCGACGTGCGGATCGACGTCGGCCAGGGGCAGGCGACGGCGGAGTTCTCGGTCGCCACCGGGACGCGCCACGGGTTCGTCCTGCAGCACCGAGCGGCCTTCGGGCGCGACCTCGAGGATCTGCCATCGGCCCAATGGCTGCTCGAAGAGACGATCGCCGGCTGGACCTCGTGGGCCACCGATCATGACTCCTACCAGGGGCCTGACCGAGAGCTGGTGCGTCAGAGCGCCCTGGTCCTGCAGGGACTGACGTACCAGCCCAGCGGCGGTGTCATTGCTGCCGCCACGACCTCGTTGCCGGAGATCATCGGCGGATCCGCGAACTGGGATTACCGCTTCGTCTGGCTGCGCGACCTGTCGCTCACCATGCGCGCCCTGTGGGTGGCGGCCTGCCCCTCCGAGGTCGGCCGTCACCTGGAGCTCATCTGGCGTGCGCTCGGTGACGAGCGGGAGGCCCCGGTGCAGATCATGGTCGGCGTCAACGGCGAACGCGACCTGTCCGAGCACGAGCTCGGGCATCTCGCGGGCTTCCTCGACAGCCGGCCGGTCCGTGTCGGGAACGAAGCGTGGCGGCAGCGCCAGTTCGACGTCCTGGGTGAGGTGATCGACGCGGCGCACCTGATGCGCAACGAGCTCGGAGATCTCACCTCGGAGATCGGATCGCTGATCCGAGGCTTCGCCGACCGCGCCGCACGCGACTGGCGCGAGCCGGATGCGGGCATGTGGGAGGCTCGTGATCGAGAGCGACACTACACCTCCTCGAAGGTGATGCGCTGGGTGGCGCTCGACCGCGCCATCGACATGGCCGGCCGACTCGGCGACGGCGCGGATGTGGATGGGTGGCGACAGGCGCGCCAGGAGCTGCGCGAGGACATTTTGCGCAACGCCTGGCACTCAGAGGCCAACGCGTTCACTGGCGCGTATAACTCGAAGGAGCTCGACGCATCCGTGCTGTTTCTGCCGATGGTTGGGTTCATCCACGCACGCGAGCCACGCATGCGCGCCACGATCGAGGCGATCCAGCGCGAGCTCACCGAGGGGCCGCACGTCCATCGCTGGGCCGACGACCCCAACGGCTTCATCATCTGCGGCTACTGGCTGGCGCAGTGCCTGCACCTGCTCGGCGACCGTGACGGCGCCCGGCGCCAGTTCCAGGCCCTGGCCGACCTTCGCAATGACGTGGGCCTGCTGGCGGAGATGGCGGATCCGGCAACCGGGGAGCTGATCGGCAACATCCCGCAGGCGTTCAGCCACGTCGGCCTGGTCAACACCGCGTGGCGGCTGATGCAGGAGAGCGGCTGATGGAGCGCTTCGACCTCATCGTCATCGGCAGCGGGTCGCGCCTCGAGGTCTCGGCGGGGGCTGCCGAGCAGGGGGGGCGAGTCGCCGTCGTCGAGGAGGGACCCTTCGGTGGGACCCTTCGGTGGGACCTGCCTCAACCGTGGCTGCATCCCGTCCAAGATGCTCGTCCACGTCGCCGACGTGGCGCGCACGATCGCCGGCGCGGAGCAGTTCGGCATCCGTGCTCGCATCGACGGCCTCGACTGGCCCGCAATCGTCGAGCGGACGTTCGCCGAGATCGACCGTGACGCGGCCGCCATCCGCGAGGGCAACCGCAGGTCGGAGAACATCACCGTCATCGAGGGCAGCGCCCGCTTCATCGGCCACAAGCAGATCGAGGTGGGGGACGCCCAGATCACGGCCGAGACGATCGTGATCGCCGCCGGTACGCGACCCTCCATCCCATCCGTCCCCGGCCTGGCTGAGGCCGGCTTCGAGACCACCGATACGGTGATGCGGATCCCGGAGCTGCCTCGCAGGCTCGTCATCCTGGGCGGTGGGTTCGTCGGCGCCGAGATGGGGCACGTCTTTGGCAGCCTGGGCTGCGACGTGACCATCGTCACCCGCGGATCCGCCATGCTGCGCAACGAGGATCGCGACGTGTCCCGCCGCCTGACCGAGGCGTACGCTCGTCGCTTCCGAGTCATCCTCGGGTCGGAGGCGCGGCGGGTCATTCGGCGCGGTGGTGCGCGCGTGGTCGAGGTCGGTCCGTCCGGCGAGCCCGACGCCGATCAGACCGCCTCGATCGAGTGTGATGCCATCCTGGTCGCCACCGGCCGGGTCTCGAACGCGGATCGGCTCGCGGTCAGCACAGCGACGTTGCCACCGACGAACGCGGCTTCGTGGAGACGGACGAGTACCTGCGCACCACCGTGCCCGGAATCTGGGCCTGGGTGACATCGTCGGGCGCTACCAGCTCAAGCACAACGCCAATCTCGAGGCCGCATACGTGGCCAATAACGTGCTCAACCCCGACGCCCTGACCGTCGTGGATCACCACGGCATGCCGGCCGCCGTGTTCGGCTCCCCGCAGATCGGAAGCGCTGGGCTCACCGAGCAGGAGGCGGAGGAGCGCGGCGTCGCCTACGTGATGGCCACCTCTGCGTACGATGCCACCGCCTTCGGAGCTTCGATCGAGGACCACGACGGGTTCGTCAAGGTCCTGGCCGATCCGGAATCCGGAGAGATTCTCGGCTGCCACGTCATCGGCACTGACGCGTCGACGCTCGTGCAGGAGGCGGTCAATCTGATGCGCTTCCGGCTTCCGGTCGATGTCATCGCTCGGTCGATCTACATCCACCCGGCCCTCCCCGAGGTCATGCAGGCAGCGTTCGCCTCGGTCGCGCAGCGCGTGGCGCGCGTGTCGGACCACAACCACGACGAGGCGCATAGTGAGGATGAGCACGGCACTGCCCACGCTCGAGAGGCGGCCGGGGACTGAGCTGGCGCCGCGTGAGCGTCCTTACAGCGCTGTCGTCGACCATGGCGCATGCTTTGGCCATGCATCGAACCCTCGCGATCGCGGTCGGCCTGGCCGTCGTGCTCGCCGCCTGCTCACCGGGCGCGCCGAACGCTGAGTCCTCGAACCCGGATGCGGGTCCGCTGCTCTCGTATCAGCTGACTGATGTCCGGTCGGGCGATGTATTCACGCTGGGCGAGCTGGCCGCGGACCGGCCGGTTCTCGTCGAGACGATGGCGATCTGGTGCGTCACCTGCCTCCGCCAGCAGCGCGACGTCGTGCGGGCCCATGAGGTTGCCGACTTCCACTCGGTCGGCATCAACGTCGACCCCAACGAGGATGCCGATGACCTCGCCGAGTATGCCGACCGCGAGGGCTTCGACTGGCGCTTCGTGATGGCCGATGCCGAGCTCGTGCAACTGCTGACGGACCGATACGGCTTCGGGGTCACCAACCCGCCATCGACGCCCACCTTCATCGTGTCCGACGGCTCGATCCGCGCGCTCGAGTTCGGCAGCGTCCGAAGCGCTGAGGAGCTGGTCGCCGAGCTCGGCGCAGGGTAGCCGAACGGTGGAGGTCTATATTGGCGCGCTGCTGGCCGGCATCGGTGCCACGATCACGCCCTGCATCCTGCCGCTCTATCCGGCCTTCCTCGCGTATCTCACCACGAACACTTCGGTCGCGGCCACCGTGCCGATGGGGAGCGTTGACGCACCGCCGCGCCTGCGCCCCGCGGTGGCCGCGCTGCTCGTCTGGGCGGGCGTGGTCACCGGCATGCTGGCCATCGGGCTGGCCATCGCCGCGGTGGCGGTACCGCTCGGCGACTTCAGCCGGATCGTGCTGCCGATCGCCGACGGCCTGCTCATCGCGCTCGGGCTGCTCCTCCTCGCGGGGATCAACCCGTTCGCCCGGCTGCCGCAGCCCTCCGCGGCGGCATTGGGCGGCCGAGGGCCCCAGGCGGGAGCCTTCCTCTACGGCCTCCTCTTCGCGCCGATCGCCATCCCGTGCAGCGGGCCGTTCCTCGTCGGCATCTTCGCGTTCAGCCTCACCATCGGCGACGCGCTCGGGCGGGTCGCCTTCTTCGGGGTCTTCGGCGTCGGCTTCGGGCTCCCGCTGTTCCTGCTCGGGTCGATCGGACAGGCGCGCGGCGCCCAGCTGGCGCGGGCCGTCGTTCGCTACGAGCGTCCGCTGCAGCTCGTGCTCGGCTCGACGCTCGTCGCCGTCGGGATCTGGGATCTCACGGTCAACCTGCCGCTCATCCTGAGCTGATCGGCTGCCGCCGCGATGAGCGATGCGTTCAGCGAGCTCCAACATGCGAACCTGCCCGCCGAGCCTGAGCGCCCGCGGCTGCCTGACGATCTGATCCCGCTGCTGACGGCGAGCGGGCGCACGACGACGTTGGCCGTGTACTCGGGAAGGATGCTTGTCGTCCAGCTCGTCCGCTACTTCGGCTGCCTGCCCTGCCAGGAGTATCTGCGCGAGCTGGATCGGCGAGAAGCAGAGCTGGAAGCGATGGGCGCGGTGGCCGTCGCGGTGGGATCGTCCGCCGACTACCAGGCGCGCCAGCTGCGCGAATCGGGGATCGCGATGCCGCTCCTGCTCGACCCGGACGGGTGCCTGTCCGGGCTGAAGCGCGCTGCCGGCCGTGCCCGCCCACCTACGCCAGGTGCAGACGCTTCGGATGCTCGTACTCGTAGAGACCGGTGACCACCATGTCGAGGGTAGCCTCGATGCTCGGCCTGTCTCCCCAGGACGTCCCGCGGTAGGCGAGGCGCACGATGCCGCCCTGATCGATGACGAATGTCGAGGGCCGGTTGACCCATTCGGCGTGGACCACGTACTCGAGCGGATCGACGCCGTAGATCCCGCCGACCACGCCCGCCGGATCGGCGAGGTGCGGCCACCAGATTCGATCGCGGTAGTCGGCCTGTGGCTGGACGGAGGCCAGCCCACCGCCCCGGTAGCTCGGAGGCTGCTCCTGGCCGGTCATGACCCGGCAGCGACCGGTCGTGGCATTCGATCGTCGCCACCGCGATGCCGCTCGATTCGAACTTCCTCCGCAGATCGATCAAGTCGCGGAATTCGATGGCAGACGGGGCACCAATCGGCGAAGACCCAGATCAGGACGACCGGACAGATCACCAAGAGGTCGGTGAGACGCCATGGATGACCGTCCGTGTCGCTCAGCTCGAAGTGCACCGCGGGGCGGCCGACCTCGACCGTGCGGAACATCCGTTCGTCAAGGCCGGCATACGCGTCCGCAACCTCGGTTGAGAGGCCGCCGTCGCGAGTCTGCGAGATGGCGAGCTCGATTCGATGGAGCACGTCCGGGTCCAGCTCGAGCCCGAGGCGGGCCGTCAGCCGCTCGCCGACGTGTGCCAGGCCCATCTGTCCCAGGGACAGCGCCGCCTGGGACCGAACGACCGGGTCCGGATCCTCCTCCAGCCGAGCCTCGAGCGCTTGCACCGCCGCTTCCGCCTTCAGGATCCCGAGGACCGCGGCGGCAACGTGGCGCACGTGCGAGTCCTCATCGCGGAGATGGGCCGGAAGCTCGGCGGCGGCGGCGTCACCGAGCCGAACGAGATCGCGGATCGCAAGCTGCCGAACCCGCCACGCATCGTCGCCCAGGTCGGCGATCCCCTCCTGGCCGGTCTGCGGATCGATCGTGCGGCCGCCGCGGATCTCCGCGAACGGGTGTCGGCGTATCCGCTCGAGCACCTCCGCGGTCGCCGATCGCTTATGGGGTGGATCGAGGTCAGGCACTCCCGAGTGCCGCAACTGCCTGATCGGTCGTCAATACCGCGTTGGCGATGAACCCGAAGTTGGTGACCGCTGTCGCGTAGCCGTCTCCGAGGTCGGGATGCTGCGCGGCAGCCGTCGCGTCCCGGACCACGCCAACCTCGAATCCCTGCTCCAGCAGCTCCCTGAGGTGCGACTCGACGCACAGGTTCGCGGACATGCCAGCCAGGGTGACCTTGTCGATACCGCGCTTGCGCAGCTGCAGCGCGAGATCGTTGGACTCAGGCCCGTACACCTTGTGGGGCGAGGCGATGATGGTCTAGCCGTCGTTGAGATACGGCTTGTAGACCTCGAGCCAGTCGGCGCCGGAGCCCTCAAACCCCTCGAGACTCAGCGCGCCGGCGCGGTCGAACATGTCGATGTCGTGCATCATCTTCTCGACGGTGCCGCCGAACTGCCAGCCGTCGTCGGTGGGGTAGTAGTAATGCGGCGAGACGAACACTTCGACACCAGCCGCCTTCGCCGCCTTCAACAGCTGCTCGATGTGTTCGACGGTCCGGTTCTCTTCGACACTCTTGCCGACGAGGTCCCAGGTCACGCCCTCGGGGCTCAGGAAGTCGTTCTGCGGATCGCTATCGGCGAGCGAAGAGGATCGACTGCAGCGGCGCAAGCATTCCCTGGATCTCGTCCGGGCTCTGCCCGGCGACGATGGCTCCGGGCAGGCAGTAGCGCAGATGACCGTCGACGAGGCGAGAGACGATCGAGTTGACGTTCGACTGGATCACAGCCGCCTGTGCCAGAGCCGCATGGCACCCCCGCTCTTCGTCCAGCTCTCGGGCCAGCCACTGTGCCGCACCGACGAGGCGCTTGACATCGTTCGCGAGGGCCCGCTGATGGTCCGGGTCGAAGCTCCCCGGCACATGACAGTGCGGTGGCTCCCGGCCTGCTGCGGCAGCGGTGGAGAGCGGCTGGGGTTCCATGGGGTGCGCGACGTGCCGACCGAGGGCCGCGGTCAGAGGTACCGGTTGTCGGGATAGCACCACGTGAAGCCACCGCCCTGGGGGTTGGCGTAGATCACCGGGTGCCCGGTCTGATCCGCGTGGGTGCGCGCATGACCGGCCTGCGAGTCACAGCACCCGACGTGACCGCAGGTCGCGCACAGACGGATATTGAAGCCGCTGCCACATTCCTGGCACGCGTTGGCCTGCGCGGCGGGGACGGACTCCGGGAGGTGCTCGCATGGCTCGGAGCCGGCGAAGAGCTGCTTGATGATCTGCATGCAGGCATCGTGCTGCCATTGCAGCCCGCCGCGCTGTGACCGCGCTTACGTCGCTGGTCGGTGCATCTCGTCGATGAGGTTGGCGAGCAGCGCCGTCCAGCCGGTCTGGTGCGACGCTCCAAGCCCGCGGCCGGACTCCCCGTGGAAATACTCGTAGAAGAGGAGCCGGTCCCTGAAGGCGGGGTGGTCGCGCCACCGCGCGTCCGGTCCGAGTGCCGGTCGGATCCCGTCGGCCCCCGGCAGATAGAGCGAGACCAGGCGCTGGGCCAGATCGTCCGCGATTTGCTGCCCGGTGCTGGGCGGCCCGTCAGGCGATGGGTGCGCGTGCCGCAGGGTGTCACCGTAGTAGCGGCCAAACTGGCGCAGACTCTGCCAGAGCAGGTAGTTGATCGGCAGCCATACCGGACCACGCCAGTTCGAGTTGCCACCCTTGATCCGCGTCGCGGTCTCCCCCGGCTCGTACTCGACCCGGCTCGTGGTGCCGTCGAGCGTGACGTCGACGGGAAGCTCGCGGCGGGCGTGCATCCGTGACACGGATCGCGCGCCGTGGTCGGACCAGAATCGCTCCTCGCCGAGCAGGCGATCGAGCACGGGCATCAGCCGGTGCTCGTCTACGAGGGCCAGGAGACGCTTGCCTGACTCGGCCGGCGCCGAGAAGCAGGTGCAGTCGCCGAAGAAGGTTGCGTGCTCGTGCGCCAGCTCCTCGAGGTGAGCCGCAAAGGCCGGGACGGCCTCGAGCAACGCGCGGTCGAGCACCCGGGTGGCGAACAGCGGGATCAGTCCCACCACCGAGAACGCCTTGACCCGGATCGGTGGCTGATCCGTTCGCCGAAGCAGGTCGAAGAAGAATCGCTCCTCCGGGTCCCAGAGGCCGCCTCCGCCAACGCTCGAGAGCGATTCACCGATCGCGACGAAACGGCCGAGGAAGTGCTTGGCGAGCTCGGCGTGAACGGGCTCATCAATCGCGAGCTCGAGGGCCATCTCCGTCAGGCCGAGGGCCAGGAATGCCATCCACCCGGTCGCATCGGCCTGCTCGAGGACGTCCCCGTCCTCGCTGAGGGCGGAGCGGTCGAGGATCGAGATATTGTCGAGTCCGAGGAATCCACCCTCGAAGAGGTTGCGTCCACTTCGATCGCGGCGATTGACCCACCATCCAAAGTTCAGGATGAGGCCGTGCAGCATTCGCTCGAGGAACGCGCGGTCACCCCGCCCCGTCATCGTCTTTTCGCGCCGGTAGATGCGCAGCGCCGCCCAGGCGTGGAGGGGTGGATTGGTGTCGGAGAACTCCCACTCGTAGGCGGGGACCTGACCATCGGGATGGAGGAGACGATCATCCAGCAGGGCCAGCAGCTGCTCCTTGGCACGGTCGGGATCGACAAGGTCGAGGGTGACGGCCTGGAAGGCGAGGTCCCACGCCGCGAACCACGGGTACTCCCAGGTATCCGGCATGCTGAGCACCCGGCTCACCCGCAGGTGGCGCCAATCGGCATTGCGGTGGCTGGCGTGGCCCGGAGGCGGCTCGATGAGGTCTCCGCGGCGCCAGCGGTCGACGTCGTAGGAGTAGTACTGGAGGGACCAGAGCGTGCCCGCGAGCGCCTGGCGCTGGATAAGCCGCTCAGCGCTGCTCATCGACGGGCGGGCGAGGGCGTCGTAGAACTCGTCAGCCTCGATCGTGCGGCGGGCGACCAGGGCATCGGCGCCGTCCAGGACGCTTCCCGGCGTCGTCTCGCCGTCCGCGACCATCGCCAGCAGCAGCTCAACGGTCTCGCCGGGCGCCACCGTGGCGCGGAGATGGAACGCCGCCTTAGTGCCCGACTCCTCCGGGTTGACGGCGCTGACATCGCCGTTCACCAGGTAGCGGTGGAACGCATCCTTCGCGAAGCCGGGCTGCTTGTCCGCGGCCCCGCCACGGCCCTCTGCCGCTGTCTCGTTCTCGGTGAACAGCCACCGCGTGTCGCCACTGCCGGACCGCGCGGCCATGCGATACCGCCCGAGCGTCGGTTGATCGGCGACGAGCTCGTCTCCATCTCGCCGCATGACCGGCCGCTCACCGGCCAGCGGGGAGTCCCACGACCAGGTGTTGCGGAACCAGGCCGTCGGCATGACATGCAGCGGCGCCGGATCGGGCCCCCAGTTCGTGGCTCGCACCCGCATCAGGACCTGGTCGGGCGCCGCCTTGGCGTACACCACCTCGACGTCGAAGAAGCGGTCCTCGTCGAGGATCCCGGTGTCGAGCAACTCGTACTCCGGCATGCTGCCGTCACGTCGCTGGTTCTCGTCGACCAGCTCGGTGTACGGATAGGACCTCTGCGGGTAGATGTAGTTCGCCCGCAGCAGTGCCGAGGACGGCGTGGCATCGAGGTAGAAGTACAGCTCCTTGACGTCCTCGCCGTGGTTTCCCTCGGCGTTGGATACCCCGAAGAACCGCTCCTTCAGGATCGCATCCTGACCATTCCACAGGCACAGGGCGAGGCAGAGGCGCTGCTCGTCGTCGGAGATTCCGAGCATGCCATCCTCGTTCCAGCGGTAGGCCCTCCGCCGCGCGTCATCGTGCGGGAAGGAGGCCCACGCGTCGCCGTCGGACGAATAGGCCTCGCGGACCGTGCCCCATGCCCGCTCGGCGAGATACGGACCCCACCGGCGCCAGGGGACGCCGTCACGGGCCTCGAGAAGGCGCTGGCGCTCGGCACCGATCGGGCTCATCCGTTGGGCCGCGTCGCGTGAATGTGGTCGTTGGCGCGCGCCAGCGATGCCCGCTTGGTGGCGTCGGTGCCGAATGCGTACCAGAAGAGCAGCGAGACGAGCACGGCGCCCCCAATCAGATTGCCGATCGTGGCGGGGAGGAGGTTCCACACGAACGCCTGCGGGACCGTCGTGCCCGTGCCGCCGTGGATGAGCCCCGCCGCGAAGTAGCCCATATTCGCCGGCACGTGCTGAACCCCAAGCGCCACGAACGCGAGGATCGGCAGGGCGATGCCGAGGATCTTGCCCGATACCGTTCTCGCTGCGGTCGCCAGGAAGGCCGCCATCCCGACCAGCCAGTTGGCGAGGATGCCGGACGCCACGACACGCAGCCATCCCTCGGCGCCCAGCTGTTCGAACCGCATCTTCTCGCCGATGAGCTCGGCCAGTCGCTCACCCTGCGCGGGACCGATGATGTCTGCGGCATTGAGCATGAATCCGACGAAGATCGCGCCGACCAGGTTGCCGACGTAGACGATGACCCAGAATCGAAACAGCCTGAGGCGGGGTCCACGGCCACTCAGGAAGAGCTCGGGCAGCAGGACATTGACTTCGGTGAACAGCGCCGACCCCGACAGGATGACCAGCGCGAAGCCCGCGGCGAAGCCCAAGCCCAGGAGCAGACGGGCAACTCCGGGCACGTCGACACCCACCGTCAGCACGACCGACAGCATCGCCCCGAAGCCGATGAACGAGCCAGCCGCCACGGCGAGCACGGCCTGGCGCCACGGGCCTGCCGCCAGGAAGGCGTGGGCGTGCTCCACGAATGCCACGACGACCTCGGCCGGCAGACGCCGCAGGTCGCCTCGCTCTGCTGCCGGCCTTCCGCAGCGCGGGCACGCGTCGCCCTCGAACGGCTCGCCGCAGCCGTCGCAGATCTCGAGCGCCATCAGGCCCCTTCCTCCGTCGTCCCCGTCACGCCGCGGGGATCTCGGTTCGCTCAACGTGGCCGCCGAATTCGCGGCGCATGGCCGATAGCATGCGGTCCGCAAAGTCGGCCTCTCCGCGCGAGCTGAAGCGCCGCATACAGAGCGGCGGTCAGCACCGGCGCGGGGACGCCCTCGTCGATCGCGGCGGCAATGGTCCACCGGCCCTCCCCCGAATCCGACACGTGGCCCGTGAACCCGTCGAGCGCCGGGCTCCTGGCCAGGGCGCTGGCGCTCAGGTCGAGCAGCCACGAAGCCACCACGCTGCCGCGCCGCCACACCTCGGCCACGTCCGCCAGGTCGAACTTGTAGCGGTAGAGCTCGGGCTCGCGCATCGGCGCGGTCTCGGCGTCGATCGCCGCGCTGGCGCCTCCGATTCCGGCATGACGCAGGATGTTCAGCCCCTCGGCGTAGGAGGCCATGAGGCCGTACTCGATGCCGTTGTGGACCGTCTTCACGAAATGTCCGGCGCCGCTCGGGCCGCAATGCAGGTACCCCTCGGCGGCGGTGCTGGTCGGGCGTTCGCGTCCCGGCGTTGGGGCAGCGGCGGCGATGCCCGGCGCCAGCGTCGCGAAGATCGGGTCCAATCGTCGCACGGCGGCCGCGTCGCCGCCGATCATCAGGCTGAATCCTCGCTCGAGGCCGAAGACCCCGCCGCTGGTACCGACGTCGACGTAGTCGATCCCGCGTTCCGCGAGCCGCGAGGAGCGGGCGATGTCGTCCCGGTGGGATGAGTTGCCGCCGTCGATGACGGTGTCCCCCGGGGCCAGCAGCGGAACGAGCTCCGCGAGGGTCGACTCGACAGCCGCGGCCGGCACCATCAGCCAGATGGCCCGCGGCGCGGCCAGCGCCTCCACCAGGTCGGCGAGCGATCCGACGCCACGCATCCCGGAGTCGGTCAACGCGGCGACGGCCTCCGGCCTGCGCGCGTAGCCAACCGTTGCGTGCCCTGCGCGCTGAAGGCGCCTGACGATGTTGCCGCCCATGCGGCCGAGGCCGATCACTCCGAGTTCCATCTTTGCTCCCTGTGGGTGGGGCGAGCCGGTCGCTGCCCCTGTGGCGCGGCCGCTTCAGCCGGCGCGGTGGATGTTGCGGTAGCGTGCGATGAGCGCGTTGGTGGACGTGTCGTGTGTCGGCGACGGGTCGTGCTCCGCCGCGAGCTCGGCGGCGACCCTGGTGGCGAGCACCTTGCCGAGCTCGACGCCCCACTGATCGAACGAGTCGATGCTCCAGATCGTTCCGGCGGTGAAGACGCTGTGCTCGTACAGCGCGACGAGGCGGCCCAGCGTCTCCGGCGTCAGGGACTCGGCGATGATCGCGTTCGACGGTCGGTTGCCATCGAATGTGCGATGCGGCACCAGCCACTCGGGCGTCCCCTCCCGCCGCACCTCGTCGGCGGTCTTCCCGAATGCCAGCGCCTCTGCCTGAGCGAAGAGGTTGGCCATCAACAGGTCGTGGTGGTCGTCCACCGGGTTGAGCGTCCGCCAGAAGCCGATGAAATCCGCCGGGGTGAGACGCGTGCCCTGGTGGAGGAGCTGGTAGAACGAGTGCTGCCCGTTGGTGCCGGGCTCGCCCCAGTAGATCGGCCCGGTCTCGTAGTCCACCCGGGCGCCGTCCACGGTCACGCTCTTGCCATTCGACTCCATCGTGACCTGCTGCAGATATGCGGGGAAGCGCTCCAGGTACTGGTCGTACGGAAGGACGGCGATCGTCTGGGCCCCGAAGAAGTTGACGTACCAGACCGCCGGGAGCCCGAGAAGCACCGGCATGTTCTGCTCGAACGGCGCGCTCCGGAAGTGCTCGTCCATCTCGTGGAATCCGCCCAACATGGCCTCGAAGTGTTCCGGTCCGATGGCGATCATCGTGGAGAGGCCGATGGCCGACCCCATCGAGTAGCGGCCTCCGACCCAGTCCCAGAAGCCGAACATGTTGGCGGTGTCGATGCCGAACTCGGCCACCGCATCGGCATTCGTGGAGACGGCCGTGAAATGGCGGGCAACCGCTGCTTCGTCACCGAGCCCGGCCACGATCCATCGGCGAGCCGCCGCCGCATTTCGCATCGTCTCGATAGTGGTGAACGTCTTCGAGGCGACGATGAACAGCGTCTCTTCGGGCCGCAGATCCCGGGTGGCCTCGACGAGGTCGGTGCCATCCACGTTGGAGACGAACCGGAAGGTGAGGTTGCGCTGGGCATACGCGCGGAGTGCCCGATCGGCCATGGCTGGCCCGAGGTCCGATCCGCCGATGCCGATGTTGATCACGTTCCGAATCGGCATCCCCGAGTGGCCCAGCCATGTCCCTTCACGAACGGCGGTGGCGAAGGCCGCCATCCGGGCCAGCACGTGATGAACGTCCGGGACGACATCCTGGCCATCGACCATGATCGATTCCCCGATCGGCGCTCGAAGCGCTGCGTGGAGCGCCGCGCGATCCTCGGTCGTGTTGATGTGCTGGCCTCGGAACATTGCGTCGATTCGCTCGTGTAACCCGGACTCCCTGGCAAGCTGGACGAGCAGCGCCACGGTTTCGTCCGTCACCCGGTTCTTGGAGTAGTCGAAGTACATCCCAGCTGCCTCGACGACGAGGCGGCGCCCGCGGGTCGGGTCGGCTGCGAAGAGCTCACGGAGGTGCAGGCCCGAGATCTCGCCGTGATGCCGCATCAGCGCCGACCATGCCGGTCGCGTGCGCAGCGCCGGAATCGCTCCGGGGTGAGGGCTGTTCATCAGGCAGGGACCACGGCGGCGGCCTTCGAAGCGATGCACGCCAGCAGCTGCTTCCACGACTCGATGAAGGCCGTGGCGCCTTCCGCCTGAAGGCGAGCGCCGAGGCCATCGATGTCGACGCCGGCGCCGGTCATGGCCGCCAGGGACCGCTCCGCGCTGGCTTCGTCCGGCGGCAGCAGGGATTCCAGCGTCCCGTGGTCCGCGAAGGCCAGGAGCGTCGCTTCCGGCATGGTGTTGATCGTGTGTGGGGCCGCCAGGCCGGTGACATAGCGGGTGTCGGACGCCGCGGGATCCTTCGTCCCGGTGCTGGCGAACAGGAGGCGCTGCGGCCGAGCGCCCTCGTTCTCGAGACGCTGCCACCGATCGGACGCGAGCAGGCCGCGGTAGGAGGCGTAGATCCGGCGTCCGATGCCCAGGCCCAGCGAGGTGCCCGGCCCGCCGGGATGCCCCGTGGGCACCGCCGCGTCCCAGCGGCTGATGAACACGGAGGCGACGGATGCCACCGCCGGGTCCAATCCTGCCTCTATGCGGCGCTCGATGCCGCGCATGTAAGCCTCCGCGGCGGCGAGGTAGTGCTCCGCGGTGAACAGCAGGGTCACGTTGACGGGGACACCCGTGAACGTCGCCTCCTCGATGGCCATGAGCCCGGCAGGCGTCCCGAGGATCTTGATGAATAGGTTCGGACGGTCGGCGCGGCGATGGAGGCGGATCGCCTCGCGGACCGTGGCCTCCGTGTCATGCGCCAGCAGCGGGGAGACCTCCAGCGAGACGTAGCCATCCACTCCCCGGGTGCGAGTGAAGACCGGCTGGAATGCGTCCGCCGCTTCTCGGAGGTCGTTGAGGGCGAGGTCGAAGAACAGATCCTCTGGAGAAGCGCCGGATCGCCAGCCCTCGCGGATCTCGTCGTCATAGGCATCGGAGCCTTCGATCGCCCGGTCGTAGATCGTCGGATTCGAGGTCAGGCCGGTCACCGAGAGCTCGCCGATGTATCGGTCGAGCGTTCCGCTCGTCAACAGGTCACGGGTGATGTTGTCGAGCCAGAGACTCTGGCCGGCGGCGCGAAGGGTGGCGGTCGGGTTCATGCGGAGTGCCCCAGGTACGTGGTTGGGTCGAGGGAGAGGATGTCGGCGATCACGGCAACGGTGCGATCGGCGGGCGGGAATTCGTCGTGCTCAGTCGCGTGGGCATACTTGCCCTGGCAGACGTGGAGCGTGAAGAGCCGGTCCCCGAGCCGTTCCTTGGCGGCGGCGAGGATCTGAGGCTTGTCATCGACGAGAACGTAGCGTTCGGCCGGCAGCCGCTGCAGCACCTCGTCGAGGTGCAGCTCCTTGTGGGCGAAGACGAAGACACGGCCGGATACCTCCTCGGCCAGTCCGGCGCGCGCGATCTTGGCGGGCTGGTAAACCGGATCGCCATCCGTGAGGATGGCGGCGGGCCCGATCGTCCCGGCGTGCCGCAGCACATCGTGTGCTGCGGGGAATGCGGCGGAGCGGTACGGGTAGGACAGCACAGCATCGGCGAGGGCCGGGAACCCGGTTTCGACCGGGTAGATCCGCGCGAAGCGTTCGAGCGTGTGCGGGAAATCGACGTAGTCACACTCCTGCCGGATCTCCTCGTAGAGCTCCCAGAAGCGCCCTCCACGTTCGGCTCCGACGATGCGGTTTATGGCGTCAACGAGATCGCGCCTGACGCGGTCGTTGTCGAGCAGTGTGTTGTCGACGTCGAACAGGAATGCAATGGGGACCCGACTGCCGCTCACGTGGTCTCCTGCGGCACATGCCATGAGCCGGCAGGGCCGATGAGGTCCGAGGCTCCCGGCGGTCCCCACGGCCCGGGCGCATAGCGCTCCACCGGCCCAGACGGTTGCAGCGCTGGCTCGACGATGCGCCAGCACTCCTCGACCCCGTCCTGTCGCGCGAAGAGCGCCTGTCGTCCATGAACCGCATCGAGCAACAGCCGCTCGTAGGCGTCGGTCTGCTCGCCGAGCACATCGTCATATGAGAAGCCCAGGGGCACCTGACGGGTCTCGATCGTGTCACCGGGGATCTTGGCCTGCAGCGACAGCTCGATGCCCTCGCCGCCGCCGCCCAGGCGCAGCCGGAGATGATTCGGGTGTGGCTTCGGCGCCCCTGGCCCCGTGAACAGGAGCCGTGGCGGCTCCCGGAACTCGATCAACGCCTCCAGGGCGGTATCGGCGAGTCGCTTCCCCGTCCTCAGGAAGAACGGCACCCCGGCCCAGCGCCACGATTCGATCTCGAGGCGCAGCGCGACGTAGGTCTCTACATCTGATTCCGGCGCTACGCCATCCTCGTCTCGGTAGCCGTCGTACTGGCCTCGGACCACCGTGGCAGGGTCGAGCGAGGCGGTCGCGCGAAAGACCTTTACCTTCTCGTCCCGCAGGGCGTTTGCGTCGGCGCCGACGGGTGGCTCCATCGCCAGGAGGGCCACCACCTGGAGGAGGTGATTCTGGACGACGTCGCGCATCGCCCCGACCTCCTCATGAACGCCCCCCGTTCCTCGACGCCGAACGATTCGGCCATCGTGATCTGCACGCTCGATACGTAGCGCCGGTTCCAGACTGGCTCCAGCAACGTGTTCGCGAAGCGGAAGGCGATCAGGTTCTGGACGGTCTCCTTGCCGAGGTAATGATCAATGCGGTAGATCGCATCCTCGTCGAACGCCCGGTGAAGGCAGGCATTCAGCTCCCGCGCGGACTCGAGGTCGCGTCCAAACGGCTTTTCGATGACGACCCGCGCGCCCTGGTGGAGGCCGACGGCCATGAGCCCGCTGATGACCGTGTCGAACATGCTGGGCGGGATCGCAAGATAGAAGAGGGGGCGGCGTGCGCTCCCGAGCTGCTGCCGCAGGTGCTCGTACGTCGCCGGCTCGTCATAGCTGCCGCTCACGTAGGACATCCGGCTCGCCAGCTCATTCAGCTCGTCCTCCGAGACCGCTCCATAGCGGTCAAGGACGGCGTCGCGGGCATAGTCGCGGAGCTGCTCGTCGGTCCAGTCGGAGCGCGCGACGCCGACGACCGGTGTCCGCATCCGGCCACCATGCGCGAGGCGGAAGAGCGCCGGATGCAGTTTCTTGCGGGCCAGATCGCCGGTCGCGCCGAACATCACGAACGCGTCGGCGACATCGCCGGGACCGGTCTCCCCGTCGTTGGGCGTGGTCATCTCGGATGTCCCTCAGGCGCATTGGCGGACGGTGTCGCGGCTGCGGTCCAGCCCGGACGATCCGTCCATCCCGGGTGCCGATCCTCGCCATCGAGCGCGATGACCTTGGCGACCCGGCGCGCATGGCGCTCCTCGCCCGAGAATCGGGCGTCGAGGAAGGCCTGGGCGCACTCCAGGGCGGGTTCCGGGCCAATCACCCGGCCGCCCAGGCAGAGAACGTTCAGGTCATCGTGCTCGACGCCCTGGTGCGCCGAGTATCGGTCGTGCGCGATGGCGGCGCGGACGCCGCGGACCTTGTTGGCGGCCACGCTGGCGCCGATGCCGGACCCGCAGACGAGGATCCCCCGGTCCGCGTCGCCCGAACGGATCGCTTCCGCCACAAGGCGGGCGACGTCCGGATAGTCGTCATCAGGATCGGACCCGTCGCCGCCGATATCGATCAGGTCGTACCCGCCGCCGGCGAGCCGGCTAAGCAGGTACCCCTTCAGCGCGGCGCCCGCATGGTCGCCTCCCAGTACGACCCGCATCAGTCGGAGCTCCCTTCCGGCGCCGGAGGAGCGGCGGCACGGCCCCGGAAGCCCTCCCCCACGACTTCCCTGCCGACGCTCGCAACGTGCTCGACCGTGAAGCCGAACTCCTCGAGGATCGTGGTCGCCGGCGCGGAGGCACCGTAGCGATCGAGGCCGATGATGGCGCCCTCGTCGCCGGTCCAGCGCTCCCAGCCGAGCGAGATGCCGAGCTCGACGGCCACCCGCTTCCTGGTCGCCGCCGGAAGCACGGACTCGCGGTATGCGACAGGCTGCGCCTCGAACGCCTCCCAGCAGGGGAGGGAGACGACACGCGCTCCAATGCCATCGGCCTCAAGCGCATCCGCGGCCGCCACCGCCAGGTGGAGCTCCGAGCCGGTTGCGAGATAGATCATGTCCGGCGGTGCGCCGGTTGCCTCGGATGACGCTGCCCGGACGACGTACCCGCCGCGCCGTACGCGATCGCGCGCGGATTCCGCGGTGCCCGGCAGAACAGGCAGCTTCTGGCGAGTCAGCGCGAGGGCGACCGGTCCGTCCCGTCGCTCGATCGCCATCGCCCATGCAGCCGCGGTCTCGTTCGCGTCGCCGGGACGCACGAACCACAGGTTCGGGATCGCGCGCAGCGCGGAATAGTGCTCGACCGGCTGATGGGTAGGGCCGTCCTCGCCGAGGCCAACCGAGTCGTGAGTCCATACATACGTCACCGGCAGCCCGGAGAGGGCGGCCAGCCGGACGCTCCCGCGCATGTAGTCGCTGAACGTCAGGAAGGTGGCCGCGTACGGCATGAGTCCGCCGTGGTACGCGATCCCATTCACGATGCCGCCCATCGCGTGCTCCCTGACGCCGAAGCGGAGATTGCGCCCTGCGTGCTCTGCCGTGAACTCGCCCCCATCCTTGACATCGGTCAGGTTTGACTCGGAGAGGTCCGCGGAGCCGCCAAAGAGCTCGGGCACGGCCGCCGCGATCAGGTTGATCGCCTCGGCGCTCGCGGAGCGCGTGGCGACCTCGGAACCTGCCTCCCACGTCGGGAGGGCAGTCTCCCAGCCGGCGGGCAGATCGCCGCGGAGGCGCCGCTGGAACTGCTCGGCCTCGGATGGGAATGCCGATCGGTAGTGATCGAACCGCGCGCTCCAGCGTGACACAAGGTCCTCGCCCGATGAGACGGCGGCTCGGAGGTGCCCCGCCACGGCCTCCGGCACGAGGAATGTCCGGTCCGGATCCCACCCGTAGGCTTCCTTGACGAGGCGTACCTCCTCCTTGCCCAACGGGGCACCGTGGGCGAGGTGGCTGCCCGCCTTGTTCGGCGACCCGAAGCCGATGACCGTTCGAACGGCGATGATCGATGGTCGCTCGTCTTGTCGCGCCTGGCCGATCGCCTGCTCGATCGCGGCGACATCGGTCCCGTCCTCCACTCGATCGGTATGCCAGCCATAGGCGCGGAAGCGAGCCAAGACGTCCTCGGAGAACGCCATCGTCGTCGGGCCGTCCAGCTGGACCCGGTTGTCGTCGTAGAGCATCACGAGTTTCCCGAGCCGCAGATGCCCCGCGAGGCTGGCGGCCTCGGCGGCGATCCCCTCCTGGAGATCGCCATCCGAGCAGATGGTATACGTCCAGTGGTCGACGATGTCGTGTCCGGGGCGGTTGAACTCGGTGGCTAGCCTGCGCTCGGCGATCGCCATGCCCACCGCGTTGGCGACGCCCTGGCCCAGCGGGCCGGTGGTCGCCTCGACGCCGGGTGTCAGCCCGAACTCCGGGTGCCCCGGCGTGCGAGAGCCCCATTGCCGAAATCGCTTCAGCTCGTCGAGCGGCAGGTCATACCCGGTGAGATGGAGGAGGGTGTACAGGAGCATCGACGCGTGCCCGGCCGACAGGACGAACCGGTCACGGTCCGCCCACCCCGGATCGGTTGGAGCGTGATGCAGATAGCGAGTCCAGAGCGTGTACGCCATCGGTGCCATGCCCATCGGCGCGCCGGGATGGCCTGAGTTGGCCGCCTGCACGCCATCGATCGAGAGCGTGCGAATGGTATCGATCGAGAGCTGATCGAGCTGCGCTGGCGAGAGGGCCTGGAGAGTTTGCGTTGTCATGGTCGGGACCGTACGGATGAATGGAGCCTACGCCCGTCCCGCTGTACGCCGGCCCACAATCGCCTGGCCGCGCAGCGCGTGCGGGAAGGCAATCAGTCGGTTGGCGCGGCTGCGTACCGTCGGGAGCGCGAGGCGCGACGCTCCGCCGCGACCTTGAGGGCCGCCAGCGTCCGTCGCATGTACCAGCGATAGGCCGGAGCCGCCACGAGGCGCTCGACCAGCGAACCGATGACCGGGATGCGGGACTCCACCAGGCCGCCGTACGTCACCAGTGTCCGGCGCGCGGATGGCTCGTCGAGCAGCAGCCACTCCTCGACCCGATCGAGTGGACCCTTCAGCACCCGGTAGTCGATGCGGCTCGGGCGAGACAGCCGGACCTCCTCGAGGAAGCCGAAGAAGCGGAAGGGGGGCGGTGCGCTGTAGCGCACGACGAGCAGATCGCCGTCGCGGCTGATCAGCTCGGCGTGGTGCGGCGGGCCGCCCGGCAGCGTGCCGCCGACGGCGCCCGCCATCTCGAAGACGAGTTCGCGCGGAGCCTCGATGGTGACCTGGACGTCGGAGATCGGTGTGGTCATGCGATGAGTGTGGATGCGCGGCATCGGAGGCGCGGGAGCGGCCGGTCGCCCGGTCGCTCCCGTGTCGGACCTATGCCGCCTCCTCCACGTCGGCCATTTCCTTGGTGGCCTTCGGCCAGGTCACGCCGGCCGCGATGTTGAATCGCGTCACCTCCGACCACAGCGCGATCGTCCCGAGGATCTCGGCGATCCCCTCGTCGTCGAACCCGTACCGGCCGCGCAGGTTGCCCGTAGATGTCGGGCAGGAACCCGCCGTAGCGGGATTTCACTGCTCGAAAACCTCGTGGACATGCTCGCTGGCATCGCGCTCTTGGATCTGGGGAAGAATTGCCATGGTGCTCCTGTGATGTGCCGCGTGTTGGATCGCCTGAGGCTCCACCGTATCGGGCGCCACGTGACTTGCGCCGTCACGCAAGTCACAGTCGAGTCGGTCCAGCCAATGCAGCCATCGCGTCGCCGTGGCAGCGCCGACGCCTTGCCCGTCGCGAGCTGCCCAGGGATGCGCCGAGCGCTTACGAAGCCCAGGCGCCCGGCGCCAGCGACCACCACGCAACGAGCTGGACAGTGATCAGACCCACCATGGTCGCCACGGCCCAGGTCGGCGAGTCGATGCGCGTGAAGCGGATGACCGCGACGGCGGCGAGGGGCAGCACGGCGAGGCTCGCGGCCGCCACTGTGGCGGGCAGCGCACGATCGGCCGCCGCCAGCAGCACCGCCAGAGCCATGACTGCCGAGGTGGCGAAGGTGGCGCGCAGCCGTCGCGCGGGCCAGCGTGCGGCGAGGGTACGTTTGCCGACCAGCGCGTCGGCGCCTCGATCCGGCCAGGCGGTGGCCATGACACTGGCGAAGTCGACGAGCGCGAACGGCACGAAGGCGACCACCGCCCATGTGGTGACCGTGCCCACCTGGACGGCGAAGCCATAGACCGGGAGCAGCAGCCCACCGAGCAAGGCGTTGCCGATCTCACCCAGCCCCCGCCGGTTCAACGCAAGCGTCGGCGGAACCGAGTACAGCCACCCGCCCGCAGCGCCGATGATCAGCAGCGTGAGGGCTACGGGCGGCAGATGACCGGTCCAGGTCGCCAGAAAGCCACCGCCCAGGCCCGCGGCCAGCGCGAGTGCCGCCCCCGTCAGCGGAACGGCTCGCGAGAGGTCGTGGTGCAGGAGCGCTCCGCTGCCGCCCGAGAAGGGCGTGCGCCGCGTGATCGCGTCTGTTTCAGCGTCGGCGTACTCGTTGACGAGGTGGACGCTGGCTGACACCGCCAGCAGCACCAGCAGGCCGATGACGGCCGCTCCGGCGGACCACGTGCCGCTCGAACGCGCAGCCCCGGCACCGGCGAGGTAGACAAGCGCGATCAGGGCGAGCTGCGACGGTCGCGTCATTGCCCAGACTCCCGTTATCACCCGCCGCCCCGCCTGCCGCACGGCCGTCTCGCGACGTGCGCCCTCACTTCGGAGACGGCGCTGCGGGATCGGCCGACGAGCCGGCACGGGCAGCGGTTGCGAGCGCCGCTCCGACGATGCCAGCATCGTTGAAGAGCTTCGCCGGGATCACATCCGCTCGCGCCCGGAGACGGGGGAGGAACCGCGCATGGTCCTTGCTGATGCCGCCGCCGATGATGATCAGGTCCGGTGAGATCAGGCTCTCGAGCCTGTCGAGATACGCGTTCAACCGACGGGTCCACGCCTTCCAGCTGAGGTCGCGCGACGTTCGAACACTCGCCGCCGCGAGCTTCTCGCCATCAGTTCCGGCAACGATGATGTGACCGAGCTCCGTGTTGGGGACCAGGCCGCCATCGAGGAAGAGGGCGCTGCCGATCCCGGTTCCGAGGGTCACCATCACGACCACGCCGCCACGGCCTCTGCCCGCGCCAAAGCGCATCTCGGCGATGCCGGCCGCATCGGCGTCATTGAGGACTACCGCGGACCTGCGGAGGCGATCACCGAACAGGGCGCCGGCGTTGACGCCGATCCAGGACGGATCCATGTTCGCCGCCGTCTCGACCGTCCCGGCGCGGACGACGCCCGGGAAGGTGACCCCGATCGGGCCGCCCACGCCGAGCCGGGCGCAGACGGCAAGCACGACCTCCGCGACCGCTTGCGGCTCGGATGGCGACGGCGTGGGCTCTCGGACGCGTTCGCCGACGAGCTCTCCGGTCAGGAGATCCACGACTCCGCCCTTGATCCCGCTTCCACCGATGTCGATGCCGGCCGCGGCAGCCGACAGGTCGCGTGGATCGGTCATCGATCGATCTCCTCCGGTGCCACGTGTGCGGCCCTCGCCCGGGACGACGCATGATCAACGTAGCGCGTACCGGATGCCGCTCCCGTGGCCTGCCTTACAGCGCGTCGGTTGCGCGGGTCGGACGATGCGAGGAAACCACCAGCGAGACCCAATCCATGCGACCCGACATCATTCCGGGGGCCCAGTTCCCCGACTACGAGCTGACCGACCACACCCGCCAGCGGCGCACCCTCAGCGAGCTCCAGGGCGGCGACCCGATGATCCTCGTCCTGTCGCGGGGCCACTTCTGCCCGAAGGACCACCAGCAGCACCTGGAACTCGCCGCGTTCTACTCGAAGATCGCGGTGAGCTACACGAAGATCGTGACCATCAGCACAGACAATCTGCTCGAGCTCAACGAGTTCCGAGCATCGGTCGGCGCCCAGTGGCCGTTCCTGTCCGACCCACGGCGCATCGTGCAGAAGGATCTCGACATCGCCGAGTACACCGATCCGACCCACGATCCGATGATCCCGCACACGATCGTCCTGGAGCCGGGGCTCATCGTGCACAGCATCTACAACGGCTACTGGTTCTGGGGCCGCCCATCGATCGACGATCTGCGCCGTGACCTGCGGGAGGTGACGAAGAAGGCGCGTCCCGACTGGGACATCACCGATCCCGAGCTGCACGCGGCGTGGGAGGCAGGTGACCGATCGGCCTTCTATCCCTACAGCGCTCCATCGGCGCTGCGCGAGAAGGGCGCGTGATTCGTCTCCCCGGCCGCCGGGGGCGCGCCGAGCGAACCGGTGCGGGGACGGACGCCGAGCTGCTGGAGGCCGCGAGGGCCGTGCTGGATGCGAACTGGACCGGTGGGTCCACCGTCCCATCCCGCGACCTCTACCCGCACCAGTGGAGCTGGGACTCGGCATTCATCGCCATCGGGCGGTCGTGGTACGACCAAGGACGCGCCCAGGCCGAGCTGGAGTCGCTGTTCGTCGGGCAATGGGCGGACGGGCGCGTGCCGCACATCGTCTTCAACCCGGAGGTACCACCGGACGCCTACTTTCCCGGCCCGACGTTCTGGCGCAGCAGTAACGTGCCCGGAAGCGCGGCCGGTACCGAGACGTCCGGCCTCATCCAGCCGCCGCTGCACGCTTGGGCCGCCCTCGAGATCCACGAGCACGCCGCCGACCCGAGGGAGTCTCGCGCCTTCTTGGAGCGCATGTATCCCAAGCTGGCGGCGTGGCATCACTACCTGCTCGGCCACCGGGACCCCGAGCGCATCGGGCTGGCTGCCATCCTCCATCCCTGGGAGTCGGGCCTCGACAACTCGCCTGCCTGGGAGGGCGCCCTCCGGCACATCGACATCCCGCCCGGCCTGCTCCCGCCGTATGAGCGGCGCGACCTCGTCGGCGCTGATCCGGCCGATCGACCGACCGACGCCGCCTATGACCGGTTCGTGTACCTGGCGCACGCCTACCGCGGCGCCGGCTACGACGACACGCGGATCTGCCGCATGAGTCCCTTCGTGGTGGCGGGACCGCTGGTCAATGCGCTGCTCATCCGTTCGAGCCAGGCGCTCGCCCGCATCGCCGAGCTGCTGGGCGAGGATCCCGAGCCACACAGCCACGCGGCCGCCGCCGTCCGCATGGCCATGCACGATCAGCTGTGGGATCCGCACCACCAGCGCTACTACAGCCGTAATCTGCGACGCGGGGAGCTCATCCGGGAGTCATCGATCCTCAGCTTCATGCCGCTGCTGGACCCGGAGCTGCCGGCGGAGCGGCTGGCTGCCATCGTCCGCGACCTGTTGGCGCCCTGCTTCCATCCGCCGGAGGCTGACCAGCACTACCTCGTGCCCAGCTTCGACCTGACCGGCGAGCTCTTCGATCCGCGCCGGTACTGGCGCGGGCCGGTCTGGATGAACACCGATTGGCTCATCTGGCGCGGGCTCCTCCAGCACGGGCAACCTGAACTCGCCGCTCACGTGGCGGACAGCATGCTCGAGCTCGTGCGCAAATCGGGCTTCCGGGAATACTTCGACCCCTTCACCGGGGCCGGCTATGGCAGCGACGGCTTTGCGTGGACGGCCGCCCTGGTCATCGACGTGATCGAGCGTCGGCGCGCCTGATGCTGCTGCGCCAGCCGCGCCAGAGCGCGCTCCAGGTCGCCATCGCCGGCGTCGTCGCGGCGGGGGTCGCGTGGCTGGTCCTCGCCATCGCGACGGGACTGATCTTCCACCTCATGCCCGCCGGCCCGCCGCTGCTGGGAGCGTTCCTGCTGCGCCGAGGACAGCTGCGGCGCTGGACAGAGGTCGCGGCGGTCATCGGGGCCGGTGCGGTCGTCAGTATGGCCGTCGCATTGGCGCTCAGCCGACTCGGGCAGCCGCTGGACGATCCGCAATGGACGATCGGGTTGCTGGGCATCGGTGCAGCCATCGGACTGGCGATCGCGCGCTGGCCGTCACCCGCCGCCCGAGCCGAGTAGGGGGTTCAGCGGAGACGGACGAGCGGCCCGTGCTTGAACCAGGCGCCGGCGGGCACGCCGAGTTCGGTGAAGATCGAGGCGGGGAGGCCGATATCGGCCAGGAAGCCCACCCCTGAGAACCGGCGTCCCTCGGCGACCGACATCCCGGTCTTGGGCAGGGCCAGCGCCAGGGTCGCGTCGGCACTAACGGCAGATCCCGGTCGCTCGCCGCTGGTGGCGTCGATGCCGGACGGGATGTCGAGGCTGATCACCGCTCCACGACCGAGGCTGGCAAGCTCGATGAGCGGCTCGTAGACGCCGTCGGGCGCACCGTGAAGGCTGTAGCCGATGAGCGCATCGATGACGGCATCGGCCTGCATGAGCTCGCCGGCGATGTCCGCGTGGGAACGATCGTGTCCGGCGACCGCGGCGCGCGCGCCCGCGGCGAGCATCGGCTCGATCTGGGCGCAGGGACCGGGGCGCAGGCGGAGCAGCGGGCGCGCGAAGATGACGCAGACATCGGCGCCCCAGCCCGCCAGTCGGCGAGCGGCGACCATGCCGCCGCCGGCGTTATTACCGGTCCCCGCGAGGACGAAAATCAGGCGTCCACTGACGGTTCCACCCAGGGTCATCCGGGTGAGCTCGGCGAGCTGATGCCCGGCGTTCTCCATCATCTGCAGCAGGCTGACGCCGACTCGGTCGGTCGCGATCCGGTCGGCAGCCAGCATCGTCGGCTGGTCGACTGATGGGATCGGATCATGCGGGGTCGGCAAGTCAGGAAGCCGCCATAGGCTCGGAGCTGCGGGTGCGGGCTCGTGCATGACTCCATCCTCGACGACCGCTCCAGCGGGGCGCTGTAAGGGGGGCGACAGCTCGCCTACTCCCCGGCCAGGTCTCGAACTCGCTTGACGTCCAGGACCACGACGCGCTGGTTGTGCATCTCGATCACGCCCTGCTCGCGCAGCGCGGCGACCGTTGTGGCCAGCGTCTCGCGCGACGTGCCGATCATGTCGGCCAGCTCCTGCTGGGTGAGTCGTGCATCGATGGCCGTCCCGCCGTCGGCGGGCTGGCCGAAGCGCTCGACGAGCTCGATGAGCCGCGCGGCGAGCCGCTGTTCGACCGATCGGAAGGCCATCACCTCGCGCTCGCGCTCGGATACGGCCAGCCGGCCGGACAGGTAGCGGATGATGTTGACGCCGACGCTGGGGAAGCGATCGATGAGCCGCTGGAGCTCCTGCGGCGTGAAGCTGCAGATCAGCGCGTCCTCGATGGCCTCCGCGTAGGCATCGGTCAGCTGTTGGCCGAGCCATGCCATTCGGCCCACGATCCGGCCCTTGTCGAGGATCTCCAGGGTCAGCTGTTTGCCGTCCGGCGTGAGCCGATAGAGCCGCAAGCGGCCGCGCTTGATGACGTACAGCCGCTCGTCCTGGTCATCCGGCGAGGTGACGAGGCCGCCGACGTGGCAGGTCTGCATCGGCAGGGTCTGGCTGATCTCCTTGAGCTGCACGGGCGACAGGCCGGCGAACAGGTCGACCTCGCGCAGCAGGCCCGCCTTCAGGTCGGCCTCGGTCAGCGGCGGACCGGTCGGCGGCTGCATGGCCGGGCCGGTTTGCCGTTCGAGAAATCGCTTCAACATCACGCTCATCATGCTCCCCTTGACGCTTCGCGTCAGCCATCGAGGCGCGGGACGGCACCCGCATGTGTGGCTCCCCCGCCGATGGGGGATGTAAGCGCGGCAACAGCCGTCGGTCCCGTGGTCGCAGATGCTTCCATCCCGGAAGCCACCGATGCAACCTTTGACCAGCTGGTCATCCAGAGCGACAAGCCGGTGGTCGTCGACTTCTGGGCGGCGTGGTGCGGGCCATGCCGCATGGTTGCCCCGGAGATCGACAGGCTGGCGGCCAGGTACGCCGAGACGATCGACGTCGTCAAGGTCGACGTGGACGCCACCCGGTGACCGCCTCGCGGTTCGGCATCAGTGAAGATATCCGCTCGAACCTCGGCAAACTTCATATCGTCATCCACGGACTCGACCTCAATAATAGCGGCGACTATGACGGTCCGGATTCGTCATCGCTCGTCCCGCTCGAGCTCGAGCTGCCAGTGGCCCGCGGCACCATCGACCTACGCTAACCGAACCGAGTTCTCGATCCTCGACCCAGACACCGTCCGGTGCTCGCACCGGACGGTGTCTTCGCGTGTGGTGCCTCCCAGTCGCGAGCCCGGATCCCGCTTGCCTCCGCCGCGGCTCAAAGCGCCTGCCGTAGTGCGCCAGCTGCGCCGCCTCATGTAGTGGATCGCAAGCAGCCGACCGCTTGACCCATCGCCGCCCCGGGGGCCTAACCGATCCCCCCGGGGGAATCACTTACAGGGTGAACGTGAACAGCGTCGCGAGGAGGGCGAATGCATTGAGGTAGATGAGCACCCCGATGACGATGATGAATGCGCCGGAGGCGACTCGCACCGCAACGTGGTGGCGGCGCAGGAACGCGATGAGCGGCCGCATGCGGGGGAACGCCAGGGCAGTGGCGATGAACGGCAGGGCAACGCCGGTCGAGTAGGCCGTCAGAAGCAGTGCAACAACCGGCGCTGAGCCGCTGGAGGCCCCCATGGTGAGGATGGCCCCGAGCACCGGACCGATGCACGGCGTCCAGCCGACGGCAACAAGCGCACCCAGGGCGATGGCGCGTGTCGGCCGAGCGGCCGGCAGGCTGTCCGGATCCAGGCCGATGCGCAGCCGATCCAGGACGGGACCGAAGACGCCGGTCGTCAGCACGCCGAGGATGATCACGAGGACCCCGGCAACCTCCCGCACGCCCGGTATGCCGAATAGCGGTGCGCCGATGAGGCCGAGCGAGGTGCCGAGCACGATGAACACCGCGCTGAATCCGCCGATGAAGAGCAGGGCCTGCGGCAGGACGGCGGAGCGCGTCGCCGTGGACGTTGGGCCAGTCTCAGCGACAGTCGCCGCGTCACCCAGGAAGGCCAGGTAGACCGGCAGCAATGCCAGCACGCACGGCGAGATGAACGACAGCACGCCGGCCGCGAAGGCGACCGCGATGCTGATGCCATCGCTCATGGCGTCACCGGACGCTGGCTTCGAGTATCTGGCCCGGCTCATGAACCGCGAGGATGCCGACGTTGATGCCCTGCGGACTCTCGAGTCGATGCAGCTCGATCGGGTACTGGCCGCTGCGGCTGGCTTCGAAGGTCAGGCTCAGTTCCTCGCCGTTGCTCAGCTCGGTGGCGGGAACCTCTGAGTCGTACCCGTGGACATGAATCACGCCATCAACCTGGGCCGAAATCACCAGGGTGACCTCCTGCCCACGGCACACTGATGGATTCGGTGGCACAAGGTCGTCGGGGCGCACCGTCAACGCCAGTTCGATGGCAGGCGCCGAGCAGGCGTCGTCATCGGGCCGGTTGTCGGTGATGCAGGCGGCGAGAACCAGGGCCATGGCGGACAGCAGTCCGGCGGTTCGGATGACGGCACCTCCGGGCGCGACAAGCTGGTGGGATCTGAAGGGGGCGATATGAGTATACGGAGCGCGGACGCGCGTTGACCGCCGTGACGGCTATGTGATACTGTATCTCATATGAAGCGCACATCCTTCGGTCGCGGTACCGTTATGGCCGCCATTATTCTTGCGGCATCCGGCTGCGTTGGCCCGAGCGCTGGAGACTCCGACGACCGGCTCGCGGTCGTTGCCACCACGACGCAGGTCGGGTCGGTTGCGGCCGAGATCGGCGCGGACGCGATACAGCTTGACATGCTGTTGGAGCCGGGGGTCGAGGCACACGATTTCGAGCTGACACCCGAACATGCGGCCGCGCTCGAACGCGCCGACATCGTCCTGATCAGCGGGGCCGGCCTCGAGGAGTGGCTCAACGACGCGCTCGCCACAAGCGGTGGCGAAGGCCGCGTGCGCGATCTCAGTGAGGGCGTGACCTTGCGCACACCCGGTGAGGGTGAGCCCGCCCATGCCGAGGATGACGACGACCACGTCGACGAGGTCGACCCGCACTACTGGCTGAGCGCTGCCAACGCGGTCATCATGGCCGAGAACGTCCGTGATGCTCTGACTGAGGCAGCGCCCGATGACGCCGACGGCTTCGCGCAGCGGGCCGATGAGCTCATCGGCCGGATCGAGACCGCAGATGCGGAGATCGCTGCCCTGATGGACGACATCCCGAACGAGCGACGAAAGGTCGTGACCGACCACGATGCGCTCGGGTACTTCATTGACGCCTACGGCCTCGAGTTCGTCGGCTCGGTGTTTCCCAGCCTGGATGTGTCATCCGAGCCGAGCGCCCAGGAAATCGAGGCACTCGTCGAGGAGATTCGTTCCGAAGGCGTCCAGGCCATCTTCACCGAGTCATCGGTCAATCCGCGGTTGGCCGAGGCGGTCGCGAACGAGACCGACGCTCGCCTGATTGATGAGCCGATCTACACCGATTCCCTCGGGGCGCCCGATTCAGGCGCGGAGACGCTCGACGGCATGCTGCTGCACAACGCACGCGTCATCCACGACGGCTTGACCGGCGTATGACTATGGCGTACGCCTTGCATGGCATGCGGTCACATCAACATTCCGTTACCCGTCCGAGGAGGACACGATCTTATGGCTTCTGTAGTTGAGAGCATTGACGTCAAGGTGCCGGTGAGCACGGCGTACAACCAGTGGACCCAGTTCGAGGACTTTCCGCACTTCATGGAAGGCGTGAAGTCAGTCGCCCAGACCGATGACACCCATCTGCATTGGGTCGCCGAGGTTGGCGGTGCCGAGAAGGAGTGGGACGCCGAGATCACCGAGCAGCACGCCGACGAGCGCATCGCGTGGAATGCGACCTCGGGTGCCGAGAATGCCGGCGTGGTCACCTTCCACCGCATCGACGATGAAACGTCCCGCGTGACGCTCCAGATGGACGTCGATCCCGAGGGCCTGGTCGAGAATGTCGGGACCGCGTTGGGATTCCTCGACCGTCGCGTCAAGGGTGACCTTGAGAAGTTCAAGGAGTACATCGAGAGCCGCGGGGCCGAGACCGGCTCGTGGCGAGGCGACGTCGAGGCCCCTGCACAGCGGTGACCGATGATCGCAATGCCGGTGGGGGCGGGATGACCGGCGCCACCGGCGACCTCACCCCCGATGCGATGCGCACGCGCCCATTCGTTCCGGCCGAGACGCGTGAGATCGCCGACCCGGATCAACGTGCGGACGTGACCCAGGCGCAAGGTGGCGTCCCGTCAGCGGCCGATGCGGCGCGCGGCCCTCGCGAGCCGGACCTCGGCGGTGACGAACGCGTTGACCACGAGGGTCACTTCTAGGCAGCCGACCGCTTGCGAGGGGTCTTTCGAACGGGGCCGCTTCGGGCCGATCCCTTCCGAGACGTTCAGCAAGGGCTTGCTCGTCGGGCGGCATATGAATTGCAAGATGGCGGCGGCGTGACCGCCCAACCCATCGCCGAGCCGATCATCACCATGCGCGGCGTCACTCGCGCCTTCGACGATCGAGTGGCGGTCGACGATCTCAGCCTGGACGTCGTTCCGGGGACCATCCTGGGCGTGGTCGGGCCGAGTGGTTCCGGCAAGACGACCACGATCCGGATGCTGACCGGCACGCTCGGGCGCACTGCGGGCGAGATTCGCGTTCTGGGTGAAGATCCCATGGAATTCAGCAGGCGAACGCGTGGACGAATAGCGTACATGCCGCAGCTGTTCAGCCTGTACGAGGACCTGTCGGCCCAGGAGAATGTCGGCTTCGTGGCGGCGCTGTTACGGCATCGGTCCATTCAAGCGGCGTGCATTGATCCGTCGCGCCCTCAATATCGTGGATCTCTGGGATGCACGTCACCGACTGGCGCGTGATCTGTCCGGTGGTATGCAGCGGCGGCTGGAGCTGGCCTGCGCGCTGGTGCACAGTCCGGACGTGCTCTTCATCGACGAGCCAACGGCCGGCATCGATCCTCTCCTGCGTCAGTCGATCTGGGACGAGCTGCGCGAGCTCAAGGAGGAGGGTCGCACGCTGCTCGTGACGACGCAGTACGTCACCGAGGCGGAGTTCTGCGATCGCGTCGCGCTCATCGTCGACGGAGAGCTGGTGGCCATCGACGAGCCAGAGGCGCTGCGGCAGATGGTGTTCGGCGGCGACGTGCTCCAGGTTGACACGGTCCGCGCCGTTGACCCGGAGCTGTTGAGCAATGAGCCGGGCGTTGACCGCGTGCGACAGACCGCGCCACGTCAGCTCATGATCACCGTGCAGGACGCGGGCAGCATGACGCCGCGGATTATCGACGCACTGCGCACGGGAGGTGTCGAGGTCGCAGGGCTCCAGGAGCACCAGCCGACGTTCGACGAGGTCTTCACCGGCTTGGTGGAGCAGCGCCGCGCGGCACGAGGGCAACTCGACACCGACGCCAGCGAGCGCGGAGCCATGCCGAGTGCGTAGCATCGCGCAGAGCATCATTCGCATGGCCAGCTTCACGGGCAAAGAGCTACGCGAGCTGATCAGACGTCCGGGCGTGTTGCTCAGCCTCATCGTCGGGCCGTTCCTGATCATGTTCATCTTCGGGCTCGGCTACTCGGGTGCGCGCGATCCCTTCGTCACCGAGATCATCATTCCACCGGGCAACCAGCTCCCGCGCGATCCCAACTACTACGCCAGCTTGGCGCCCGGACGTCTCGACGTCCGCGAGGTCGGAGACGATTCAGAACCCGCGGAGGAGCGCTTGCGAAGTGGCGATATTGACTTGCTGATTGTCGCTCCCGAGAACGCCAGCACCGAGCTGCGGGCCGGACGCCAGACGACGATTCGCGTGGCGTGGAACCAGATCGATCCCGTCTACGATCAGCTCGCGGGCCTGGCCACGTCGATCCTGGTGAGCAGCCTCAACGCCGAGATCATCGAGCAGGCCGCGGCGGAAGGGATCAGCTTCGCGGAGGGCGAGATCGAGGGCGAGGTGACCAACGTCCCGCCCGAGGTCATCGCGCGCCCGACCACGGCCGAGACCGAAAACGTGGCGCCCACGGCGCCGGAGGTGCTGAGCTTCTTCGGACCTGCCGTTTTCGCGCTCATGATTCAGCACCTGGCGATCACGCTGACGGCCCTCTCCATGGTCCGTGAGCGGCTGAGCGGGCAGATGGATCGCTTCCGTGTCGCCCCCGTCTCGTCGATGGAGCTGCTCGTCGGCAAGTACATCGCCTATGCCGTCCTGAGCCTTGCCGTGACCGGTCTCGTCGGCTTACTGCTCGTCGGTGTCCTGGGTGTCCCACTGTTGGGTGGCTGGTTGGTGTTTGCCGGGATCGTCCTGCTCCTGACCTTCGCGTCGCTGGGAGTCGGCCTGCTCATCTCGCTCATCGCCGATTCGGAACGCTAGGCGGTACAGCTCTCGATGCTCATCCTCCTGGCGAGCGTCTTCTTCTCAGGATTCGTGCTGCCGGTCACCGATTTCGCCGAGTGGACCCAGTACATCTCCTACACCCTGCCCGTGACTCACGGCATTCAGACGCTGCAGGAGCACATGCTGCGTGGCGGCGTGACCAGCATCTGGATGCTGTGGACGTTGCTCGCGATCGGTGTCGTGCTGTATATCGGTTCGCTCCTGCGCCTGCGTCGCGTGCTGCGTACAGCCGACTGACTCCGCCTACACGGCAGTTTCGGCTGGTCGCAATCGTAGCAACAGCACTCCTCCCACCAGGCTTCCGACCGCCGGCAGGGGTAAGCCAGGCCAGGATGAGCGCCACGGCCAGCCGCAACGGCGGGGCGGATGTTCCGTCTGATGAGTCCGACAGATCGCCCAGCTCAGCGCTCAATAGCTTCAGCTCTGGACCGATGCGCGACACATCGGTGCGGGTGTCGCTCAGCGATCCGGCAACCGCATCGAGCGTCTCGGCAAGCTCGGCGGCCTGATCAGCGCTGGTCGTGAACTCGGCCCCCAACGGAAGCAACGGCTGGGCGCCAAACACGGCGAGCCCCATGGCCGAAGCCAGAGCGTCCAGCGTGGCCGATGCATCTCGTGCAAGCGCCGCCGCGGTGCTTGACGATGTCTCGGCTTCCGACAGGCTAGCGTCGACATTCGTGAAGGACTCGGCCGCCGCGTCGGTGGATCGGGCCGCGGCCGTAAGCGTGGCGTCGGCATCGGTCGCCAGGCGCTCCACGCGTGATGCCACATCCAGCCCGATCCACGCGGTCAGCACCACCAGCGTAATCCCGAGTGTGCCGTACGCCACGAGGAGTGAGCCCATGGCACGGCGTCCGGTGCGCATCTCAGTCTTCGCCGAAGAATGGGTCGTCGCCATACAGTTCCAGCCATCGACGCCGCATGTGCCGGATGGTGGCCGCGACGTCGGCATCCGCGGTGCCCGGTGGCAGCAGGCTGGCGATCGCCGACCGGACACGATCACTATTCTCCATGCCGAGCAGAGCCAGATAGTCGGCCACGCGTTGCGCAGGTGTCTTGCCGAGCGCGCGCTCGCGCACGAGGACATCGGCTTCATGGTCCATGGCGCCCGCGTACTCGGCATCGGTACGCTCGACCTCCGCCAGCAGCAGCGGAATGTCGTCGATGCGTGGGTCCGAGTACGCCCAGCGAATGAAGGAGTCCATCGGCCCGGGCTGCCGGTCGTGGTGACCAGCGTGGAACTGCTGAAGATACTGGCGGCGTTCGAGCTCCGTCCGCGTGAGCGCAATCTGAATGAGATGGCGCATCTCCGGCGTCCAACGTCGAAGCGATTCGACGAACTGGCGCAGGGTCAGACCACCGGCGGGTTGTGAGCGAAACTTGTGTTCATGAACGTGCTGCACAGCGCCCGTATACTAGCGGCCGTGCGCCGAGCCCTCACCCTGGTTGCCCTGGTCGTGGAGCCCGCATGCGACGCTTGACCCGGGTGGCCGCGTTCGTCGCGGCAGGCATGCTCGTGCTGTCCGTCGGCGCGTCGGCGGGGCCGACCGCCGGTGCCGGACCACCGCTGCGCTACCTGGCGGGACCGCCCGGCACCCTTGATCCCGCCTTCATCGCCGATGCTGGCGACGTTCAGCTCCTGCTTCAGCTGTATGCGGGACTGACGCGCCTGGACGAGCGTGGCGAGCCATATCCGTCGCTTGCCTCCGGTTGGGACATCAGTGACGACGGTCTCACCTACCAGTTCACGATCCGGGAGAATCTCGAGTTCAGCGATGGATCGGCGTTGACGGCCGAGGATGTGCGTCGTTCATGGTTGCGACTCCTGGATCCGGCCACCGGGGCAACCGCGCCTGATGTGCTCAGCGTGGTGGTGGGTGCCACGGACCGGATGGCGGGGGACTCCGGCGACGATGACGTCGGGATCACGGTGGTCGACGACACGACGCTGATCGTCGAGCTTCTCTACCCCGCGTCGTACTTCCTGGAGATCGTGGCTACGCCGGCCACCTTCGTTGTGCCGCGCGCCGCGGATGCGACGCAGGATTGGCAGACACTCGACGCCTTCGTCGGCAGCGGTCCGTACGTGGCCGACGCAACTGATGGGGCCGATCTCGTCCTGCGCGCGAATGACCGGTACGTCGCCGGCGCCCCGCCGATCGATGAGATTCGGTGGGTGGGTTCCATCGACGGCGGCGCCACCGCCGCCTTTGCGGCCGGTGAGGTCGACCTGGCTGGCGTACCCGGCTGGGATGCCACGTGGATCGCGTACGACGCGGACCTTGGCCCGCGCCTTCAAGCGGCCGAGCCCCTGACGATCAGCTACTTCGGTTTCGACACGACCCAGCCACCGTTCGATGACCCACGGGTGCGGCGAGCCTTCGCGCTGGCGCTCGATCGCGAACGCCTCGTGCCGCTTGCCGAAGGAGCATCCTCGCAGGCGGCCGGCAGCATCGTGCCTCCCGCCATCTGGCCCGATGGCTTCAGCCCCGATCTCGCCGGCGATCCCGAGGAGGCTCGCGATCTGCTCGACGATGCGGGATACGAGGTTCGGGCCGATCTGGGCACGATCGTGGTAAACGGCAGTGGCCTCGGCGTCGAACCGGCGGTGGCGGTGTGGCGCGAGGAATTGGGAGTCGATATCGCCGTCGAGACCATGAGCTTCGGGAACTTCCTCGATCTGCTCGATACGCGACCGCCGCAGATCTTTACTGTCAACTGGATCGCGGATTACCCGTCACCCCACGCCCTCTACGGCCTGCTCCTGGACCCGGGGGCCGCCAGCAACTTCGGGGATTGGCGCGACTCCGAATTCGGGACTCTGCTCGAGTCGGCCGCTGCGGCGGGACAGTCCGAAATCGGCGGCGCGTACGCGGAGGTGGAGGCGTATGTTTCGGAGCAGGCACCGGTAATCCCATGGGCATATGGCGAGACCTGGTGGCTCGTTGCGGATGGCCTCCGCGGGCTCGGCAACCTGACCATCGGCCTGCTCGACTTCGGGAGGGTGTCGTGGGACGAGTGATGCGCGGGGTCATGGCGGCCGGCCTGGCGGCTGTCATCGGCGCCGTGAGCGCCAGCGCCGTCGCGGCTTTCGATGGCCTCGGCTCGATGGGTGCGGACTCAACCTACGACGTCGAGATCCGGTTCGAGGTCGACCTGGCCGGCGGCGCGCCTGAGCGGCTCGAGCTGCTGATCCGCACTCCCGCGAATGAATCCTCCTTCGTCGTGCCAGTCGCGGCAGAGGGATCGTCAGCGACGTATGTCTGGGACACGTCATCCGACTACGTCACGCCGAATACCCTCATCACCTACCAATGGCGAGCCACCGATGGCGAGGACGTGACGGTTTCCGAGGAGGGCACCGTCCGCTACGAGGATGATCGCGAGGGACTCGATTGGCAGCGAGCCCAGCTGGGCGAGGCGACCGTGCACTGGTATGGAGGTGCCGAGGCACAGGCGCTACGCTTCGGCGAGCTCACCAGCGTTGGCGTCGAGCGCGCCGAAGAGTTCCTGGGTACGCAACTGGCGGGACCGGTCGACGTGTTCGTGTATGAGACGCGCGACGACTTCTTCGGGGCTCTCGGACCCGGGACGCGCGAGTGGACCGGCGCCGCGGCGTACAGCGAGCTGCGCACGATCTTCATGTGGCTGGGCGGTGGTTCGGCAAGCTACCTCGAGACGGCCATGGTGCACGAGGTGACCCACGTCGTCTTCTTCGATGCCACCGACAACCCATACCACGAGCCGGCGCGCTGGCTGAACGAGGGCGTCGCCACGTGGCTCGAGAACCGCGAGGCCGTCGACGAACGATCGATCGTTGAGATCGAGGCATCCGGCGCGGGCCTGTTCGCGTTCGACGCGATCACCGAGCAGTTCCCGATCGGCGAACGGGGTGGACGCCTCTCCTACGCGCAGGGCACGACCATGATCGACCTCATCGTCGACCGATACGGCATTGAGGCGATCGCCCGCATCATGGCTGCCTATCGCGATGGTGCATCGGACGTGGACGCCCTAGAGGCCGGGACCGGGATCGGTGCCGACGAGCTGTACGCCGAGTACTTCGCCGCGTACGGCGTCGACGCCCCTCAACCCGTTGCGGGCGCGCCAATTCCTGCCTCGAACGTCGAACGTCCGGTGCCTGGTGAGATCGATCGCGGTGGTGTTGATTCGGAGCCGAGCCCGGGGCCAGATTCGGGGCCGGATTCGGACCCGGATCCGGACACGGAAACTCCGGCCTCGGACGCCGGGCCCGGGGGGAACGTCACGGGCTCGACCGAAAGCGGAGTCCTCGCGATCTGGGCCGTGATGGCGACCCTCACGCTTGGCGCGGCACTCGTCGGTGCGCGTCGGGCAACGCGGAGCAAGAGCACGTGAGCCGTCGCCTCGCCGCTCGCCCGCGCCTTAATCGTCCGCAGTGGGCCTTGAGCATCGGCGCAGCGCTCGCCGTCATCGGGTTCGTCGGCGCTGCCCAGTGGAACAGCTCGATCGCACGACAGGAATTCATCACTTCCGCGCAGCGCGTCCTTATCAGCGAGGCGCAGCAGGCCCAGAGCCAGCAGGAGTCGTTGCGATCGCAGATCGAGGAGGCCGAGGCGCAGGTCCGAGGTTTCCAGGAGCAGGCCGAAGGCTCGGCGACCCTGAGCACCCGACTCAGCGAGCAGGTGGCGACGGCGCGGTTGGCCACGGGCCTCGAGGCAGTTCGTGGCCCCGGCGCGGTCGTCGAGATCGCCGACTCGCAACGGCCGGTGCCGGCGGATGAGAACGCCTCGAACTACATCGTCCTCGTGGACGACCTGCGTGACCTCATCACCGCTCTCTGGGCCTCCGGGGCTGAAGCGATCACCGTGGCGGGCGGAGGCGGAGCCGGGGGTCCCGGCGAACGGCTGGTGTCGACGACCTCGATCTACGGCGCCGGATCAGCGATCCTGATCAACACGACGCTTCTTTCGCCGCCATACCGGATCGAAGCGATCGGCCCCGATGGCCTCCATGACCGATTCCTTGCCCACCCGAGCTACATCACGCGGGTGGCGAAGCGTATTGACGCGTATGGGCTTCAGTTCGCCAGCGAACCACGCGACGAGCTGACGCTGCCGGCGTTTATCGGCAACACGCGTCTGCGCTGGGGCGCGCCCGTCGCGGAAGCCAACTGATGGCCGCTCGCATCGCACAGCTCAGCCTCTTTGGCGTCGCGATCATCATTGGACTGCTGCTTGTCGGCCAGCTTCGATCACAGGCTCGCCCAATCGAGCTGTCGAGCCTTACCGCTCAGGAGCTTTCGGTCCTTGTCGAGACGCTGTCGGCCCGCAACGTCGAGCTCGCCGATGGCCTGGCCGACCTGATCGAGCAGATTCGCGATTACGAGATCAGCCAGGCGCGCGGCCAGTCGGAGGTGGTGCTGACCGCCGAGGACCTCGAGCGCGTCAGGGCGTTCGGCGGCCTGCTCGGCATCGAGGGTCAGGGGCTCCGGCTCGAGGTCGAGGGGTCGTTCGATCCGACCGCGATCAACGATCTGATCAATGAGCTGCGCAACGCGGGAGCCGATGCGATCGCCATCGATGACATCCGCATCACCGCGCGGTCGGTCGCCGTGCTCGGGACCGATGCTATCGAGATCGACGGACAGCCCATCGGCCGAACCTTCCAGATTCGCGCCATCGGGTCACCCGAGGGGCTGCGGGCGGCCATCGAGCGGCCCGGTGGGATCTTGGCGCTGCTCCAGCAATCGGTCGATGCTCGCTTTTCGACGACGGAAGAGCGCGCGCTGGAAATTCCGCCAACGCGACGCGATCTGGTGCCGCAGGCTGCCAGTCCGGTCGAGTAGCCTGTAGCGCCAACCATCGAGGAACTGCACTGGATGATGCCGTGAAGGAACTGATCGAACGCGCACTCGACGCCGCCGAGCGCGGTGGTGCCAGCTATGCCGATGTCCGGGTTGTCGAGCGCGAGACGGAGCAGTTGACTGTGAAGAACGGCGCGCTCGAAGCTGCCACGTCGACCGTGAGCGCGGGATTCGGCGTGCGCGTGCTCGTCGATGGTGCGTGGGGCTTCAGTTCCAGCCGCGAGATGCACGCCACGGAGGCCGAACGCATCGGGCGCGAGGCGCTCGAGATCGCTCGGGCATCGGCCATCGCGCATCGGGTGCCGGTCGAGCTTGATGCCACGCCGCCGGTGACGGATCGGTACCGCACGCCATACGACGAGGATCCATTCGCCGTCAGCCTCGACGACAAGTTGCGCATTCTGATGGATGCCGATGCGGCCATGGCGAGCGTCGCGGGGGTGGCCATCCGCGAGGGAAATCTGAGCTCGGGGCGTGAGACGAAGACGTTCGCGTCAAACGCCGGCGCCTGGATCGAGCAGGAGATCGTGGAGTCCGGCGGCGGCATTGATGCCACGGCCGTGAACGACTCGGAACTCCAGCAGCGCAGCTATCCGAATTCCTTCGGTGGCCAGATGGTGACCGGCGGCTTCGAGGCGGTCCGCGCCCTCGATCTCGCGGGCCACGCCCAGGAGACCGCGGAGCTGGCGGTCGCGTTGCTGGCGGCGCCGCAATGCCCATCCGGCGAGATGGACCTGGTGCTCGACGCGACCCAGGTCGCGCTCCAGATCCACGAGTCGTGTGGCCATCCGACCGAGTTGGATCGCGTGTTCGGGACGGAAGCCAGCTTTGCGGGAACCAGCTTTCTCACCACCGACAAGGTTGGCAAGCTGCGGTACGGCAGTGACCTGGTGCACATCGACGCCGATGCCACGGCGCCGAGTGGGCTGGGCACGTTCGGCTACGACGACGAGGGTGTGCCCGCGCAGAACGTGCCGCTCATCGAGGGCGGCATGCTGGTCGGGTACCTGACCAGCCGGGAGACCGGCCCGCGCATCGGGCGACAGAGCATGGGCAGCGCCCGCGCCTGGTCATGGAATCACATCCCGCTGATCCGCATGACGAACATTAACCTGCGTCCGGGCGATGCCGGCAGCCTCGAAGATCTCATCGCCGATACGCGCGACGGAATCTTCATGAGCATCAACAAGAGCTGGTCGATCGACGATCGGCGACTGAACTTCCAGTTTGGCGACCAGGCCGGATGGATCATCAAGAACGGTCGCCGCACGCAGCTCGTGAAGAACCCGACGTACACTGGCATCACGCCGCGGTTCTGGGGCAGCCTGGACGCGATCTGCAGCCCGTCCGAATGGACGTTGTGGGGGTTGCCGAACTGTGGAAAGGGTGAGCCGATGCAGATCGGTCACGTCGGACACGGTGCGGCCCCGGCCCGCTTTCGTGGGGTCAAGGTCGGAGTCGGTCGATGGTAGTCGGACGCGAGGATCTGGACGAACTCCTCGATCGTGCGCTGGCGCATTCACGTGTGGACCAGACCGAGGCGCTGTACCTGGGCCAGGACTCGGCCCTGACGCGATTCGCGAACAACCAGATTCATCAGAACGTGCGTGAGCACGACGCGAACCTCCAAGTGCGCGTGGTGCATGGCGAGCGAGTCGGCGTTGCTGCAACGAACCGGCTGGACGAGGATGGCATTCGAACGGTGGTTGAGCGTGCCGCGGCGATTGCCGCTCGTTCCGCGCCGAATCCGCACGCGGCCCTGCTGCCCGAGCCCGACGGCCGCGACCATGATCCGGATCTCGGCTACGTCGCCGCCACGGCCGAGGCCGGCGCCGAGATTCGGGCGGAGGGAGCTCGTGCCGTGATCGCATCGGGCGAGGCGAAGGGGCTCGAGACGGCGGGGTCGTTCGCCACTTCGGTCATGACCGTCGCGGTCGCGAACTCGCGCGGGCTGCGAGCCTCGCATCGATCGACGCGGGCTGCGTTGCTGACGGTGATGATGGACGGCTTCGCTTCCGGCGCCGCGTCCGGGTACGCCCAGGCCGGTTCGGGCGACGTCGCGCGGATCGATGCCGAGGCGATCGGCGCCGAAGCAGCCCGGAAGGGCGACGACATGCGCGGCGCCAGCGAGCTCGACCCCGGAGAATACGAGGTCATTCTCGAGGAGTACGCCGTCACCGGACTGCTCGAGTACCTGTCCTACATTGGCTTCTCCGGATTGGCGCACGAAGAAGGGCGCTCATTCATGGATCTCGGCACCAGGGTCATGGGCGAGAACGTCGCCATCTGGGACGACGGCACCAATCCGAGCGGGCTGCCGTCGCCGATCGACTTTGAGGGCGTTGCGCGTAAACGCGTGGACCTGATCCGCGACGGCGTTGCCAACGCGGTCGTACATGACGCGAGCACCGGAGCCCGCGCCGGGACGGGCTCGACCGGGCACGCGCTTCCCGCCCCGAATCTCATCGGTCCCATGGCGCTCAACCTGTTCATGGGCCCGGGCACGACTCCTCGCGATGAGCTGATCGCCGGAGTCAAGCGTGGCGTGTGGGTGACGCGCTTCCACTACATCAACCCGGTGCACCCGAAGAAGGCGATCCTGACCGGCATGACGAAGGACGGAACGTTCCTGATAGAGGATGGACGTCTGAGCCGGCCGCTGATGAACTTCCGATTCACGCAGTCGATCCCCGAGGCCTTCAGCGATGTGCGTGCCGCCAGTCGCGAGACGAAGCTGGTGCCCGGCGAGTTCTTCGGCGCCGCGACCGCTCCGGCGCTCCATCTCGGATCGTTCAACTTCACGGGCGTCACCGCCGCGGAGGGCAGTGCGTGACGGTGGCCGCACCACTGGAACTCCGCATTGGAGATCGGCTGCAACTGCGCAAGGAGCACCCGTGCGGCAGCCGCGACTGGATGGTCGTGCGGCTCGGCGCCGATATCGGTCTCGTGTGCGACGGCTGCGGGCACCGAATCCTGATGGACCGCCTGGACGTCGAGCGCCGCTTCACCGCCTACCTGGCGCGCGGTCCCGAGGAGCCTGCCTGACCGATGGCGCACATTGAGCTTCCCCCAAGCGGCGACAGCGTCGCAGAGGACGACTTCGCCGGCGCTCGGAGCGTCTTCCATAACCGATCGTTCGTCTACCTGTGGTCGGCGCAGACGCTGAGCCAGCTTGCCAGCAACATGGTGCTGGCTGCGCTCATGGCCACGGTGCTCAGCACAACCGGTTCGAACACCGCCGTCGCGCTGCTCATCCTCACGTTCCTGATCCCGGCGGTGCTGTTCAGCACGCTCGGTGGCGTGATCGTGGAGCGCAGCGATGCGCGCGCGATCATGCTCGGCACGAACGTTGTTCGCGCCATCGGGACGATCGCGTTCATCTTCGTCGCTCCCTCGACCGACAGCGCCGTCGTCCCGTTGGTGTTCCTCATCAACTTTGGCGTTGCCAGCGCCACTGCCTTCTTCGCGCCGGCCGAGCTCACCGCCATCCCGCGCATCGTCGAGCGACGGCACCTCATGGCGGCCAACTCGATTTTCGTGCTCACCATCAACGCCACGTTCGCCATCGGCTTCGGATTCCTTGGCCCGCTGGTGCTCAATGTCCTTGGCTCGACGGCGGTCTACATCATCGTGTCGGTCATGTTTGCCCTCTCTGCGCTCGCAATCATTCCGCTTCCGGCGGTGCATCCGGACCGCGTCACGGGCGAGGTGCGCAACGTCGCTGGCCGCGCCATCCGGGAGCTGTTCGAACAGTTCAGCGAGGGCGTGCAGTTCATCCGGCGCCATCGGGTCATCGCCTGGAGCCTGACGTATCTCGGCATCGCCTCGAGCCTCATAGGTGTCTTGGGTGCCATTGGCCCGGGCTTCGCGGTCGACATCCTCGGCCTCTCGCCGGAGGACTTCTTCTTCATCATGGGACCCGCCGGTATCGGGGCGGTCGTCGGAATCCTGTTCCTGAATTCCTACGGAAAGGGTCTGCCGAAGCGACTCGTCATCGACATCGGTCTCGTGGCAATGGGCTTCACGCTCATTGCGCTCGCGCTTGTGCGGCCGATCACGACCGCGTTCAGCCCCGCCATGCAGCCGATCGAGGACGCTATACCATCGATTGCGCCGCTGACCAGCCTGATCGCGATGGTGGTCGTCATCGCCGTCTTCGCCGGGCTCGAGTATGCCTTCGTGGCCATTCCCTCGCAGACGTCGCTCCAGGAGGAGCTACCGGCAGAGGTTCGCGGCCGAATCTTCGGCATTCTCAATACGTTGCTGTCGGTCGCATCATTCCTGCCGGTCATCGCGGCACCTGCCGTAGCGGACGTGCTCAACATCTTCCTGCCAGGGTCGGGAATTCCTATCGTGATGGGGTTGCTTGGCCTGGTGACACTGTGGGCCGGCTTCGCCTCGTGGCGACGGAACTCGCGCGCCGGCTTGCACGAACAAGATCGGGTCGGCGAGTCGCCGGTGAGCGTCGTTGACGAGACGACCGCGCCCGGCACCCCCGATACGCAGGAACCGCCGCATTCGCAGGAACCGCCGCATTCGCAGAAACCGACGCGACCGCGACGCCGCCGCCGACGGCAGTCGTCCGACGGTGACTAGAGTCATTGCCGCCACCATCCTGATCTTCACCGCCGGCGTAGCCTGGCTCACGATCAACGTGTCGTTCGCGGCGCGCCTGCTCCAGGTCCTGATCGCGGTTTCGGTGATCTACGTCGCGTGGTTGGCGTGGCGGGGCTCGCGCGTCATGCGCCGTGCATTGCACGCGGCACGAGGCGGGGACGGCGAGCCGACCGGGCTTGCGGGCCAGTCTCCATTCATCTCACTCGTCCTGCCGGCGCGCAACGAGGCGGTGGTCATCGGTGCGACCGTGATGGCACTGCGTGGGATCGCGTATGCGGATCGCGTCGGTCAGCCCCGCTTCGAACTGTTCGTGGTCGACGACGGCTCGACCGACGCAACCGGCGACCTGGCTCGGGCGGCGGCTGCAGGTGCCGCGCACATCACGGTGCGACGCCGCGAAGAGAGCGGCGGACCGCGGACGAAGGGGGCCGTCCTGGCCTTTGCACTGCCGTACCTGCGCGGTGATGTCATCGGGGCGATCGACGCGGACACTCGAGTCGAACCCGCGTTCCTGGAATGCGTGATGCGCGCCTGGCGTCGGGACCCGGCAGCCGCAGCCCTTCAGGTGGCTCGGCGACCTCGCAACGAAGCCACGTCGTGGTTGACTGCGGCGCAGGCCGAGGAGCAGCTCATGGACATGGCCAGCCAGTGCGGACGTTGGGTCACCGATGGCACGGCCGAGCTGCGCGGCAACGGAATGTTCGTGCGACGCGACGTCCTCGAGGCGATCGGCGGCTGGGACGCGAGGGCCCTGACGGAAGACCTCGAACTCTCTACGCGCCTTTCCGCCAACGGCCACCATGTGACGCTGGCGCCGGAGTGCGCCGTCGAGGAGGAAGCGGTCGAGTCGCTTGGGGCGCTGTGGCATCAGCGTCGCCGCTGGGCCGAAGGCAGCATGCGCCGGCTGCTCGAGCATGGACCGGGAATGTTGGCGGGCTCCCAGCCGGTGAGCCGCAAGGCAGACTTTGGCGCAATCGCTGCGGAATTCCTGGTAGCGCCCCTGTTTGCCACGACCGTCGTGGCCAGCCTGCTCACCATTCCACTGCCGCGGCCCGCCGATTGGACGGTGCCGCTTACCCTGTTCGCCGGCTACGGGCTCGGCGTCTTTGTCCTCGCGCTCGGTGGCCTATGGGCGGCAGGAGAGCGCGGTTCGCGCCTAGTCGCTCGCGCGGTGCGCGGGGCGCTGTTCCTGTCGCATTGGCTGCTCGTCGTCCCGGTATCCCTGCTCGTCATTGCATTCGGCCCGGCTCCTGTCGGGTTTGTGCAGACCCCCCGTGTCACCGGTGTACGGAACCGATGACGCCGCGTGCCGACCTCGTGGTCTGCGGCAGCGTTGTCGTTGCTGCCGAGCCGACCGGCCTGGTGATCGATGAGGCCGTCGGCATTGCCGATGGGCGGGTCGTGGCCGTCGGCGACCGCAAGGACGTTCTCGTAGCGGCGCATCCCGGCGCACGGGTCGTCGATGCCGGGTCGGCGGCGGTGGTGCCGGGGTTGCACGATTTCCACATTCACCTCGTGGGGCTGGCCCGCTCGCGTATGACGCTCGGTCTGGACGACGCTCAGGACGGCGGCGAAGCCTTGGACTGTATCCGTCAGCGCGCCACGGCCACTGCGCCCGGCGCCTGGGTCACCGGACGGGGGTGGTCGGAAGCACAGCTCGGAACCGTCATACCGACCGTGATCGAAGAGGCGGCGCACGGCCGTCCCGTCTTCCTGACCAGCCACGATGGACACTCGGCGTGGGCATCGGCGGCAGCCTTTCGGCTCGCCGGCATTTCGGGCATCACCCCGGATCCGGCGGGAGGCCGACTGGAGCGCAACGAATCAGGAGATCCGACCGGCTTCCTGCGTGAGACGGCGCTCGATCTCGTGTCGACGGTCGTGACGCGCCTCCAGGGAGACTCGCTGCGCGACACGCTGGGAGCAACGCTCGGCGAATTGGCGGCACTGGGGATCACCGGCGCCAGCGAGGCGGGGGATTACACCGACCGCAATGGCGTCGGGGTCGATGCGGCCCTCGGCGACTCGTATTCGTCGCTCACCGACCTCGCCGGAGTGGTTGATGGACGGCTGCGCCTGACACTCGGCATCCCGGTCGACGCCATCGAGGCGGCGGCAGCGCGTGGCTTCCGGACCGGTCAGCCGCTCGAGGGCCGCCGGACGATGCGTTTCGGTTGGGCCAAGGAGTACGCCGATGGTGCGCTGGGGTCAGGCACCGCTGCGCTGTTCTCGCCGTCCTCCTGCCGCGACCGCGATATCGGCATCATGCGGGTGACGCCCGATGAGCTTGACGGCATCTTCGAGGCTGGTCGACGCGCCGGGATCGGCCTGGCCGTGCATGCCATCGGCGACCGCGCGGCTGCGGCGATCCTTGACGCCGTCGATCGCGCGCCAGGCCGATTGCCGGGCGTGCCGAATGACCGCATGGAGCACGTCCAGCTTCTGCGGGCGCAGGATCGTTCACGGCTCGCCGCGTTGGGGATCACGGCCAGCATTCAGCCGATCCACGCCGCCGCCGACCGTGACCTCGTCGAATCGTGCTGGCAGGGCCGGCAGGCCGATGCCTATGCCTGGAACTCGCTGGCCGCGGAAGCTGCTCTGCTGGCGGCCGGTTCGGATGCGCCGGTCGAATCGGTCAATCCGTGGCTCGGCATCTTTGCGGCCGTCCACCGACGGATGCCGGGAGATCAACGCGGCGACTGGCGCCCGACCGAAGCGCTCACGTTTGCGGCTGCACTCCACGCCTTCACCCTCGGACCCGCCATTGCGCTCGGACTGACCGATGAGGGACACCTCCGCATCGGGGCTCGTGCCGATCTCGCCGTGCTGTCAACTGACCTCGACACGCTTACCCGGGCCGACGAATCCCTTGCTGCAGTCCGTTCGGAGCTCACCCTCGTCGACGGCCGGCCGACAAGCTGACCGTGCCCGTTGCACTCGGTCAGCGCGGCGCGCTAGGATGCTCGCCAGGCGACCAAGCAGCGGAGGATGCACATGGCCGATGGTGACGGGCGACGCGCCTTCGAGATCAGCCCAGGAGACTCACAACCGGTAGGCCCGGGACGATCGTCGAGCTTCGACGCGAGGATCATCGACTTCGGGCACCACGCCGGGCGATCGGTGCTGGAGCTTGCCAATGAGGATCCCGACTATCTGCGTTGGCTGGCACGTCATCCATCGGGCGTGCGCTATCGGGCCGAGATTGCTCGCGTCCTCGATTCAGCGGTGCCGCAGGCGTGTGACTGGCAGCGCTGAATTGAGCTGGCTCGGGAGGAACGTCGGTGAGACGCTCTCCCGAGCACCGTTGTCAGTGACTGCCGGCGTGCGCGCTCGTCCGGGCCATCAGCCGAGATGCGAAGTGTCCCGCCGCCTCGCGCAGCCAGCCGACCGGCCGTCGCGCGAAGACGGGCTTGGCACCGGAAGCGAGGTGTGCCTGCTTGACCAGGCGCGAGTGATCGGCATTTGCGAGGTGCTGGGTGTGGTGGGCCTTGCTCAGGTGCTGTGCCGTGTAGACGTTCATGACGTCCTCCATGTCGATGCCGCTGGTGGGTTCATGCGGACATCTTCCATCTGCGCGGTCCCGTAGCGCGATCACGTGGCCGACCTCCGGAGGGTCAACTCGACAGCGGCCGCGCTGTCGCCGATACGCACGAGGCATGTCGCGCACACGACTCGAGCATCGCGGACCGGGATTCGTGCTCACCGAGCGCTTCTGGTAGGATCGGTCGATCAGTCCGGGGGCGGCTAGCTCAGCTGGTTAGAGCACTTGCTTGACATGCAAGAGGTCACTGGTTCGAGTCCAGTGTCGCCCACCAACCACCACTTTCACGCTCAAACTGACCGTATAACTGTGTCGCGGCACCAGGCCGCACGACGACGAATAGCCACCCGTCACGCTTTGCGACGGAGACGGGCGGCTCGTGTCCGTCGGTCGTACTGAGCGGTTCGCCTCGGGGCGCGTTGACACGCACTTGCCTTGAGTGTCGTGGTCACGGCCAGTCAGCGAGTCATCGATGGCAGTGAAGCGCGATGCACTAACCACCGAAATCGTCCGCTTGACCCGCGGGTGTCGTGGGGCGTCTGAGTGCCGCCATGCTTGGTCTATGCTGCAGTACGAGATGCTGGCATGATTGTCCTGACGAGGCGCTTGGAGCAGGAGGCCGCATGCCCAATCCCATCACACCCTTCGCCGTGCAGTCCGGCGACGGCACGCCGTTAGAGACTCCCACCGGTGACACGGTCTACATCAAGGCGCACACAGGGAATACCAACGGATCCTTGACGGCGATGGAGTTCGTGATCTCACCGAAGGAGGGACCGGCGTTGCACACCCATCTTCGCGAGGACGAGTTGTGGTACGTCCTCGAGGGTGACTTCCGGTTCAAGGCGGGTGACGCAATTCTCCGGGCGTCGAAGGGCGGCATGGCGTTCGGTCCACGCGGCACGCCGCACTGTTTCCAGAACGTCGGTGACGCGCCAGGCCGGCTGCTAGTCATCACGACGCCGTCAGGACTGGAGCGGTTCTTCGCGGAGTTCTCAGAGCTCCTGCCCGGCCCTGTGGATCGGGAGATGCTCGCCGCTGTCGCGCACGCCAACTGGGTCGAGTTTGTCGGTCCACCGGTCGGGGTTTCCGACCCGCTCTAATCCGGTCGCCGGTGTCGGTCGTGACGATGAGAGAGTCGGGTTCGCCGGGCACGCTCGATAGCATAGAAACGTGCCCTGAGACGCCGCGGGTCAAATGCCTCAGACACACGCCGCAATAGTCGGCCTCGACCCTGAGCGTCAGCAGGGCGACGCTGAAGGAGTAGACAGCCACGTAGTCGGTCAGGGTGACCGGATCCCAGAACTCGGGATGAAGGAGGACATGCTGCATGGAGATGGCGGTCCAGGCGACTCCCGTCAGGATCACGGTGATGAGACGCGAGCCAGGGCCGAGGGCGCTCCAACCATGGATGATCGCGCGCATGCCGTCCTCTGCGTCTTATCGTGGCACGACGAATACGCTAGGTCCCCGCTCCTTGTCAAGGAGCTCGCGTCGGTGGTCGCGGTCATCGGGTCGAACCACCAGCCGGTCGCGATCGACCGGGCATGGATCGACCGGCAGATCTGGCGATTTCTAGCCATCCGGCCGCGACGGGCGAGCCGCACAGGCGGTCGCGCGAAGCTCCCATAGAGGCGCGTGCCAGGACGTGGTATCCTTACATCGCTGCTAGTGTAAGGAGACATCTTGTGGAAGTCAGCGCCCGTCTTAGTTCCAAGGGCCAGGTCACCGTGCCCCGCGCCGTACGTGAAGCGCTCGCGCTGGAGGAGGGCGACCGTCTCATGTTTCGGGTCGACGGCCAGCGTGCCATCCTGGCGCGGACACCCGATCTGCTCGCGCTGGCCGGTTCGGTGAGCGTGCCCGCCGCCAGGCGCGGCACGCTATGGGCGGAGGTTCTGCGCCAGACGCGACGGGCACGGGCTTCGACCCGCCGGTGACCGCGTTCGTCGACACGAACGTCCTGGTTCGACACCTCACCGGCGATCCACCCCGTCAGGCAGCCAAGGCGACTCGCTATCTCCGGGGCGCTGCCGAGCTGCTGCTGCCCGACCTCATCCTGGCCGAAGTCGCCTACGTCCTCGAGTCGTTCTACGAGACCCCACGCGGCCAGGTGGCCCACACGCTGCGCGCGGTGCTGGCCTTCCCCGCCATCCGGGTCGTCGACGCCGAGCTTCTGCAGCGGGCGGTCGAGGTCTACGACGTCCACCGCCTCGACTTCGCCGATGCATACCTGGTAGCCAGTGCCGAACGGACCGGCGTCGCCGAGATCGCCTCGTTCGATCGCGCCATCGACCGCGTCGGCACGGTCGTTCGCGTCGAACCGGAGTAGCTAATACGGCTCCGACACCTACCAGGGACGCCATTCGCTGCGGCATGCCCTGCCGGCGAGGTGGTGGAGGTGCCCGGCGCCAGCACCCTTATCGGCACCCTTATCGAAATTGCACCATGCGTGCCATGCTGCCCACAGCGATCCGAAGCACCCCTGAGACGCCTGGAGCAGAGCGCGATGCTCCGTGAGGAGTCCGGCCTCCGCGTTTCGGCCGCGCTGCTACGTTCACCGAAGTGAAGGAGGTAAGGGGATGCGGGAGGTCTTGACACGAGTCATATAGTCACAATATGAATCGTATTGCTACCGGGACGATGGGCGCCTACAACGAGCTTCGGGCGGCGCAGGCAGAAGCGACGCGGACGCGCATCCTCGAGGCCACCCTCAACGTGATGGCTCGCGGCGTCGCGAGCGTGTCCATTCCCGCGGTCGCGCGCGAGGCGGGCGTGTCAGTCCCAACTGTTTACCGTCACTTCGGAACGAAGCGAGATCTCCTCGCAGCGGTCTTCCCGCATGTCGTGCGCCGCGCCGGCCTCGATGAGCTGGTTCCCCCACGTTCAATCGACGATCTCGGGCGCGGAGTGCGTGCTCTTTTCGAACGCATCGACTCGGCGGGGGACCTCGCCCGGGCAGCGGCCGCGAGCCCGGCGGCCGAGGAGGTGCGCCGCGTCGATATGCCCGCTCGGCTCGAGATGAGCCACCGGCTCGCCGATTCGATCATGCCGAAGCTCACGCCGGACGACCGGGATCGGATCGCGCGCCTCCTGACGATCCTGATCTCGGCATCGGCGCTGCGGGTGTGGCGCGACCATCTCGGCTCGTCGGTCGAGGAGGCGGCCGACGACATCGATTGGGTAATCCGGGCGGCGATCGCCGCCAGCACGAGGAGCGAGCGATGAACTCCATGGCGGTCCGACGCCTCAGCGATGTGCGCATCGAGGATGCTCCCGAGGTTGGCGGCAAGGCCGCCGGACTTGGGGAGCTGATCGCGGTGGGCGCGCACGTTCCGGATGGTGTGGTCCTGACCGCCGCGGCGGCCGGGATGACGGCGGAGGAGCGGGCGCCGCTGCTGCGTGCCGCCGCCGACGAGCTGGGCAGCGGGCCGTTCGCCGTCCGGTCCAGTGGCGTCGCCGAGGACGGGGCGGAGGCTTCCTACGCCGGCATGTACGAGTCCGTCCTCAACGTGGCGGTGGACGAGCTGCCCGCGGCGATGGATCGAAGCCTGTCCAGCGCTGACGCGGCTCGCGTGGCCGCCTACCGGCCTGCGAGCCAGGGATCGAACGGCCACATGGCTGTGATCATCCAGCGCATGGTGACGCCGGCCGCCGCGGGCGTCGTCCTGACCGCCGATCCCATCACGGGAGACCGGCGCTCGACCGTCATCTCCGCGGTTCGGGGCACTGGCGACCGGCTCGTGTCGGGTGACGCGATCGGAGACGAATGGGTCGTGGTGGGCCGTGACGCGACTCCGCGCCGGCAGCCCGAGCACGCTCTCGACCGCCGGCAGGCGATCGAGGTGGCGACCGAGGCTCGGAGAATCGCCGCGGCTCGCGGAGCGCCCCAGGACATCGAGTGGGCGATCGACGCGGACCGCAGGCTCTGGATCCTTCAGGCCAGGCCGATGACGGCGCTGCCGCCCGATGTGTCTTGGGACCCGCCCGCGGCTGGTGCCTTCACCCGGACGTTTCGCTTTGGTGAGTGGATCTCCGAGCCGGTGACCCCACTTTTCGAGTCGTGGCTGCTCACCGCCATGGAGGACCGCCTGCACGTCCTCCTCGAGGAGATGCTCGGCGAGCGTGATCCGCGCCCCTACCACGTCGTCGTCAACGGCTGGTACTACTACTCGATCAACTGGCTCTCTGGCCCGGTAATGGTTCGCAACTTCCCGCGCTTACTGTGGCATCTCATTCGATCCCCGCGGCGCGTCGCGGGCCTGTTCCCAGCGACCGTTCATCACAGCGTTCCGATCCTCGAGCGGGAATGGCGCGAGGACCTCCTACCGCGCTACCGCGCTGCGGTGGCGGCTGCCGAAAGCATGGTCGAGACGCTGCCGGTCACGCAGCTTCCCGCATTGATCGATGGGCTGGCGGACCTCGCCGGCGAGTACTTCACCTCGATCGCGGCGCTTGCCGGTGGGGCGTTCAAGATCGAGATCATCCTCGCGGGGTTCTATCGGCGGCACCTGGCCAGCAAGCTCGGCGGCAGCCACCTCTCGCTTGTTTCAGGGTTCGAGGCGCCCGCCGCTGCGGGGCCCCATGCCGTGGTATCGCTCGACTGGTGGCATCCGCCGGCGCCGTTCGCGGAGACCGCGGCAACCGCCGCCGAGCGGCACGCCCTGGTGGTCCAGGCGCGCAAGGCGGCCGAGGAGGCTGCCTTCCAGACCCTCGCATCGGCGCCGCGGCGGTTGCGAGCCTTTCGCAAGCTGCTGGCCAATACCCAGCACCTCGCCTCCATACGCGAGGAGCAGGTGCCGGACCTGACGATCGCCTGGCCCGTCATGCGGCGAGCGGTGCTGCGGATCGGTGAGGCGCTCGTCGCCGTCGGGGTCATCGCCGATCGGGACGAGGTCTTCTTCCTGACCCGTGCCGAGGTGCAGTCCGCGCTCAGCGGCAACGGCATGGCCGCGGCCGCCGACGTTTCGCCCCGCCGCGCCAGGCGCGATGAGCAGGCCGGGCTGATGGCTCCGCTGATCATTGGCCGCATGACCCCGATGATGCGGATGATCTGGGACAAGATGCCGCGGATGGTGGGTGCCGTCCCATCGGACAGCGCCCTCGTGTCGGGCACGCCGGCGTCACCGGGTCGCGCGACCGGGTCGGTCCGCGTGATCCGCGGTCCTCAGGAGTTCGATCAGCTCGAGGCTGGCGAGATCCTGGTGGCGCCGCTCACGGCGCCGGCCTGGACGCCGCTGTTCACCCGCGCGGCCGGAGTCGTGACCGACGTCGGAAGCCTCGCGTCGCACGCCTCGATCATCGCGCGGGAGTACGGCATCCCGGCGGTAGTCGGTTGCGGCGACGCCACTGCCCGTCTACGGACCGGGATGCGCATCACTGTCGACGGCTCCACCGGGAACGTCGAGCCCGAATAGTGCTCCGTCGGGGCGGTCTGAGCCGATCCTTGCTGTTCGCCCTGACGGGCGTCCTCCTTTTCGAGTACTGGGTGGTGGCCCGCCCCTCGTTCGAGATGACCGCGTCCATGACGGAATGGCCGCATGTGCTGTGGTTCAGTGCAACCCTGCTCTCGCTCGCAGTCGCGCTGCCGGTGTTCGGCCGAATGGTGGGTGGCCGATGGGTGGTCCGATTGGCGTCAATCGCCGGGGCAGGCCTGGGCCTGTCGAGCGTCGCGAACATCTTCGAGGACGGCTTCCGGATCGAGGCGTTCGTCTTCGCTTTCATCCTGGGCACCTTGATCCTTGACGTCGCCCTGCTGGCGCTCACGATCATCATCGCGCGCACAATTCCTGGTCGATACAGACTCTTCGCAGTCATCCCAGCGGGGACCGTGGCCGGAATCCTCCTCTTCGTCGCTGCCGGCGGTCCCATCATGCTGGTCACCTGGCTCGCAGCGGCCGCAGCTGCGCTGTCGGGAGGCACGCCCGAGCAGGTGCGCGTGGTCGAAGCGCCTGGCGTCACCCACCTAAGGTTCCGAGTGGAGTGTGGCGCCAGCACGGAGGCTAGCGACGCGTCACGGGTTACCGCCAAACGCGCGGCCAGGCCTGCGAAAACCGTGATCGCATAACTGAGGTGTTTTCGCTCGGCCCACCACGCTCATAGCACAGCGCTCAGGCGGAAGTGCTTGACATGCAAGAGGTCACTGGTTCGAGTCCAGTGTCGCCCACCACCCCCCACTCTTGCGCTTAAATCGGTCGCAAACCGGGCATCTTGCGCCGACTGGTACGGTGGCACAACGCACGTACACCCCTTGCCGTGCAAGGTGTCTCAGCGGCCCCACCGGGCCAGTAGGAGACCCCCTATGATCACCACGACTCGGGCATCTGCTACCCGGAAAACGGTACCGCTGGCCACGGGAGAATGCCGAGCGTGCCCTGCACGACGCTATCGGGAGCAGCGTGCTTGAACTGCTGGCCGACGCCGAGCAGGCTCTGACCGCCGCACGGGCTGAGTACGCCGACGCCGTGGAAGCCGTGGCCGCCACCCGTAGCGCGTTCACCGAACGGCAGGGCATGGTGCTGTTCATGCGCGCCTACCCCGATGGCCGTTGCAAGCCCGGTCGCGGCTACCTGCAGAATCAGCCCGGCGCGGGGCTGTTCAGCACCACGGCTGGCCCGGCACCCATGTTTGAGACCACGCTGGCCTGCTGCGCGCCGACGCCACCGAGCCGCCCGCCAAGGAGTCCAGTGGCGTGCGTCTGCAGCCGACCGTGTTCTCGCTGGGCGCAACGTAGGTCCGTGTAAGAGGGCAGCGCTGAAAGGACCCGGCGCGATTCCTGCTCCTTATATTGCCGTCCATCCTCGCAATGAAGGAAGTGCCGATGATCCTACTCGCCATTCTCTTGCCCCCCGTCGCTATGTTCATTAAGGGCCGCCCGATCCAGGCGCTCCTGTGCCTTCTCCTCTGGGTCACGGTCATCGGTTGGATTCCGGCAGCGATCTGGGCCGTGGCGGTGGTCAACGCAGCCGATTCCGACAAGCGCATCAAGCGGCTTGAGCGGACCATCAAGGACAGCCAAAACAAGGGGTGATGATCGTCGGCTCACGGGACCCGATACGCGCTGGCAATCAGTTCCCAATGCACTTGTGCTGGGCAGTGCTCCGTGGCAGCGGCAGATCGGACCGAGGACGACTTAGAGCGAGCCTCGGGCGATTAGACCGGTGCTTCTCGAAGCGCTTGACCACGTTGCGGCGCTCCAGACACCGGACGCGGTTCTGGCCTTCGCAACCCGGTACGGATCGCTCGGAGATAGCCAGAACCTCGGAGAGTCGCTTGGGCAGTGGCAGCATGGTGCTGCTGCAATGGCGCGATCTGCGCCTTCTGCGGCAAGCCGTCGCCGTACTGGATGATTCGGCGTCTTGGGAAGCACGACCCACTGTGAGAATGAGCAAGGCGCACTCCCCACCGGGCTGACCCACTGACCCACCGGCCTCGATGCCTTTTGATCGATCCGTCGTCCCGGTGTGGGAGGCGCCTCATTCGACACCCATCG